>Ga0181530_10006930_pt1 | contig 10990 bp, 11 predicted proteins | sample PEATcosm2014_Bin_42_FD_119769 | JGI IMG/M metagenome (GOLD analysis project Ga0181530, IMG submission 119769) | Peatland microbial communities from MTU Mesocosm Facility, Houghton, MI, USA - PEATcosm2014_Bin10_60_metaG | ecosystem: Environmental > Terrestrial > Soil > Wetlands > Peat | place... | reverse complement strand
GTGCTGGTAACCGCATTCGTCGTGGTGGCAACCGGGAGAGTCCAGTGATGCCGCCGTTCTTTTTTATCTTTCTCGGCGCGTTGGCGATCGTCTCGGCGCTCGGCGTTATTGTCCAGCGCAATCCGATTCATTCGCTGCTCGCCTTGATCGCAACGCTGATGACCGTCGCCATTCTGTTTATCGGCGAAGACGCCGTCGTGGTCGGCTTCCTGCAAATCATCGTCTATGCTGGCGCGATCATGGTTCTGTTCCTGTTCGTGATTTGGCTGTTGAATATTCAAGTCGAGGCCGGTCCGACGGGTCATCTCGCGCTTAAGTTATTCGGCTCGGTCGGAGCGGCTCTGCTGGCGACTGAGCTGTTTTTTATCCTCGCTCCCCCTCATCTGCAGGTGAAGTTCACTCACGAACCCGCGGGCTATGGTTCGCTCGCAAGCCTCGCCGGCAAGCTGTTCACCGACTACCTGGTCGCTTTCGAGGTGACCTCTGTGCTGCTGCTGGCCGCGGTGGTCGGTTCGGTCGCGCTGGCGCGGCGGCTGCCGGGCACGGATGACCCTCGCGCTGCGAGGAAGGCCGCATCATGATTCCGCTTACCTACATGATGTCGCTGAGCGCGATCATCTTCGCGATCGGTGTGGCCGGCGTGATCATTCGCCGCAACATTCTCGTGATGTTCATGTCGATCGAGTTGATGCTCAATGCGGTAAATCTCGCCTTCATCGCGATCGGCAGCCGGCTCGGTTCGATGGACGGCCAGGTGATCGTTTTCTTCGTAATGACGGTCGCGGCGGCCGAAGCGGCAGTTGGCCTGGGCATCATCATCTCGATTTTCCGCAATCGTGAAACCGTACACGCCGACGACCTGACTCTGATGAGATGGTGACCAATACCAATGACGGTTGAGTTTCCAGCACTCGCGCTTATCCTGCTGTTCCCGGCGCTCGGCGTCTTATTCAACCTGTTCCTCGGGCCCAGGTATGGACGCGGTGCGGTCAACGTCGTCGGACCGGGGGTCATGTTCGTCGCGTTCGGCGTTGCGACGTGGGCATTTTTGACGCTGCTCGCGATGCCCCCGGGCGGCGCGCTTGCCGTGCATCTGTGGGGATGGATCGAGGCAGGGAGATTTCACACCGAGTTCGGCCTGCGCCTCGACGCGTTGTCGGGCGTGATGGTGATGATAGTCACTGGGGTCGGCGCACTAATTCATCTTTACTCAGTCGGATACATGGCGCACGACGAGGACTTTGCGCGCTTCTTTACCTACATGAACTTGTTCGCGTTCTCGATGCTCATACTAATTCTTGCGGACAACTTGCTAATGATGTTCGTGGGATGGGAGGGTGTCGGGCTATGCTCCTACTTGCTAATCGCATTTTGGTACACGAATCCCCAGTACGCCTATAACGGCCGCAAGGCATTCATCGTCAACCGGATTGGCGACGCGGGCTTTCTGCTCGGAATCTTCACCATCGTCGCCACGCTCGGTGCGCACGGCGTCTGGACGCTGGACTTCGTCGAGCTTCGCCAGCACGCTGATCTGCTTGGCGGCGCCGCCGCGATCGCGGCGGGCTTCCTGCTCTTTATCGGCGCGACCGGCAAGTCGGCGCAGATTCCGCTCTACGTATGGCTGCCCGACGCGATGGTCGGACCGACACCCGTCAGCGCACTGATTCACGCGGCGACGATGGTCACCGCGGGCGTGTACATGATCGCGCGGCTCGGCTTCATCTACACGATGGCGCCCGCCGCGCTCAATCTGGTCGCGACAATTGGCGGACTGACGGCGCTGTTCGCTGCGACCATCGCGCTAGTCCAACCCGACATCAAGAAGGTGCTCGCTTACTCGACCATCAGTCAGCTCGGCTACATGTTTCTCGGCGTAGGCTCCGGCGCGTATGCATCGGGCATCTTCCACCTCATGACTCATGCGTTCTTCAAGGGCTTGCTGTTCTTGTGCGCCGGCTCGGTGATTCACGCGCTTGGCGGTGAGCAGGACATGAACAAGATGGGCGGATTGCGGCGCAAGCTGCCGATCACGTTCTGGACGATGTTCATCGCGACGCTCGCGATCGCCGCGGTGCCTCCGTTCTCCGGGTATTTCTCCAAGGACCTGATCCTCGAAGCCGCGTACGATTCGGGACATTCGTGGCTCTGGTTCCTAGGCGTGATCACCGCCGGGCTCACGTCGTTCTACATGTTCCGGCTGATCTTCATGACGTTCTTTGGCGAATCGCGCGTCGATTCTGAAAGAGAGCATCACCTGCACGAATCGCCGGCCGTAATGACTATTCCGTTGATCGTACTGGCTATTCTCGCGACGGTTGGCGGATGGGTAAATCTTCCCGGCGGACTGCTTTGGGGAAATGCGTTCGTGCGATTCCTCACGCCCGCCGTCGGCGCCTTCCAACCGGTCGTCGAGGCGAACCCGACTTCCCTGTCCCTCGTCGCGAGCGTCGCCTCGGCGCTCGGAATAGTACTCGCATACCTGTTCTATCTGCGCTTGCCGGGAATCCCGATGCTTCTCGCGTGGCGGCTGAAGGATCCCTACAACTTGCTGCTCAACAAGTACTACGTCGACCAATTATATAATTTCTTCGTCACGCGTCCGCTGTTCTGGGTATCGAACAATGTGCTCAACCGCGCGATCGACAGCTTCGCGATCGATGGCGCCGCCGACGGCGCCGGCCTTGCCGTCCAGACTTCGGGCCAGATAGCGCGTCGCGCCGAAACCGGCAACGTCCAGCACTATGCATTTGTTTATCTGCTCGGCGCACTGGGCATTGTGGCTTACTACCTGTTCCTGGTGACGCGCTGATGAATGGCGGCTTGCTTACAGCATTGATTTTCCTGCCGTTGATCGGCGCGCTCTTCATCCTGATGCAGAGCGAAGAGCGTGCGATTTGGAACTCGGCATTCATTTTTTCGCTGCTTCCGCTGGCGCTGAGTTTCTATGTCCTGGCGGAATTCAATCCGCACGTCGCGGAGTACCAGCTCGTCGAACAATATGACTGGATTCCCTCCTTCGGCATTACATACCATATTGGTATCGACGGTATTAGCCTGTTCCTCGTTCTTCTGACTACTATTCTGATTACTCTGTCGATCCTTTACTCCGGCGGCGGCGATATCGAGGAACGTCCGCGCGAATTCTGCTTCTTCATGCTCGTGCTGGAAACCGGTCTGCTCGGCGCGCTGCTCTCCGTCGATCTGTTCCTGTTTTATATATTTTGGGAAGTGATGCTGATTCCGATGTACTTCCTGATAGGCATTTGGGGACATGGCCGCAGGATTTACGCCGCCATCAAGTTCGTATTGTTCACGATGGTTGGGTCGCTGCTGATGCTGGTCGCGATCCTGTATTTGGTGTACTCGGCGCACGAGCATTTCAACCGGACCAGCTTCGATTTGCCGCTGCTCTACCAGGTGCCGCTCACTGTTACCGAGGGCCGTTGGCTGTTTGCGGCGTTCGCGCTGGCTTTCGCGATTAAGGTGCCGATGTGGCCGGTGCATACCTGGCTGCCCGATGCTCACACCAACGCGCCGACCGCCGGCTCGGTCATTCTGGCCGGCGTGATGCTCAAGATGGGCACCTACGGGTTCCTGCGCTTCGCCATTCCGCTGTTCCCCACCGTCGCGGTCGAGGCGACTGCGCTGTTCATGGCGCTCGCCATAATCGGGATCATCTACGGAGCATTGGTCGCGATGATGCAGCCCGACCTGAAGCGATTGATTGCATACTCATCGGTTAGTCACCTGGGGTTCGTGATGCTGGGAATTTTCGCGCTCAACCCCGAGGGTATCGATGGCGCGATTTACCAGATGCTCAATCATGGCGTTTCCACCGGCGGATTATTTTTGCTGGTCGGAATGCTCTACATGCGGCGCCATACGCGCGAGATTTCCGAGTTCGGCGGTCTGTGGAAGCGCGTGCCCGTTTACGCCGCAATCTTCATGGTCGTGATGCTCTCGTCGATCGGCCTGCCCGGGCTCAACGGCTTTGTCGGCGAGTTTCTGATCATGCTCGGGGCGTTTCTGCGAATCAGGCTGGCTACTGTTTTCGCAGTTGTGGGAGTGATTTTGGGCGCTCTCTACATGCTCTGGACCTATGAGCGCGTGATGTTTGGACCGATCACCAGGGCGGTGAACGAAACCATCAGCGATCTGACCGGTCGCGAGATTGCGGTGATGGTGCCGGTAATCGCGTTGATGCTGTTCATGGGACTTTTTCCGCGGCCGCTGATCAGGAGGATCGAACCGTCGGTGACTGCAATGCTCGCGAGAGCGAATGTCGCGCAGGCTCGTCTCGAGCTTGAACGACAGCCGAATCGTCTGGCTGCTCTTTCAGCGGCTCGGCAGACGCCAAACCGCGAACCCGAGATGGCGGCGGCCACACGATGAGTCCTTTTAACCTGGCTGCAATCAATTTCGTCTGGCTGCCAATCCTGCCGCTGGTCGTCGTCACCGTGGCCGCGATTGGGGTGCTGCTGGCTGGAGTGCGCGTCGACGACGGCGAAAGCGAAGGGCTGGGGTTGCTGACGCTGGCATCGCTCGCGGGTGCGTTCGTATTCACGCTTGGAATCCTGGGACAGTACGGTGTCGCTTTTGCGGGAGCGATCTCGGTCGACAGTTTTTCGGCATTTTTCGAACTGGTGATTTTGATCGCCGCGATGTTCACCGTGATGATGTCGCTCGATTACGCCGCCGAGAACCGTATTCCCGGCGCCGAATACTATTCACTGCTGCTGTTTTCCGTGCTCGGCATGATGTTGATGGCGGCGGCCGGCGACCTGATAGTCATCTTCCTCGGTCTCGAGACAATGTCGATTACGGTTTACGTGCTGGCGGGAATCATGCGCCGCAACGCCAAATCGAATGAAGCGGCAATAAAATATTTTTTGCTGGGCGCGTTCTCGACCGGTTTCCTGCTCTACGGAATCGCGCTGGTGTACGGCGCGACGGGTACTATCAAGCTTGGCCCGATACATGACGCGCTTGCGTCCGGCGCGATGGGATCGAATCCGCTGCTGCTGGCCGGAATCGGCATGATGGTGATCGGGTTTGGCTTCAAGGTCGCCGCAGTGCCATTTCATATGTGGGCGCCGGACGTTTATGAGGGCGCGCCGACTCCGGTGACCGCATTCATGGCGGTGGGCGTGAAGCTCGCCGCGTTCGCCGCCTTTATTCGCGTCTTCATGGTCGATTTTGCGTCCGTCGGCGCGCACTGGCAGACAGTGCTGTGGGTAATCGCGGCGTTGACGATGACGGGCGGAAATCTAATCGCCGTCGTCCAGACCAATATCAAGCGGATGCTTGCATACTCGGCGATTGCGCACGCGGGCTATCTGTTGCTTGGCATGACGGCGGGAGTGCGATCGGGGCCCGCGATTCTTTACTATCTTCTCGGCTATGCATTCACAAACCTCGGCGCGTTCTCAGTAGTAATCGCGCTCGAACGGCGGGGTGAAGTAGGTAATCAGATTAGCGACTTCCGCGGCCTGGCGGCGCGCCAGCCGTTGCTGGCCGGCGCAATGACTATCTTTCTGTTGTCGCTGGCCGGGGTTCCTCCGCTGGCCGGCTTCGTTGGCAAGTTCTACATTTTCAGCGAGGCGCTGCATCAGGGATACGTGGGACTGGTAATAGTTGCTGTACTCAATAGTGTAATCTCTGCCTATTACTATTTTTATGTACTGGTCGCGATGTATATGCAGGAGGGCGGTGTCGAAGTTGAGCGCCTCAGTGCGCGGCCTGCGCTGGTGGCGGCAATCGGACTGGCGGCGCTCGCTACGATCTTGATTGGGGTTTATCCGCAGCCGTATATCGCGTCCGCCACCAACGCATTTTATTCCGCCAGCGGCGCCGCGGGAGTCCGCTCCGCCGCGCTCGACCCATAGCCCGGGTCTTTCGAGCGCTGTTACTTGCGGCGCGAGGGCTTCTTCGAAGCGGGCTTCTTTGCGGATTTCACCGGCGGCTTCGTCGCCGTCTTCGGCTTGACCCGCGCTCCCGGCTTCGGCGCCGTCACGGCGACAACGCTGCCCGCCGTTTGGCTGTTCGCGCTGCCTGCGTATGCATCGGCTTCGATCTCGATCATCATGTCGGGATTAGCCAGCCGGCGCACTTCAACCACCGTCGACGCAGGCGGCGAGTCAGCGAAGAATTCCTTGTGCGCGCGCGCCGCTTCGGCAAAACGTTCCATGTCGGTGACGAACATCCGCGTGCGAATGACGTGATGCATCGCGAGCCCCGCGCGTTCGAGCGCCACACGAATATTGTCCAGCGCCTGGCGGGCCTGCACGTACATCTGTCCCGCGCCGACGATCAGTCCACGCTCGTCGGTCGCCGTGGTGCCCGAGACGGCGACCAGGTCGCCGGCCCTCACCAGCCGCGAATAGCCAACGATCGGCTCCCACGGCGTATTGGTCGAGATTCGCGAGATCGCGCTCATCGTAATCTCCCTCCCCACCTGCGAAGCAGGATGCAGCCCCGACTATGTGCTCAGCTCTCGCGGCCGGGATAGGCCTCTTCAAGTTCCCGCGCCACCGAACGCATCGGCGTACCTACCAGCCGTCCTGAGGGCATCAGCCAGTTAAGAATTCGCGTGAGCGGGCGCATACCCGCGACCGGACGCTCCGCGCTTCGCACCATGTCGAGTTCATGCTCGATGATTCGAGAATTGTGCCGATTTGCGAGCCCGATGCCCGCGAGAATAACGCGCCGTTCTTGCACCGCTTACCTCCACCTCATCCACCCCTAAAATCTAAAGCACCAAATGAAGATCGCCAAACAATGATCGAATCATACAGATGCCTGCGAAATAGTCAAAAAATTTCTTGGGCCCCCGACCGCTGCGATTCGCCCCGACAGGCGGTTAGATGCGACGCGCAATGCGCGCTTGAAGTTACGCGGCGCCTATCGTATTCTTGGCGCGTTTCGAGTTTCTGCGTTCAAGTGAGCACCGAGCAACCAAGGAGAAAGCGATGCGAAAGATCCTGCTTCTGGCACTAGTTTCGATGTTCTTCGCCACGGCCTGCAATAAACCCGAGGAGACGGCTCCCGCAGCCCCCGAGGCTGCCGCGTCTGCCGCCGCGTCCAGCGAGGCCAGCGCCGCAGGCAGCGCCGCAGCCAGTGCCGTGGCCAGCGAGGCCGCGAGTGCCGCAGCCAGCCCGGCCGCGCCGTAATTCACTTTGTTTCCTGGCGGGTTCCCGCGCGCCGTCTAGAGCCGTCGGCGCGCGGGAGACTCGCTGACCGGCGCTCCTCGAGAGGAACCCGCCGAATCCCCGACTCGGACCCTATCGGGTCCGAGCTTGAGTCTCGCCCCGCATCATTTCGGCAAATAAACTCTCAGTTTGCCCGCAGCATCGCGGCCGACTCCCGCGATCTATTGCTCTTCATCGGGCTCCTTCTCATATCTGCTGCCCGCAGTTTCGACCGGCGGGGCTTCTTTGTGCGGTTCCGGACTCGCACCCGCTTCGGGCGCCGCGTGATGCTCTTCGCCGCGAATTATCTCGACCGCGCGATGCGCTGATTCTCCCGCAAGCTTCCTCAGTTCCTCCGATTTGCGCGCCAACTCCGCGGTCGTCCGCGACAACTCTGACCTCAACTCCGCAGACTTCTTCGTGTACTGCGCCCTGAGCTCCGAAATCTTGGCAATCGCCTGCTGACGGGCCGAGTCGTGCTTGCTGGTGTCGCCCAGCGCCGACTTCAGGTTCTTGCCGAGCTTGCGTCCCTGCTCGCGCAGCGCCGCAATCTGCGATGCCAGCATCGTGCGGGCCTTTTGCGCCTCGCTCTTGATGCGGGCCTCGATCTTTCGCGCCCTGGTCTCGCGTTCGAGCTTGACCCGCAGCATCTTGGCGGTCTTGCGCAGCTGCTCGAGTTGCCTGAGCGCGGGATTCACATCCTTCTTCCGTTTCGCGGTCTTTTTCTTTGTCGGCATCCGTCGCCTCCCGTTTTAAAACGTTTTCCTGGAACCAGTTCCAGCTAAGTCCTGTTTGCAAATAAGATCAACGAGGACTCAAAGCTGAATTTCTCCGGGCTGGTTTTTCCACACGACGCTAGTGCTACGATGCGTTCGCCATGGTGACGACCGCACCCGAGCCTGCCCCTTCCTCCGAGCACTTGAAGCCGGGTCTTTCGCTCTTCGACTCCGTGACCCTGGTGGCTGGCTCGATGATCGGCTCGGGCATCTTCATCGTTTCCGCAGATATCACCCGTCAGGTCGGTAATCCCGCCGCGCTGCTGATGGTCTGGTTGGTGGCGGGCGTGATGACGATTGCGGGTGCGCTGGCGTACGGCGAACTCGCCGCGATGATGCCCCAGGCGGGCGGGCAATACGTCTATCTGCGCGAGGCCTACGGCGGAATGTGGGCGTTCATGTTCGGATGGACGCTGCTGCTCGTCATCCAGACCGGCACGATTGCGGCCGTCGCAGTTGCGTTTGCACGATTTGCAGGCGTCATGTGGCCGGTGCTCGGCTCGAACCTTTGGATTGGCGCAGGCGGCGCCGGACTGTCGGGCGAGCGCGCGGGCGCTATCGTCGTGATCGCGGTTCTGACCGCGGCAAATCTGCGCGGCCTCAATATGGGCAAGTGGCTGCAGAACTCCTTCACCACAGCCAAAATTCTCTCGCTATGCCTGATAGTCGCGGTTGGATGCCTGATCGCGCCGAATCCGGTCGCGCTGCGCGCCAATTTCGGCAGCTCGACCGCATTCCTCGGCACCGGTTCCATGTCGATAGCCGGCGCGGGCGTATTCGGCGCCGCGATGGTAGGTGCGCTCTTTTCAGCCGACGCATGGGCGAGCGTCACCTTCGCGGCGGCCGAGGTCCGCAATCCCAGGCGCGATCTTCCTCTGGCGCTTGCCTCTGGAACCGGCGTGGTGATTGCGCTCTATATCCTCACCAACGTTGCCTACCTCTGTGAGCTGCCCGCCTCGGGAAATGCGGCCGCAGCGAGTGTAGTAGGGCGCGGAATCGCGCACGCATCCAGCGATCGTGTGGCAGCCGCGGCGATGCAAGTCGTGTGGGGCGGCGCGGGCGCGAAGATCACCGCAATCCTGGTGATGATCTCCGGCTTTGGATGCGCCAATGGACTGATCCTGACGGGTGCGCGCGTGATTTACGCGATGTCCCGGGATCGGGTCTTTTTCGCCGCCGCCGGACGTCTCAATCGCGCCAGCGTGCCCGCCGTCGCGCTGGTGATGCAGGGGATTTGGGCGTCGGTTCTAACCTTGTCAGGCACCTATTCCGAACTGCTGGATTACGTGATCTTCGCGCAGTTGATGTTTTACGTGCTGACGGTGTCGGCGGTGTTCGTGCTGCGCCGGCGGTTCCCGGGCGCCATCCGTCCGTACCGCGCGTGGGGCTATCCGCTGGTGCCGGCGCTCTACGTCGTCGCGGCCTCGGCGTTGATGGTCGATTTGTTGATCCTGAAGCCCCGCTTCACCTGGCCGGGATTGCTGATCGCGCTGAGCGGCGTGCCGATTTATTACTGGACGACCGCCCGCTCCCGCGCAATTCGCTAAGCCTCAGCCCCGTGCAGAGGCTGGGGCCGCGGCTCACCGGTTGGTATCGGGAGCCGATTCATCGGTGCTGTTCTGCTTCGTGGCGATCGGCGCCCCCGCCTGGGCGCAGTCGTCTCCCGACAGTTTACCGCTGCGGAACTCGTGCACAATCGTGGTCAGGATGTAGGTGCTGCGCTCGGGCGACTGATTGCCGGCGAGTTTGAATAATTCAGCCGCGTTGTGCGCCGCTTCGGCCGCATCGTGGTCGTTCTTCGGCAACCCATAGATTTGAAATACCTTGCACAGCGATTCGATTCCGTCCCTGCGGTCGCCTTCGGTAACCGGAACGCCGGAAGTTTGAGCCGAAAGCCCGTTTTCACTCGATCCGCTCGTCGCACCGCCCTTCGCGCCACCGAGGCTGCGCAACATCCCGCGGGCGAGGAAAAGGATCAGAAGCAACACGACTCCCGCGGCGATCGCTCGTCCCGCCCTCTGGGCAACTGAAAGTTGCCTCCACGGGATCCACTGGAATCCGCCCTTGCCTTTTTCCTCGCCGCCGGCGTCGCTTGGAGGTGCCGCGGTCGGCGTGTGGATCACCGGCGAGCGAATTTCTGGCTTGAACGGTTTGGGCTGCGGCGGCATTCCGCGTATCGGCTGTGGCGATACGGGATTGCCTGCCGGCCTCGCCAGCGGAGTCGCACAGTATCCGCAGAATGCCATGCCCTCCGCGTTATCTTTGCCGCATTGCCTGCATACAGGCATCAGATCACCCTGGCTTGGTTACGAAAGCTTCCCGGAACCAGTGAAAAAGTGAAAAGGTCGCTAGCAATATCCCCAACCATCAGTCTGCGCAACGCGCAAGCCAAAATTGACGACTCTATAGATATGAAAGCTACAACGGCGGCGCGCAAAGTCAATATGGCTGGCGAAAATTCACTTTGCGCCAAACCATCCGGACAATGCGAATCTGTTGACAATTCCAATCCCTGCCGGCGTGACATTATGATGGCGGGCGGGTCCAACGCGCCGGGCTACCCCATAATGCCAACCGTGCGTGGCAGCTCTACTGATGCGCCGTTGCCCCGAATGCCGCCTTTACCATCGGCTCGAGCTCGCCCGTCTCATGCAGCTCGCGAATAATATCGCAGCCGCCGACGAACTTGCCGTCGATAAAAACCTGCGGAATCGTCGGCCAGTTGCTGTAGCGCTTGATCGCGTCGCGCAGTTCGGGATCGCTGAGCACGTCGGCGGTCGCGAACGGCACGCCCAACTGCTCGAAAATAGCGACCGTCGCCGCCGAGAAACCGCATTGCGGCAAGCTGCGGTTGCCCTTCATGAAAATCATGACCTTGTTTTCTTTGACTGCCGATTCGATTTTTTCGATTATGTCCGCCATTCGATTTCTCTACCTCCGGTTCTGATACTGCGCCGGCGTCAACGTCTTGAGCGTGAGCGCATGCACCTGCACGCGCATCGCGTCGCCCAGCGCCTGATAGAC
>Ga0181530_10006926_pt1 | contig 10997 bp, 5 predicted proteins | sample PEATcosm2014_Bin_42_FD_119769 | JGI IMG/M metagenome (GOLD analysis project Ga0181530, IMG submission 119769) | Peatland microbial communities from MTU Mesocosm Facility, Houghton, MI, USA - PEATcosm2014_Bin10_60_metaG | ecosystem: Environmental > Terrestrial > Soil > Wetlands > Peat | place... | reverse complement strand
GGATCGTATGCTTACCCAGAATCCTGGTCAGATTGTCGGTGAACTGGATGTTTCCCGAAATCGTCGGCCCCACCCGGTCCTGCCCGATGTTGGTAATGCTGCCGTCGGAGAACAAAAATGTCGGGAAAACATCGCCCGTGGGATGCGAGGCAATGCCAACCGGATGATCGAGGATCAGGCCCAGTTGAGAAATGGCTGTGGCCCCCGAGATGGGGAAAGTGTCCTGCTCGTTGTAATTGGTGAACCCGAAACGAAATTCGTTCAGCAGCGTGGGCGTAAGCGAATAGTTGTACGAGACCACGAGGCTACGGTTCTTTTCGTGGGCTCCGTCATTGGGCAGAAAATTATTTGCCGGGCTTATGACGCCGGCGTTATTGGATTCGGTATAGAACGCGTTCTTGAAACTATAGCGGACGTAGACCTGCTGTTTGGGACTGAAGTTGTGATCGATTCTGACGTCGAAGCCGTTGGCATTGGACGGGATCGGCACCAGAGTCTGATAGTTGTAGGAGGGGTTAACGAGACCCAGGTTGGCATTGGGCAGCGGATAGTAATTCAGCAGCGCCTGAGCCACGGGATTAATACACGCCTGGCACGTGCCGGTCGGGATCGTGTTGTTCGGGAAAGCCGCGCCGGTGAAGGGATTGATCACAGGGCCGGCACCTAACGCCTGCACCAGGCCGTTCAGATTGCCGTTTCTCTCCGCCTGCGTCGGCACCAGAAGCAGTTGAGGGTAGGACTGCGTTTTGCGGTTGCCTTCGTAATCGACGAAGAAGAACGTCCTGTCTTTTCCGTGGTAGAGCTTGGGAATCGTGACCGGACCGCCCAAGCTGCCGCCGAAGGTATTGAACTCCTTCGGCGCCTTGATGCCGAAATTCAGAATGGTGGCATCGAGGTCCTTGTTCTGGAGATACTCAAACACGCTGCCGTGCAATGAATTGGTTCCGCTCTTGGTAACAAAGGTCACGTCGCCGATCTGGGCGAATTCCGCATTGTTGTTGAACGCCGTGACTTTCATCTCGGCTATTCCTTCAAGAGACGGGTACGCATCCTGCAGGGCGCCGTTCATGCGGACGTTGGCGGTTGAGACTCCGTCCACGGCAAACCCCGTCTGCGCCGCGGTCGCGCCGCCTACCGCCATGTTGCCCTGCGAGTCCGTGGTCACGGACGGAGACGTGGCCAGAGCTGCCAGGGGGCTGCTGGACACGGCTCGCGAGTTGATCGGCAGCTCCGTTATGTCGCTGTTTATCTTGGAATCGCTGAGCGTGGCGTTTTCGGTATTCACAGCCACGGCCTCCGCGTTCACCGCGACCTGCTGAGATGCTGCGGCCACGGCGAACTTTATATCCAGACGAATATCCTGTCTCGCCGCCAAGTCCACTTTGTCAACTACGGAGTTGGAGAAGCCCTCTTTCATGCCGGTAATGCGGTAGTTTCCCGCCTTGACATTCTGGAAGAGGAAATTTCCCTGACCGTCACTGACGGTGGAGAGGTTGGTATTCTCATCCACACTGTGTAATGTGATTTGCGCTTGTGGGATTACGGCGCCTGTCTGGTCCTGTGCCGTACCGCGAATGCTCCCGAAGGTGGACTGCGCGCCGGCCGGCGGTATCGAAAACATACAGAGGCCGACTGACAGGGCGATGAGAAGCCGTTTTAGCATAAGTTCTCCTGAAAAAATAATGTAAGACCGCAAACCCAGAGGCGCGCGACGGGGCACACTTACAGCAGGCAACAACGAACAATCTCTCGCGCAGTCAGGACCCTTACTCGGTGGGCTCCGACTGATACGCTTCGAGCGTTGTTGCCTGATTTAGACAGATTAAAGCGGCGCGTCTTAAATCCGTCTAAAGAGCGGATTCAAACATCCTATGCGATCGACAAAGAAAATCGATTCGCTCGCCGATCGGACATCGTCACGAAACGATACCCAAAATTCAGTTCCGTAAGCAGATACTTCGGGGCAGATGGATCGTCTTCCAACTTCTTACGCAAATTGTGTATGAAGGTGTGCAGATATGCGGTCTGGAGCGTGGCGTCGGCGCCCCAAACCGCCTGAAGGAGGGCGGCGTGCGCGATTGGCCTGCCAGCGTGGCTCATCAGATAATGCAGGAGATCGAATTCCTTCGGCGTCAGACGCAGTGCCGAGCCACCTTTCCGCACGGTCCTCAGATCCGGTTCAAGCTCGATTTCGCCAATGACGATCGGCGCACGCATGTTGCGCATCTCACTGGCGCCTCCCGAGGCCGTTCTGAAGCGACGGACCGCGGACTTCAAACGAGCGGCCAGTTCAGGTACCGAAAACGGCTTTGTAATGTAATCGTCCGCTCCCGCGTCGAACGCCGCGAGTTTGTCACTTTCCTTGTCCAGCACGGTGAGCATCAGAATGGGAATGAGAGGAGCTTTCTTTCGCATCCTTCGGCAGGTTTCGATCCCACCCATACCGGGCATATTGATATCGAGAAGGACAGCGTCGACTTGGTGAGTCGCCGCCTCAAGCAGAGCCTGTTCCCCGTCGGCACAGGGCAGTATTCCGAAGTCCATCGCACGCAGTGTCGTGCCCAGCGCCCAGCGCAGGTTTGAGTCGTCCTCGACAAGAAGGATGTTTCCGCCGGTCTTGGGCATAATCCTGGAAATGGCGCCGGTCCGACATTCTTTTGTCGAGCTGGCGTCGACTGCTTTCCTCAAACGAGGCGGCGCAAACACGCGAATCCCCTCTTTGTTTTGAATTCTTCAGTCTGATTTAGCCGGCAGACTCGACGCGGAGTGTGTCTTATTTAAGTGCCGCTTATGGAAGGCCGTTCGATAGACGGAGGAACGGCTCGTATTCAGAGTGTTCAGGATACGACAAGGAACGCAGAAAAAAGAAGTGGACGGCCTGATTTTTTACACTTTCACTACGAAAGAACGACAATTTTTAACACGGTTTTTATGCGCCATCTTTCGGCTGGCCATTCTTGACCGAAAGATCGGCCGCTCCCGAAAAGTGACAAGGCGATAATGGCAACGTGGATGCCCGAATCGGCCTGAAGTCTCCAGACAGCCCACTGCGTTCTTCAGTTCCACGTGCCCGTGTAGTCCGCGAGTCGGCTATCACGCTCGTCGTAATGACCTCCTGCACCGTAGTCGCTTTGGCCTTGAGGCCTCACCTCGCTGCCACAAATCTGGCTATGGTCTACCTGTTGGGCGTAGTGATTGTGGCGTTGCTTTGCAGCAGCAGGACCTCTGTCCTGGTGTCGTTCCTGAGCGTAGCGGCATTCGATTTTTTCTGCGTTCCTCCGTACCTCACCTTTCAGGTAGCCGACTATGAGTACCTGGTTACGTTTGGCGTGATGCTCGTCGTCGCTCTTATAATCAGCACCCAGACCGCGCGCATCCGGAGACAAGCTCAGGAGGCAGTTGGGCGTCAGGTTCGCACAGAGGCCCTTTACAACTTGTCTCGCCGGCTGACGGAACAGTCAGAAGACGCCGATGTGGCGCGGATCGCGGAAAAATGCGCTGAGGAGACGTTTGGCGGCGCTTTTGCGATTGTTCCGAAGGAGAACAGAAAGACAGATCCCGATTCTCATCGGTCGCCGCCAGACCAGCCTCTCGTTCAATGGGTTTTCGATCATGGAGAGAAGGCGGGACATGGGACGGAACGATTTGCCGAGGCCCCGGCACTATACGTCCCGCTCACGGGGGCGAGCGAAATGGTCGGCGTTATGAGTGTTCTCCCTCCTCATGGCGAGTTCCTGAATTCCGAACAGATGCAGTTCCTGGAGGTGTTCGCGAACCAAACGGCGTTGGCTATCGAGCGAATTGGGAGTCAGCGCGCGGCTGAGCTGGCACAGCTTCAAGTGCAAGCCGAGAAGATGCGCAGCTCTTTGCTGAGTGCCGTTTCGCACGACCTTCGAACTCCGCTCGCCTCGATCACCGGTGCCGCTTCCACGCTCAGGCTGCAGGGAGACAGGCTGGAACCCGGGACGCGGAATGAGTTGCTCGATAGTATCGCGGACGAGTCAGAACGGCTGAGTCGACTGGTGAGTAATCTTCTGGACATGACCCGCCTCGAGGCCGGTCCCGAACTCCGTCGCGATCTGTACCCTATCGAAGAAATCGTTGGGACCGCGCTGCACCGAGTCGAGCGCCAACTGGAGCACCGAAAAGTAACGACTCAGATGCCGGAGACTCTGCCGATGGTGTACGCCGACGACGTGCTCCTGGGACAGGTCTTCCTGAACCTATTGGAAAACGCGATCAAGTATAGTCCGGAAGGCACTCCTATTGAGGTGTCGGCCGAAGCGACGGATAACGCGATCACGCTTGAAGTCCGCGATCGCGGCTCTGGCATAGCCCCCGGTGAGGAGCGGGAAATTTTTGAGAGGTTTCACCGGGGTAAACTGAACGATGCGCGAGGGGTTGGGCTTGGTCTGGCGATCTGCCGCGCCATCGTCGAAGCTCATCAGGGTACTATTGCAGCCTATAATCGCGCTGGTGGCGGTGCTGTCTTCCGCATCTGCTTACCTTCCCAGGAAATGCGATGAATCCGCTGATCTTAATCGTCGAAGACGATCCTCAGATTCGGCGCTTCCTGAGGGCCACACTTTCCGCGGAGGGGTATGTCTACCAGGAAGCTCTTACGGCCGCTGCCGGCATAGTCCAGGCCAACACTCGACGCCCAGACCTCATTCTTCTGGATTTAGGTTTGCCCGATCAGGATGGTCTCGAAGTGATTCGCCGCGTGCGTGAATCGAGCCAGATGCCAATCCTGATCCTTTCAGCGCGGGGTCAGGAAAAAGACAAGGTTGCCGCTTTGGACTTGGGAGCCGACGACTATATCGCCAAGCCTTTTGGAGTTCTGGAATTGCTCGCCCGGATCCGAGTGGCGTTGCGGCGGTCGGCGCCACCAAGTGAGGATCGAGCGGCAATCCGGTTTGGGCGCGTTGAAATCGACTTCGGCGAGCGAATCGTCAGGGTAGATGGCCAACGAATCCATCTCACCCGCAACGAGTACAAGCTACTGTACGTTTTGAGCAAGCACGCGGGAAAACTTCTCACCCAGCAGCAACTCCTGAACGAGGTCTGGGGGCCGAATCGCCTCGACCAGGCGCAGTATCTGAGAGTGTATATAGCGCACCTGCGTCGCAAATTGGAAGCAGATCCAGCCAGGCCGCAGCATCTGCAAACGGAACCGGGCGTAGGCTACCGACTCGTCGTCGATTGAGGCGCGGCCGGCATTCTCAATTTCAAGGGCGGTGAGGGTCTGCCTATCGGCGACCAGCCGTTTCCTTCGCCCGGTGACCTTGCCGCGAGCAGCCGCAGGGACACGCCGGGGCCTCGCAGGCGCGCGATGGGCCAGCGCCCTGGTCGGCCAGGGACTCGGAAGGGGCTTTCACCTCCAGCCTGCTGAGCATGCGGAGCCCACGACGAACCCGGCCTCGGCAGTTTAAGAGGTTCACCAGCTCCAGCCGTAACCGATCGCGGCGGTCGTGAACCAGGGCATCGTTACCACTTTGCCGCAGCTCTCCTGAATCCAGACGGAACTGTGGCGATGCAAGTGAAGGATCGCGCCCAGAGACACGCTGCTGTCGAGCCGATTCAGCAGGCGATTGTTCCCGGTGAACGTCGTTACCCCCGTTTGAATCCACGTATATGCGGTGACCGCCTCCGTGCCTGGAATCGCGAAGTTTCTCATAACGCCCGCCGATTCGGTATGTTCGCCGAAGCTCGTATGCAGAAAGCCATGGCTGCCGCTGTTCTCATACATGTACGAGAGCGTCAACTCATCGCCGAAGGGATCCTTCTTCAGAAACCTGAACATGTGACCGATTCCGACGCTGTAGTTCGCTCTTGGGAGCAGGCCGGGGCGGTCGAAATCGGAACCCGCCATGACGAAGAAATCATTGGCCGCCCCGGACATCCCTCCCATGTTCATTCCGGGCATCCCCTGCATTCCGCTCGTCGGCTCCTGCCCGCGAACGGCTGCGGTGGCCATCATCGCTAATAAACCGGTAATCACGCACTTCGAATACATGCAGAAATCTCTCCTCGCGCCGCACAGCGGCGCATGAATCGCGATCATCAACGGTACTGTTGCGACGACCGAGGGATTTCAGATTCTGAGGACGATGAATGGACGAAACGGGATACCCCGTGGCCTCAAGGCACGAGATATGAGCAGGCCCGCCGTCTCATTTGGCGATGGAACCTGTACGGAGGGACACAACCCGCTGTTCGCCACACCGATAATCGGGCGGGTGGTCAGAGCTGACAAAATCCGGGGGACATCGAATTGAGGGAATTGCCGATCGGAGCACGATGCGGCAGGGCGCTTGCCGGGGGAATGGTGGTGATGACAGGGCAGTTCGCTCGAAGCCGCTCCCCCCCGGAGGTTCACCGGCGCACAGGGCGGCGCAATGAACGCTGCTCCATGCCAGAATGAAGGCCAGCAATACGATAAGCCTTCCCTGCAGCAGCACCATTTCGAAACAGAATAGCACGCATGAAATCCAGTGGTATCCCTGGTTTGCCCAAGACAGCAGTGCGAAGCGGTCCCGGCAGCCGACACCAGAGCGGAATCGCTGGTCTTCCTCTTTATTCGCGCACACCGGCAAGGATTGGGGGCTATTCGGATCGTCCATCGAGACGCCACCGATCCGGATCTTGTCAGCGATGCTTCACTCGATGCTGTTCTGATCGCCAACACCTACCATGAACCGATCCTTCCCGAACGGATATTGGATTCCGCGCGCCGCTATCTTCGTCGCGATGGAAGACTGGTAATACTCGACCGAGGCCCTGAATCAGCCTCAGACAGGTCGTGGCAAGCGGGCCTTCGACAGCATGAAGCTCCGTCGGAGCTTGTGCAGCGCGCCGTGCGGTCACATGGATTCGAAATCATCTCCGTCGACAACAGATTCATCCCGGGAAGACCCGATGCTGACGATACGTGGTGGCTGATCGTCGCTTGTAAACCCTGAGGCGCCTCACGGGCAATTATCGAGACGTTACCCGCCGCACTCGGATATCGCCGCCTGGGGTCGGTTCGCGGTGATGGCCCCTACGCCGACTGCGGGCGCAAGATTCGTGAACGCCATCAGCTGGCGGGGCATGACTGCCATCGACAGCAAAATTCCTTCGATGAGCCGCAGTCAGCGACGTGATTGTGGCCGCGCAAAGATGGTGACTCTCTGCTGACACACGCTCATTCCGAACAAGCCGAAACAGCCAACACCGCCGGGCTATACCCGTTGGGTTTCAGCCCAACCCTGTGCGAAACGGCGCCATCCAGGGTTCAGCGCGGAAGCGGAGCGCGCCTCCTGGATGAATCGCTTCTTGTGATCGCCTGATTCGCCCGAACCCGCGATCAGTACCTTGACGGCAACAAAACGGCCCAGCAGTTCAGAATTCAACCCGGATCAGCACCTGAATCTGGCGCGCCGTCTCATTCACGGGCGAGACGGCCGGAAATCCCGACGCCGTGCCCTGGCGGCCGTACGTGGCCAGCCCGAACGTCGGCGAACCCAGCAGACTGTTCGGATTATTCAGATTGGCGTGATTCAGAATGTTGAATGCATCCGCCCGAATCGTCAATCGTGTGCCTTCCCGCAGGCGCGGCAGAATGAATGAGCGCGCCAGTGAAAAATCCACATTGTAAAGTCCCGGTCCCGTGAACGCGTTTCGCCCGGTATTGCCGACCACGCTGGCGCTCGACGGTTCCGCGAAAGCGGCCGGATTGAGCAAATAAACTCCACCCGGCGCGGCTACCGGATTTGCCAGTACCGCGGCCGCCGGATTAATCAGATCGGCCCGCTGATCTACAATTTCGCCGCTGCCGAAAATCGGCGATTGGGTCGTTATGGTCTGGATGGTGTAAGGAAACCCGCTGCGGAACGCCGCCATCCACGACAGCTGCCAGCCGCGCGTCAGCAACGGCCGCGCGTCCGACCGCCAGATTCCCAGCAGGAACAGATTCTGCCGCTGATCGAAGTCCGAGTTTCCCCGGTCCCCATTGCTGTTGAACTGCTGCGCGAAAGACGAACGCAGGGCCGTGGAACTCGCGTTGTTGATAGTGGTGAAGTCCAGATCGAAGAAGTCGCCAATGAGCGGATCGCTCTGATCGTCGATCGCGTGGCTCCACGTATAAGTGGCCTGGAACATGAGCGTCCGCCAGCGGTACTTCGCGATCGCGCCGAGAGCCGTGTAATCGGAATTGCCCTGTGAGGATCGCCAGTACACATCGGGCAGCGATTCGTTCGGACGCCCATCTCCCGACGTAGTCGTGAACTGCCGGTTGACGATATCGGTGGTTATGAGCCGCCGGCCCAGCGCCCCGGTGCCATTCACTTCGAGCGTGAAGTTCTCGCCGATCGATTGCTGCACGCCCAGAAAGAAATCCTGCGCATAGCCGTTGCGCAGTTTCGGATCGATGAAGGTTACTCCCGGAAAATCCGAAGCGGCGGATTGGCCTGCATAAGACGGCAGCACCGAAGCGATCGGGGCGAGATAGTTCGTATTGCCCCCTGAAACCGTATAGAGGGGCAGCACAATGCCGTTGTTGCGGACGTTCTGCCAAAGGTTGTCGAACAGCGCGTCGTAGAACATGCCGTATCCGCCGCGAAGCACGGTCCTGCTCTTGCCAAACGGGTCCCATGAGAAACCGAAGCGGCCCGCCCAGTCGCCGTTATCGGCGCCGAAAATTTGTTCGTTTCCCGAATCCGGCTGGACCATGGTTGCCGAAGCCAGCCTCGCATTGAAGTCCGCACCCGTTCCCAGTCGCACCAGTGCATCCTTCGCCGCGCCGGTGTTTTGCGGAGCGCCGAAGTTGTCGTAGCGGATCCCGTAATTCAAGGTCAGCCGGGGCAATAACCGGAAGCTGTCCTGCGCGAAGAAGTACATTTGCGGGTAGTAATAGCTGCGATCGTAATCAGGCTGCACCGGTGTGCCGGGCGTCGCCAGCAAAGCAGGCCGTTCGATGGATGCGCGGAAATACTCGGGGTCGCCGAAAGCGAAATTAACGACGCTCGAGAAAATGTATTCGCCATCCTGCCCCGCTGTAAGATAGCCGGAGTTGTATCGCAGAAGCACGCCCGCCCCGGCCGTGACGATGTGCTTGTTCCGCGTCCAGACCATGCTGTAGATGCCCTGCAGGGTTTGGTTGCGATTCTTGTACGCGTAGAATGCGGGACTGCCTGGCAGCACGGTGCCGTCGCCGGACACCAGCGTCGGAATTTCCGGATGGGCCCGGTTCCACCACAGGTCGTCGTCGCTGTAATTCAGCTTCAACTCACTGGTGACTCGAGGCGTCCAGGTGTGCATCCAGTTGCCCGCTATGCCGGTGGTGTCATCCTTCAGCCCCGAGGTAAAGGCCGAGTAAGGGCTCCAGATGAAATCCGGTTCCGAGAGCCGTTGGACCGCGAGCCGGGCCATCAGATGGTCGCGGCCGCCATTCGTGGTGTAGTCGCCCCGTTCGAGCGCGATCAGCCTGTCTACCACCACGGGTTGCGCCACCGTATAGTTAGCGGTCACGTTCTGCGTTTCGATCGCCGGGCCCGGGTATTCCTGCAGCAGTTGGCGCGCAAGATTGGAGGTTGACAGGTTGAACGCGGAGATGAAGTTTGTCGATGGCAGCGAATACGTTTGCGGGCTCTGGTTGCTGTGGCTGATCAGTTGCTCGAGCGCGCTCGAGAAGAACAGCCGGTTTTTCAGGATCGGGCCGCCCGCCTGATAGCCGAACTGCTCTTCCTTATCCGGGAGCCGCCCATATCCCGAGAGATTATCCGCAAAGTCGGCGGCATTCAGCACGGTGTTTTTGATGTAGTCGTAAGCGATGCCGTGAAAAGCGTTGCCGCCGGCTTTGGTCACGGCATTCGCCACAAATCCGGCAGTCTGCCCGTACTCGGCGGAATAGTTGTTCGTCGAAATACGATATTCCTGCACCGCTTCGGGAGCCACCGGGCTGAGCGGTCCGGTGACCAGGTAGTTGTTGTTCCCGACGCCGTCGAGAAGATAGTTCGAAGAAGACGGCCGCGCCCCGGCAACGCTGACCCCGATGCCGCGCGCGGTGCCGTTATCCGCGGTTACACCGGGTAAACTCACCAGCATCGTATAAACGTCCCGGCCCTGCAGCGGCAGATCGGCGATCTGTGCCGGGTCGATAACGTAGGACACCGACGTATCCAGCGTGCTCCGCGTCCCCTGCTGGCCTTCAAATGTGCCCGACCGGCTGGTATCGACGTCAGGCCCATAAAAAGTCACGATCGTTTTGCTGCCCGGCAGAAACACGCTCCGGAACTGGCCCGCTTCCCAGACATCGCTCAAAGGCCGGAGCCGGAAATCGATCTGGATACGCCCGGCTACCGGCAGCTCCAGCTCTTCCAGTTCCTGCGACTGGTAACCGCCGGCCGTGGTCCGGATACTATAGGTCCCAGCCGAAAGCAGCGGCAAAAAGTAATAACCGCCTGCATCGCTCCGGAGTGCGCCGCTGGCCGCGAGGGTCGCGCTCGTATAAGTCACTGAAGCGCCCGCGACAGGCTTGCCGGTGACCGAATCGACGATGCTTCCCGAGATCAGCCCCTGGGTTGTTTGTCCCGGTAGAGAAGCAATCCCCAACACACCGTACACCGCGAGCCGGATAAGAACCCTGTGCGGTCTCAATATCCAATCAGTGTACTTCGATCCTAAAATATTTCGTTCAGCGCACCTGAAAATAATCTCTACTCATTACTGGACAATAACTTGCGGGTACCGGCGTGAGCTGTCCCACTCGAGCTGAACCCGGCCGTCCCCGGCGCCCGGAGTACCAATTCAGGTCTGGTCGTGCAGGTTGTGGTGGATGGCGTAGAGAGCGAGTTCCAGGCGGTCGGAAACGCCAAGCTTGTCGAAGATGTTGTGCAGATGGTTCTTCACCGTCTGTTCGCTGATGAACATGCGCTCGGCCATTTCCTTGTTCTTGAAACCCTGCGCCACCAGGATGACGATCTCACGCTCACGCGCGCTCAACGCCCCACCCTGTT
>Ga0181530_10006922_pt1 | contig 11006 bp, 4 predicted proteins | sample PEATcosm2014_Bin_42_FD_119769 | JGI IMG/M metagenome (GOLD analysis project Ga0181530, IMG submission 119769) | Peatland microbial communities from MTU Mesocosm Facility, Houghton, MI, USA - PEATcosm2014_Bin10_60_metaG | ecosystem: Environmental > Terrestrial > Soil > Wetlands > Peat | place... | reverse complement strand
AGTCGAGAAGTCAAGGAGTTGAGGAGTTGGGAAGCCAAACCAAGAGGCTGGAGGTCAGACGCCGACGGTTTGTCACTCTCGACTCTCAACTCTCGACTTGAATTTGCCGGAACAAACCGAGAATGTCTATGAAAACAAAGAACGAGGTCAAAAACTCAAAGGGTCGAGGAGTCGGTTGGCCGATGGCTGAGAGCTGGTTGCTGATCGCTGAGAGCTCTTTGAGAAAACAAAGCGAGAATGTCTATGAAAACAAAGGACAATGACAAAATGTCCAGTCCCGTGCTCCCGCCCCTACGCGGGGCCATTTCACTTCCCATCTACCGAGAACGCGAGCAGTACATTCCCGTCTATCGCGTTCGTATACCCCGCATTGACGAACAGCATCCCGTCCACGATGGCCGGTCCCGACTGGTTCATCGAGCCGCCGTGCGCCTTGGCCCCGTTCACGGTCGGGAAGTCGTGCAGAGCGTCGAAATCCCAAATCACCGAGCCGTCGCTCGTATCGTAAGCGCGCAGGTGGCCATCGAGGGATCCTGAGAAGACTACGTCTGGGATCACAGTAGCCGGCGCCATCTGGGCGGCGCTGCATCCTGGCGTCGCCGCGCAGGACGGTTTTGGCGGCGGCGCATACCAGACTTTCTCGCCCGTAGCAACCTTCAGTGCGTACAGGCCCCCTCCCGCGTCCGGTCCGGAATCATCCCAATCAGACCGCGGGAAGTAAACGACGTTCTCGTCCGCTCCTCCTCCCCACTGAATCCCTCCTAATGGCCCTCCATGGCCGATTCGAACTTCCCACACGACCGTTCCGTGGTGGTCAGGGTCAAGCGCATGCACGATTCCTGATTTCTGTCCGGCGATCAGCAATCGTCGCCTATTCGGCAATGATTGCAGGATGGGAGGAGAACCAAAATCGAAGTCGTTGCCCGGATCCTGGGGACAGTTGGCCCTGTCGGGTGCGACACAGGCGATATTCCATCGGTCCTGGGAGGTAAACTGCCTCGACCACAGCGGCTGTCCGGAGTTCATGTCGAACGCCAGCACCGCGTCAGAATACTTGGAGTCAGGCTCCGAGTAGCTGTTGCCGGTGGCCACGTAGATCGCGCGCGCCTCCAGATCCACTGTCGGTGAGGACCAAACCGCAGCGCCTGACGGGCCCCACAGTTGGGTGCCGGCGGAGCTGTGTCGGCCGGTAGGCTTGGCACTCTGGGGAATAGTGTAAGCTTTCCAGATTATCTTGCCGGACTGCGCGTCGAAGGCTACAACACTCCCCCGGAAGGTGCAGCAGGGGTACTTCGGGTCCATGGCGGCGCCCTCTTCACCGGAGGAGACAGGCACGTAGAGCCGATCGCCGACTAACACGGGCGAGCCGGTAATGCGGGCCGCGGGGTGGGTTTCAACATGGACCTTCCAAAGAAGAGAGCCGCTCTCCGCAAGCACAGCGTAGACATTCCCGTTGGTGTCGCCGAAGAAGACCGCGCGGCCGGTGGAATCAACGGAGACCGCTGTCTTGACCGTAGTCTCTGCTTTGTAGCTCCAGAACGTGCAGCCGGAGCGGGCGTCCAAGGAGTACACGGTTCCATCTTCACTGCCCACGAAGAGTCTGCCGCCCGCCACGGTGGGTTGGCCGTAGGTCGCTGACGCGCCGGGGAAACCAAAGGCCCATTTCAGCTTGAGCCGGGGGACCTCTGCCCGTCCCAGGCCCGCGCTCCCTGTAGGCTGGAAGCGGCTGTTGCTGAGGTCCACGCCCCAGCTTTTCCAACTGGGATCTCCGACCGTGGAGAAGGACTTTGCGGCGCAGGGACTCAAAGATGGCCCGGGGGGTGGATTGTCCGGGGTTCCAAGGAATTCCGCGAGCGCCGCGCGCTCTTCCGCCCTGAGTTGAGAACCCTGCGCTTTCATCCTGCCCGATTCGAGGGCGAGCAGAATGGAACCCCTTGACATCTGATGAAGTTGATCGAGCGTCGGCGCAGCGTATCCACTTCCGGAATGGTGGCAGTTGTAACAGTGCGCTTGAAAAAGCTGAGCGCCATCCGGCGAATCGGCTCCCGGACCAGCCACGAGGCCCAGCAACAGAAAAAGGAGCGTCCGAGTAGCAAGTAGAATCATGTCCTCTCCCTCCTGGGAGCGGCTTGCCGGCCGGAAGACGCTCGAGGGGGAGGGATCCGGCCTCTCAATTCAATTGAGGCAACTCTTACCGTGTCGTCTGCCACAACGATGCCCATCACCTTCACCTTAACGGTCTTTCCAGGCTCGACAGGCGAAATATCGATCGCCTCCTTCGCTTTGAAATCCCCTGCCGCGTCGAATTTCAAGAGTTGCCCACCCGAGATCAACAACCCATAGTGCATCGTCGGCCGGCTTGGTGTGCATGCCGTGGCCGTGGCCGTGGCCGCGGCCTCGAGCATTTTGGCCCTCTTCAGTTGTGCCGTTTGCATCGCAATTTGCCGCTCGCTGGCTTCCGGCTCTCCGTCGGAATCCATGGACCAGGCGGCTCGGCTCGGCGTTTCCGGTTGCCCCTGCGGCGACCACGCTCCGGAATTCCGTTCTTGTTCGGCACGTTGAGAACTTTGCAGAGTCTGCCAGAACTCTGCTAAGGGGTCAGGGAAAAGAGCTGCCTCGATGCCAGGAATCCGGCGCAAGGCTTTGCTCACACAGTCAGCATCTACAAGGCTCCCAGTCCACTTTCGAGGCTTTTGAGCTTTTCCAGGTAGTGCGGGCCTCGGGTTTTCAGGCCCGCGACTCTGCGGCAACCCCGCGCTGGGGGCGACACTTCGGGGAGGAGTTCCAGCGGCCGGATCTGCGGCCGTCTGCGGTAAATCAAAGCTGGAGTTCTCCTGAGGAACTGCGTAGAGGAGAGCGGCCGTGACAGTCGTAACCGACAGTTGTGTGACCAATGAACAGAACGCGAATCCGCTCCTCACCTTCATTTCTGCACCTTCTTGGGATCGCCCCATTGAGAAGGCAAGCAAGGACTCCGCCAAACTTTCCGCGCCTGGACTACTCCGGTATCTTCAAGATATGCCGAGGGTTAGGGGCTGCCGTGGAATCGGCCTCTTCTTTGGGGGAGGAGGATTTTACACGTGAAGTGCGAGGGATTACATCCTTTACGTTCTCCGCCTTGCGGGCGAGCTTTTTGAAATCTCCACCGATTCCTCGATCCTCGCCGCAATGTAAAATTCGGGGTCGAGTCCGCTCCTGGAATGTAAGATTTGCGGGGGTTGGTCGCGCCTGTGCGCGCTAAGTCTATGTATTCAGAGATGATCTGGGGTGGACTCTCACGTGCTACAAAAAGTCCCACGGGGGGCGAGACCTCTGAAATCCGGCAGCTCCGTAAGTCGTCGGTGGGAGTCCTGCCCTCCTTCCCCTATCACTGGCGTTCGGGAGGTGGCTCTGATGCGTGCGGTACTGATCGTCCTCGCTGTTTTGGCAGTTTTGGCTGCGATTAGTTTCGTTGTTTTCTTCGGAATCGTCACGCCGATAGCGACGGCAACCATTCTGTTAGTTCCAGCCACTTTCATGGCAAGCCTGGTCATCGGCTTCGCCTCACGAAGGCGAAGCTGGTTTGGGTAGCCATGGCCCTCGAGACGGAGTCAACTCGAAAACTCGGTAACGCTTGGAACGAACGGCTGCGGGCTCTGAAGAACATCCCCCCGGTGCTTCGCATTGTTTGGGAATCAGGCCCGGCGGCTGTTTGGTGGGGATGCTCTTTGCGTGTGGTGGCGGGCTTGGTGCCGCTTTCCACCCTGGCTGTGACTCGGTGGATCATTGATGCCGTAGTCGCCCATGTGGCGCGAAAGCAGCCTCTCACCCGCGCCTTTTGGTGGTACGTGGGATTGGAATTCGGCCTCGCCAGCCTGGGCACGGTGCTGACGCGCGCCATCGTTTACTGCGACAGCCTGCTGGCCGATAAATACATACGCCACATCAGCGTACGGGTTATGGAACATGCCTCCCGCGTGGACCTTCCCCAGTACGAAGATCCGTCCTTCCATGACCGCCTCGAGCGGGCGCGAGTTCAAGCCACGGACCGCCTGGTGATGATCCAGGCCATCGGCAACATCTTTCAGCAGGCGATCATCACCGGGACCTTGGCTGCCAGCATTATTTTCTTCTCGCCCTGGCTTCTACTCATCCTGGTTGCGTTTGTGGTTCCTGCCTTTTTGGGGGACAGCCACTTCGCCTTCCTGGGTTACGCACTCAACTTCCAGCTCACTCCCATCCGCCGGGAACTCGATTACCTGCGCACTCTGGGTGCAAGCAAGGAAAGCGCCAAGGAACTGAAGCTGTTTGGAATGAGTTCATTTCTCACGCAGCGTTACAAGAACCTCTCCGATGAGGTTTACCACCGGAATGTCGAGTTGGCGAGGCGCAAGCTGAGGGTGGGAACGTTGCTTTCCGTGGTGACGACAGCAGGTTATTACTCGGCGTACGCATACGTCATATACCGGACCCTCCTCGGGGCGATCAGCATCGGCACTCTGACGTTTCTCACCGGCGCCATTGCGGGAGCCAGCGCCAATATTCAGATGATGTTCTCGACGTTTTCAGGGATCGCCGATCAGGCGCTTTTCCTCACCGACTTGCTGGCTTTCTTTGCGGTCCGGCCGACCATCACTTCTCCCGCCTTGGCTTTGCCTGCTCCCCGGCCTATCCGCCGAGGGTTCGAATTCGATAAGGTCTCGTTTGCATACCCCGGCGCGTCCAAGCTCGTTCTCGACAACATCTGCCTGCGCATTGAGCCCGGCGAGCGAATCGCATTGATCGGCGAAAACGGACAAGGCAAGACGACCTTGGTCAAGCTACTGACGCGCCTCTACGACCCGATTTCCGGCAGGATTCTACTGGACGGCGCCGACCTGCGCAAATATGACCTGGAGGATTTATATAGCCAGGTGGGCGTTATCTTTCAGGATTTCATGCGCTACGACATGACTGCTGAAGAGAATATCGCAGTCGGCAAGATCGATGAACTTCATAACCCCTCTCGAATTGCCCTGGCTGCTGCTCAGAGTCACGCGGACGCGGTAATTCGAAAACTCCCCGGCGGATACAAGCAGATGCTGGGTAGGCGCTTCGATGGAGGCCTGGATCTGTCGGGCGGCGAGTGGCAGAAGATCGCGCTGGCGCGGGCCTATCTTCGGGATGCCCTGGTTCTCATTTTGGATGAACCCACGGCTTCCCTGGACGCACGTTCGGAGAGCGAGGTCTTCGAGCGGTTCGCGGAATTAACCGAAGGGAAGACGGCGCTGCTGATTTCACACCGCTTCTCAACCGTCCGGATGGCGGACCGGATCCTCGTCCTGGAGGGGGGACGGATTGCTGAACAGGGCACCCATCATAAGCTCATGTCGCGAGGCGGGCGTTACTCTGAAATGTTCGAACTGCAGGCCGCGAACTATCGGTAGGAGCTGGCGGCCAGGGGTTAGGGACTAGGGACTAGCCCCTGGCGTCAATAGGGCATGGAGAACCAGTCAAACAACTCTGAACCACAGGTTCCGCTGCGGGCAAGCGGAATTGCCGCTTCTATGCTCGTTGTCCGCCAGGCGCCTGTTGAGCGGCCAGATTCTGCCGAGGACGCTTCCCGGTTGAAAAGCATAGCCGAAAACGAAGCGCGCAGTTGGCGGCTCACCCATGAGAAGGCAAGCCGCAAAACCCTCAAGAGGAAATGGTCCGAAGCCGCTGATGTCATTAAGCCGGTACTCGTCCAATTGCGGGCACTCGCGGGAAACGATGAGTTTGCTTTGCTCGACGGAAGCGGCCTGCAGGCCAACGGCAGGCTGCTTGAGGCGGCTATTGCTGACACCCGCGAATGGCCCGCGGCGGCCGAGCGAGTGCCGGAAGTCGCGGCGAGAGATAACCACTCCATCCCGCGCGCCTATGCCGCGGTAGCCGCGTATCTACGCGCCGTGGATTGGAAGTTCCACGAGGAGACTCTGGTTACCTTCCTCTCGGGCATTCACGAAAGCCAAACCTTGAGGATTTGTGAGCTGTGGATGCTCAAGCCCCTGATGCAGCTTGTGTTACTAGAGGAGATTGGGCGTCTTCTCACGGCGCAACGCTCCGCCGGCGGCAGCAAGGACCCGGACGAGCCTCAGCGCGTCGCGAACCGGTCGGCGTTACATGCATTGGTGGGTTGTTTGCGCACGCTGGAGGGCGCTCCCTGGAAGGCGATTCTTGAGCGCATTGGCGCTGTGGACCAAATCCTCGGTAACGATCCGTCCGGGGCTTATCCTCGGATGGATATTGAAAGCCGCAACCTCTACCTTCAGGTCATCGAAAAACTCGGCGATTCCTGCGGCATTGAAGAGCCGGAGATCGCACGCCGGGCTATTAGCCTGGGGCGCGCGGCGCAGGACGAATGGGTCTCCAACCCACGCATCCGGGAGCGACGCAGCCACGTGGGTTACTACCTGATCGGCCAGGGGCGCGCCCTGCTCGAAAGGCAAATCCGCTTTCACGCCTCCTTTGTGGAGCGCGTCCGGCGGGCCGTCCTGGCCTGGCCCGAGGTTTACTATTTCGTGGGCATTGAAGTCGTGGCTTTCGCCGTCATCGCTTTCCTATTGATCGGCGTGCGTTCGCCGGTATCGGCGGTCGCGGGCTTCCTCCTTCTCCTCCTCCCCGCGACGGAAGCCGCCTGGGGCGTGATGAATCAATTGACGTCGTTCATCCTGCCGCCCCGCACACTTCCCAAGCTTGACTTCTCCGAGGGCATCCCGCCGGACTGCGCCACGATGGTGGTGGTGCCTACCCTGTTACTGAAGGAAGCTTACGTCCGCCGCATGGTCAGGGAACTCGAGATTCGGTTTCTGGCCAATCGCGACCCTCATCTCTATTTCGCCTTGCTTACCGATGCCCCCGATTCACAATTTCCTTCTGAACAAGGCGACGAACTCGTCTCCCTATGTTCGGCCCTCATCGAAGAGCTGAACCGGAAATACGGCGGCGAGGGCGTTTCGTCGTTCTTCCTTTTTCATCGCTTTCGATCGTTCAATCCCAGCGAGGGGTCGTGGATGGGGTGGGAGCGGAAGCGCGGAAAGCTTCTGGATTTGAATGAACTGCTGCGTGGAGGCGAAGACAATTTCCCGGTGAAGGTCGGCGACCTTTCAGTGCTCCCTACTATAAACTACGTCATCACGATGGACTCCGACACCCAACTGCCGCGCGGCGCCGCCCGCAGGCTGGTCGGCGCCTTAGCCCATCCCTTGAACCGCGCGGTCATTTCCCCCAGGACAAACACCGTCGTCGAGGGGTACGGCATGCTTCAGCCGCGAGTCGGAATCAGTGTCCAATCCGCCGGCCTCTCCCTTCTGGCCAGCATCTACTCCGGCCAGACCGGGCTTGATCTTTACACTCACGCCACCTCGGACGTTTACCAGGACCTTTTCGGAGAGGGGAACTTTGCCGGGAAAGGGATTTACGAAGTTGACGTATTCCGGAAAGTGCTGAGGCGAAGGTTTCCGCGCAACGCGATTCTCAGTCACGATCTCATTGAAGGAACTTACACGCGAGCGGGATTGGTGTCGGACGTCGAAGTTATTGACGATTACCCCACCCACTTCAGCGCCTACAGCCGGCGCCAGCATCGCTGGGTGCGCGGGGACTGGCAGATCATGCTGTGGCTGCTGCCGCGTGTGCCGGACGCTTCCGGTAACAAGAGTGCCAATCCTTTGTCGCTGCTTTCCCGTTGGAAGATTTTTGACAACCTCCGGCGCAGCCTCGTTGAGGCCGCCACGTTTGTTCTCCTCCTGGCGGGTTGGTTGTCGCTGCCCGGCAGTCCCTTCCGTTGGACGTTCGCAGCGCTGGTTCTGCTCCTGATCCCCGCCTATATTCAACTGGTACTTTCCTTGCTCCGGCTTCAACCGCGGCAAAGCCTTGCGCCAAACTTGAAACGGGTTGCGGAAACCTTCATCACGGGGCAAATCAACGTCTTCTTCACGTTGGCGTTTCTGAGCCACCAGACTCTGGTCATGCTCGACGCGATTTTCCGAACCATCGTGCGCGTCACCATCACGCGCAAGAGGCTTCTGGAGTGGGAGACCGCGGCGCAGGCCGAGTTTGAGGAGAGAAAAACCCCGGTGGATGTTTACCTGGGCTGGACTCCCTGGCTCTCCCTCGTGATCGCCGCTGCCGCGGCGTTGCTCCGCCCCTCGGCTTTGCCCATTGCTGCGCCCCTCCTGATCCTGTGGGCTTCCGCGGGCCCCATGGCGCTTTGGCTGAATCGGCCGCTACGGGCCGGAAGAACCAAAGCCACTGCCAAAGAAGAAGAGTTTTTGAGAAGCGCCTGCCTCCGCACCTGGCGGTTTTTCCGCCAGGCGAGTAAGGAAACCGGTAACGGCTTGGTGCCGGACAATATCCAAAAAGATCCTCCCAGCGTGGCGCAGCGAGTCTCCCCCACTAACCTCGGATTGTTGCTGAATGCGCAGCTTGCCGCCTATCAGCTCGGATATCTCACCTTGACGGAGTTTGTGCAGGAGGTGGAGAGAATTCTGGAGACGATGAACTCGCTTCGCCGGTATCGCGGGCACTTCCTGAATTGGTATGACACGGAAACGCTCGGGCCGCTGGAGCCTTGGTTCGTCTCGAGCGTCGATAGCGGGAATCTGGTCTGCACTCTGTGGACATTGAAGCAGGGCTGCCTGAAAGCGATTGAGGACCCTTTGCTTCGCCCCGCGGCCTGGCAAGGTTTGTATGACCACGTCAGTCTCCTGGACGAGTTAGCGTCGCACGCCGCCTCCAATTCCAGTTCGGCCCACTCCTTGCGGAGAATGAATGCGCAGCTCGAATTGCTGGGTGAACATGGCACTGCCTGGGCGCTGGCGCTGCCGCGGCTCGAACAGGACTTGCGCCAGGTCTTGAGCAGCCTGATGGAACTGTCCGATCCCACCGAGGAATTGCGCTGGTGGGCCGCTGAGACCACGCGCCGGGCCAAGGCCCTTCGCGACATGATCGAGCGCCTGGCTCCCTGGTTGTCTCCTCAGAACCGGGCCTTGCTGAGTCAGATTTCCGACGAAGTGCCGAAGGGGTTGTCGGAGCTGACCCTCGCGTCGCTTTGGACAGCTTCGGCGGACATCGACGCGCAGCTCGGGAAATACCTGGAAAACCCGGCCACGGACCCTGGCATGCGCGAGCCGGCCAGCGCCTTGCGAGAGCAGCTTTCAGCTTCGCTGGCCGAGGCCGACAAACTGGTGAAGAAACTTACCCAATTGGCCGATGAGACGGACCGCCTAGTTCAAGGCATGGACTTTCGTTTCCTCTACAATCGGTCCAGGAAGCTGCTTTCCATAGGCTGCGACGCTCAGAGCGGCGCCCCGATGGCGGGTTGCTACGACCTGCTCGCCTCCGAGGCGCGCTCCGCCATCTTTGCGGCGATCGCCAAGGGCGACATACCGCAGGAAACCTGGTTCCACTTGGGGCGAACGCAGGTTTTGTGGCGCGGGCAGGGCGTCCTGCTCTCCTGGAGTGGGACTATGTTCGAGTATCTGATGCCCGCTCTGTGGTTCAAGCATTACCCGCGCACCCTGCTCGAGCAAAGCGCGCGCGTGGCCGTGCAGTGCCAGACGGACTGGGCAAAGGAAAAGGGGATGCCTTGGGGCATTTCTGAAGCCGCCTATAACCTCCAGGACGCAGCCGGGCATTACCAATACCGTGCCTTTGGCGTCCCTGCTTTGGCCATCAATCCAAATCCGGAAGAAGACGTGGTGGTTTCTCCCTACGCAACATTCCTGGCCCTCGCCTTCGACCCCCGCCAGGCCGCGCGCAACCTCCAGCGCATGACGGAACTCGGCTGGTTGGGGGAATTGGGTTTCTACGACTCGATCGATTTCGCGCCCTCGCGAGTGGACTCTGGACAGCAATTCAAAGTGGTGCCGTGCTGGATGGCTCACCATCAGGGCATGAGCTTGCTGGCTGCCTGCAACTTGCTTACGGACGGCGCCATCCGGAAATTATTCCACTCCGAACCCGCCGTCTGCGCCACTGAATTATTGCTGCATGAGAAGCTGTTGCCCGTCAGCAATCCCATTGACCGTGCCCGACCGCGAACTCCCCGCGAGGATGCCCGCCCGAACGCTTAGGTGACATTCCGCCGAAGGTCCAGTGGTCCCGCGGGCGTTGCATACGTCCCGACGGTTTGAGCGTGTGAAAAAATCGCTGACTGTCATCCTGAGCGAAGCGAAGGATCCCCGCAGTTGCTCTTGCTCCAGCTACTTGCCAAGAACTGCAGAGATGCTTCGCTCCGCTCAGCATGACAGAATCTGATTTTTCCACACCTTCTTCTTGTCGGGATGTACGCACCCCAACTGGGCGTATATTCACCGCTCGACGGCCAGGAAACTGCAAGAGAAACTGCACTACCTGCAAACGATCGCGCGAAGCGAGGGTGGGTTAAGGGGAGCCCGGCGATTGGCCGGGGCCGAGTTGGAGGCTTTATTTCCTGAGGGACGCTTCACTGCTGGCGATGGACAGATTGCCGTGAGCAGGCGCGGGGGCCTTAGCGGTGCAACGGGCGCATACATCCCGACAAAGAACGTCGCGACGTATTAGCCACCCGCGTCATCGATTGTCGTAATTTCTTCTCTTGAGTGGCTCCGCCGCACAGACAACCGCCCCTCACTGTTCAGCGTGTAGGAGCCTGCGCTCGCGTGCCCATGGGCGGGCCGGCGTAGGGGCGGTTCGCGAACCGCCCCTGCGCGTGAGGCGGACGACCGCGCGGCCGAGGAACTGAGTAAGGTGGTGGGGCTCGACGCTAGGACAGAAAGTCCGGTAGAGGAAAACGCCGCCCAAACCCCAAAATCGCCGGAACAAAGCGAGAATGTCTCTGAAAACAAAGGACCGGCCGCAGAGGGGGTCGCTGCATGAGAATTGGTGCGGGCCTCTCGCCCGCTGTGGCACGGGCATTTTGCCCGTGCCGATTCCCGGCCAAGATGGCCGTACCACAACTCGCGGGCACAATGCCCACTCCGCAGCGGGCAGGATGCCCACTCCACAGCGGGCAGGATGCCCGCGCT
>Ga0181530_10006919_pt1 | contig 11010 bp, 9 predicted proteins | sample PEATcosm2014_Bin_42_FD_119769 | JGI IMG/M metagenome (GOLD analysis project Ga0181530, IMG submission 119769) | Peatland microbial communities from MTU Mesocosm Facility, Houghton, MI, USA - PEATcosm2014_Bin10_60_metaG | ecosystem: Environmental > Terrestrial > Soil > Wetlands > Peat | place... | reverse complement strand
GCCGCCAACCCGCTCCCGCCCGACATCTATGCCGACTCTCGCAACCGCCTGCCCTTGCCAAATCGTGAACAAATGGACGCGGAGGGCCAGAAGATTTTCGACGAGCTCAATCGGAAATCGGAGCTGCCTGTTGGAATCGAGCAGCCCGAGGTGCGAGTCTGGGATCCGAAACTGGCCAAGCCCCTGGCCGCAACAAGCCACTATCTAAAGTACGAAACGGGATTGCCGAACCGACTGCTTGAAATCGCCGTACTAGTGACTGCGCGCGAGCTCGATTGCCAGTACGAATGGACCCAATGGGAAACACACGGCCGGGATCCGAAAGACCCTCGCCACATCGAACCGGAGTTGATCGACATCATCAAATACGGAAAGCCGGTGGTGGGCCTGGGCGAGAAGGAAACCGCCATCATCAAATTCGGGCGCGAAACCTTTGGGCAGAGGAAAGTTTCTTCCGAGACTTTCGCGCAGGTCCTCAGCCTGTTCGGCCGCAAGGGCACGGTCGATTTGCTCTGGGTGATGGCCAATTACTCGGCTGCCGCGGCGGAACTGATTGCTTTCGACAACCAGCTGAGAGCCGATCAGAAGCCGCTGCTTCCCGCTCGATAGCTTTTCGGACCTGGGAAATCAAAGGAGAGCCGATGAATTTGAATGCTGGGGGCATTGGGATCGGGCGACTGGGCTGGGCGACAATTTTTCTACTGGTTCTGGTTACGCCTTCCTATTGCCAGTCGGAGTTGAATCTCAAAGGCGCGATCGACTTCCACGTCCACAGCTCCCCCGATAGCGTGCCTCGTTCAATCGACGCCGACGACCTCGCGCGGCTCGCCAAGGAAAGCGGCATGCGCGGCTTGGTGCTGAAGAATCACTGGGAATCGACGGCGGCGCTCGCCTACATGGTCCGCAAGGAAGTCCCCGGAATAGAAATCTTCGGCGGCATCACCATGGACTTGTCGAACGGCGGGATCAATCTCGAAGCCGTGAAGCGCATGATCATGATGAAGGGCGGCTGGGGACGCGTGGTCTGGCTGCCTACCATCGACGCGGAAAACGACTGGAAGCGGCGAAAAGTTGGCCCGTTTGTGCCCATCGCCAAAGATGGCCAATTGCTTCCGAACGTAATCGAATTGATCGATTTCATCGCGCAACACCACCAGATGGTGTTCGAAACCGGCCATATCTCGGCCGAAGAAGTATTGCTCGTTATTCACGAAGCGCATCAACGCGGCGTGACGCACATCGTGGTCACACACGCGATGTATTATCTCGAAAATATGTCCATCCCCCAGATGCAGCAGACTGCCCGGGACGGCGCTTACCTCGAATTTGACGCCGACGGCCCGTTCGTGGGGCCTCAGCCGCGGCACACGATTGCCGAGTACGCAGAGGCGATTCGCCAGGTGGGACCGGAGTTCTGCATTCTTGCCACCAATTTCGGGACAATCCACAACCCGCCGTTTGCCCTTCATCCCCAAGGCATGCTCGATTTTATGGAGGCGCTGCACAAGGAAGGGATCTCCGTTGCGGACATCAATCGTATGGCGAAAACCAATCCAGCACTCGCCTTAGGTCTTGAGCCTTAGAGGTCTGCAACGAAGAGCAACGCCAGAGGCATCGATCGCCGGTTCTACCGGGCCGGAAGTCCCTGGATCCAGTTCACCATTACCGTGATGGGCGACAGGTAGGTGCTCTGGTCCTCCACATTGATCAGGAATCTTTGCCCATCGGGGCTGACAACGTAGTGATTGCGGGTGCTCGAGGTATTGACAGGTGCTCGAAACAGCGGCGTCGGCTGTCCGATGCGCGGTGGTTCGCTTGGCTCGAACGGGACCGAGACAATCGAATAATCGGGCGAAAGATAGAATAGCTCCTTCCCGTCCCTTCTCCACATGGGTTCGACACCTCCTCCAATCGAAACAATCCTCTTGTCACCAAGCGACGGGAAACGCTGCACGTATACTTCCTGTGTTCCGGATTCGTCTGAAACGTACGCGATCCACCGGCCGTTCGGCGAAATTCGTCCTTCCGATTCATTGAACGGCGTGTGCAAAAGCGGAATGGGTTTCCTGTCGCCCGACATCGGCAGAATCACCAAATCGAGCTTGGTGTTGGCATTCAGGGTCGCATAGACCAGATAATCACCCGCCGGGGACCAATCGCTCAGAATCTTCCGCTCGTTGTCATTCACGAGAACCTGATCCGGCACGGCGCTGCCTAGGCTACGCATGTATACGGTAAGGCTGTTGTAAGACTCGAAGGCAATGCGGCTGCCATCGGGCGACCACAACGGGTACATCCCCTGACCTAAACGAGTACCGGCGTTGCGCTCGAGATCCACCATCCACAGTCCCGGGCCCAGGTCCATGGCGACCAACTGTTTCTGGTCCCCCGAGATCATTGGACTGCGAAGCGCCTTCCCTCCCGGAATGGAACCCCCGCGCCGGCCATTGCGGTCAAACCATGCAAGTTCCTGCGTTTTCGCTCCGAAGCGGTAAGTGAGCAGGCTTGCCGATGCCGAGATCATCTGCCCATCCGCGTCATTGGGCGCCGACACATTCCGGGCCACCTCTACTGGCTTGCCGGTGATCTGGACGCGTGATGCGTCAAATCGCTGGGCCATGAGGATTTGATTCTGAACGTACAGAAGATAACCGGGGGCCGCGTACGTTGCCGCCGAATTGGACTGCGGCAAAACGCGCACTCGGTCGGAAGAATCGAGGGACCCGGCGTAACTCCCGGTCTGATCCGGGTTCGAACTCAGAAGGTAGAAGAGGAAGTGCCGCCCATCGGGCAAGAACTGCGGCAGATTCTGCACAATCTCACCGGCCGATCGCGCGACTGTCGAGACTCGCGTCACGCGGCCAACCGCGGGGTCCACTCGGTACAGACCGGTTTGCCAGTCCGAGAAAAGGATCGTGCCGCTGGCGCTCCACGTTCCGCCTCCCGCACTCACCGGAACAGCAGCAATCGCTTTCGGAGGATCTCCCTGCAGGTTCACCACTTTGAGTTGGCCGTCGGCAAAAAAGCCGATCATCTCGCTCGAAGGCGACCAGAACGGATGTGAGGCGCCTTCGGTCCCTGCGAGGAACTGGAGATCGGGCGAATCCATCTGTTTCAAATACAAACGCGCCTGGGCGGATTTGGGATCGTGCGCCACGAACACCATGTAACGGCTGTCGGGCGAGAGAATCCCGCCGGAGGCAAGGATTGCGCCTTCCGGAGCCGGTTGAGTCAAAAGGATCGTTGCACCGGCAGGGCGTTTGGGAGGAGTTAGAAAGTTCCGCGCCATCACGCCAACCGCCACCGCTACCGCGATCGCCGCCAGTATCCAAGGATTCCGCCACCGCCATTGCGCTCGCGGCGCCGGCGGAAGAATCGGCGCCGAATCCGCTTCCACGGTCGCGGGCGACGCAACAGCCACAGCCGCGATGGGGTCGTCAAACGGCTCAAGAATCGTCCTCACCGGCCCATTTAATCGGTAGCCCCTGCGGGGGACGGTGATGATCAGTCGCGGGTGCGTCGAATCGTCACCTAGCGCACGCCTCAGCGCGGACATGCTGTGGACGAGGCTATCCTCGGAAACGGAAACATCTTTCCACACGGCGCTGATCAGGTCGTCTTTGGTGACAGTGCGGTCAGGGCGGGCGGCCAGGTAAATCAGGGCATCGAATGCCTTCGCGGGAACCACCACAACATCACCATCCCGCCAGATTTGGCGAGACGCGACATCGACAACGATTGGCCCAAAAGCGTAGCCCGCTACAGCCGCGTCTTGGGAAACAGACGCATCAGCTTTCATCACCACTTCCTCAGATTCGGCAACTTTTAGCCGTTTTCCTCAGGACTTTCCTCAAAACATACCCTATCTTTTGCCGCACTGGCAAGGCTGAGTTCCATGCTTAGGGGACGAGGTTCCAGGGCGGGAGGCGCACGGCAATCGCGTGGGGAATCCTGTGGCGGCCTGGGTCCGGTGTTTCCGTCCCTTCCAAATTAAAACGACGCAGGAGAGCCATTCGATGAATCGCCGGGTCCTGATATCCATTCAATGTCTTGTTTTGGCGGGAGTTGCGGCAGCAGTGACGGCTGGCCGCCAAGCCCGTTCCGCTGAGGCACAAGCCGAGGCCAGCCAGGTTCCGGTGGACTCCGACGATATCGGCGGGGTGGTAACCGGAACCAAAGGCGCAGAGTCCGGCGTATGGGTGATTGCGGAGACCTCTGACTTCCCCACCAAGCTTCGAAAAATAGTAGTCACGGACGACCGTGGCAGATTTCTTCTGCCTGATTTGCCGAAAGCAAATTACCGAGTCTGGGTACGCGGCTACGGATTGGTGGATTCCCAGCCGGTCGAATCCGCTCCCGGGAAAACTCTGGCGCTGACGGCGGTGGAAGCCCCGGATGCCAAAGCGGCGGCGCAATATTATCCAGCGAACTATTGGTATTCCCTGCTGCACGTCCCGCCCAAGCAGGCCTTCCCCATGAAAGTGGATGTTCCGGCGCCGGTAGGCGGAGGCCCCGCCGTGGGATCGATGACGATCGCCACGCAGGAACAATGGATCAGCCAGCTCAAGGGCTGCGTCATCTGCCATCAGATGGGAGACAAGGCTACGCGGGAAATTCCGCCGGGTCTTGGAAAATACAGCTCCACCTTTGAGGCCTGGGAGCAGGTTCTAAGAATCGGGGGTAACGCAGGCGGAGCGAATCTTGTAAATCAGATGGGTCACGAGCAGATGGTGGGGTTCTACGCCGACTGGACCGATCGAATCGCAGCAGGGGAAGTTCCCGAGGCACCCCCGCGGCCTTCGGGAATCGAAAAAAATCTGGTGCTCACAGTGTGGGACGCCGGAGCACCGACCACGTTCATGCACGACGTGATCAGTACGGATAAGCGCAACCCCACGCTGAACAGCAACGGCAAGATCTACGGTATCGATTACCACAACGGGACGCTCGTGATCATGGACCCAGTGAAGAACACGAATGAAACCATCCCGCTTCCGACAATCGACAATAAGAAAAATATGCGGGCCAATGAGATAGGGCGCGTGGAACCGCCCAATCCCGTTCCGTCCCCCTATTGGACGCCTAAGAAATTCAATCCCATCGACGATCCATCGAATCCGAATTCGCTCACGATGGATGAACTCGGGCGCGTCTGGATGAGTTCCGGCGTGCGCGCGCCGCAGACACAGGCGGTTTGCAGAAAGGGCTCGTCCAACAAATTCGCCCAGGCCTTTCCAATCGACTACACCGACCGGCATCTGTCTGTCTACGATCCAAAAACGAAGACCTTTAAGCTGATCCCCACCTGCTTCCGTACGCATCACGTGAACTTTGGTTATGACAAAGACCGCACCGTCTATGCCGACGGCGGTTCACCGAGCGGCGTGAACGGGGTCGTCGGATGGGTCAACACGCGGATGTACGACGAGACGGGGGACGCGATGGCGTCCCAGGGCTGGTGCGCTCCCTACATCGACCTGAATGAGAACGGCAGGTTCGATCCCGAGGTCGACCTTCGCGTTACGGGCAATCCCTACAGCGTGCAACCGAGTCCGCTCGATGGAAGCGTGTGGGTGGCCTATGCGAGCTATCCGGGAAAAATCCTGCGAATGACGAGGGGAGACAATCCACCGGCAACTTGCAAGTTCGAAGTATACGAACCTCCTTTCGACAACCCGGCGAGGCCGGGCGTCCGGGCGTTCTTCCCGCGCGGCATCGATGTCGACTCGAACGGCGTGGTGTGGACGGCCCTCGCCGGAAGCAGCCAGTTCGCGAGCTTCGACCGCACCAAGTGCAGGGTGATCAGTGGCCCCACGGCCACCGGGCAGCATTGTCCTGAGGGCTGGACGCTCTATCCGATCCCGGGACCGAATTTCAAGGGCGTCGACATACAGACTTCCACCGAGTGGGCCTATTACAACTGGGTCGACAAGTACAACACTTTCGGCATGGGCGACAACATTCCGATCGCCAACGGCACAAACTCGGATTCGCTGATGGTGCTGAATCCGAAAACCGGCAAGTGGACTATTCTGCGCGTCCCGTACCCAATTTCGTTCTATCAACGCGGGCTGGATGGGCGGATTGACGATCCGAATGCGGGCTGGAAGGGCCGCGGCTTGTGGGCTGGAAACGGCACGAGAACGCCCTGGCACCAGGAAACCGGCAAAGGGCAAGTAAGCACAATCGTCCGGTTCCAGCTGCGGCCCGATCCGCTCGCGAAGTAGCCGTCGGGGTCCCATCGCTTCGACAGAAATGAGGTAATCACTTGAAAAGCTTACTCGCGGTGACTGCGGGAATCGTGCTTGGCGCGGCATTGGCTGTTGGGCTTGTGCTGCCCAGGGTCGAGGCTCGTGCCGGGGAGAACGCACCTCGATTCCCGGAGTTCAAGATGGAGCAGTTGAACGACCAGCAGCGCCCGCTCGGGGAAAAGATCCTCAAAGTATCGAGCACCGGCACTCTGAGCGGGCCGAACAACCTGATGCTGCGCAGCCCGGAGATGGGCGACCGGCTGTTCATGTTGATCGACTATCTGCGCTTCCACACGTCCATTTCGCATCGCCTGAATGAATTTGCCATTTTGATTCAGGCGCGGCTTTGGACGTCCCAGGTGGAGTGGAGGGCGCACTATTCGCTCGCCCTGAAGGCGGGGTTGGCACAGTCGGTTGCCGATGACCTTGCCGAGGGCAAACGTCCGGCATCGATGCAGCCCGACGAGGCCGTTGTCTACGATATGTGCACGGAGCTTTCGACCAGACACGAGTTGAGCGACGCTACGTTCCACAGAGCGCGCGCCATTTTCACCGATCAGCAACTCGTGGATTTAACGACGGTCACCGGAACATACGAACTGCTGGCCATGATGCTCAAAACCGCCGCGGACGACGGCGTGCCGGACGGGAAGACCGCGCTGCTCAAGCCGCTCCCTGCCAGGTGAGCCAGCCGCTCACAGGACTTTTTACTTGCAGCATCGATGCCCGCGAGTGAATCTTATGCCGGTTGATATGCAGTTGACACGCTATCTACCTTCTTGGCGGACCTTAAAGAGATTGAAAGGAACACAGATCCCCATGAAACGATCTGATGCTTTAGTTCGAACGGTTGCCCTACTTTTTTTTCAGACGGCCATAGTGTTTTCCCTGGCGCCCATGGCAATGGCACAGGAGGCGCCGGCCCCTGCGGCAGCGGCGACTCAGAATCCGTTCGTCGTGCAGGACAACGTAAAGCGCGTATCCGACCATGTCTGGGCAATTCCGGACGGCGGCAGATTCGGCGTGCCCAACGTGGGCATTATCGTCGGCAGCCGGGCGACACTCGTGCTGGATACGGGCATGGGCCCGAAGAGTGGAGAGGTGGACGCGCGCGAAGCCCAGAAGCTAGGCAAGAACAACCTGATTTATCTCACCACCACCGATTTTCGGCCCGAGCACGTTTCCGGCGGACAGTCGTTCCCGCCCAACAGCGTGTGGATCGTTCCCGAAGCCCAGAAAGGCGATATCGAAGAAAGCACGATGAAGTTTCTCGACTCTTTCGTGAAAAGGTCGCCGGAACTGGCGGACGCCCTGAAAGACGTAAAGCTCCGAACGCCGGACGTCGTCTTCCACGACGAAGCAATCCTCGATCTGGGCGGCGTCACGGCCCAGATCATCTGGTATGGCCCTGCAGTCACGCACGGCGATATTGTCGTGTTTGTGCCGGAAGACGGAGTGCTGCTTGCCGGGAATTTCCTGCAGAACAAGTCCTACCCCGGCATGGGTGAAAGCACCGTAAGCGCCGCCAATTGGCTCTCGGTTTTCGACAAGCTCGAAGCCCTCCGGCCGCGCATCATTTTCACCAATCATGGCCAATTCGGCGATGCGTCTCTCATTCCCCGCGAGCGTGAAGTGCTCCGCGATTTGCAGCAAAGCGCGCGAGAGCTCAAGGCCCAGGGAAAAACCGCGGAAGAAGCGGGACAAATCCTCACGGGGCAGTTCGACGTCAAGTACCCCGACATCAAGGGACCGACCGCGATACCCGCAATCGTGCGCCGGTTCTACGCGGAGCCGCAATAGCGCCCCGCTGCCTTCTGATCTGTGATACAAGTCACGCTTGTTCGTGACTTCCGGGGTTATACTCTTTCCACGAAATTGAGAGAGTTGAATGCTCGCGCATGAATTCCAACTCGGGGATTCGACGAAATGAAAATTCTACTGGCAATTGACGATTCCCAATATTCTCAGGAAGCAACGCGAACCCTGCTTGCTCAATTTCGCGTTCAGGGCACGGAAGTTCGGGTTCTCAGCGTCGTGGAACCAATCAGCGTGTATGTTTCGGCCGACGTATTCCCCCATTTCACTCCGCAAGTGGAGGAAATTGAAGAGGACCGCAAGACCCAGGCGACCGAACTGGTGAAGCAGGTCGCCAAGCAGCTTCGTGACGCGGGCTTCACTGCCAGCGAACTCGTTGATTTTGGAGACGCGAAAACCATCATCATCGACAACGCCACGAAGTGGGGCGCCGACCTCATCCTCATGGGGTCACACGGATGGAAGGGGCTGAATCGGTTTCTGCTGGGCAGCGTGTCGGATGCAGTCGCTCGTCACGCGCCATGCTCGATTGAAATCGTGCGCATTCGCCCCGCCCCGGGTCCGGCCCAGCAAAAGAGCTGAATCGAATTCGCCTCAGCCAACTCTTCCTCCCCGGGTGACCTGGATCACAACGTCTCGTGAGCTAAGTCACCGCATCGCCTTTGGCGCCGCTTCATATTGACGCAGAGGTGAGTTATGACAGCCACCCTTACCGAAACCTTCGCCAACATAGAAAAGAAGATTAAAAACGTCCTTTACCTGACGGACTTCTCGCGGACGTCCGGCTCAGCCCAGGCTTACGCCCTGGCGGTCGCTCGCAAATACAGCGCAACGGTCCACGCGCTCCATGTGCTGACTCCTGTAATTCCCGAATCCTGCGCGGAGGCCATCAAGGCCGACGAGGATCTGGCCGATGCGGAAATGCGCAAGGTGAAGCTTCAGATGGGCGACGTCGCGTCCACAACGATCATGTCCCACGAGAGCAGCGTATGGGCCGCGGTCGAGCGGGCGATTCGCGAAAATCACATCGACCTGATCGTGGTGGGGACTCACGGCCGCACCGGCGCGCCGAGACTGCTCCTCGGCTCGGTCGCCGAGGAAATCTTCAGGCGATCCCCCGTACCGGTGCTGACAGTGGGCCCCGCATCGCACTCGAATGCCCGGAAGGACATCCGATTCGAACGCGTGCTTTTTGCCACCGACTTCAGCCCCGAGTCCAGAGCCGCCGTGCCGTACGTGCTTTCACTCGCCCATGAAAAAAGCACGCAGCTCGTGCTGCTCCACGTTATGCCCAAGTTGGCAGCCACTGATCGAGGGCTTGACCGCAACCAGGAGAAGCAATTCGAAGTATCGGTGGCCGAAGCGATCAATGAGCTCTACCAGATCGTTCCCAGCGGCGAAGTTTATAACCCGCCAGACGTTGCCGTGGAGTATGGCCAGCCGGCCGAACGGATTGTGGAAGCGGCAAAAGAACGGGAAGTTGACCTGATCGTCCTGGGCATTCGTAACGCCGCAGCACATCTTGGCGCCGCCACGCATCTGGAACGGCCCACAGCCCACAAAGTAGTCGTGCACGCGCACTGCCCGGTGATTACCGTAAGAGCCAGCTGAGCAGGGTGGAGAAAGGACACGCCAATGACGCAGGTTGAACGGCCCACTCACAGGCCTGAGCACGCGAAGGAAGTCTGTAACATCTGCGGCAAGCCCTCTGCGAACACGATTTGCGACGCGTGCGCGGATAGGGTCCGAGCCGACGCGCTCGACCGCAAAAAGCATGAGGAGAAGGCCTACTCCTGACGCACAACCGGAGGAGAAGAGGTAGCAGGTCCGAGAGAGAAGGTGACCCATGGGAGCAACAGCCGCATTGCCCGGAATAAAAATCGAAAACATCGCCTACGCAACGGATTTCCACGAAACATCGAGGGCAGCGTTGCCTTACGCTCTTTCCCTCGCCCGCAAGTACGGCTCGAAGGTTTACCTCGTGCATGTCGTAAATCTATCGCCGTTCCCGGGGCCTGGTCCCACGAACGCATTGCGTGCGATCGAAGCACAAGCCATACGCGAAGCCCACGAGGCGGCGCTGGAAACGAACTCTGAGTTCGGGACGGTCCCGCATGAAGCAATCATCCGCAAAGGAAACATCTGGAAGGAAATTGCCGGTGTCGTGGAACAGAAGAACATCGATCTGATCGTAACCGGCACCCATGGCCGCTCCGGCGTGAGCAAGGCGCTCATGGGTTCGGTCGCCGAAAAGATTTTCCGGCATGCGCTGTGCCCTGTTCTCACCATAGGACCCAAAGTTCACGGCGATCCAGATGTGTTCGGCGATTTGCACTCGATTCTGGTGCCCACCGATTTCAGCCCCGAATCGCTCGCCGGGTTGTCGTGGGCGCTTTCGCTCGCGCAAGCGAACCACTCGCGGTTCTACCTGCTTCACGTGACGCCGGCAGAGGACGGAGTGAAGTCATCGTTGAAAATGGCGCTTCACGGTCTCATCCCTGCCGCCGCGGAACTGGGATGCGCGCCAAAGGCAATCGTCGAACATGGCTTGCCTTCCGAGAAAATTCTGGACCTGGCGGAAGAGCTGGCTGCGGACTTGATCGTGCTGGGAGTAAAGCCGCCTGCACTTCTTGAGGGAACCCTGCCGCACCAGACGATGGCTACGGCAAGCAAAGTGATTGGCAACGCCCGGTGCCCGGTGGTTACAGTAAGGCCGCACGCATAACCGAATCAGGTCTTGGAAGCTGTCTTGTCCAAGCCCTGGGCGGGCACATTTCGGTCCCCGTGGGGAAACGGCGTGCGAGGGGTATTCCGCCATTCGCGGCCATCCCTCCTCAGCAATTCATTCGCTTGCTCCGGGCCCCAGCTTCCAGCGGAGTAGTTCGGGAAATCGCGCGCGGGCAGCGCGTTCCATACATCGAGAATCGGCTGGACCGCGGCCCAT
>Ga0181530_10006918_pt1 | contig 11011 bp, 10 predicted proteins | sample PEATcosm2014_Bin_42_FD_119769 | JGI IMG/M metagenome (GOLD analysis project Ga0181530, IMG submission 119769) | Peatland microbial communities from MTU Mesocosm Facility, Houghton, MI, USA - PEATcosm2014_Bin10_60_metaG | ecosystem: Environmental > Terrestrial > Soil > Wetlands > Peat | place... | reverse complement strand
CCCCTACGCCTTCACCACGAATTCAATCCGCTTGACCGAAGCCGCGGAATACTTGTTGATCAGAGCCACATAACGCGGCGCCAGGTTGGCGAGTTCCCGACGCCATCCCGCATCAGCAACTTCCACGCGCAGAACACCGTCGGAAAAACTCAGCGCCCGAGTCCGCTCGGCCACCGCACTACCACACGCGACCGGCCACGCCAGCAACGCGCTCTCGCCCGCCGGCGCGCGATGCAGAGCTTTGGCGATGATGGTTTCGAGGCCCGAGGCAGCACGGTTCAAGGCATGGCTCCAGAGTCGCGAACGCGACCAGAACAGCAATCGGAAGGAATAATTGTAGCATCGGAAAATGTTGCGTCTCTCTACCAAGCCAGAGCTTACGCGGCCGCGGCCGCCACAGCCTTGGCGCGCTTTTTGGCGAGCTTGCGCAGGTGCGTCGCCGAATACAGACTCCCCCGGCAGCGCTTCGCCCCACATAAACACGGAGCGTCATCCTCGCCATCGTAGAGGTTGTAGTCGTACGTCAATTCCTCTCCCGCCTCAATATCGCGCAGCGCAATGATCCACATCTTGCCGCGAATCTGATCGGTCTCACAGTTCGGTTTGCAGGAATGATTGACGAAGGCGGCTACGCCGTAGCCATCAATAATGCGCTTGCCACCGTCCAGGCCGAATAAATACGTATTCTCAAAGTCGTCGTAAAGATCGTCGGCCTGTTCGTAGGTGAGGTACTCGCCCACATATTCCAAGATCAGCGTCCCTTTGCGAATCGGATGGGCAGTGTAGCAACCATAAGAGTGAATGCGAGACTGGCGAAGGATGAGCGTCATAGACTGCCATTCGAAGCGCGCTCTTCGATTTTATCTGCAATCGCTTATCTTTAGCACACCCGGCACGGGGTCGAGCAAGAAGCAACAGTCAAGAGCCGCTCCAGCGATTCTGCCGCCTGCTATCATTCTCTGGGGCGAGCACCAGAAGACCGCGCGTAGGAAGACCGACCAGCGGAGGACCGGCGACCATGGCTCATCAGCATCCACCGCGCTTTCTTAAGATTGTCGACGACGCCAAGCGGCGCGTCCGCGAAACCAACGTTGACGAGGTCAAGGCGCGACTTGAGCGCGGCGACAAATTCGTTCTCGTCGACGTCCGCGAAGACCGCGAATTCGACGCCGACCACCTGCCCGGAGCCGTCCATTTGGGCAAGGGCATCATTGAGCGCGACATTGAGGGCACGTATCCCGATCTCGGAACTCCGCTCGTGCTCTATTGCGGCGGCGGCTTCCGCTCCGCGCTGGCCGCCGATAACCTGCAGAAGATGGGATACACCAATGTCATTTCCATGGACGGCGGAATCCGCGGTTGGCGCGAAAAGGGCTACCCGCTGGAGAGGTGACTGCAAATCGCGCTTCCTAAGTAACCGAATCGCACTCCGGGGGTCTGTTGGATAGAGCGAATCCGGAGTCGTCGTGAGCGAGGCAACTGCCGGGCTTTGCCCGGCTTGGACGGGCGAGGGCGCCCGTCCCTACACGAGCAGTGGTTTGCATACCGCCCGCTTCTCTGAAAAAATACAGTCAAAGATATTGTGGGGTCTCAGCGATGTCTCAAATCGGAAGCTTTGCGCTGCTGCTGGCGCTCGGCTTAAGTGCGTACTCTTTCCTGGCAGGCTTCTTGGCGTTGTTCCGCCGGGATGCCGCGTCGGCTCGTCTCGGTGAGACCGCCCGCCGCACCGGAATCGCCACTTTCGCCGCGGTGCTGCTGGCGGGCATCGTCCTCGTGGTGGCCGCGTTCAACGACGACTTCTCCATCGCCTACATCTTCCACCACAGCAACCGTGAACTGCCGGCCGCCTATAAGTTTGCCGTGTTGTGGTCCGGTCAGGAAGGATCGCTGCTGTTCTGGTCGCTGCTGCTGGCCGGATATGGGTTCGTTCTCCGCTTGCGCTACAAAACCGATCAGCGGCTGTTCGCGTACGCTTCGGTGATCATCGCCGCGGTGCAGGTTTTCTTCCTGCTGATTCTGAATTTTGCGGCGCACCCGTTCGCCATCATGCAGGGCGCGCTCCCCGCGGATGGCACCGGGTTGAATCCTCTTCTGCAGTATCCCGAGATGGTCATCCATCCGCCCATGCTCTACCTGGGATACGTCGGCTTTACCGTTCCCTTCGCCTTCGCGCTGGGCGCGCTCATCATGAAGTACCCCGGCGAGAAATGGATTCAGATCACGCGCCGCTGGACCATGGTGACCTGGTGCTTCCTTACGATCGGAGTTTTCCTCGGTGCGCACTGGGCTTACGCTGTCCTTGGATGGGGCGGTTACTGGGGATGGGACCCGGTGGAAAATGCCTCGCTCATGCCCTGGCTCACCGGCACTGCGTTTCTGCATTCCGTCATGATGCAGGAAAAACGCGGCATGCTGAAGGTCTGGAATATGTCGCTCATCTTCGCGACCTTCCTGCTCTCGATGCTCGGGACATTCCTTACGCGTTCGGGCGTGATCAGCTCGGTGCACGCTTTCGCGCAGTCCTCGATCGGCACCTGGTTCCTGGTCTTCATTGGGTTGACCCTGGCGGTCTGCACATTCTTCCTTATAGCGAACCGGTCGCACCTCAAGAGCGAGCACAAGCTGGAGTCGCTGGTTTCGCGCGAATCCAGTTTCCTGTTCAACAATCTCCTTTTGCTCGTCGTCTGCTTCACCATATTGTGGGGCACGTTTTTCCCGATTCTGTCCGAGTTCGTTCAGGGACACAAAGTCACGGTCGGTCCGCCGTTTTTCAATCGCGTCGCTATCCCGGTTGCCTTGCTGCTCCTGTTGCTGACCGCGGTCGGACCGCTGCTCGCCTGGCGTAAGACTTCCCTCGAAAGCCTCAAGCGGAATTTCCTGTTCCCCGCGATCGGCTCCGTCGCCGTCGGCGGCATGATGATCTTGTTCGGCGTCCGTCCCTGGGAAGATCCTTCCTATTTCTACGCCACCATGGCAGCCATTCTCTCGGCGCTGGTGATCTTTACTGTGATCTCCGAGTTCGTCCGCGGTGGCCGCGTCATCGCCGGCAAGAGCCATCAAAATCTGATCGGCGCCATGATTCACCTGTGCCACAGAAACACGCGGCGCTACGGCGGCTACATCGTTCACTTCGGCGTCGCCCTGGTCATCATTGGAATCCTCGGGACGCCTTTCAATAAAGAAGTGGAAAAAGAAATGGGCTTTGGCGACAAAATTTCCATCGGCCCTTACACGCTGGTCTGCCAGTCCTACACCCAGGACGACAATCCCAACTACGCCAACGAGTGGGCCATCATCAATGTGTTCCGCGGCGGCAAGCAGATTACGACCATGTATCCCGAGCGCCGCTTCTATAAAGCCAGCGGACAGCCGCAGACTCTGCCCCGGATTTACCCCAGCTTTCGCGAAGATTTGTTTCTGGTGACTGACGTCTATCTCGTCTATGAAGGCAAGAACGAGACCACCGGAAAACCCATCATCAAAGCGCACTTGAATCCGCTGGTGCCATGGATTTGGATTGGCCTGATCATCATGGTCTTCGGCACCATCGTCGCACTTGTGCCCAATGCCGCCGTCGTTCAGGTCGCAGTGCCTGTGCCGACTCGCACTCCGGCGCAGGTGGGAGCAGGTGACTGAGATGAAATCCTCACTAATGTCGCCTAGTATGATCTCGCGTCGTCGGATCTCCCTTCGTCGCTGGTTGCAATCCGCCGCTCTCGCGCTCGCGGTGATCGTTTTCATGGGCGCCGGGGACGATTCCGCGCGCTTCAAAGACCTGGGCCATCGCATGATGTGCACCTGTGGATGCGGCCAGGTGTTGCTCGAATGCAACCACGTCGGCTGCCAGTCCTCCGACAAGATGCGCGATCAATTGCAGGCCGCGCTCGACAAGGGCGGCAGTAATAGTGACGACCTCATCCTGCAAGGCTTCGTACAGGAATACGGGCCGACCGTGATCGCCGCGCCCACCACTACCGGCTTCAATCGCGTGGCCTGGATCATGCCTTTCGTCGCGTTGGCGCTCGGCATCGCCTTCGTGGTTTACGTCGTGCGCTCGTGGAAGAACCGCCCCGAACCGGCCCTCGCCGATGGCATCACCATCCCGCGCGGCAGCGAACTCGACGAGTTCCGCCGAAGAGCGCGCAAGGAGACCGACTTATGATTGCTTTCGTCTGTGGCGCCGTTACGCTCGCCTGTCTCTATTACGTTTTCTTTTTTCCTGGCGAAGTCTACGCCGGAGAAGAGAAGACGCGGCTCGGCTATCTCCGCGAGCGCAAGGAAGCGGTCTACGAGAACCTGCGCGATCTGAATTTCGAATACAAAGCCGGCAAGGTGCCTGACGTCGACTATCAATCCATGCGCGCGTCGCTCGAAGAAGAGGCAGCGGCGATCATGGCCGAGATCGCGCGGTTGGAGCAGGCTGCCGGCCAGGTTGTTTAATCGCCCTTTTTCATCAGCAAGGCAGAAACCAGCGAATCCAAGTGGAGCATAGTTGTGTTTGAGCGTTACACAGAGAAGGCTCGCCGGGTAATCTTTTTCGCGCGCTACGAGGCCAGTCAATTCGGGTCGCCCTACATCGAGTCGGAGCATCTGCTGCTTGGATTTCTGCGCGAAAATAGCGTCATTAAGTTCCCTTCAACTTCCGCAATGACAGCCGACTCGATTCGCCAGCAAATTGAAACGCGAACGAAGGTGCGAGGGAAGATTCCAACGTCGGTGGACCTTCCGCTCAGCAGCGAGTGCAGGCGCATCCTGCATTACGCGTTGGAAGAAGCGGACCGCCTTGGGCATAAACACATCGGTACGGAACACCTTCTCGCCGGCATGTTGCTGGAAGAAGATTCCTTCGCTGCTCGCCTGCTCAGCCAACACGGCGTCTCATTAGAGAGTGTTCGGAGCGAAATGCAGGAAGAACCAACCCGGGAACTCGCCCAGGCGAAGTCGCCGGGAATTCCTGCCGGATACCGATGGAAAAACCTGATCTACAACGCGGCTAGCGAAAGCATCATCATCGAGTTGGCGCGAACGGACACGGGGCATCTACCGATGAGTCGATTGTTTACACGTCACAAGGACACGGCGGTCTACGAGCCAGTTGGCAATCCATCCGACGACGCATCCTTTGAGTCCCCGGTCACCTGCGGGAAGCGACCGATCGTCATGTTCAATTCCATGAAGTGGGCGGGCGGCCGCGGAAATCCGGATGGTGTGTACGCGTTTAATCTCAACACCAAAGAGCTCACAGTTTGCGTTGCGAAAGACTCTTTGACCATTCCGGAGCCGCACCTGCGATCCTGGATCTTGACGCTGGTTTCGTTATCTGATGATGCGCAGACACTGTATTTGAAAGTCGGAATCGAAAAGCCGGTTTCAGGCGGTGGAGTGGCTGAGTACTATTTAGCCAGCTTGGCCCTGTTAGATAAGAAACTGGAGCTGCTGTCTCAGTTGAAGGATATCCGCTTCTGAACACTGCTTCAGGTTCGCAGCATAAGGAGTTCTTTTGACCAAACTCGCAAAGTCCACGTTCCTGACCGCCATCCTCACGCTGGCCCTAGCTTCCGCCGCCGCCCAAACCCTCACCGGCACCGTCACCAACGGCACCACCGGCAAGCCCGCCGTCGGCGATGAAGTCATTATCATCAACCTCGCCAACGGCATGGACGTGGCCGGCAGCGCCAAGACCGACAGCAACGGAAAATTCAGCTTCAAGGTCACCGTGCCTGGCCCGCATCTCATCCGCGCCGTCCATCAGGGAGTTAACTATCATCAGATGGCGCCTCACGGCGTCAACACGGCCGACGTCCAGGTCTATGACGTCGCAACCAAAGTCGCTGACCTCAGCGTGACCGCCGACGTCCTCCGCTTCCAGGCCGACAGCGGGACCATGCAGGGCATTCGCCTGTTCGTCGTCAGCAACACGTCTTCTCCCGCAAAGACGCAGATGAACGATCACAACTTCGAGTTCTATCTGCCCGCCGGCGCAAAGATTGAGCAGGTGCAGGCCCGCTCTCCGAACGGCCAGCCGATCCCCACCGAAGCTACGCCCCAATCGGATAAGAACCGCTATGCGCTAGCCTTTCCGCTGCGTCCGGGAGAAACCCAATTCCAGGTGGAGTTCACTCTGCCCTACTCCGGCGAGATCAAGATCGATCCCAAGCCGCTCTATCCCGCCGCACACCTCGTCGTCGTTCTTCCCAAGACGATGCAGTTCACGGCGGCGAATGCGGCGAGTTTTCAGTCCATGCAGGATCCCAACCAGGGCGACAGCAACGTAGAAGTCGCGCAACAGACGAAGCCCGGCCAGCAGCTCGGCTTCACGCTGAAGGGCAGCGGAGTCATCACCGAGTCGCCCGGAGAGACCGCTTCGGGCGCGGCCCAACAGCAGGAACAACAACCGCAGGGACGCGACAATCGTTCCAGCAACAATCGGCCCGGCGGCGGACTCGGCGCTCCCATCGACGCTCCCGATGCTCTGCAGAAATATCGCTGGCCCATCCTCTTCGGATTCGCCGTGCTGCTTGCCATTGGAGGATGGGTGGTCACGAAACGGCAACCCGTAGCATCAGTCGCAGCGACCTCCGCGGCGATGCTTGGCGCAGCGTCGCGCGATCGCAGTGCAGCCGTCCGTCCGACCACGACGCCCGGGGTATCTGCGACCGGCACTCCGGTCGCAAAATCATCGATGCTGCTCGAAGCGCTGAAAGAAGAACTGTTCCAACTCGAGGTAGAACGAAAACAAGGCAAAATCACGCCCGCGGATTACGAAAAAGCCAAAGCAGCCCTCGACCAGACGCTAGACCGGGCACTGAAGCGGCAGGGCTAGATCAGAGTTGCTTTGACCACAGGCAGGTGCCGAGCTGCGCTCGGCTTGGACGGGCGAGGGCGCCCGTCTCCACATGAGCAGGGCGCGCCCAGAGCCCAAAGCCTGGTCCCTGCATCTAATTGGCTGACGTAAGATTACTGGGAAACTGATTTATGAGTAACATATTCAAGACCACACTTCTGCTCACCGGCATGACGCTGCTTCTCATGCTGGCTGGCCGTGCTTTCGGCGGCCAAAATGGGATGCTGATGGCGCTCGCCTTCGCCGCCGTCATGAATTTCGTCGCCTACTTTTTCTCCGATAAGATCGCGCTCGCCACCTACCGCGCACAGCCCGTCGGCCGCGAAGATCTGCCGCGCGTCTACAACATCGTCGAGCGCCTGGCGCAAAAAGTCAGCCTGCCAATGCCCAAGGTCTACCTCATCCCGTCCGACTCGCCCAACGCCTTCGCCACCGGACGCAATCCGAACCACGCCTCTGTCGCCGTAACCCAGGGCATCCTCGGACTACTCAACGACGACGAACTGGAAGGCGTGCTAGCCCATGAACTCGGCCACGTGCGCAATCGCGACATTTTGATCAGCTCAATCGCGGCCACTTTAGCTGGCGCCATCACCTACCTCGCTTCGATCGCCCGCTGGGGAATGATTTTTGGCGGCATGCGCGGCAGCCGCAACGATCGCAACGGAGGCGGCATCGCAGCCATCGCCATGATCTTCCTCGCTCCATTCGCTGCCATGCTCATCCAGCTCGCCGTCTCGCGCTCCCGCGAGTACGGAGCCGATGACACCGGAGCCCACTGGACCGGTAATCCCTACGCCCTCGCCAGCGCCCTGGCGAAGATCGACGCCTATTCCAAACAGCGCCCGCTCATAGCAAGCCCATCGACCGCGCATCTTTTCATCATTGCGCCGTTCTTAGGTGGGATGAGTTTCGGCAACCTGTTCTCTACTCATCCGCCGACGGCAAAAAGAATCGAGCGCTTGACCGGAAGGCCCGCGGATTTCGGACAGTAAAGTTGTGGAATGATCCACTTCGAATCGAATGCGGGTGACTTCTTCGATTGCGATGAATTACAGTTTACCTCCATGAGTCGACCATCGAATCTGGCGAGGCGGACCTTTTCGAGTCATGAAAATCCTCGTGTGAATGCGCTGGAGGGGTTGCCTCTAGCAGTTTTTTGGCAGCGGGCGCTGGGATATTGGATTGATGTGCTTTTCGCCGTTGTGCTGTGGGCTCCGGCCGAGGTTGGATGGCGGCGTTTCGTTCTTCACGAACAAACAGTCAACATCAAGTGGGACTTCCACGAGGTCGGAAACATCATTGCCGCCCTGATCTATTTTGGATTGGGAAATTATTGGGGTAATGGCCAAACACCGGGCAAATGGATCGCGCGAACCAGGGCAGTGTCCCTGAAAAGTGAGCGGATGGGGGCATGGCAATCGATAGAGCGATCCCTTGGCTATGGCGCTGCAATGCTCGAAGGGGGGCTCGGTTTCTTACAGTTCTTCTGGGATCGCAATCGCATGTGCGCCCAGGACCGCTTGGCGGAGACGATCGTTGTGGATGTGAGAAGACGCTCGTAAGCTTAAGTAAATCGACGTACGTAATCTTTAGCATCAGCCGTCAACAAACTCCACCCAAGCCCCGCCTTATGACTCCCGTAACCGTTTCTCCGGCTGCCCACATAGTAAAATTCAACCAAATGTCTACACCGGCAGCAAGCGCCGCGGCGAGCCGCGCGGTTCAATTGGAATCCGCTCTGCGCCGCGTCATCCGCGGCAAAGACGACGTCCTCCGCCTCGCCCTGGTTTCCATCTTCGCCAAAGGGCATCTGCTGATCGAAGGCGTCCCCGGAGTCGGCAAGACCACGCTCGGCCAGGCCCTCGCCCGCGCCATCGACTGCACCTTCCAGCGCATCCAGTTCACCAGCGACATGTTGCCCTCCGACGTGCTGGGCATCTCGATCTACTCCGCCATCGAGCAGAAATTTGAATTCAAGCGCGGTCCCGTCTTCGCCAACGTCCTGTTAGCCGACGAAATCAACCGCACCACTCCGAAGACGCAGTCCGCCCTGCTCGAAGCCATGAACGAAGGCCAAGTCACCATCGACGCCCACTCTTATCCGCTGCCGCAACCGTTCCTCGTTCTCGCCACGCAGAATCCCATCGAGCACCACGGCACCTATCCCTTGCCCGAGTCGCAACTTGATCGTTTCCTGATGCGAGTTCGCATGGGATATCCCGAAGGCAACGCCGAGCGCGAGATCCTGCGCGCCGAAGCCGGCGCCGCCCAACTCCAAAACCTGCGCCCCGTGCTCAACGCCGCCGACGTAGTTGAAATCCAGCAAGCCGTAGCCCAGGTCCACGTGGATGAATCGCTCATCACCTACCTGCTGAACATCGTCGGCAAAACCCGCGAGTCCGAGTATCTCTCCCTCGGAGTTTCTCCCCGAGGCTCGCAGATGCTCTACCACGCCGCCCAAGCCATGGCCTTTCTGGAGGGCCGCGACTATTGCACGCCCGAAGATTTCAAGCCCCTGGTCGTCTCCGTCTTCGCCCACCGCGTAGTCGTAAATTCGCTATACACTTCTACCCTGAAAAAATCCGGGCAAGCCGAACAAGTGTTGCGCGAGATCGTGGAGAGCGTGCCAGTGCCGGTATAGGGGATGTGATGTCAGCCGCTTATCAGCCCACTAAACACCAGGGCCGCGCCAGCTCGCGACTTCGCTCTCCTGCTCTTTGGGCGCCGGCTTGAAGATCACCCCTTGACTGGTGCGGCTGTTCATCAGGACGCGGATCGGTTCCGCAAACTGCAAATGGCGGACACAGCCTTGCTCTTCCACGACCGGTTGTTCCGCCAGCCACTGCCAATCGACGGAGCCTTCGCCGGCGTCTGGATTCACGGTGAAGTAACCGATCTGAAAGGCAGTGAGATTCTGGAAGAAATGGCTGCCCTGCGATGGGGTAACGCGAAAATCGCGGAATCCCGCCTCCACAATCACCCGCGCTCCGGAGATTTCATCCCATTCGACCGGAATGCCCAGCCATGGTTCGGTCGATCCCCAGCGCCCCACCCCGATCAGCAGATAGGGCCGGTTCTCTTCATTGAGCAGGCGATTGAACCGAGCGACCGCCGTGGCCACTTCCTGGCTGCGCGAGCGTTCGAAGCGTTGCGAATCGACCACGACGACATCGTGCAGATTGTCGATCCTCCCATTGCCCAGAACTTTGCTGCTCTGGCAGATCAACTGCTCGGGCCGCACATCATCAAGGGCTAAGTCCTCGGTGTCGCGCGCCAGCGTTAGGGGCCGGATCTGCAGGAACCCGAACTCCGCCGCTTGTCCAGTCGGTTGTCTATCCATCGACTCGGCCTGCTGCGGCAGACGCACGGCAAACTCGATCTCCACGGCATTGCCCAGCGCATCCTCACCGGCCCGAACCAGGTCATCGAGGATCTCCGCCAGCGGAAAGGTGCCGTGCTTGAGCATGGGGGCAAAGGTCACGATGCGCGATCCCGGCCGGCTCACTCCATCGTAGACGGCGTGGTTGTCCTTGGAGTAGGTTGAGGCCACCGCCCGCAGTGTGCCGTCGCTCTCCGCCGCGTCCAGGCCGAAACGCCTCTCGTGCCAATGCCCTGGCCGGCCTTCCGCACTACCATTCAACTCCAGACCCCAGAATTCCGACTGCGAGTTGGCCAGTATGTCTTCGACCGACGAAAACTGCACCAGGTTACGGGGATAGCGCGGGCAGAAGGTCAAACACTTCCCGCCATCTACCACCGCGCGGCCCAGGCCCAGAGCGACGGCCGCGATGCCATCCTCGAAGGTCATCGGAGGCACGGGATAAAAATTGCGCGAGCGCACGACTCCGGAGAAATCCGGATAAAAGCGCTCACCGAAGCGCGTGCCCACAACCTGCTGCAGAATCACCGCCATTTTTTCCTCTTCCAGACGGTAGGGCGTAGCCCGCACATAGGCCTTGGCATGGCGGCTGAACATGGAGGCGTACACGCGCCGGATGGCCTCGCTCAGTGCCGCCAGCCGGTCGTCCGGATCTGCTTGCTGATTGCCCAGCATGAAGGTTTCGTACACGCCGGTGAAAGGCTGGTATTGCGAATCCTCCAGCAGGCTCGACGAGCGCACCGCCAACGGATGGCTGACCTCGGCCAGGAACGCTTTCAGGTCTT
>Ga0181530_10006910_pt1 | contig 11021 bp, 10 predicted proteins | sample PEATcosm2014_Bin_42_FD_119769 | JGI IMG/M metagenome (GOLD analysis project Ga0181530, IMG submission 119769) | Peatland microbial communities from MTU Mesocosm Facility, Houghton, MI, USA - PEATcosm2014_Bin10_60_metaG | ecosystem: Environmental > Terrestrial > Soil > Wetlands > Peat | place... | reverse complement strand
TCGCGCCCCCAGTGGATGCGCCGTTTGACAGCGCGCAGGTCGATGGCATTGCCGGGGGGCGCCTCGATAAAGCCGCGGCGAATCCAATCGGCAAACGGAACTCGGCAGATACGCTCCAATTTGGGAACCTGGTCTTTGGGCATCCAGAAGAACGGCAGCAGAGTCCAGATCCCGCCCTCTGTGGGCGGGAAGACGAACACCACCGCCGTCAGATCCGTGCCCCAGGAAGCATCGACTCCGGCACAACATGGCTTATGCCGCAGCCCCCACTGCTGGATCAGCCTGTCGAGATCGTACGCCGGCCAGTCTCCCAGATCCAGACCACCGCCACAGCGCTTCCACTGCGCCATATCGATAATCGGGTCTTCCTGCGCTTTGATCGGCACATTCAGGTGGTAGCGCAGGTACTTCGAGCGCTCGGCTGGCTGCGCTAGGGCCTTATCCAACTCAGCCACGAGGGCCGAATCTTTGAGGAAGCCACCCAGATCCTCATGGCTCGGGTTGGCCGCCAAGCGTGCCTCGCGGGATTTCCAGTACTCCGGATCACTCTCGATGCGCTTGGCATCGGCTTCCCAGATGGCCGCGTAGAACCGATCCGACGGGAGCGATCCGTCCAGGATCTTCTTGGCGTAGTCGTACTCGCTGAACCAGAGCTGCGATTCATATTCGGCGCCGGCGGTGGTGATGCCCAGGTCGAGCGGCTCTTCGCGTGAGATCATGCCTTTGACCAGCACGTCTTTCAAGGTCTCGGCGCGTGCCGACTTCCACCGGTGCACCTCGTCCCGAATGGCCAAGCTCGGTTCGATGCCGTCCTGCAGATCTCCGTCGGCCGAAAGGACCGCGTAGAAACCCCCGCCATCGCGCCGCACAATACGCTTCACGCTCGGTAGCACTTTGAGCTTGTCCTGCAGATCCTGGTTGTGCTTGATTAATTGTTGCGACGATCGGAAGACAATCCCGGCCTGCTCCCTAGCCGCCGCGGCCCCGTATACTTCCGGATTGCGCTCCTCTTCCATGAGCAGGTGATAGATCGGCAGGCCGCCGATCAGAAAACTCTTGCCGTTCTTCTTGGCCACCGACACGTAGGCGGAACGGTAGCGACGCTTTCCGTCCTCCGGCCGCACTGTTCCGTAGAGATCTCGCAGGACCTTGCGCTGCCAACCCATCAGGGTATAACCGAGGGGCGGGTACAGCACCTGTGTGAAAAACCGCTCCACCTTGCACGCCCGGCACTGCGGCTTGCCATTGGCGCGGATCTCGCACCAGGTCTCGGCCGTGCAGTACGCGCACGTTTCGGGGCGGTAGTCAGCCACACAGCTTTAACTCCAAGGCGTCTATCGTCTGTTCCGGAAGGGCCGACAGCCGCATGCGCGACGATGGGGTGAGGCCGAATTCGCGCGAGATCCGGAGGATAATCTCCACCTGGCAATTGATGATCCCGATCAGCGGCGATTGCTGGATGTAGCCGCTGGGGACCTTCATCAGCAGGCCCGAGCCGCCTGTCTGGGCAGCCTTCCGCATGTCCTTGTGCGCCAGCACCAGGATGGAATGCGCCTGGCACAGGTTGCCCAGCGCCAAACCGTCGGCTTCCGTCAGCACCCGCATGGCGAGCAGGATCGGGACTAGCCGCTTCCACTCCCGGCGGGCCTCCCGATCCAGATAACGCGGCATGTCCGGTTCGCCAGCCAGCGGCTTGGGCTCGTCCGCCGGCAGGGCGCGCTTGGCGGGGTTTCCCTCAAGCATGCGGATGCCGCTCGGTTTCGGTGCTGGTCCGCGAAGTCCCATCAGCGTGTGGCCTCGGCCACTTCCGGGAGCGCGTCCTCAGCGGAACGCTGGCGCCCCAGTCTCACCTGCTCGAAGCTCTGGCCGGTCTCCGCCAGTCTGGCTTCGATCCCAGATTGGTAATCGGTCATGCGTCTCACCACCACGTCGCAGTACCCCGGACTGATCTCTATGCAGCGCGCCCGGCGGCCCGTGCGCAGCGCGGCCATCAGTGTGGTTCCGCTGCCGCCGAACGGGTCGAATACCAAATCGCCAGGATCGGAGAATGCCCGGATGAAGAACGTGGGGAGGGCCACGGGGAAGGGCGCACTGTGCGATCCCTGGGTGCTCTCGGTCTTCGCTTCGATGACGTTCGACGGACGGGCAAGTCCGGCGAATCTCCCTTGCTCATCGCTATGCCGGGTCTGAAGCATGGCCGCGCCGATCACCCCATCCTGGGCCATGCCGCCGCGCGCTTTGTCGCCGCGCTTGCCGGTGCCCAGCAATCCGCTGCCGGAGGTAGACCTGGGATTATGGGGCGAATATCCGAAGCAATCCGCCGAACGATGCGACACCGCTTCCGGCCGGAACTTGATGCTCGACTGTTTCACGAAATGGAAGACGGGCTCCCACGCGTTCTTGAAGCGATTGGGCCAGCCCCCAGGCACTCCCTCGTCCGTCTTGCGCCAACAGAATTCATCGACGAAACGCCAACCCCAGGACTCCACGTGCGCGATGACCAGTTTCTTGACGTACAAGTGCCTCTGGCCGTCGGTAGCCGATTCCTTGATGTTCAGGAAGTAACTGCCGTCGGGCGCCAACACTTCGCCGATGTGGTCGGCCACCGGCTGATACCAGGCGACGTACCGCTCCGGCGGGATCGGCTGGAAGCCGCTCGACTTGTCGTAATCCCGCTGCGCGGCGTAGGGCGGGCTGGTGATGACCAGATTGGCTTTCTCGCCGTCCATCAGGCGCCGGACGGTCGCCAGGTCCCGGCAGTCGCCACAGAGCACGGCATAGGGCGCCTTCATGCCGCCACCGCCAGCCGCTCTTCCGCGATCGCGGTGAATGTCCGGCCAGTACCATCGAGAGTGGCTTGCCTGCCGGTGAAATCCTGCCATCGCCGGACGATCACATCGCAGTACTGCGGATCGATTTCCAGGCCGTAGCAGACCCGCTCGGTGGTTTCGGCCGCGATCAGCGTTGTGCCGCTGCCTAGAAACGGGTCGTACACCGCCTCGCCGCGCTCAGTGTGGTTCACGATCGGACGGCGCATCACCTCGATGGGCTTCTGGGTGCCGTGGCCGGTTTGCTGTTCCTGCCGGTTGCCGCCGTGCGGATTTAAATTCGCCACGTCCCAGACCGTGGTCTGCGTGCGATCGCCGCGCCAGTGAGCCGACTTGTGCTTGCGTACCGCGTACCAGCAAGGCTCATGCTGCCAGTGATAAGCGCCGCGGCTCATCACGAAGTGCTGCTTGCGCCAGATGATCTGGCCCCGGACTTCGAACGCTGCCGCCACCAGGGAAGCGGCCGCTTCTCCGGCATAAATGCCGGCGTGCCAAACGTAAGCTACGTCGCCGGGGAACAGGCTCCACGCGGGACTCCAGTCCACCCGGTCATCGTTGGTGACCTTGCCCAGCGCGTGCCGGCCACCGCCGTCGACGGCCACTCGCCATTCCGGGTCATACTCCACCCCATAAGGCGGGTCGGTGACCATCAGGAACGGCAGCTTCTGGCCGCCCAGCAGCCGCGTCGTGGCCTCCGCGCTGGTCGAGTCGCCGCACAATACTCGGTGTGTGGCGCCGACGACAGTGCCGTCCGTCGGCCCCAGCAGCCACAGATCGCCCGGCTGAGAAGTAGCCACCTCGGGCACTGGCGGCACGGCATTGGCCTTTTCATCATCCTCAGGCTGGGTTAGAAAACCATCAATTTCCAGGCCATCGAACCCAGTCAGGCTGAGGTCGAAAGCCAGCGCCTTCAAATCCGCAATCTCCGGCGCCAGCAGCGCCAAGTCCCAGCCGGAGTCTTCGTGGCTCCGGTTGTCCATCAGACGAAGACCCTTGACTTGCTCCGGTGTTAGATCCCGCGCGACATGGACGGGCACCTCCTTCAGTCCCAGCTCCTTGGCAGCCGCCAGCCGCAGATGCCCAATGATGATGGTGTCTTGAGGATCGACGACGATGGGCTGCCGGAAACCGTACTCGCGGATGCTGGCGGCCACCTTTTCGACGGCTTTTGGGCCCCATTTGCGGGCATTTTTCGCATAGGGTTTGGGACGCTCGATCGGCCAAAGTTCAACAATCATAAGCTACTTCCTCTCCAAGTTGCTACCCTCACCGGGCGGGGATACCCCCTCCCCAAAACCTGCGGCTTTTTACGCGTGGTACGGCTACGGATCGCCGCGGCTGCGAGCCTGGGAAGGATGACCGGCATCCCCTCATGCGCTGTTCTCGCGCCGTGTTTTCTTCGCGTGGCACCCGGCACACAGCCCCTGCAAGTTATCGAGTGACCACACTGCGCCGCCTTTGCGTGTCGGTATGATGTGGTCCGCTTCTGTGCTGGCTTCATTGCCGCATTGCCTGCACAGCAGATCGCGCCCCAGCACGATCGCCCGCAGGGCCCGCCATCGGGCGGTATTGTAGATGCGGAGGGGATCATCGCGCCGCGCACGGTCGTATTGCTTGGCCGCGAGATTGCCGACGTGCTCAGGGCAGTCACTGAGGTTCGGACATCCAGAGTAGGTGCAGGGCCGGAGCGGTACATTGGGCATCCTTGTCAACGCGCTCGACACAAGAACGCTGGGACGAGTTCAGTATCATCGTTGCGGCGTTCTTACAGCGAACGACTAACTCGATTATAGGTTGTCTGTGTAAGTCTGTAAAGTCACTCCGCTATGTGAAGCTACTGATTACTAATGTGTTATCATGATTACTAGCAGTGATCGCCGGCCCGCGCACGTCACTGCGCGCGGGCCCCGGCTCCTGAATGGAGATGTAGTGATGAAACAATCCGACATGCCGCCGCCTTCTTCCGAAGGCATCGCCGCACTGAATGCGGTGATGTCCAAGCCCTTACCCTCGCTATCACGGGACGCCCGGCTTCGCATCGAGCAAGGAGAGAAGAATGCTCTGGCGCGGTATGAGCGGGACACGGAACCATACTTTCCGACGAACCCGTCATTTTCATTTCTGGCAGCCGACGTCTACCGATCCCAATCACAAATCGTGGGGTACATCAGGATCTATGCCGAGGAAGTCCTGGATGTTCACCTGAAGGAATATCTGGAGTCTTCCGCGGCGGACGTGGCGATGCACATGGGGTTGCGGCTTCACTTGGCCGACACGATATGGAAACTGACAAACAAGCTCTGGCGGGGTTACCGTCTCAGACTCTGGATCGAACCGACGCGCAGGCGAGCTCGATACGCCGGCAACGCGGCGGTCGGCATCCCGAACCAATCCCCGGAGTTGGAAACGTGGCGATACCCGGATGAGCAAGCCTGGGTGGAGTTCTGGCGGCAGGCGCAGCAACCGGATTCCGAGATGGCGGTTCTGAAGGCTCGCCACGACCAGACGATCCAACAGGCCATTCTGGACCGAGTCAAACATTTTGAGGAGCAAGCTCAAGCCAAGCTTGAATTGCTACGCCAGTCGATGGAAGCCGCTCGGCGCCGGGCAGAAGACCAATCGCGGCACACGCCGAATGCGGCAGAGCCCGGTTCGGTGCCGAAATCAGACGCGCCGGCGGCTGTGAAAAGGGAAGCTGATGCTCGAACGCGAAAGCCGTGCGTTGACGCTTTCATTGCGGCGTGCAACCAGGTATCCACCTTCCAGATTTACAAGAAGCATATCTGGCGCGCCGCCGGGCATCGTAGTGACCGTCCATTCCAGTACTGGCAAGCCAACAGCCCTAAAGCCACCCAAGCAGATCACCGCAACTTTGATCGGATCCTTTCCATGGAACCGTCGGCGTTCGTCGCGCTGCTAAAAAACCAGGGAATCACCTAACAAACGTCAGCATTCCTCATTTTCATCACCTCCTCACCTTGCTCCTCACCTGGTGAGGTTCGCAATCCTTCTGGTAGGCGAGCAAAACAGCCGTCCAGAGAGGAACGCATGACACCGGGTAACAATGTTGATCCGCTGCCGCTGCTCTCCGAGCGCGATGTGGCACATATCACAGGGCTTTCGTTGGCGTCCGTCCGGCGGTGGCGGCTCGTGGGGCAGGGTCCCCGCTACCTGAAGCTGGGTCGCGCCGTCCGGTACCAGCGCGAAGACCTCGCCGCGTGGTTGAAATCCAGACCTGGCGGCGGGGAAGTGGCCAAGTCCCCGGAAAGGTCTGTCCCGCCAGAGTCGCGGCCCGGCAGTCACCGGCCTCTGCCGAACTGACCTCGACGAGCCGGTGAGGTGAAATGGGCGAACTGGTCCAATACGATGTTGGGAATTGGGAGAGGTTAAAAGCCCTCGCACTCGACAGCGTGACCTCGCCTCATTCGAGGCGGGCCTATGGCACGGCCTTGAATGACTTTCTGGCCTGGTATCGTGGCGAGACTCGCCCGCCCATCTCCAAGGCGGTGGTGAACGCCTATAAGGCGCACCTCGAGGCCACGGGCTTGGCCGCCGCCACGATCAATGTGCGTCTGTCCGCGATACGCAAGCTGATCGCGGAGGCGGCCGATAACGGTTTGATCGCTCCCGAATTGGCCGCTGGGATCGCCCGCGTACGCGGTGTGAGCCGGCGTGGTGTACGCCTGGGAAACTGGCTGGATCGCCGCCAAGCCGAACGCCTGATTCAGGCGCCCAATGTCGCCAAGCTCGCCGGCAAGCGGGATCGCGCGCTGCTCGCGGTTCTGATCGGATGCGGGTTGCGTCGATCCGAAGCCGTGCGGCTCGCCTTCGATCACATCCAGCAGCGTGAGCAACGATGGGTGATCGTAGATCTATTGGGAAAGCATGGCCGGGTTCGTTCGGTGGCTATGCCGAACTGGACGAAAACTGCTATCGACGACTGGACCGCCGCGGCGGGGATTAACACGGGGCGGGTATTCCGGCCGATCAATCGCGGCGACCGGATGACCCATGAATCGCTGACCGACAAGTGCGTCTGGTTCATCCTGCGAAAGTATACATCGGGGCTCAACCTGGGGAAGATCGCACCGCACGATCTCAGGCGTAGTTACGCAAAGCTGGCTCACCAAGGACGGGCGCCGGTTGAGCAAATCCAACTGTCGCTGGGTCACGAGTCGATCCAGACGACGGAACGCTACTTGGGCGTAAAGCAAGATCTCCGGCATGCCCCGTGCGACCGTCTGGGACTTAAGGTGAAGGACTTCCGCGAAGAAAACAAAACAGTTACATAGACGCGGAGGCAGCCTTTCTGACGAAATAGCACCCGACAATACCCGTTATCGGGAAAATACTGCCGCGCTAAGGAGCGAGAGCCACGAGAGTGTACGAGTAGCGCATGTTCGGACTGGAGCACTCGAGTGGGCGGACAGATCAGCGAGATGGCGACCAGTGCACTAGAACGGGCAGCCAGATGTATCTCAGCAAGCATACTCTGCTACTCGGCGTGGGCCGATTCCCTTCGGAGGCGGGGCATTGACCAGCCTGGTGGGCAATGACGTGGTGACTATAGTGATGCAGGAGTGGGAGAAGCAATTCGACGAAGGGTACACACGCTGCGTGCTTGGCGCGCGGTGTCCGCCGACCGAAAGACTTCGGAGCGCGATAAGTTCCCATGACGCCCGGTTGCACCATTTGCGCTCGCGTCGAGCGGTTAAAAGGCAGGCGGCGATCACGAGGTCACCGATTTCGCGACGTTCTATCCGATTCCGACTAGGAACCCGCACCGCCGTCGGCTCCTAGAGGCGGATTGTCTTGCCCGGCAAGACGACGGAGCGCATGCAGAAAATCCGTGCCGTCGAGCTTCTTCACACTTGGGTACGCCCAGGAATCTGGATCGAACAACTCGCCTAGCGCGTTCGCCGTGCCCGGTTGGACAGTCTTTTTCTCGATGAAATCGGTCCCAAGCACCGCCTTCAGCCGCTGGCCCTCGGCGTGGAAGTACTCGCAGAGCAACGGCACGACGCGCCCGTACCAGACCAAGCGTAGTTCGTGGGCGTCCTTGACATTGAGGAGATAGCTGTGTCCAATACCATGTTCCGGGTCCAGTAGAGCTGCTATCCGTGTGTTAAGTTCAGTAAGCAGACGCCGGAGGTCCACGCCGTCGACGGTCCGCAGCAACGATGGATCAGGCGCCAACTCATGAAACTGGAACCGCCGGCGCAAAGCTAGGTCCAGTAAGGCCAATGACCGGTCGGCTGTGTTCATGGTGCCGAGGATATAGAGATTCGGGGGCACACCGAAGATGTCCTTCGAGTATGGCAGCTTGAGCGTGATCTCGTTCTCCTCTCCCAACCGTTTGTCATCTTCGATGAGCGTGATCAACTCTCCCAGTACTTTGGCAGTATTGGCCCGGTTAATCTCATCGATAACGAGCATGTACTTAGGCGCCTTATTTTTGTGTTCCTGCCAAGCTGCTTTTGCACGTTCGCACGTCTCACGGAAGGTTCCCGGCACGACGTCATACGTGACGTTTTGGCCTCCGTCTTCCGGCTTCAACGGCTTCAGGCCCTCGACGAACTCCTCGTAGGCAAAGGACTGATGGAAGGTCGTGAACTGCCGATAGGCCTTATTGGGATCCGATTCAGATTCGACAAGCGCCCGCAATGCTTTGGATTGGGACCTGTTTCCATCGTTTACAGCGACCCAGTATGCTGTGGCGTCCTCATGAGACACGTTGTGCCAGAGTAAGAAATAGATGCTGAAGTGGTTCGACAGCCATGTTTTGCCGGTACCTGGAGGGCCGTGAAGGATGACATTTCGCGTGTTCTCCGTCATTTCCATCAAATCTCTCAGCGCAACGGGGTATATCGGCATCGGTGTCTTCGCTTGGTCCGTCGGCTGAGGACCCCAAACGACTTTCTGTACCGCCGAGAGTTGCTGCTGTACTTGAGGCGAATCGGCGTGGACGCTAATGGCATCGTCGAGAATCTCCTTCGCTTGTTTGTCACCAATGTTCATGAAGTTTATCTGTCCCATTTTCTTTTGTCCGACAAAATAGCGTTTCTTGTCCACAGGCAACCTATGGATCTCTTTCCAGCGGACGCACAGTTCTATTGGCGCCCGGATGTTGTAAGGGCCACTCTTGAAATCGCCCACTTCCGCCCCTCCATATAACCCAACAATGTAGGTCTTGTTCTGTTTCCTATCAAGCGAATGAAAAAAGACAATTCCCCCTTTTGTGAACGTTCTTGCACGGCCGGCCTTATTTGCGAAGCCGGCCTTGGTACCATCCACAACGTTCTTTTGAAAATCGAAGTTATGCATCTCGTTCGCATTGCCCTTGTTTACCTCTCCAAAGCCGGATCTCTCCTGTTCATCTTGTGTCGGCTTGCCTGTCCAGTAGTTGGACTGCCACGAAATATTCACAATAAGGTGGTTCAAATTTCCTCCAGCAGTTCTCGGAGTTCCTTTTTAATGCGGTCGCGACTGGCGCGGGTATCAGATCCAATGGTAAGATCCACGGTTGCCGCCCACACAACCACCTGTGTGCCGCAAATCGAGAAGCGCTCCCGCACCGGCTTCGCCATGCCCACCGACTGTGGGAAGAGCAGCAGCGTGTGATCACAACAGTAGCGGTTGGCGTATGCGTACATTTGGTAGAAGTCGGCCTGTGATACACCGGAATGCGCCTCCGCACCCAGCATCTTATACTTGGTATCGATGATCAATGGGAAAGTGTGCCCACTTCGGAAGAGGATATCCGGCTTCAGGTGGAAGACCTCCCGGTCGCCTTGTTGAGCTAGGGCCCGGACTGCTCCGGCCGACTGAACAAGCAATTCGCAGGCGTTAAACCTCGATGGAAGGATCTCGGATCGATGACGGCGAATGAAGTTGCTAATAAACGATTCGAATAGTTGGTTCATGTCGAAGACGAACGCGAAGGTGCTCACGTTCCCCGCTCGCGGGCTCGGCACAGCCATCTCGAGGAACAGTCGAGCCAGGTTCAATAACGGTTCGTAGCGTTGGTTTAGCCTGGTTAGCAACGCTGGCGCGGCCTCTTCTGGGTCGACCTCGTCAACCAAGGTGACCTCATCCATCCACTCCCGGAGCAAACCAAGCGCCCGGCGGCTGTCGAATTGCCGTGTTATTTTCCAGAGCATTTCGACTACGAATCGAAAAACCCGATTTAGCTGGTTGTCAGCGGTGAACTCATCATAAGTAACCTCGAATACCTGCTTTCGCTCGGGGCGGCGGAGCTGGTCGGCGATGCGCCACCGGCCCTTGAGAACCGGAAGCACATCTGAAGCCGCCTGGTACGTGCGGTGGGCACCGTTTTGCCATTCGCGCTTCAAATGGACGGCGAAGAGTGCGGTAAGGATCTCGAACCATTCAGCCGCTTTTCCGAGAAGAAGGGGTGCAACATCCGTTTCCCTCACATCGAAGTTCCCCGCATACGACAGCATGCTAATCAAAGCCCGAGTCGCATCTTCCTTCTTCTTCTCCTCGTCGCTGTTGGTCTGATGGATCTTCGGAAGCACCTGGATGGTGCGTTTACCGAGCCGCACGACACCCACGTACTGAGAGGCCTCGAGTTCGTGTTGGGCCGTTGCGTGCAGCACACAGGCACCGATCGTGTGCTCAAGGCGCTCTAGCCTCGCGAGGTCCCCTTCGGCCCAAGGGAACCCTGTTGTGCATCTGTGCTCGAATATCGTGATAGGTTCTTGCATTTCCCGGTGCCGGATCCGGACCGCCCGACGCTGCTGTTTGGCTTCGTTCCCTGCGACCAATCATACGCCAAAGGGACTGGCGCATGCTTTTCAGCTTTTCTGCTGTTAGGTTTTCTGGCTCAGCCACAATCGGCCGGGCGTGATTCGTGGGTCCAATACGCGGTACTCGACGCGTAGCGTAGTCGGTCGCCGATATGGTGCGCCACTGGCGGGAACCAAGTGCAAATTCGCTGACGACAATTCATGTTATCGGGTAGGACTGCCTGGCTATTTTAGTTCAGGCTTCACCGAGATGTCGGGCAGGCCGCTTTCGGATGGTGGCTCTCTCTAAAGCGCCGCTTCGACGGGTTGCGCGTTTTTCGTCCAGTTGACGTGAGCCGGACTTCAAGGGGTGATTCGCTAGAACCGTGTCCGGTATGCGTTGCGAGAAGACAGCTTGGGAGAGGTCTGGTTTGAAATCGCCCTG
>Ga0181530_10006902_pt1 | contig 11024 bp, 8 predicted proteins | sample PEATcosm2014_Bin_42_FD_119769 | JGI IMG/M metagenome (GOLD analysis project Ga0181530, IMG submission 119769) | Peatland microbial communities from MTU Mesocosm Facility, Houghton, MI, USA - PEATcosm2014_Bin10_60_metaG | ecosystem: Environmental > Terrestrial > Soil > Wetlands > Peat | place... | reverse complement strand
CGAATCCTTCGTAGTGCACCGCGATCAGCGACTCGAAAATGCGCCGGACCGGCATATGCCCGTCGCCCACGTCCACCTGGCTCTCGCGCACCTTCATATCGGCCAGGTCCTTCATGTGCACGTCATACAGTCGCGGCGCGCAGAGCATGATCGCCTCCGGCACGTCCGCGCCGGCGCGGGCGGCGTGGCCCACGTCGATGCAGAGCCCCATGCGCCGGTCCATATTTTGCACCGCCTTCCAGGCGTCCAGCGGCGAGGGAAACTCCGCATCTTCCGGCCCGTGATTGTGGATGGCGATGCGCATGTCATATTCCCGCGCAAACTTTTCCAGTCGCGGCAACGTCTGCCGCGTCGGACCGGCAACGATGAGGTTCACGCCCGCCAGCTTGCAATACTCGAACTTCGCCCGCATGTCGTTGTCATCGTCCTTCGTAAAGTAAATGACTCCAGCGGCGCTAAGCTTCACTCCGGCAGCGTTGAACTCGGCAACAGCACGCTTCGTTTCCTCAGGATTTCCCATCGGCAGATGCATGTCTTTTACGTTGAGAGCAGAAATCTTGAGCTGCTTCAGAAACTCGATCACATGGGCGCGGTCGAACTTGCGAAACGAGTAACTCGCGACTCCGAAGTGTATGGGCGAAGGCTTCGAGCTTACCTCCGCCAACGCGCGTTCCGCCGTCACCAGAGGCGCGGCAATCCCAGCCGCAGCCGCCAGCGCGCCCGATTTCAACAGGTCCCGCCGATTGATGGTCATCATCACGATTGCCGATTCCTTTCAGAGAGTTGTTGGCTTGCGGAGGTAGCCGCCCCCAGATATTCGGAAAACACGATCCTGCGGCCTTCTTCGAGCGCGCGGTTGCCCAGCGCGACCGTGACTCCTTCGCTCCATCCCACGTTCTCATCCGCCTTCGGACGCCGCTTGCTGCGAACACATTCGATGAACTCCCGGCAAGCCAGCAGGTCCGCATCCTCAGCCTCGCCGCCTTTCGCACTCTCGCCCTTGCCGTGGTATGGCTGTTCGGCACTGTAAGTAGGCCCGGTAATGAGCTTATGTTGGATGGCAAGTTCCGGCGGCACCGCCGAGTTGGGGTCCGAAGGCTCTTTAAAATACGTGGCGTCGGTGTGCGTCAGCACGACGCTGCCGCCGGTGCCAAAGATGCGCTCCTGCGCCCCGTCCAGGCGGTTCGTCGTGACATAGCTTGCCACCAGCGTTTGGCCGCCGGGATAGCGGAAGATCACTTGCAGGTTGTCGGGAATCTCGCGGCCATCCTTCCAATAGTCAATTCCGCCCGAGGCAATCGCGGATTCCGGCATGGCGCCGAAAACGGCGTTGGCGAAATTGATCTGGTGCGACCCCAACTCGGCCAGCAATCCGCCGGACCACTCGCGGTAGAGCCGCCAATTCAGCAGCCGCTCCAGTTGGGCCTCCTGACCTCGCGGCACCGGACGCCGCCAACTGTTGTTGCGGTGCCAGCAGGCGTGGATGTGCGTCACCTTGCCGATGCGGCCGTCGCCGATGCGGCGCAGGGCCTCCTGATACCACGGCGCATAATGATATTGCAGGCCCACCTGAAAAATCTTGCCCGTGCGCCGGGCCGCGTCGCGAATCCGGTTGCAGTCCTCCACCGTGCGTCCCAGGCTCTTCTCGCCATACACGGCGCGTTCGCTGTCGAGCGCGGCGATGACGTGTTCGGCATGAAGGCCGAGCGGAGTGGCGACCAGCACCGCGTCGATGTCGCGCGCCTCGAGCAGTTTGCGGTAGTCGTTGTAAACCGCGGTCGCCTCGCCCGTGACCTTGCGGCCCTCGGCAAACCTCGGCTCGTAGATATCGCACAGCCCGGTCATGCGCACTCCGGGAACGCGCAATAGCATGCGCATCATGTGCTGTCCCCGGCCGCCAACGCCGATTACACCAACGTTGACCCAGTCGCTAGGAGCGATCGAGTGCGGTGAGTTGCAACCTTCGAGGCCCAGTGCGACTGCGCCCAGCCCCGCAGCGGTAATGCCGATAAATTCACGTCTATCCATGCGTCCCAATGTTGCCAGAGTCGAATGATAACGCGCTCAAGACAAAAAGTCGTCACCTGGCCATCCGTGGCCGAAGCACCGAATGCCATCCGCTTCGGAGTGAATCCACAGCGCTGAGCAGTCCGCGAACTGCGCTAGCGCCGCGCTTCCATGCTCATGGCCGAGGACGAACATCGCCGTCGAAAGCGCGTCGGCCAGCATGGAACTCGGCGCCAGCACCGTGACCTGCAATACTTGCCCCGCCCCCGTGCCCGGCATAGCCTCGCCTGCATCGCTAGTGCGTGGGTCGAGCAGGTGACTGTAAACTCGGCCGTCATGCACGAAGCTCTTTTCGCGGACGCCGGAAGTGGAAAGCGCGCGCTGGCCCAGTTCCACTTCGCAAATGGTCAGGCCCCGATCCAACGGATTGGCGATACCCACCTTCCAGCCGCGCGAGAACGCTTCGCCGACGGCCGCCACGCTGCTCGATCCGGCATCGATCAGCGCCGACACACCGAGGGAGCGAAGCATATCAATCGCACGATCGACCGCATAGCCCTTGGCAATCGCGCCGAGGTCGAGTTCCACCCCGGGCCGCGCGAACTGGACCGTGCGCCACTCCGCGTCGAGTATGACATTGCCCCAGCCCACCAACTCTTTCGCTGCCGCCAACTCACTCTGTTCTGGAATTCGCGGCTGCCCTCCGGCAAAGCCCCAGGCCCGGGTCAAGCGGCCCACGGTGAGATCGAACGCGCCGCCGGTCTTTTCGCTCAAGTCGAGCGCGGTGGCGACCAACTCAAAAACTTCCGGATCGGTGACGACCGGTCCCTCGCCTGCGTGACGATTCAGGCGCGAAAGTTCGCTCGAACGCTGGAAGCGGCTGAAGGTGATCTCGAGGCGGTCGATTTCATCAAACACCGCATCGAAGCACGCCCGCGCCTGCACGCCGTCTTCAGCGTCGAGATAGACGACAAACTCCGTGCCCATAGCGCGATGCGAACGGGCACGCAGGGTATCGCCGGCAGCCACGGCGAGATTCGCGCCACAAGGGTTTGGGAATGTCTGGTGACTGCTTGGGCGGAGGTTAACCTCGCCGGCGGCGTTCTCGACGGCATCGTTCGTTGGCAGCATCGTCCGCGTCCTCGTACGCCCCATCGTCCGCACGATGCCCCCGGCGGCTCCCTGTCGGAAACCTCTTGCATTATAGATGGCGACAGGAAAGAAAGAGATCGCCGATCCGATTTCAGTTGCGGCTTTCGAGTGCCAGGTGACGGAATTCCGTGAACCGGCCCGAAATCCCCAACGTCTTAAGGCAAGTCCGGTCCGACTCCGTGAGTTCAGATCCTGTCGAATCCTCGGGGTGAACCTCCAGTTCGTGGGCCAGCAAGTCTGCAACATACACGGCCACCGAGCTGTCAAAATCGGTGTGCGGTATGCGAGTCGGATGGTGGTGGTGCGCGATGGCCTCAACCGCAAGGTTGGGGAAGCCCCACAATCCAAGCAGGTAAGCGCCGATTTCAGCGTGTGAGATCCCCAGCAGTTCCTCTTCGGCTTCAAAGTCCTCGCACCCGCGTTCGCTGGCGCGTGCGAGCGTGGAACAAAACCTGTCGGGCATTTTGCTGGCTAGGATGAGGCTTCCAATATTGTGGAGAAGTGCGGACACGACGGTGACATCCCGAGTTTTTTTTGCTACGGGGAGCGTGCCGGCAATGGCGGCTGTACGGTGCGCCTGCCGTTGTATGGACTCGCAAAACGATTGCGGAATGCGCGAGTCGGGCGCAAAAACCCTGAAGGTCTCGGAAGCTAAAGCCAGGTTCTTGATGGTTTCCATGCCCAAATATGACGCGGCGCTCTGCAGGGTGGTCACGGTTTGCGCCAAGCCGAAGAAAGCGCTGTTCACCAACTGCAAGACTTTTGCCGACATGCCCATGTCGCGCTCGATGATTTCCGCCACCTGGGGTATCGATGTGTTCGGATTCCTCACCGCTTGTTGAAGCGAAGTGTACGTACTTGAAAGGGAAGGCAGTTCACCGATCGATCCAACGACTTGGCGAAGCTCGGCTGTCGACAACAGGTCCTGCAGGATACACACACGCTCGATCGTCGCTTGCAGTTCCACTCCATTACACGGTTTGGCGAGAAAGCGGTGCGCCACGGGGACCGCGCGTGTCGATAACCCGCTGTCGGAATATCCCGACAGGACAATTCGCACCGTACCCGGAAAGCGGTCCCGAATGTGACCAAGCAGCGTGGCGCCGTCCATGCCTGGCATCCGCATGTCGGAAATAACCACGTCGAAACCGCCCGCCTCACAGGCCCGCAAAGCCGCTTCGCCGCCCACCGCAAACTGCAGGTCCCATCGTTCCCTGTCCGCGTGCAGCATGCGCCGGATGCCGTCCAGAATCTTGCTTTCATCGTCCACGAACAGGATCCGTTTCACGCCGACGCCGCCCCGGCAGCGAGCGCCTTGCCCGCCTTGGGAAGGCGAATGATAAAGGTTGTGCCCTTCCCATCTTCAGTTTCGAAATGAATGCTTCCATCGTGTTTGTCGACCACCACGGAATGCGCGATGGCCAGGCCCTGCCCCGTTCCCTTGCCAATTTCCTTGGTAGTGAAGAATGGATCGAAGATTCGGGCCCGCACCTTTTCCGGGATTCCGGTGCCTGTGTCCTGGATTCGGATTTCGACCCACTCCGGGCAATCCAGCGTCTGCACCTTGATCTTTCCCTTTGCCGGGCCTCCTTTTCCGACCACATCGGCGATGGCATGCGCGGCGTTGACGATCAGGTTCAGAATCACCTGGTTGAATTCGCCAGGCTGGCAACAGATTGGTGGCAGTGACGGATCGAAGTCGGTCTCCATGTCAGCCACATATTTCCACTCGTTGCGCGCTACCGTAATGGTGCATTGAATGGAGTGGTTTAAGTCCAGCAGCGTCTTTTCTTTTGTGTCCGGATGGGAGAATTCCTTCATCGCGCCCACCAGCTTCGATACCCGGTCGATGCCTTCGAGCGTCTGTTCGATGGCTTTTGGAATCTCCTCCGCCAGATAGCCAGCGTCCGTGCGTTTTAACGCATCCGTGACTTCCCGCACTGTTTCGCTAGTCAAGGTGCCGTTCTGGGCGGCTGCCAATATCCGTTCGTAGCTTGCCCGGACCTTCTCCAGGTCCCGGAAAGCGTCTTTCAAGAACCGCACGTTGTCTCCGATGTATTGCGTCGGAGTGTTAATTTCGTGTGCGATCCCAGCTGCCAACTGGCCCACCGATTCCAATTTTTGCGCCTGAAAAAGCTGGCTTCGCATCAGCTTGCTTTCCGTGATGTCCTCGATCATCCCTTCATAGCTGGCCACCACGCCGTTCTGACGAACCGCACGACTGCTCATGGTGACCCAGATCTTGCTGCCATCTTTGCGAAAGGCCTCGAATTCAAAGTTCTTCACGCCTCCGAGTTTGTCCATCACCAGCATGGCCTCCTCGCGACGTTTGGAGTTGACATAAAACTGCCGGGAAATATCGGTGATGCTCGCGACCATCTCTTCCGGGGAATCGTACCCACATATGCGGACCATGGCTGGGTTCACGCTCAACAAGCGACCCTCCGGCGCGCTCTGAAACATTCCCACTATGGCTTCGTCGAATATTTCGCGATACCTCCGTTCTGCCTCTCGCAGCGTATTCTCCATTTTCCTGCGATCGCTGATGTCGCGGCCTATGCCTGCAACGCCGGTCACCCGGCCGTTCGTGTCTCGCAGGGGCACCTTGGTGGTCAGGATATAAATTGTGTTTCCCTCGCCATCCACGCTCTTTTCCTCACGATTGAACAAGGGCTCTCCCGAACCTATCACCGCCTGTTCGTCGGCATCGAAAGCGACGGCAAGTTCTCGGGGATAGAAGTCAAAGTCGGTTTTCCCCAGCAGTTCCTCGGGGCTGTTCGCTCCCATGACCCGAGCGGAATGTACGTTGGCAATCACGAATCTCCCTTGCGTGTCCTTTACGTACATGAAGTCGGGGACGTTGTCGATCAAGGCGCGCAGCATAATGCGCTCGTCGTCCAGTATTAGGTGCTGGGTCGAGAGCCGGCGGTCCACCAGGGAAGTGAGTATGCCAAAGCCTAGGAACAGGAGTGTTACGACGAGTATGCCGAAGCTTGCAACCGCCACGCGGATCGGCAAATGGTAGGCCAGCATCCCGAAGTAATGCATGGACCAGATCCCGGCTCCCATGGCACATGCAATTCCTATCAGCCATGCGAGGCGAGCCCCCCCTCGACTTGCCGTTACGCGTCCCCCAAGTTCGAGCGCTGCATAAGACGCAATAAAGGCGATTACCACCGAGAGTGTCACCAGTCGATAGTCGTACGTTGCCGGAATGGTCATGAGTTCATTCACCGGTGGGCCCTGCGCAAACCCGAGGAAGTCCCTTGTCAGAAGGTATCGGCACAAAACCCAGTTTCCTTGAGGCTGTCGGCAAGACCCCTCTCATCTGCGTGGTTCCTGAACGTCCAACACGGAGGTACCGTATCCGCCTCATTCTTTGTGGTCGCCATGCCGATGAAATAACTACGCTATTCCTGGCCCCTGGCCAAGCGTGCGAGTGTTTCGCGGAAACAGAGTCAACGAACCAACAAGAAAGAGGACGTCATGGCTGAAAAGATTCTTCTCGTGGATGACGATTGCAACATCCTCGACGCGTATCGCCGCAGTTTGAGCCGCGAGTTTCTGATGGAGACCGCCGTGGGCGGAGAACAAGCCCTGAAGTTGCTTGCTCAGGACGATCCCTTCGCGGTCGTGGTTTCCGACATGCGAATGCCGGGAATGGATGGTATCCAGCTTTTGAACACCATCAAGAGTCAATCGCCGGACACCATCCGCGTCATGCTTACCGGCAACGCCGACATGGACACGGCCATCAAGGCCATCAACGAGGGCAGCATTTTTCGTTTCCTCAACAAACCCTGCGCCAAGGAAGTGATGGCGAAAACCCTGACTGCGGCGCTGGTCCAGTATCGCTTGGTCACCGCCGAAAAGAACCTCTTGGAACAAACCCTGAGCGGCACGATTCAGGTGCTGACCGAAGTGCTCAGTCTGGTCAATCCCGCCGCCTTCAGCCGCGCCGAGCGTACCCGCCGCTACATCCACCACATCGTAAAAGCGATGTCGCTGGGGAATCCCTGGCAATACGAGGTCGCCGCCATGTTGTCCCAATTGGGTTGCGTGACCCTGCCTCCGGAAACGATCGACGCCGTCTACAAGGGCGACAAGCTCTCCGCGAACGAGCAGAAGCAATATGACTCACACCCCAGTGTGGCCTATGATCTGCTTTCCAAGATTCCCCGTCTGGAGCCGATCGCATGGATGATCGAACACCAAAACCGGCCTATGGTTGCCGCCAGCGCCGTCGAGCCGGGAATGGCGAACATGCGGCTGGGAGCTGAGATCCTACGGCTGACCTTGGCCTATGAAAAACTTATCCATAAGGGGGCGTCGCGGACCGAAGCGGCACACAGGCTGGCTTCCCAAAACAAGAGCTTCAGCCCCGAGTTCTTCGACGCGCTGGTCACCTTGGATCCGAACGCCGAACAAGGCGAGATTCGAAAGTGCCGGATCCAGGAGCTGTCCATCGGCATGATCATTCAACAGGAGGTCCGCACCGCCGAGGGAACGTTGCTCGTCGCCAAAGGTCAGGAGGTCACTTCGCCCCTCCTCTCCAAGCTCACCAACTTCCACGCACGCCATGTTATCTCCGGCGACGTGACTGTCTCCATGCCCACAACCACCCTCGCTTTCGTAAAAGGCGCTTCGTAGGCGACTGTCATGGGTGGACTGGCCCGGCATTCCACATTTCGAAATTCGCGAAACCTGGGCACGCCGTTTCATCCGCTGCCGCCAAGGATCCAAACTGAAGACTGACGGATGGCAACTGACATCTGGCAACTGGCAACTGCATTTTCCACATTCCCTTCCACAAAAACTTCTGCCATAATTGATCGTGCACCCCAGCCCGCACAATTTTTCAAACAAAATTAAAGCGAGGAAGCGATGTCGGCCAAGTACATCTTTGTAACCGGCGGTGTGGTCTCATCATTGGGAAAAGGATTGGCGGCGGCTTCCATCGGCTGCCTGCTGGAAAGCCGCGGCCTCAAAGTCAACTTGATGAAATTCGATCCCTACCTCAACGTCGATCCGGGGACGATGTCGCCGTTTCAGCACGGCGAAGTTTTCGTGACCGACGACGGCGCCGAAACCGATCTCGATCTCGGCCACTACGAACGCTTCACCCACGCCAAACTTTCTCGCGACAACAATTGGACCACCGGCCGCCTCTACGAGCAGATCATCGCTAAAGAGCGCCGCGGCGATTATCTGGGCAAGACCGTGCAGGTGATTCCGCACGTCACCAACGAAATCAAAGCGGCGACAAAAAAAGTGGCCCAAGACGTGGACGTGGCGCTGATCGAAATCGGCGGCACCGTCGGCGACATCGAGTCGCTCCCCTTCATCGAAGCCATCCGCCAGATGCGTCAGGAACTGGGCCGCGACAACGTGCTCTTCGTGCATGTAACGCTGGTCCCCTTCATAGCCGCGGCGCAGGAGTTGAAGACCAAGCCCACCCAGCATTCCGTCAAAGAACTGCTCAGCGCCGGAATTCAGCCCGACATTCTGCTCTGCCGCACCGACCGCTTCCTCTCGAAAGACATCAAGTCGAAGATTGCGCTCTTCTGCAACGTCGAAGAAGAAGCCGTGATCACCGCCAAAGACGTTGCCTCCATTTACGAAGTGCCCATCGTTTTCGCGCATGAAGAAGTGGACACTTTGGTGTTGCGGCGCCTGAAAATCGAGGCCAAAGATCGCGACCTTTCGAAGTGGAGCGAGCTCGTCCACCGCGTCTACAATCCGAAAGATGTGGTCAAAATTGGCATTGTTGGCAAGTATGTCGAGTATGAAGACAGTTATAAGTCGCTGAAAGAAGCGCTGGTGCACGGCGCGCTGGCGCACAACCTGAAGCTGCAAATGAGCTGGATCGAAGCTGAAGGCCTTGAGAACGCCGACAAAACCGACAAAAGTTATGAAGCTCAGTTGGAAGACTACGACGGTTTGCTCGTGCCCGGCGGATTCGGCAAGCGCGGCATCGAAGGCATGTTGCGGGCGATCCAGTACGCGCGCGAAAAGCATGTGCCCTATTTTGGAATCTGCCTGGGCATGCAGACGGCTTGCATTGAATATGCCCGCAACGTCTGCGGATTGGCCGATGCCAACTCCAGCGAGTTCGATCCGGCGACTCCGCATCGTGTGATCTACAAGTTGCGCGAACTGCGCGGCGTCGAAGAACTTGGCGGCACGATGCGCTTGGGCGCATGGCCCTGCAAGATCGAGCCCGGAACGCTGGCGTACAAAGTCTACGGCCAGACCGAAATCAGCGAGCGCCACCGCCATCGTTACGAGTTCAACCGCGAGTATGAAGAGCCCATGGTGGCCGCCGGCCTGCGCATTTCCGGTTCGACCCCCGACGCCACTTATGTTGAGATGGTCGAGATTCCCGGCCATCCGTTTTTCATCGGATGCCAATTCCATCCGGAATTCAAATCGAAGCCGCTGGAGCCGCATCCGCTCTTTAAGTCGTTCGTAGGCGCTTCCTACGAGTACAGGCAGAAAAAGAAAGACCGGGAAGAAGCCGCCGAGGTAGAGATGTTCCTGCGCCCGGAAAAAGTGGGAAGAAGATAGCTGTTAGCTCTTAGCTATTAGCCTTTAGCCAAAAGCTAAGAGCCAAAAGCCAATAGCCAAGACTTTGACCTTATCCTTCCAAATCGACAACGTCCGCGTCGGCTCCGGCGACCTGTTTCTCATTGCCGGCCCCTGCGTCATTGAGAGCGAAGAACACGCGCTGCGCATGGCGGAAATCGTCAAGGGCGTGGCGCGCTCGCTGAACTTCCCCTTCATCTTCAAAGCGTCCTACGACAAGGCGAACCGCACTTCCATCCGCAGCTATCGCGGGCCGGGGTTGAAGGAAGGCCTGCGCATTCTGAAAAAGGTTAAAGATGAAGTGCACATCCCGGTGCTGACCGATGTGCATCAAGCCGCCGACGTCGCTGCCGTAGCCGAGGTCGTAGACGTGTTGCAGATTCCCGCCTTTCTCTGCCGTCAGACCGACCTGCTCGTCGCGGCCGCGCTCACCGGCCGTCCGGTAAATATCAAAAAAGGTCAGTTCGTTTCGCCGTGGGACATGAAGCACGCCGTGGATAAGTGCCGCGACGCCGGAAACAGTCAGGTGTTCGTAACCGAGCGCGGATCGAGTTTCGGATACAACAATCTGGTCGTGGACATGCGCTCGCTCGCTATCATGCGCAAGTTCGCGCCGGTCGTCTTCGATGCGACCCACTCGGTCCAGTTGCCGTCGGCGTCGCACGGCAAAGAAGATGATGATCGGCCCGCGGTCAGCGGAGGCCAGCCCGAGTTTATCCCCGTGCTTTCACGCGCTGCCGTGGCGGCCGGAGTGGACGGCGTCTTCATGGAAGTCCACGACAATCCCAAGGAAGCGAAAAGCGACGGAGCCAACGCCCTCGACACGCGTAACCTCCGCGGCTTGCTGAAAGAGTTGCAGGCGGTGAAAATGGCGCTGGACGCCGCGCACGCGACGCCCTGAGTTTTCAGTTCTGAATCTGCCGCCGTCCCCGCCTCATCTGAATCTCATACTTTATGCATTGGTGGGCATCGATCGCCGGCATCGTCCTAATCTTCATCATTCTGATGGATGCGTTCGAGACCGTCGTCCTGCCGCGGCGCATCAAGCGCAGCATCCGCATCGCCTCCTGGTTCTACAAAAAATCCTGGCGCTTTTGGACGTGCATAGGACGACATATCAAATCCGCCAACCGCCGCGAAGGCTTCCTCGCATACTTCGGGCCTCTATCGCTGCTCGTGCTGCTGGGGATTTGGGCGCTCGGACTGATCTTCGGGTTCGCCTGCGTGCAATACGGTCTTGGCGCGCATTTTTCGGCGGCCAACGAAAAAATCACGTTTGG
>Ga0181530_10006895_pt1 | contig 11031 bp, 10 predicted proteins | sample PEATcosm2014_Bin_42_FD_119769 | JGI IMG/M metagenome (GOLD analysis project Ga0181530, IMG submission 119769) | Peatland microbial communities from MTU Mesocosm Facility, Houghton, MI, USA - PEATcosm2014_Bin10_60_metaG | ecosystem: Environmental > Terrestrial > Soil > Wetlands > Peat | place... | reverse complement strand
GGCATTCACCCTGGATGTGCCTGCCGCCAGGGAGGCTCTGCGCCACTACGTGGGGACAATCACCATGCGACCGATGATGCAGAACGGCATCAAGACGTACGTGGCTGAGGGCACGATCGATGCCACTGATGCGTTAGGAAACACAGGCAATCCGGGCACTTGGTCTCGGACTGCATATGTGTCGGTCGTAGCGGGGCCCCGCTACAATCCTTCCGGGTACTTAGCGCGCATCGTGGCCGATTTTCACGTTCCTCATTCAAAATGAGGAACGAACGAGGAACTGAGCAGCGCGTTAACGGCCAAAGTTTGAACTTACGGTCTGCACTTACGGTCTGCACTTGGGGGAAGGCTGATTTGTCCGCTCCTGTCCGCTCGGGCGTCCCTCATTAGAATGAGGGACGTTCCTCATTCCACCCGCTGACGTTCCTCGTTCCTCATGCGTTGGACCCGCCTGTGGTCATCACCGAAGCCTTCGTGGCGCTGCGCGCCTTCGCGGCCATAGCCATGTTCACGACGGAGCCCAGCGGCCGGCTGATGGGCGTGACCGATGCCACGCTGGCGCGGTCACCGTTTGCGATCCGGCGCGCTGGCAGGTACGAGCACGAGCGTGCTTGCGTCGACTCCGGGCCGAACGAGTAGCTCTGCAACCTGACTACCGTTTATCCCTCTGAGCTCGACTGCGACGAGCCCCTGGTCAAACGCGTTTTGAACCGTGCGACCGAAGCCAAGCGCCCGGTAGAATGCAGCCGCGAACACACGTGCGACATCGTCTCGAACAGAGGCTTTCATGCCAACTACGCAATCTATTACATCGACGATTTCGCGGGCCTGTTCGCAGCTGTAGCAGGCGCTCAATACGACGACCCGAATATCGTCTTTCATAGCGGAGAACAGGCACTTCAGCGCCCTTGTCGACACCAGATGGTCAACGCCTGTCCCGTCATGCAGAGCGATGCCCGCGCGACCGGCACCGTGGCCGCTGAAGTGAACGATGGTAGGCCGATCTTCGTTGAGGGCTTGAAGAAGATCATCAGCCCGCACTGCCCACCGCGTCTTGACTCTCATCGTATCTCGGTGGGCAGATGCTCGGATCTTCACCTCAATCTCAGGTGCCTCTTCGTCCAGGGCGAGTTGCTTCGTCGATGGTGGGTTCGCCGCAAGAAAGAGGATCGTCTTGACGGTCGGTGCGAGATGCGGAGGCAAGATGGCGCTCGGCGCTGGAAGCCCATCGATCAAAATGTCGGTTTCCAGCGCGACCAGCGTCAACATCGACTCGAAGTCTCGACCGAGGACGAATGAACCGCGACACAGCCCTTGCAGTAGCAAGTTCTTAGCGGTGTCTGGGGAGATGCCGGGGAAGAGGTGGCGAGCAACGGAAAGCTCAATCCTCCCTCCCAGAATGACGGCTGCGAGCGCACCGGCGCAATCCTCGGGGACTGCAACGGCAGGTTGCCACCACTTCAGCCCCGTGCAGACGACAACGAGCGCAGTGCTGGGAGCCATCGTCGGAGCGTCTTGCAGCGCCCGAAGAATCGCATCGATCGGGCCGTCGAGACCCAAGGCTTTTGCGAGCAGCACCAGACCAGCGGCGCACAGCGGATCATCGGCAAATCCGCTCCGCTCCACCGTGTGCGGACTCCGCTTCATGAGCGCGAGGAGCGCGTGGATTGTCTCGGTTCGGTCCCCCACGCCCAACGATTCCGCGTTGGCGAGAAATCCGAGCGTGGCAAGGTATCCGGCATCTGAGAAGTGGGAGGTATCTGGCTTCCAGGGCGCAGCCAGCGCGAACGAGGACCGCCGTGGTGGCGTCCCCGAGCGTACTGCGATCCACAGGGCAGCGTTTCGCTGAAGATCACTTGGGTCACGCGGGGACATTGCGAGATCGCGACGCAGACGAGCAACCACGTCCGTAAGCGTGAACTGGAGGGCGTCGTTCATAGAAACCACCGGCTGGTACGAAGATGCGTGTCCAGCAGACCGTCCGACCACGCCGGGTGCCCATCTAGCCGGGCCAGCATTTTTGCGATCAATCGCGCGTAGTGAATCGTGACAGGCTCGGTCACTGGTTTCATCGATCCCCAGCAAAGCCCAGTGAAGTGAAAGACCTGACGCGCGATCGCTGCGATGTCTTTGTACGTAGACGCTGGGTGCAACTCGACGAGCAGCGGCTGCGGAATGCCCTCACCCTCTCTTTTCGCGAGTATGGTTCCGTGGACACAGACCAGGCGCCGGGATCGCCCCAGGTCGACGATCACTCCACGTTCCGGAACACACTGTCCGACTTGCGCGAAGCCGAAGCCACCGGACGCAAGTTCCACAAGGCCCTTCCGGCCGCGTGATCCTGGCGCAACGACCTTGAATGGATGCTCGCGATGAATTGTTGCAAAGGCAGTCTCAAACTGGACATTGGCACCAAGCTCCCGAACTGCGACTCGGGCCACAGTCTCCATGTCGCGTCTTGTCAGCTGCTTCGATGAATGGAAGACCAACCGCACGATGTCACCTTCGCCCCATCCGTAGTCCTTCACTAGTCGAGCTAGGATGTCCCTAACGGAGGCCGCCAGCTTGTCCGGGTACTCTTCGAATGTGCAGCGCGGAGATGACGCCGCAAGCACGTACGTTCCGTCACTGGTGAACACGGTAGCAATCCCCATGTATCGCTTGCGGGAAGCAAATCGATCTCCAAACTCGGCGTAGGCCATGCCGATGATGACCTCTTTCGTCAGAGGCAGCGTCGGCATCAAGGTCCATGGGCAGCCGCCCATCTTCGCGTAGCTGGCCACAGCGATATCCTCGAGGATGTACGCAAGATTCCCCAGTCCGGACCGAACCTTCGAGAGCCGAACCTCCTGCGAAGGAATACCTTGGCTCAGGAGGTACGCCTTTGCGGCGAGGTATGGGTTACCGTTTTCGATGAAGGCGTCTTCGTCGCGCACGATCACGAGAACAAGATCTGGCCGTCGCGTCGGATCGAACGCTTCGGTGAGGGCCGACAGATACCGATCGCCAACCTGGCTGGAGCCCGGCTTCGGCAGGCTGACTGTGACGAACTGGGGAATCGTCTTCGTGAGTCGGTACGTAGCGGTGAACCCTCTCGCGAAGCGTTGCTTGCCGTCCTTGGCCATCCCCTCAAGAAATCGACGAAGGAAATGGTCGGTATCATCCCGAGCATCGTGCGGACAGACCACGAGTATACGTGGTTCCTTCTTTTCGAAACGCCTGCCGTCGAATGGACCGTACAGGTCGAGTCCGCGAAACGGCAACGTGTCGATCGCGGTTCGATCGGCCGAGAAGCAATACTCGGTGGGCGGCAGCGCCACAGCGCCCGGTTCTCTCCCCCAAAACGAAGCAGACAGGATCTCACCGAAATGGAAGCTCAACCCACGCGCTACGCGGAGTGATCCGAGTCGGCCAAAGTAGCCGGCGACCTCACCGAGGCGGGCAACGTACCCGTCCCCCGAGAGCTGCTCCGCAGAAAGCGACCACTCGACAGCATCGTAACGGGCCCGATCCCTTGGGCTCAACGCTTGTGAGAAGAAAATTGAGAACGCGCCTATCGTCGGATCAACACGGCATCGGTCGGGATCCACGACAGTTGGACCATGTTCGCCAGTCACAACGAGACGATCCCCTTCCACGCCGATGACCGAACCCAGCCAGGGCTTGGTGCCATCGAGCCCGAGTAGGCCCGTGCCCGAAAGATCGAGTCCTTGTCTCTGTAGGTCGCGCGCAGTACCGTCGATCTCGAACTCGCGACGAAACTCGACGGTCATTGCGAGGAAGGAACCCCGCCCCGGCATGAACTCATGGCGAACACGAAGCACGGTGCGATGATGCTTGTGGAAGAGCCCGAGCTTCGGCGGCCGCTGAAGTCCTGCCCGTCGAAATGCAGCGTCGACTAGGTCATCCGTAGCGCGCACGCGTTCGAGGCCGAAGGAGGCCCGTCGAAGTTCGAGCTGCGGCACGAGTTCAGGGAGCCGCTGCTGGATAAGCGCTGCCACCACGCGGAGTTGCTGCTTACAGGTGAAGGCAGTCGCATCGGTCAACCCGTCGACATGTTCCTCCCCAAGAGGAACGACGAGCACCTGCTCTTGCGGCGGAACGCGCGCTCGCCGGTACACGAATACGTCGGGTCGCCCGCGCATCTTCGTGAACGCTTCCTCGTCAAGGTAGGGCATGATGCTCGCGTAGAACTGTTCCTGCTCGAGCTCGACGAGCAGAGCCGAGAGGATGAGATCAGCGCGGCTGGCGCCCGCAGAGGAGCGCCTCGCGGCGCCTGACTGTCCCTCGTTCACTCCGCACTCCGGTCGGCCACCGTCTCGCTGATTCTCGTGCAGAGGATCCATGCATCGGCTTCGCAATATGAGCGGTGGGCATTTGTCGGATGCCGACAGGCCTTGAACCTGCCCGTATCGTTCCGACGACGGAGCGCGGCGGCGTTCTCGTCGAACAACGCAACTGGCTTTGCGGTCAGAACGCCGCTACCAGTGCAGTCCCTCTTCTTGGTCACGAACACCGAGGGTACGCAACACTACTCAACTGTGCAAGCGGGACGACCGACAGCGAAACGACGGAAGAGAAACGACCGCAGCCACCGCACCCGGACCGGGCGAGAGAAGCGGTATTCTTCCGGCGGGTTCGCCCACTTTCCTCCTGAGGCGACGTTCCGCCGCTACCGTCCCGAGCCCGTCGGAGAGCCCTTCACCATGCGGAGATCCGAGGTGCTGCCGATGGCGCCGGGACCTCGGCGCTGCGCGCTAAGCTGTCGCGTTACTTGCCGACACGCCAGCCGGGGTGACACCGGCCCATCTTGCGGTGTTTGGAACACCCTTGTCCCAGGATCACGCGCAAGCGACTTTTCTCGCCGTTCAAGGTGCCGAATCGCCCAAGATTCGAAAATGGTCACAGGCTGGAACTCTAGCCTCGGCAGATCTACCGATCTACCGCCCCCTTGTATCCACAAAATCGAACGCGGGCAGTTCCCCGAGCCCGTACGCTTGAAGGCTCAGGTTGTCCAGTGCCGCGAAGTCGCGGCTCCGGAAAGCCTTCTTGATCTTCGCGCACAACAGGGCGGGCAAGTTCTCGGGCGCGGGCAACCGTATCCGCCGCAGGTACTGTGCCTGGAAGCGCAGGTACCTGCACCGCCGAGGGAAGCAGATGCGACGGACGCTGGATGGCGAAAGGCCCTCCCCTCTGCCAGGACTGCTCAGATGGACGATTTAGCGCCGGCCTCTGGGAGCCAATCGCTCCCAATCACAAATTCTGGCACAATCGCGTCGTGGCAATGACTGGACGCACTCTCGCCGACGAGATTCGCCTTCTGATCGGCGCCTACGCTCCGGCGAGTAACGCCGAAGCGGGGGCCGCACTACGCGGCCTACCTGGCAGGGGACCTGACGGATACGCAGACCGCTTGCAGAATATGCTCAACGCCAATCGAGTTCGGTTTCTCGAACCCATCGAGGTCCAAGTCACGGACCATCCCCAAGATCACGGCGTAGACCTGGTGGTCAGCCGGACAGTTACGGTTGAGCGCGTGGGCTTCCAGATAAAATCAGACAACGATCTCAAAGACGCCGAGTTTACGAAGAACCTCAAGGCACAGATCACAGATGCTTTGGCCTGGAACGTATCGTTGCTAGTGATTGTTTTCGCGTGCGAGCCCACGGAGAAGAACAAGCTCAAGTATCTCTATGCCTGCGACCACCTCTCGACAACTGAGCCGATACGACTGATGACCGTGCTACCCGACAAGGCTACTGGCCTTCTGAAGGCTCAGCCGCGCCCGCCTTCAAGCGCCGCAGATAGATGGGCGGAGTTCTTTCTTGCGGCCGGCCAGTCGGACAGGGGCCAACAGAGTCTCGATCGCTGGACCGCTCTTACCCCTCGCCAGCGTTTCATTCCGCCAAAGGAACATGAGCGAATTCGCGAGTCTATGGACCTTTCCCCGCTGACCCTAGTGGTCGGTCCTCCTGCTGTCGGGAAAACCTTTGTCGTTCTTCAGATTCTCTACGACATGTTCTGCAAAGGACGACGAGTCCAGTGGATTGGACCGGAAATAATGAATGATGTCCAGAGTCCGGTCCTGCTCGCTGATAGATCTCACCTCGAAATGGCTGCCAGAATTGATCGACTCGCGCGGTCCCTTGGCCTACAGCCGAATGTTCCTCCGCAGGATGCCTACGACTTCATTGTTTGTCACGTGAAGAAGGATTCCACCATCTACATCGAGGATCCGTTCGGTCGCACCGATGAGGAATTCGAGAGCAGTCTGTCGACATATCGGTTCTTTGATCTGAATGCCTTTGTTGAAGCGGTAGGCAAATCGCCCCCCAGATCTGGATGCCGCTTTGTCATTACCAGTCGCGAAGGACTATTCGAACGCTGGCTTGAGGAAAAGCGCTGCTCGGGCCAGGCCATCGCAAGCGCGAAGATCATCCCGCTCAACAGTGCCTCTTACAAGAGATCCGACGTTCACCAACTCTTGCTGAGATTGATCACTAGGCAGCGGTGCCAAGACCCCACGGCGGTAGCGGATGTACTGCTGCCACAAGTCGAGCTGCCTTTTGAAGCGGAGATGCTGGCAAAGGACGTCGATGAAACCACGGATGTCCTCAGCGCCCAAGACCTGGCTAGCAGGAATCGAGGTGACAACGCTGCTCGCGCACGAGCACGGACCACGCCAGAGAATGATGAAGGGCGGCTCTTCCTCTTTCTTGTGACGGCGCTCTCCACTGGCGGCTTCGGACGAGAAGATTTTCCACGTGCCTTTGAGACACTGTTCTCAGCGCTCGGTCTAGTTGGCCTCGCCAAGGACGCGTTGGCAAAGACCCTGCGAAAGTTTCGCTCGCTAGTCACCAGACTGGATCCACCTGCGGATGTTCCGGCCCTGCTCGCCGACCTCACGGCGAAGGGCTACCACCTTGAAGCTGTCCACTCCACGGTGCTCGAAGGGATCCGACATGAGATGGCCGGGAACTCGCTGTCGTTTTGCATACGACTGGCTTTGCACCTGGACCACATTCCGGGAAGAGAAAATCTAGACAACGACACGTCGCACTGGTTGCAGAAAACGATTGCAATCGCGCTCCTTGGGACAGGGGCCGCTGGTGATCAGGACGCCCGCGAAGCGCTGACAAGGGTTCTGTTCGCCGACAAGGATCTTTCTTTCGTGCATCTGGGACGTCTTCTCGATCAGTGGAATTTGCTGCCACCTAGCATGAAGGAGGTTGCGTTCGATTGGATGACGAGAACCACAGCTTTGACGCTTGCTCAGATTGCAGGATGCCTTTCGAGGCGGAAAAGCATATTCTCTCCTGAGGAGGCGTGGAGAGTCTATGAGAACCTGCTGGCATGCGGCGGTACGCTAGGTGCCACACGGCATGACATGTTCTCTGGTGGTGCATGGGAGTTCGCAATCGAGAACATCGAGAAGATGCCTGGGAAGATCCGGGAGAAATTGGACAGCCTAGCTTCGTTGCAGCCCGTCCTGTTTTCTGTCGGCATTGGTCCGTCCCTACTGCACCACTGGGAGAGGGTTCCAGCGAACTGGCGAGGAGCTGTGCTTTCCGAGAAATCCCTGGGCAACGAATTCTCGATTAGGAAGATATTTTTTTGGATCGGTCGAAACTGGAAGAGTTGTCACGCGGATCTAAGGCAAATGCTGCTAGGCAACTCGCAGAGTCAACTTGTGGCTGCTAGGAAATATGCTGGGGCGGTTGCACTTCTGTTCCGCGAGGCAGATCCGGACGTCTTTGATCCCTTGCTGGCGCGTGTTGCCGAGGACGCCGACCTCACTGTTCCGTTAGGAGTCGTGGCCGAGAGTCTTGGCGTGGATCAGCACGACAGGGACTTCGTTCGTCACGTTCTGGACCGATGCACGCCGGCCGGCGCTGCTGTTGTTCTCCAGCATCTGATCGATCCACACAAGGACCAAGCCGACTGGACTCAGGAGGTTGTCCAACGATCCATTGAGATCGGAAGCGACCACTCCCGCGCCGTCCTGGTAGCTCGAAAGCTGGCGAGCCGTGGAGGGCTCGCCCAGCTTCCCGGAATTCTGCCTGTTGTGATCCCATCCAACTGGGGAGGGGAGCCCGCCGTGGTGCGCTTCGCGGCACTTTGGGAGGCTGCGAACGGTTCTCCCGGGCGGGAGGTCTTGCCTCCTGAGACGGTCTTGGAAATCCTCGCTAGCCTTTCGGGCGAGATTCGAGCGGCCAGTTTGGAATACCTCTCGCGGCAACACAAGCACCAGGCGGATGTTGTTAAGGGGTTTCTGGACGAAATCGAGGGGCTAGGTGGGGCAGATGGATCTGCTGTGACCCGCGGAAAGTTGCAGGATCATGATCGAGAGGGTACGCGGTCGTATAGCCACTATCCTGCGATCCTATTCGTGGCACTGGACAGGGCCTCAAGCTCTGCCAATGACTGAAAGGGAAGCCGTGTCACCGAGGATAGCTGCGAACCAGAACAGTCTGGGGTTTTGGCGCCGCAACCGCCGCGAGATTGCTGAAGGAATTCAGCTTGCACTGACTTGCCCTTGTGCCCCCGCGTGATCATCCATCGCGCATGCATGCCTCCCCGTGTTGTCGCGCCCATGACTACCAACTCCGCGATTTCGTTTGCCAGCCGAATGTCGCTTGCTCAGACCCCGTCGTGTCCGCAAAGTCATCGCGGGGGTTCTGGCATGAATTCGCGGAGATGCGGAGCTCGAATTGAAGGGCACCGTCCAGGCAACGCGGCCGGCTTGTCCAACAAGGAAATGCCGCCATGCCGAATCTTGAAGATAGGTCTATCGCAGCATGCGCCAAAACTCGATCCCACCTGGTCCGGCCCATACTCCGCCACCCTGTCTTCTGGGCGCCGTCAGGCGCTCCGAGTCCCGTGCCGGCTACCATGGCCATCCGTCGATAACTCTATTGACGTAACCCTGCAGCAGTCAGTACGGAGACCGGCGAGCACAGGCTCAATGACAGTCGGCCTGGTCAGGTTTGTGATGACGAATGCCAGGCGGTACGTGACGCCATGGACCTATCTTCAAGATTCGGCATCGCGGCATCCTCCCGCAAAGTGTCGGATGAACGGATGAACTGGCCGCGTGCCTGCACGCTGACGCCATCGCGGCGCGATAATGCATGGAAACCCCGGCGAGAAGGCCCAATGTTGGCCTGGTTTCCCGATGAGATCGCGCCAATCGAAGCGGGCGCATTCTCCCGCAATCCCTTCGACAATTCCCGCTGTAGAGTAGGGCCCGGTCGGACGTGGCGGTAGCGAGGCCGTAGCTGTTACCACCCCTTTCGGTAGGTGGTGCCTGAGTATCCTCGCCTGGTTGTCCGACCGGCGCCCCCTCTTCCAACCGTGCATGCGATTTTCTCGCACACGGCTGTGGTACCCAATGCGGGCCAGTTCAGCCAAGTCGAATCCTCTCTGAACGCAACCACGCTGGCGACGCTGGTGGCGGGACTGACCAGCCAGCCGGTTATTCTCACGCTTCCCCGCTTCAAGGTCGAGACAGCGACGAGTTTGAAGGTACTCCTCCAGGCCCTGGGCATGACATCGGCCTTCATCCCTGGCGTCGCCGACTTCTCGGGCATGGATGGAACTCTCACCCTCTTCATCTCGAATGTATTCCACGACGCCTTCATCGACATTGCGGAAAAGGGCACCGAGGCCGCAGCCGCCACAGCAGTCGTCGTCGCAAAAGATTCCGTTGCCAGTGCCCCTCCGACAGGGCTACTGGTCGACGCGACCCGTCCTTTTATCTATTTCCTCTATGACCAGCCCACCGGTGCCATCCTGTTTATGGGGCGGGTTCAAGATCCTAGCCAGAACTGACCAGAGAGGCGCATCATGCAGCGCCATCTCCGCCGGGAGGGAGGCAAGTGTAGATGTCTTCAGGTACACTACCCCGGGTGGGTGATAGAGCATCCAGGGTTCCTGTATCACGTGCAGCCGGAGACACCATGTCGAATCGTGTGCGTTCTGATTTCAGGCTGACCGTGCTGTCCATGTTCATCCTCGCCGTGGGTGCAACCGGCTGTAGCAGTGGCGGTAGCGGAGGCACGACGGGCACCACTGGAGGCACGACCAACGCCGCAGGCACGACCAGTATTGCCGGAGGTGCGGGTGGGGGAGGCACGACCAGCACCCAACATCCTTACCGTGCTGGCAGCGCCCCATGTGTGGACTACCCGGATATCGGCTATCGAGTTTTCCCCTTAGATCCTTCCGTGGCAGGGGGCAAGCACTGGCCGACCTGCACACTGAACTGCACGACCGTGCAGGCCAGAGCGGGGACCGCTATGTCCCCGCTCGATCAGGCCCTTCCCGCTGGCCCCTGCGAGGACGAAGGTGCGACCTGCGATTCCCCACTCATGGCAGGTTGGTGCCCACCTTGCGCCAACACCGGCGGTCCAGGCAACGGCTATACCTGTACCTGCCGCGCACAGATGTGGCACTGTGCCCTGACCGACCATGGCGCGAGCATGTGCGACGCCCCGACATGCGTAGATTCTTCGGCCGGCGATTCCTCTACCTCTTGCTATCAGACGACTTGGAGCACTACAGAGATCTGTGCGTGCGGCACGTGCCGGACTCTGTGTACGTCGGATGGCGACTGCCAGTCGGGCCAGTGCAGCCCGAATCAGGTGTGCCGTGCGCCCGACGCTTGCGCCGGCCCGGATGAATGTCCGGCCAGCTGCACTGGCCTTTGCGCGCCGGCTGTCACAGACGGTGGGGAACAGACCGATGCATCGGTGTCAGACGCCGAGTAGGACGTAACCACTGAACAATCGCATCGAGGTGTACGGGTCCATCGACAATCGCCAGTGAAAGACGGCTACTTTGCCCACGCGATTCCAGGGCAGATTGACTCGCCGAAAATGCGTCCGGCCATCGCTTCGGAGATGCCAGTGACCTGAAGTGCGCCATTCGACGCTCCTTTTGGGACGTCAGGCAGACGTCACCCATCTGTGGGAAGACTGTGTCGCCGGGGTACCAGTCAGTCGCCCCGTCGGATCTCGATCTGCGCCAGGT
>Ga0181530_10006891_pt1 | contig 11035 bp, 9 predicted proteins | sample PEATcosm2014_Bin_42_FD_119769 | JGI IMG/M metagenome (GOLD analysis project Ga0181530, IMG submission 119769) | Peatland microbial communities from MTU Mesocosm Facility, Houghton, MI, USA - PEATcosm2014_Bin10_60_metaG | ecosystem: Environmental > Terrestrial > Soil > Wetlands > Peat | place... | reverse complement strand
CGCCGGTCATCGGATACAGTGCGGTGCAAAGCCAGGGCAAGGTGCAGCTGTACCTGTTTGGCACCATCGGTGGCACATCTGCTCAGACCAACACCAGCATCGCGGCCGTTTACCCGGCTGGCGACACGCTGGCGAAGGCTGGCAGCTACGCTACCTTCGTCGTGAACACCGGCTTTGACGGTTACGCGATCACTCAGGCGAACTTCCAGTACTGCCACGGTCTGGCCTTCCTGTTCAATGCGAACGGGGCCGTGCCGCCGGTATCGTATCTGGGTCTCGTCATGGATCCGGGCGGTCTCGTTCGGACTGTCCAGCCCATCGGCGATTCTCTGGGTAACTAACCAGAACGTCTTCGGTAGGTACGAAAAAACGGGGAGGGCTTCGGCCCTCCCCGTTTCTATTTAAACCCGCCATTTTCGTCACGGTGCATTCGGCGATCCATCAAAAGTCCGGCATCGACCCGCCACGCGAACTAAGCCCCTTGTTTCGTGAGGTACGCCCCCAACCGTGCAAGGATCGACTTGTCGCTCTGGGTATACTGCGCGGGTAGCGTGCCCTGCAAATCCGTGCGCAGGACGAAAACCGCGGCAATCCCCAGACCATCCCCGTCGGGGTTGAGGAACAACTGCTCGTTCGCCAGCAGTGGACGCACGGGCACCGGCTGAATCGGATTCGTGTCCTTGCTCTGGGGCGGCGGGATGTTCGGTGTCAGCGCCCACAGCGCCGGAATAATTTGCGGCCCGATGATTGGATTACCGTTCGCGTCGGCAAGCAGCGCGGAGTATTGATACACCGCGCCCACTCCAGACGGAGCTGACGAATCAAACCAATATTGCTCGGGGCGCGTCGCGTCCCACGGCGGCGCGGCTCCCACGGCAGTCAGGTAGCCGTCATAGGTAAACGTCTGAAGCGTTTGCAGTTCGGTCGCGGGATATTTCGCCTGGTCTGGCTGTTGCGGAATGACAGGAACACTCGTAGGATTCATCGAAAAACTCCCTCGAGTGCATCATGGGACACGATCTCCGATCGGCTCCCCACCGGCGACGCCAGGCATTTGTAGCGGCATTACTTCGCTTCTACCGGCAGCGTGTCATCCGCACGTGATCGATCGCGCACAATCGACACACGACGAAGAAACCTAGCATCCCAAACCAATACAGGTCATCCCACGACTTCGCTCGCGGAGTGACAGCGTTGTGTGAAGTAAACGATGCGAAAACCTAAGGGGCTGCGTTCTTGAACTTCAAGGGAATCTGCACGGTACGTTCGAACGGCTGGATGGTGAGCCTTACGAAAGCCGGACTCGAATTGGAAGACGGCTTATAATCGACCTTCACGGTCAGATCCTTGCCGCCTTCGAGCTGCACGTGTTTGGGCTCAACCGAAAAATCCCGGTAATTGCCGACGATATCGACCAACACATCGACGACGCCCGGGAGGCCGTTGTGAAAAACAAAATCGTCACTGCCCGGTTTCCCTTCCTCGAAAAAAAGCTCTTTCTTGCTGGTGGAGGCATCCAAATCAATTTTGGCTGCCGCCTCCTGCGCCGCAGCCGGGCTGGTATCCCTAGGAATAGGCGGCGCACCCGGGTTCGCCGAGATCTTCGAGCGATCGATCTTAATCTCACCGAACGGAGTTACCAGAACATTCGGATCGTGATACCACATCCACTTGCCAGCTTCGAACTTCCACAGATCGGCGACCACAAGTTCAGTCGAAACCTCGCGTCCGTTCATGCTCAGAACACGGGTTACCCTGCTATGGACGGTCGCTTCTCTATAATCCTTGGAATATTCGATGCTTTCGATCTTGAATGCCTTGTATTGCGGCTTTCCCGAACTCAGGTACCAATCCTTGGTTTCCGGCGCGACCAATTCGTACGCCTTGCTATAGCTCCGATCCACGGTGTATTGCAGGAACTGCGCAGCGCGCTCGCGCAGCGCCTTATCCACTTTGGCCGGCGCGGGCTTGGTAGCAAGATCGGTTCGAGCAGCGGGGGCGGCAGCGGTGGGATTCGTCTCTACAATCGCTTGAGCCGACGCGCCCAGCGCAATGCTAACGGCTAAACTGAGGCGGAGTAACACGATAAACGGAAGAGCTCTTCGCGCGGAAACGTGCATGGCTACTCGCTGATCTCCTTGAAGACTCACCGAGCCAGCAGTGGCTGGGAGGCAGGGACTCGAACCCCGATACGCAGATCCAGAGTCTGCAGTCTTACCATTAGACGACCTCCCAACGAATTCAGTTTAACAAAGCTGTGCAAAAGTCGCCAGAATCGGCAAAATTCTATTCCCCCTTTTTCAACAAGCGCTTGCGCTTGCATCCGGTTGCCATCGCCTGTCACGCTAAAGAGGTGCGATCGCAATCCGCCGCCGCCCCGCCGATTGTCGTTACGGCGATCCTTTTCGCGCTGACGCCTGCCGGCGGCTTCGCGCAGCTGAACTCCGCTCCGCTCAGCGCCTCGCAAAAACAACTTCAGATCGCATCCTTCGAAACCGTGTGGAGCACCATCCGCGACCAGCATTGGGACGTGCGTCCGGGCGGCCTCGATTGGCAGGCCATCCACGAAGAGTATCGGCCCCTCGTCGACAAGGCCGAATCCCCAGAGCAGGTCCGCGGCGTGATGCGCGCGATGCTCGCCCGCCTGAAGCAAACTCATTTTGCGATTCTCGCTCCGGGAGTCGCTGAAGATATCACCAGCGATGGCGGCGAAGGCACACCCGGCTTCGACGTGCGCACCTTGAACGGGCACGTCATTGTAACTGAAACGACCGTCGTGACTGAAACGACTGCCGCTGCAACGACTGTTACCGAAACGAACCGGGAAAGCCAAATTCGCAGGGGATGGGAAGTGCTCAGCGCCGGGAAATGGGATTTGCCCAACCTGGTCGAGAAACTTCGCGCCGACGCCGCCATCAACGATTTTGCCGTGGAGCGGGCTATTCAGTCGAGGCTCACCGGTCCGGTCGGCATCCCTAAACATTTTGTGTTTCTGGACGGCGCCGACGCCCACGTCGCGCTGGACGTGATGCTGCGGTCTCCGCGCGGAGAACTCGCCGGTTTCGGCAACCTTCCTCCGCAGCGCGTGTGGTTCGAATTCCGCAGGATCGGCAATACGGGCGTGATCCGGTTCAACGAGTTCCTGGATCTGCCCCGCCTCATGCCCGCCTTCGGCAAAGCCGTCGAAGAGTGCGGCAAATGCGACGGTCTGATCATCGACATCCGCGGGAACCCCGGCGGTATCGGCGGCATGGCCATGGGCATGGCGGGCTGGCTGACGGACCGTCAGAATCTGCAACTCGGGACGATGTACATGCGCGGTGCGACGCTCAAGTTCTTCATCAATCCGCGCGCCGACGCCTACACGGGGCCGCTCGCGATCCTGGTGGATGGAATGTCGGCTTCCACCTCCGAGATCTTCGCGGGCGGTCTGCAGGATCTCCACCGGGCGCGCGTCTTCGGAACGCGCACGGCGGGAGCGGCGCTTCCTTCGGTCTTCACCCGCCTCCCCGACGGTGACGGATTTCAATACGCCGTGGCGAACTACATCTCCGAGGGCGGCCGCGCCCTGGAGGGCAACGGCGTGACGCCCGATGTAGAAGTGAAGCTGACGCGCGAGAGCTTGCTCGCGGGCCGCGACGCCGTCGCCGACGCCGCGCTCGAATGGATTAGGCAACAAGGAAAACAACGATGACGCAATGCACAGGGAAGCAATGGATGCGAATCGCGTTCCTCGCGGCGCTCGGCGCCTCGCTTCTGCCGGCCCAAACCTTATCCAATCAAGCCCTGCCGAATCAGACTCAGCCCAATCAGTCTCTGCCCGACGCGGCCGTCATTCTGGACCGTTACATCGAAGTCACCGGCGGACGGGCCGCTTACGAAAAGCACTCCACGGAGATTATGACCGGGGTCATCGAATTCGCGGCGCAGGGGCTGAAAGGTAAAATTACGCGCTATTCGGCGCCGCCCGACAAGGAGTACTCGATCGTCGAACTCGAAGGCATCGGTTCCATCGAATCCGGCATTTCCGCGGGGGTCGCCTGGGAGAAGAGTGTTCTTCTCGGCCCGCGCATCAAATCCGGCGAGGAAAAAGAACAAGCGTTCCGCGAAGCTCACTTCAACACGCCCATCGAGTGGCGAACGCTCTATCCGCAAGCGACCACCGCGGGAACCGCCATGATCGACGACGAGGACTGTTACGAAGTGGTTCTGACTCCGGCGACGGGCAAGCCGGAGCATCAGTTCTACTCCCGAAGAACCGGCTATCTGATGAGAACCACCGCCGTGGCAGCCAGCCAGATGGGCGACGTCGCCGTGGAAGTAGATTTCGGGGACTATAAAAGCTTTGGCGGCGTTCTGATTCCGACCCGTTCCAAGCAGCGCGCCGGCGGCCAGGAATTGAGTATCACCATCGACCAGGTTCGCGTGAATGAAACGCTTCCCGCCGATCGTTTCGAAGCCCCGGCCGATATCGCCGCCCTGCTCCGCAGGAGTTCTCCCGCGCCGGCCGCCCCATAAAAGATCCGGCCATCCCCGAAACGGTCCGGTGGAGAATCCTGCGGGATCGTCACGGAATTTCCTAATCCATTTCCGCGGGCGGATCGGCGGAGCGGAAGAATCGAATGCGGCAGCTCCGGCAGCGAAATGGCCAGCGTCCGAACACGCGCTGAATCATAGCCCACGCGCCTACGCTCTTCGATCTGCGCACATCATGAGACCCGCATTTCGGGCACGCGGTCGTTTCTCGATTTTCGGACATGCCCACTTCCCTTCGTGAGATTAGCACGACCTCTAGTATTTTGACCCGATACAGGATATAAACATAGAAGGGGATGGACATCGGAGACTGGCTACAATCCTGGGTACCCGCGCACCGCAAGCGGGCAATGGGCATCGCGATTGGTTTCGCGGTGGTGGCGGCGTACGCGATTACGGCGCTGCGCGGGCCGCAAGGCGTGCAAGTGCTGCTTGAGAAATATCGCGAGATCCGTACGCTGGAAGCGCAGAATGCCACCGCGGCCATGGAAAACCAGCGCCGCAGGGAACGCATCGAGCGCCTTCGCACCAGCACCAGCGAACAGGAGATGGAAATCCGCAAGCAGTTAAAGCTTCTACGCCCCGGCGAAACGACATTCATCCTCCCCGACGCGCCGAAGTCCTCCGCACCTGCGGATTCCAGTCAACAGCCGGCGCAATAATCGCGATAAGCCGAATTTAATTTCCGCCAGATTTTGTTCCGCGGATTCGTTCCCGGGCGCTCGGCGGGATTTTTCACGCCGGTCAAAAGCGGCGTTCTCAGGCCTTTTTGTCCTCGGCCTCTGCCGGTGCATCAGCGGGACGGTCCTGATGCCGCCACGTGAAGCGCTCCTTGCATTTCTTGAAGCTCGAAAAATTGTAGCGGCAGGCCGCGCAGCGATAGGGCGTCGCTCCCAGGCGCAGCTGGAGGACGGTCCACCGGGGCGCTTTGTAATATTGTTCGCTCCAGGTGCTCAATTGCTGGCGATAGCACCGGGGGCACCGCGCGTAATGCCAGTCGCCCGCGTGCCACACACTGGTTTCCCAACGCGCATGGCAACGGCGGCAGCGCAGGGGGTAAATGCCGAGCAGACCGCGCAGATATTCGCCGAAGCTGCGTCGCTGTGAGACACGCACATCCCGCATGCCGCACTTTGGACACTCTAGCTGCATTTGAGGATCTGACTGTGAATTATACCGCCGGGCACCTTTCAGGCACTACCCGGCGCCGGGCGTTGACGTACGAATCCACATACGCGCGAAACGCCGCTCGCAATTGGTCGCACACCGCGTGCCCGCCGTGAATGGGCGATTTGATGTTCAGGCCTTGGACGTAAGTAACCGGCAAGAGTTCGCGCGTGGTCGACGTGATAAACACCTCGTCCGCGGATTCGAGATCGGCGGTCAGCAGGACCCGTTCGCGAATCTCAATTCCCGGAAGCTGAATTTCCTCGAGCAGGATCGATCGCGTGACGCCGGCGAGACATCCCGCGTTGAGCGGCGGCGTGGAGACTTTCTGTCCATGAACGCAGAATATATTCGCGGAGGTGCACTCGGCTACCTCATTGCGCTCGTTCAGCAGAATCACTTCATCCAGTCCCTGCTCGTGCGCCCGCTCATAACGGGTCAGGTTCTCCGACCACGACGTATACTTAGTCCCCGCGAATTCGCTGGCGGCGTGGCGTCCCTGCGCCACTAAGCCGAGCTTCACCGCCGGGGGCCACTGGACGGCGTCCACCGTGAAGGCGATTACGTCGAAATCGCGCGTCTGGCCGGGGCCGGTGTACAGCCCGCCCTGATTACGGATGGCGACGACCCTCAGCGTGGAATTCCACGCATGATTTGCATCGATTAAGCGATTCAGACCGTCGAAGAGCCATTGCGCATCGGGCGGGAAAGGCACGCGCATCAGTGCCGCGTCGCGCTTCATGCGCTCCCAGTGCCGCTCCCAGGCGAACATCACGCCGTCGTATACGCGCAGCGTGGAGAAGACGCCCCATCCAGCCAGCAGTCCCACTTGCCCCGCGGCCAGGTTGGTTTCCGAGGCCTCGCGAATCTCGTCGTTATGCAGCAGGAAGCGGTGCATCGCTTCTATTTTAGGGCACGGAGAGCTCTGCCCGTGGGATGAGGCGCGCCGCTTCCAAGACCGAAGGCGAATTTCGCGCCTCGGTTTATCTACGGGCTTTTTGAAATTCGGTAACTTTTCCTCCTTTGTCCTCTTCGCCCCCCGCACTTTTCCCAGGTGTCTCGGAACGTAAGTCCTGATACCTTCAAATTATCCGAAGGCGGAGACGATGAGGACGGGTCCACGACTCGGTGTTTCCCCACGGAGGATATGCAGGTGCTTGAAAAGAACTCAATGACTCATTCCGACCTGGGCGATATACAATCGAGCACGCTGCTGGTTGAGGACGAGAATGCAGTTGGCGACTTGCTGTCTCCGGGCGAGGACGCTCCCCATGAAAAGGAACTGCGCCGGCAACTGATCGAGCAACTCTATGAACGTTCAGTAGAGCGCTACGGCGCCGACAGTGAGCAGGCTCGCATGCTCTTGGGACTCCTTGGCTCGGCGAAGGTTGAAGTGTCGAATGTCGGAAGGGTCGAAGGAGCCAGATAGGATGAGCGGGAGCAGTTCAGCGTCCTAGGATTAGTGAGCCCGCGATCAAGGAAAGCGGTCTTGGGACGCAAACGGTGATGCGCGTTTTTTGACAAGCCTTGGGAAATCAGTCTGATTGGCCCTAGAATCGCCAAAAACGACGAATTGCGGGCGGCGTTCCGATGGTGAGGGTGCCGAAAACTCGAATGCCGCGCCCAGCGCCGCGCTAGGCACCTACAGATGGAATTCGGCAAAAATGCACACGGCTTGGGAAGCCTCTCTAGGCGAAATTTGGTGGCGATTCCGTCTCATTTCGTTGGTTTAGAGCCTAGCGGCCAGCGTGCTGCTACTGCGTGATCATCACGAAAAAAACTGCCAAAATTCTCATCGAACAGGCACTGTTTGACCGTCACTCGTAAAAGGTCTTCTAGCTTTTCGTAGAGCTCATTGTGCTGGCTCTGGGGCAGTATGGTTCCCAGCGCGTATAGGAAGCTCTCAGTATGAAGCAGCTTTGAGCGTAAATCATATGCGCGCGATAAATCATCGTCGGTCAGGCCAACACCGAATTTGCTAACAAGCTGTCGAACGCGATCGCGGAACTGCCATTTATTATCTTTGTTTCCAACGTTTACCAGCGCTTCAAGCCCCGACACAACAAGGGGCCATCGCATGTCCAGGTAGAGCGAGCGCATTGCGTACTCGTGGTTCCAAAATGCGCGGCGCACGCGGTCGTGCATGCGCTTGCTCTTCGATAGCCACGGCATTAACTTGCGTAGGTTCTCCCCGTCCTCAACCGAAAGCCAGTCGCGCTGTTTGCTGCTGACGAACACGTCAGGACTTATGCCCCTAAACTGGATTGAGTGTATGGCCGAATCCTCAAGGCCGGCGTCTACCACAAGCGCGGAGTAGCGGTCGTCCGCGCTCGTTGGGCGGATCAGACGGGAAAGAGAGAGCACCGTATAGAGCTCCGCCATCCCCTCGTACTTACTTGTCTCAGTGCCGGAGACGCGTCGGAGGAACGCGTATAGGTGTCTGTCTTGAGGAAGGATGTTTGTTTTGTAATGCGGCGGCTCGCAGGCCGTCTGAATACGCGTTGCGAGCTGCTCATTGAGTCTTTCGATCCAGATGTCGTCGGTCAACCGAAAACGGTCGGTCCCTGTGACAACGAGCGGTGGGCCGCTTTCCACCTCGGCGCGCGACGGCCCGACTCCGATATGCAACACGACATAACGACCTTGTGACAACTGATCATCCATCGAGGACCGCTCAAGCCAAGTCAAACTTCTCGTGATGCAGTTGGGCGTCGCCCTTCACCAGCACCGGACGCCGCAGGACTTCCTCCAGCTCTTCCAGGTACTTGTTCTGGGACGATTTCAGAACCTTTGCGACGTCGGGGTGCACGCGCAGCATGACGTCCTTGCCCTCCACCGATTTCGCCATCTTGCGCGCTTCGGTCAGAATTTCGCTCACCACCGTTTGCACGCTCTTGATGTATCCGGCACCCTCGCAATGCGGACACAGCGAACACAACGTGCGCTCGAGCGATTGTTTCACGCGCTTGCGGGTGATCGCCACCAGTCCAAAATCGTTGAACTGGAGAATTTTATACGGAGCGCGATCCACGCGCATGGCTTCTTCCAGCGTCTGCATCACCTTCTGGCGATTCTTGCGCTCGTCCATGTCGATGAAGTCGATCACGATGATGCCGCCCAAGTCGCGCAGGCGGATCTGCCGGACGATCTCTTTAATCGCTTCCGTGTTGGTCTTGACGATGGTGTCTTCCAGGCGGTTCGTCTTGCCGACGTACTTGCCGGTGTTGACGTCGATCGCCACCAGCGCTTCGGTCTGATTGATGACGATAAATCCGCCCGACTTGAGCCAGACTTTCGGACGCAGAGCTTTTTCGAGCTCGCTGGTGATGTTGAACGCGTCGAAGATGGGAGCCTCGCGCGTGTATAGCTTTACCTTGCCCACGAGTGCCGGCTGGAACTGCTCTACGAAGCGCAGCACGCCTTCGTACGCCGCCTCGTTATCGATCCAGATGGCTTTGAAATTGTCGGCCAACTGATCGCGCAAGATGCGCTGCACGATATCGAGATCGTGATGCAGCAGCAGCGGAGCCGGATGCTTTTCGGACTTGGCCTTAATGCCCTGCCACAGGTTGTACAGGAACTGCATATCGCCGGCGATCTCGTCTTCGGTACGCCCCTCGGCGGCCGTGCGCGTGATGAATCCGCCGACCGGACCGGGACGCTTGGCCTGCAGAACGCGCTTCAGGCGCTGGCGTTCCTCGTCGCTCGCGATCTTCCTCGACACGCCCATGTGTTCGAGCGTCGGCATGTATACCACGTAGCGGCCAGGCAGCGCGATGTGCGATGTGATGCGCGCGCCTTTTTGACCGAGCGGCTCCTTGGCGATCTGAACGATGATCTCCTGGCCTTCTTTCAGGAGGTCGGAGATGGAAATCTGCTGTGTATTCGGGCGAGAGACGTTGCGGTCTCCTCGGCCGTTGTCTCCACGAGTCTCGGTACGATTTTCGCGGCCTTCCTGCGGACGGCCAGTTTCCGGGCCGCGCGTCTCCACACGCCCTTCCACGCGAGCTTCTGGTCCGCGAGCTTCCCCGCGTCCTTCCGGGCCTCCGCGTCCGCGTCGGCGTGTCCGGCGCGAAACGCGATGTGGGAATCGGCCGCCACGCTCGCGCACTTCCGCCGACCCGCTTTCGAGGGGCTTGTCCGTTCCTTCTCCGGCGGCGCCTTCCGTGCCGCCTTCGCCACCGATGACTTCGGTCTCATCGATTTCGATTCCCTCGACGTCGCCGAGAATCATCGCCTGGATATCGCGATCCTCGTCCTCGTCGAGCATCGGCGCGACGGCCGGCTCATCGTCGACTTCGTCCTCTTCAGCTTCTTCGACATTACTTACCGTGCCGGCCTCCACTGTAGCGGCTTCGTGGCTGGCTTCGGCATGTCCTGCGTGGGAAGCCTTGGTGGCGTGAATATGGGACGCCACTACATGGGAGACGGGCGGCGCAGCGGCCATGTCGCCTTTCGATGGGGCGACAGGAGGCGTGGCGATCTCCTCGATATTTTCTTCCGCGACGGCTTCTTCCGCAGGCAGCTCGTGAATCGGCGCATCCGGAAGAGCGTTCTCCGGCGGATAGTGAATAGGCTCGTCGTATTCGTTTTCGAGGACTTCCTCGGCAGCAGCGGCATCAGCAGTATCAATGTGTGCCGCTCCGGCCATAGGGGTGGCCTCGCTGGTTGTTTTAGGCTCGGGCCTCCCGCTACGCGGCTCCAACTTCAAGGGCTCAGCGGCCGGGGCCCGATACTTCTTGAGCGATTCGCCCGGCAGAACGATCGGCGTGGAGTGCGCCACGGGCTCGCTTGAGGGGGCGTGGGTCGCGACCTCGGGTGCGCCTTGGACGTTTATTTCGACTTCTTCCGCCAGCTCGACTTCTTCGGCTTCTTCCACTGGGGCATTCTGCCCCGCGACTTGTGGTGCGCCTTCGGCGGCGTACTTCGATTCCGGGAAGCCTCGGCTACCGCGACGGCGGCGCCGGCGGCCGCGGCGATTGCGCTGTTCTTGTCCCGACGGAGCGCCTTCTCCCGCCGGTGCGCCCGTTCCTGCCGCGACAGCGCTTACGGGAGATGCTGCGCCGAGGCCTTCGCCGCCCGACGGCTGGATCGTGGGAACATCCGCCGCGGGGATCGCTTGCGGCTGCGGTTGTGGGCCGCGCGGACGATCGTCACGGGATCGATCACCCCGCCCACGATCGCCTCGCGGACGATCCTCGCGTGATCGTTCGGTACGCACCGGGCGCTCGTCGCCGGTTACCTTATCGAAATCTTCGTGCTCTTCGAGGAAATCCGACACGTACAGAAACGTGTCGCGCTCCAGGCCAAGATCCACAAACGCGGACTGCAT
>Ga0181530_10006890_pt1 | contig 11035 bp, 6 predicted proteins | sample PEATcosm2014_Bin_42_FD_119769 | JGI IMG/M metagenome (GOLD analysis project Ga0181530, IMG submission 119769) | Peatland microbial communities from MTU Mesocosm Facility, Houghton, MI, USA - PEATcosm2014_Bin10_60_metaG | ecosystem: Environmental > Terrestrial > Soil > Wetlands > Peat | place... | reverse complement strand
GCGATGGCTCCCGGTGGCGGTGGACGAGGCTTTGGCGGTTTTGGAGGAAGAGGCGGACCGCCGCAGTTCCGCGAGCCCTCGGAGCGCAATCCGCTTGCGGCGGCGAAGGCCATGCTTGAGTCGCCGCTGCTCGATGTGAACGCCACGACGCCCGCGGGCGACACGGCCCTGCACCGCGCGGCGCAGGCCGGTAACGTTCCGATGATTCAAGCGCTGGCGGATCGCGGGGCCAAACTCGACCTGAAGAACGCGGCTGGATTCACGCCGCTGGATCTGGCGTTGGGGAAAGGCGCTCCGGCCCGGGCGCCGGCCGGACGAGGACCTGGCGGCGGCGGTTTCGGACGCGGCGGTCCCGCCGCCCCCGCAGGGCCTCAGCCTGAGGCCATCGCCCTTCTCCAGAAGCTGATGGGGTTGCCTCCGCAATGAAAAACCTTCCGATTCTCGGCGTCGTAGCGGGCCTGTCCCTGGCGGCGAGCGCGTCGGCACAGCAGCCGGCTGCCGCTCCGGCCGACTACCATGCCATGGTTACGAAGTACTGCGTGACGTGTCACAACGAGAAGCTCAACCTGCCGGCTTCCAACCCCCTGCACCTCGACAAAGCGGATCTGGATCGCGTCGCCGCCGATCCGGCAACGTGGGAGCGCGTGGTCCGCAAACTCGGGGTCGGCGCCATGCCGCCACAAGGCAGCCCCCGGCCGGACGCCGCCACGCTTGAGGGCTTCCGGACGTGGCTGGCGACGACGCTGGACCGGGCGGCGGCCGCGAATCCGAATCCGGGCCGTTTTGTGCTCCACCGCCTGAATCGCGCCGAATACGCGAATGCGATTCGGGATCTTCTGGCGCTCGACGTGGACGTGAAGGAGTTGTTGCCGCCGGATAGTTCCGACTATGGGTTCGACAACATCGCCACGATTCTGAAGACATCTCCGACGCTGCTCGAGCGATACCTGACTGCCGCCATCCGTATCGGCGACCTGGCCGTGGGTGACCGCACCGTTGAGCCGGTCGCCGCGGTGTTTCCGCTGCGCGTCGATTTCACGCAGTGGTCGCATATCGAGGGTCTGCCGCTCGGCACGCGCGGGGGACAGCTGGTGCGCTACAACTTCCCCGCGGATGGCGAATATGTGCTCTACGGCCGTCTGTTTCGCACGCTCGACAACGACGACAGCGGCGTCGAAGGGCAGGACTCGCCGCAACCATTCGAAATCTCGATCGATGGCGTGCGGGCACTGCTGACGAGAATCGGCGGTCCCGAGTCCGACGAGGCGGGCTGGCGGAACCTCGGCGGCACCGCCGATGCCACAGCGGAGCGCATGAAAGTCCGGCTGAAAGTGAAGGCCGGTCCCCACGACGTCGGATTCACCTTCATTCAGCGCGCCGCTCGTTCCCAGGAGCTTCTCGAGCCGCTGCTGCGAGCTTCCCAGGATGGCCATATGGGCGGCGGCGAACCCGCCAAGCTCAAGGACGTCATCATCGACGGGCCATACAACGTCACGGGCGTCGGCGACACGCCGAGCCGTCGGCGGATCTTCACCTGCCGTCCGAAATCTCAGAACGACGAAGCCCGCTGCGCGCGGGAGATTTTGTCGACTATCGCGCGCCGCGCGTACCGGCGACCGGTCACCGATGCGGATCTTGAATCGCCGATGGCGTTCTATGCGAAAGCGCGACAGGCCGCCGATTTCGAAGCGGGCATTCGCGGGGCGCTGCCGCGCATCCTCGCCAGCCCGTCGTTCCTGTTCCGTACGGAGGAGGATCCGGCGGCAGCGACGGCGACCGGTCCGCACAAAGTCACCGATCTCGAGCTCGCTTCCCGTTTGTCATTCTTTCTCTGGAGCAGCATTCCGGACGACGAACTGCTGAACCTGGCGGCGCAGGGCAAGCTCCGCGACCCGGGAGTGCTCGACCGGCAGGTGAAGCGGATGATCGCGGATAAGCGCGCCGACGCGCTCGTGACCAACTTCACCGGCCAGTGGCTGTTCCTGCGTAACCTCGAGAAGATGGCGCCCGACCTGCTGCAGTTCCCGCAGTTCGACGACAATCTCAGGCAGTCCTTCCGGCGGGAAACGGAGATGTTCTTCGCCAGCATCATGCGGGACGATCGAAGCGCGCTCGATCTGCTGAACGCCGACTACACGTTCGTCAACGAACGCCTGGCGCGGCACTATGGGATCCCGCGGGTCTACGGTGAGCAGTTCCGCCGTGTGACGCTGACGGATCCAAATCGTCGCGGCCTTCTCGGCCAGGGGAGCATCCTCCTGCTGACTTCGGTCGCCACGCGCACCTCTCCGGTGATTCGCGGCAAGTGGATCCTGACGAACCTGCTCAATACACCTCCGCCGCCACCGCCGCCCAACGTTCCGCCGCTCGACGATCCATCGGGCGCTCCGGCTGCGCCGAAGTCGGTTCGCGAAAAACTTGAGGCACATCGCAAAAATCCGGTGTGCGCGTCTTGCCATAAGAACATGGACCCGATCGGCTTCGCTCTCGAGAACTTCGACGCGACGGGACAATGGCGGACCACCGATGCGGGGACGCCGATTGACGCTTCCGGCACTCTGGTCGACGGGACGGCCGTCGACGGACCGGTTGCCCTGCGTCAGGCCCTGCTCAATCGCCCGGACGTGTTCGTCGGAACTCTGACTGAAAAACTGCTAACGTATGCGTTAGGGCGCGGGCTTGAGCCGTATGACATGCCGGTCGTTCGCGGCATTGCCGCCGATGCCGCGCGGAATGATTACAGGTTCACGTCGATCGTCGCGGGAATTGTGCAGAGTGTGCCGTTCCAGATGCGAATGAGGTTCGAAGAAATTAACAAGAAGGTGGAATAGCCATGATCATTACCAAAAAACATCTCTCCCGCCGAGCGCTCCTGCGGGGGGCACTGGGAACTGCGATCGCCCTTCCGATGCTCGACGCCATGGTGCCGGCGCTCAACGCGCAGTCGAAGGAGCCAAAGCTTCACTTCGGCGCCGTGTACTGGCCGAACGGCGTGCTTCCCGACCGCTGGCACCCTGATGCCGATGGGACGAACTTCGAGTTCAAGCCGATCATGAAACCGCTCGAACCGGTCCGCGACCACCTGATCACGATCAGCGGATTAACCGCCGTAGGCTTCGGTCACATGGGCGCGAGCGCTTCGTGGCTGAACGGAGTAGGCCAGAAGGGCCGAAACGGTGAGCAAATTTCGTCCGAGATGACGCTCGATCAGATGATTGCGGAGAAGATCGGGCAGGATACGCCGCTGCCGTCCATTGAAGTCGGCACGGAGGACATGGGGACGGCCGTCGGCTCGTGCGACGGTTACGCGTGCATCTACTTCAACACACTGGCGTGGCGGAACGCGACCACGCCGCTGCCCGTCGAAATCAATCCGCGCGCCACATTCGAGCGCATGTACGGGGAAACGGGCACCGCCGCCAAACGTCTGGCGCGGCTCCAGTACAAGACAAGCATGCTCGATGCGATCACCGAAGAAACGACGCGCCTGCAGGGTTCGCTGGGAGCCAGCGACCGGAACATCCTGTCGCAGTACCTGGATAACATCCGCGAGGTCGAGCGCCGCATTCAGCAGGTCATGAAGCGCAGCGCGGAGAGCGTCGAGTCACCCGCGGCGCCGGCCGGTATCCCGGAGTCGTTCGACGAACACATGCGGATTACCTACGACCTCATGCATCTGGGCTTCCAGGGCGACATCAGCCGCGTGTTCACATTTCTCGTCGGCGTGGAAGCCAGCAACCGCGGCTATCCGCACATCGGCGTGTCGGAGTCCCATCACACCGCGTCCCATCATGCGAACAACGCGGAGATGATGGACAAATACTCGAAGATCGTCACCTACCACGCGATGCTGTTCTCCGACTTCGTGCAGAAGCTGAAGGCTACGCCCGACGGCGACGGGTCGCTGCTCGACCACTCAATGCTTTACTTCGGCAGCGGCATGAGCAACGGGAACGAGCACGCCAGCAACAACCCGCCGGCCATCGTCGCCGGCGGCGCCAACGGCCGTTTGAAGGGCGGCAAACATGTACACCTGTCCAAGCCCACAGTCACGCCCAACGTGCTTGTGAGTCTCGCGGCTCTGGCGAATGTTCACGAAGAGAAGATTGGACCCAGCACCGGGGCGGTGGAGCTATAACGCTTTTCCGTGCCCAGTCGGCGGGCATGGCCGTGCTCGTCGCGGCCGCGCTGGCGAGCGCCCAGACTGACGAAACGCTGCGATTGGGAGACACACGGTCGTTTCGGCTGGAACAGAACGCCCGTGTATCGTACTCGGCGTCGCTGCCTGCCGGCCCGCTGCTGCTCACGCTCGACGCCCGGCGCGCAGACGCCCGGGAGGGATCCCTGCGTTCGGAACTGGCGATCCTGAGCGGCGACGGAACGCTCATACAAAACGCCGTTCTTGAGGACGATGCCGAGATCCAGCACCGCGGTATTTGTCGCTTCAACCTTTCCCGCGCGGGCACATTCAGCATCGAAATCCGGAATGCCGCGGAGCAGACAAACTACTGGCTCACGATCACCCCCGATCATGCGCCGCCGCCTGGCGCACCCGTCCGTCTTGCCGTTCCATTGTTCGGCGACGGCCAACCCATCGGGATGGATCCGCGCTCGCGCCAGACGGGACGGCTGGACAAGGGCGAGCACGCGTACTTCATCGCCGAGCTTCCCGCGGGCGTCTATGACGTGGTTCTCGAATTCGTCAACCCGAACAGTTACGTCACCTCTCTGGAGGGCGCGTTAACGCTGCTCGACGGCGACGGCGATACGCTGCAGACTGTCGTTCGTCTCGATACTAATGATTCGAGCGCGTTCGAGAGCGGAACGCTGTCGCTCTCGCAGGGCGGTGTCTTCCTTTTCAAGGTGTACAACCAGGGCGGTCCGTCGGACGAATACTACCGCAGGGATTTCGCGTTCACTCTTTCGTCGCGGTGAACCCGGTAATCACCGCCTCGACGTTGTGCGTCAGGCGGAGACCGTAGACGCCGTCCGTGGACTGGAGCCTCCCCGGTCCGACAATCTGCGCCCGGTCATAAGAGGCGACGACAATGCCGTTAACTAAGCATTCCGCGCGGCCGTTCCCGACCTTCCATGCAATCTCCTGAGACACTGGCTCGCCGATGTCGGCGGCGCGGTGTACGGCCTCGTGCGGCGAAGGACCGAAAAGCGTGAACACATCCGGACCGAATCCGCGAACCAAAGCCGAGCCATCGCCGTATGTCACGCAATACATCAGGCGCATGCGATCCGTGCCCATGGCCGTGCCGCCGATGAACAGTCCGTATGAATGGGGATGGCTGTTCAGCTCCATAAAACGCGGTTCAAGGAATGTGGCCTTCACCGTGTAATCGCCGGCGATCGTGTTCGCCGGGTTCCAATATGTGACCGCCGGCCCCGTCGTCGCGTGTAGTTTCCCGCCTTCCTGGACCAGTCGCGCGTCGTTGATACTGCGAAGCTGGAGCGCGGAGCTTCGGTCAATCCGCCCTGTCCAGCCCGCAACGAAAATGCCTCCGTCCGGGATGACGCGATCGGGATCTTCCTGGGCGAGCAGTGGCGCCAAACCCATTGCAAGGCAGAGCGCAACGGTCGGGAAAAGCAGGCGCCGGGCAACGGCAGGCACGCGTCTACGGCTTCGCAGGGTGGCTCCGGTTCAACACGGTTGATGCGCCTGGTATGTCGGCACGGGGGTAGCTCATTGCCTCTGCGTCAGCGGTCACGACGTTGTTAGCATACACTCGCGACGTCCCGAAAGCAGCTTTTTTGAGGCAAACCTTACCGCTGGCCTCAAATTTCGCCGTCCTTGTCACGAACGACCCATTGGAGATTCATGGCACTCACTGAACATTCGTGGAGATATCGGTGCTTAATGTCGGTGTTTTGAACCCGAAACCCAGGAATTTGAATAAGGTCACATGGTGTTAACGCGAGCCGCACCCCCCTGCCACCCTGTTCACCTTGTACATCGGACAGAGATTCCCAAACTTGTCAGGGCAGAGGAATAATGTCCCGCATGATCACGCATGGGGTCTATAAGGCTTTCTTATTGGAATCAATGATTTGTCGATGTCAGTTTCCGGTAAGCGGTCACCCGGAGAACACCCCGAGAGCCTTGCGAGTGAATACTTTACACGAAACAATGACTGACACATATCGGTCCAGAAAACAGCAGTCCGGCAGGGTGAGGTTCAATTTCAGTTTGAGAGGAGCAAAAAGATGGCATTCAAAGCTAAGTCCGCTTTATTGGGTATCGTGTACCTCTGTTGGGCTCTGTCCGCTGCACAGTTGATGGCCCAGACAGCCGGCACGGGTGCACTGACGGGAACCGTCACCGACAGCTCCGGGGCCTTGATCCCCAACGCAACCGTTACCGCGACCAGCATCGATACCGGGCAGGTGCGCACGGACACCACGGGAGCAGACGGCACATACAAGTTTTCCCTGCTCCCCCCGGGCACGTACAAAGTCAGGTTCGCCGCAAACGGCTTCAAAACGGTCGAGATCGGCAGCGTGCAGGTCAACGTCACCGAAACTCCGGTCATGAACCGCAGTCTCGATGTTGGCACCCAGAACGAGCAGATTACCGTTGAAGCCAACGCCGAGGCCGTCCAGACGCAAAGTTCGGCGGTCGGTGCTGTGGTGAACTCGCCCACCATTACCGCCCTGCCGCTCAGCACGCGCAACTATACCAATATTCTGTCGCTTTCGTCCGGGGCCAACGGCGCTGTCAATAACGCATCGGCTCTGGGCAGAGGTGGCCAGGAATTGGCCGTAAACGGTTCGACTACGTCCCAGAATAACTATCAGATGGACGGCGTCTCGATCATTTCGGTCGACAGTGGCGGCGCGATCACCGAGAGCGCCAACTGGCCGACGTTCGCGGTCCCGAATCCCGATACCTTAGCCGAGTTCAAGATTCAGACATCCCTCTTCGACGCAGGCTATGGCCGCAACCCGGGAGCCAATGTCAATGTGATCACGAAGTCCGGTACTAATGAGTTTCACGGAACGATGTTTGAGTTTTTCCGCAACACCGACCTCAACGCAAACGACTTCTTTCGCAACCGCTCGGGCGGATCGATTCTGGTCCTGAACCAAAACCAGTATGGCGGCGTCCTCGGCGGACCGGTCAAGAAGGACAAACTCTTCTTTTTCGGCTCCTGGCAGGGAACCAAACAAGTTAACGGTGCGGCCTCTTCGGGTTATGCATCCGGTATCGTTCTGCCCGCCATACCCACGGGCGACCGCACTACCCCCCAGTTCCAGGCAGCCCTGGGCGCGGCTTTCTGCAACGCCCCGACCTTCGCCGGCGGTACGCAGATAGCCTGCGACGGGTCCAACATCAATCCCGTGACCCTCAACCTTCTGCGCGTCAAGAACGCCGATGGCAGCTATTTTGTGCCTGGTTCCCCCACCGGCGCGATCCAGACGGGCGTCGTCTACAGCGATCCGGCCACCGACAAAGAAAATCAGTTCATGGGTAATGCCGATTACATTTTGAATTCCAAGAACACGATCGCCAGCCGGTTCTATGCTTCCACCGAACCCCAGGCTCTCAGCTTCACCGCCAGCGGGCCACCCGACGCTCCTGGCACCGACCTTTTCCGCTACTACAATCTTGTCCTGAAGGACACGAGCATCCTGACCACCAGCCTCGTTAACGAAGCGCGGGCGTCGTTGCAGCGCAATATCTCCAACGCCAATGCGGATGTAGCGGTGACGGCGGCACAAATCGGCATGACCCCGGTGAATCCGGGCGCGCCGGCGGGCGCCACGGTCAGCATGATACCGGGAATGAATATTACCGGAGCGTACAGCCTGGGCGGCAGTATATTCGCCACCGAAATTAACCATACGAACTCCTATCAGTTGTCCGACCAGATTTCCTGGACACACGGGAAACACAACGTACGCGCCGGTGGTGAAATCGAAAAAGACCAGTGGAACTGGCTCTATGCCGGTCTGGGACGCGGCACTCTGACGTTTCAGACGTTCTCCGATTTTCTGCTCGGCGAATCCGCCGCGCAGAACGGCTCTCCGGCAGGGTACAGCAACGTCTACAGCAGTTCAACCGCTGTCCGGACCGCGCCCAACGGCATCATTCACGCCTATCGCGAATCGGCTGGCAACTTCTTCGTCCAGGACGACTACAAGGTCACCCGGAAATTGACCCTGAATCTCGGCGTGCGCTGGGAATATGTCCCGCTCATGTCGGACAAATATGGGGCGTTCACGAATCTCTGGACCTCCCAGATCCTTTCGGTTCCGGTTCCGGGAAGCACTGCGGCTACGGGGACGCGGGCTGGTTGGGTCGTTCCCTCCAACTATCAGGCGAATGTCTGGGGGACCCTCCCGGCCGGGGTGTTTGAGGCGTCCACCGAAACCGGGACTCTCGGCCCGGCGCCTCGCGATAAATTTGCGCCGCGATTCGGGTTTGCCTATAAGCCACTGGACAACAAAAACTTCGTTGTGCGCGGCGGATACGGCTTCTTTTATGACCGTGTGCCTGGAAACAGCCTCATCCACGCCTCGGAGCAAAGCCCGCCCTACGCTGAAACCCTGGACGCGTCGGGTGTGACCAACGGCTTCTCCACAATGGCGGTTCCGTACAGTTCCACGCCTCTCGATTACTACCCCGTGCGTTACGCCAATTTTTCACCGTCGGCGACGGGAACCGCGATCAGCTCGGCTCTCTCCAATCCGATTACATCCGAGTTCTACGCAGTGCCGCTGACTTATCAGTACAATTTGACGATCCAGTACGAGTTTCTGCCGCGGTGGGTGCTCGAAGTGGGTTATGTTGGTTCCCACGCGATTAACCAGTCGGACAGCGTAGTGCTCAATCAGGCTCTGCTGGCCAGCCCCGCGACTCCGATCAACGGTCTCACGACCAACACCACGCAGAACGCCCAGCTTCGCGTTCCTTATCTGGGCTTCGCCCCCAACGGGCTGTCGCAGGCTTCCACGACGGGTCAAAATAAATTCAACAGCGTTCAGGCGACACTGCGCAAGCAGCTTTCCTATGGCCTGACCTTCTCCGCCGCTTACACCTACGCCCGAGATTTCATGACGCCGGCCGGCACCAACGATGCAAATAATTTTTTGCAGCAATATGGCCTGAGCACGGGTTACCGCCCGCAGCGTCTGGTGATCAGTTATACCTGGACCGTTCCTTCCGGCAACCTGAAGGGTTTCGCCGGGAAGCTGGCAAGCGGATGGAATGTATCCGGGTTAACGACCATCCAGGACGGAACCCCGATGACGGTCACCGACGCGAGGGGTGGCTCTATTTTCGGTAACGCGGAGGGTTCGCGCGCGCAACTCGCCCCGACCATTACCAGTTATTCCCAGATCGTCTCGCCGGGTGGCGTCGAGGCCCGGTTGGGCGGCGCCAGCGGCGGGCCCGGATACTTTACCGCCGGTTCGTTTGTCACGCCTCCAACTCTTGCCGGCACGAATGGCACCCTTTACGGCGATGCCGGAATTGGGTACATTCTCGGCCCAGGACAGTTCAATTTCGATGTGACGGCGGCAAAGACGACGAGGGTAGGAGGAATTCACGAGAATGCAGCCCTGCAGTTCCGGGCTGAATTCTTCAACTTCTTCAACCACCCGCAGTTCAGTAATCCGGCGCTGGCCGCCAACGCTGCGACTTTGGGTCAAATTACCAGCGCATCGGTCAATCCCCGGCTTGTTCAGCTGGCATTGAAATATATCTTCTGAACAAATGTCCTGATCGTTTGCAGTGCACGCCCGCGCCCTGTAGAATGTGCAACGGCATGCAATTGAATCTCAGACTCGCCGCGGTGACCCTGTTCACCGCGGCGCTTTTTTCCTGTGCGCCCGGCTTCGCGCAGGCGCCCGCCGCGTTCAAAGTTCGTCTCTCCCCCGTCGCCATGGACATCGCCATGCGCGCCAACATCGCCGGATCGGGCACTGCAACAGCCACCCTGCAGGGCACGAAGCTCACCATCGCCGGCTCGTTCGACGGACTGAAGTCGCCCGCGACCATCGCGCAGATTCACCGCGGCGTCGCCACCGGCGTTCGCGGACCCGCCATTCTCGATCTGACCGTTTCCAAAGCTGCCAGCGGAATGATCACCGGTTCCCTCGACCTCACCGCGGAACAGGTTCAGAGTCTCCGCAAAGGCCAGCTCTACATTCAGATTCACAGCGAAAAAGCTCCGGACGGGAACCTTTGGGGCTGGCTGCTGCCGTAAGGAGAAATTCCATGTTGAAGCGATTCCCGATCATACTCTTTGTAACGGCGCTGGTGCCCGCTCAGCAGCGGCCCGCCGCCGGACCGTTCACGGCCGATCAGGCCGCCCAGGGCAGCACCTCATATCAGACGAACTGCGCCGTATGCCATCTGGCTAATCTGGCGGGCCGCAACGAAGCGCCCCAGCTTGCCGGCTCCAGTTTCATGAATGTATGGGCCACGAGATCCACGCGCGATCTCATTTCTTACATCCAGGCGGCCATGCCTCCGAACAGTCCCGGAAGTCTGGGCGATACGGCCTATGTGAACATTGCCGCGTTCATCCTCCAGTCGAACGGCAGCACGGCGGGCACGCAGGCATTGACGGCGGCGTCTAATGTCACCATCGGCTCGACGGCCACGGGACAGGTCAATCTCGCGGCCGGTGCGGCTCCCGCAGGCGGACGCGGCGGGCGCGGCGCGGCTCCCGCGAAACCGAGAGGCCTCACCGTCGAAGGTGAGGTAAAGAACTACAAGCCGGTGACCGACGAGATGCTGCGCAATCCCGATCCCGGCGACTGGCTCATGATCCGGCGCAATTATCAGGCATGGAGCTACAGCCCGCTCAACCAGGTAACTGCCGCAAACGTGAAAAACCTCCAGCTGAGCTGGGTCTGGGCGATGAACGAAACGGGAGCCAACGAAACCACACCGATGGTTCACAACGGCGTTATGTTTCTGGCCAACACGAGTAACTACATCCAGGCTCTGAATGCGAAAACGGGCGAGCTGATCTGGGAGAACCAGGTCGGCCCCACGGTCGGCGTCGGCGGCACCGTG
>Ga0181530_10006885_pt1 | contig 11041 bp, 7 predicted proteins | sample PEATcosm2014_Bin_42_FD_119769 | JGI IMG/M metagenome (GOLD analysis project Ga0181530, IMG submission 119769) | Peatland microbial communities from MTU Mesocosm Facility, Houghton, MI, USA - PEATcosm2014_Bin10_60_metaG | ecosystem: Environmental > Terrestrial > Soil > Wetlands > Peat | place... | reverse complement strand
TCGTGCGCCTTCATCTGCAAGGCAAATTCGCCATCTTGATGGGAGTGGAGGGCGGCCACATCATTGAGGACGACCTGCACGTCCTGGATATTTACTCTCGCCTGGGCGTGCGTTACATGACGCTCACCCACACCGCCAATACCGGCTGGGCTGATTCCTCCGGCGACCAGCCCAAGTGGAATGGGCTGACGGAATTTGGGAAGCAAGTGGTGGCGCACATGAACCGCCTGGGAATGATGGTGGACATCTCGCACGTGTCCGACAAGACCTTCTACGATGCGCTGGCCGTCTCGAAAGCCCCGGTCATCGCCTCGCACTCCTCCTGCCGTGCCCTTTGCAACGTTCCCCGCAATATGACTGATGATATGATTCGGGCTCTGGCCAAAAACGGCGGCGTGATGGATATCAATTTCTATTCGGGTTTCCTGAGCCAGGCCTACGCCGATGCTTACAAGAAAGTCGAAAAGCAGTTGGATGCGCAACTTGCCGCGGCGCGAGCGCGCTACGCGGGCCAAGGAAAGCGGCTGCCCTATCTCGAAGAGGTGAAGATCCAGCAATCCGTGTTGAAGGACCTGCCGGCGCCGAGTTACACCGCGATCGCCGATCACATTGACCACGCGGTGCAGGTGGGCGGGGTCGACCACGTCGGCCTGGGCTCGGATTTCGACGGCATTGATTCGGCCCCCATTGGCATGGAGGATGTCTCGAAGCTTCCTGACTTGGTGCGCGAACTGGCCCGGCGCGGATATAGCGAGCAGGACTTGAAGAAGATTCTGGGAGGCAACCTCCTTCGGGTCATGCGACAGGTCGAGCGCGTGAGCCACGAAACGCGCTGGCGGAACTAGAATAAAGAGACGTAGGGGTGGCCCTTGCGGCCGCCCGTGGCAACCACAAGGGTTGCCCTGACAACGCAGCACAAAATACCGCGTCGTTCCCGCGAAAGCGGGAATCCACTTTGCAAGGCGCCGAAATACTAGGGATTCCCGCTTTCGCGGGAATGATCGCAAACTTGGGGAGATCGAAAATGAAAAACCTGTTAATCACATTTTTCGCATTGTTACTTGCCATGGGAACTGCCTGTCCACAGGCTTGGGCGCAGGGGGCTGCCCCACAGCACCCCGCGCCGCGCCTCTCTCTGATGGTTCCCTCCGCAATGAAGGAACAAGCTCCTGCCACCTTCCGAGCGAAGTTCACCACCACCAAGGGAGACTTTGTCGTGGAGGTCACGCGCGACTGGGCGCCGCTGGGCGCCGACCGCTTTTACAACTTGGTGAAGAACCATTTCTTCGACGGCGCAGCTTTCTTCCGCGTGCTGCCGGGATTCGTGGCGCAGTTTGGGCTCAACCCCAGGCCTGAAGTTTCGCGCGTGTGGGCCAACGCCAACATCAAGGACGATCCTGTAAAAGAGAGCAACCTGACAGGCTACCTGACCTTCGCTACCGCCGGACGCAACACCCGCACCACCCAACTCTTCATTAACCTCGGTGATAACCGGAACCTCGACAGTATGGGCTTCGCGCCGTTCGGCAAGGTCGTGGAAGGCATGGATGTCGTCCAGCAGTTCTATAGTGGGTATGGCGAGGGCGCGCCGGGGGGCAACGGTCCCGACCAGAGCAGGGTTACCAACGAAGGAAAACCCTATCTCGACAAAAACTTCCCCCTGCTGGATAGCATCAAGGTGGCGATGATCGTGCAATGATCAGCCGTCGCTTTTTCTGGAACTAGTGACAATTTGGCGGTGTCAATACTCTACGGGGACGAAAGTAAGGGGCCGGTCACGGCGTAGACCGGCCGGTTCTCCGCAAACCGCTCTGGAGGGACTGGCGATGAGAATACATCCTGGAATCCGAATTGACCGAATTCCCGTGGAAGGTTGGTTGGGCCTGCTCTGGGTTTCTGTGATCGTGGTCCGGACCCTGATCGACGTTCCCGATGCTCGCTGGTTCTTCCCGGCCAGCCTCGCGGGCGGCGCTTTGGTGGCCATCGCCTTGCGTCGCTGGAGATCCGGCAATTAGAGGCAACGTAGGCAAATTGATCGCAAGACACGCTTCTTGACGGCTTTTTCAAATCCTTCGTCACCGCGTGCCACGGGAACGCATTTTCATTTGACCTGGCCATCCTGAGTCCAGTTGATTTCTCTCGACGCATCCTGGGCCCATTCCGACGCGTTGGCGGGCCATCGTAGGAGCCTTGGGCGCTCGCGGAGTGGTCACGGAGCGTGCTAGCAATGCCGGCTGGTTTAAAAGGGACAAATGTACTCTCCCGGTCGGCCAGGGTTCTACTCGCCACTCGTCACTGCTGCAGGCACCGGCGGGCTAATAAATAAAAAGCAGAACTCCGATCACGATGCAGGCGACGGCCGCGAAGCCCACGAGCAGCCGGCCGATGTCTGCCGCAGTGCTGCCGTGGTCGTCGGCAATCCGGCCGATGAATCTTGCCACAAAAAAGCTACCGACCCCGCAGAGGATCCACCCCCACCATGGAAGCAGATTGAAATAGCTCATAGTGAAGACGATTATACCGCCTTTTGCGGTTGAAGGACGTGTCGCCCGCCGTTATGGGCGGATCAGGGTCCCGGTGTTACAGCGCGGCAGAGCCGCAACCAAATGCAGATTCTTCGCGCGCCGCGAAAAAACCCACCCTTAGTGGTACAGTTGACACTGCGATGCGTCTGTGGTGCACTGCACCTTATAGCCCACTACGGTGGTGACTTTCAGCAGTGTCGGTGTAAACGATGAACACACAAACAGGAATGACTCACAGCATTCGACGCCGGGACGCGCGTGTCCTTGGCCGGAGTCCTGCGCAGCGTATGAGCGCGGGAAAAGAAATGCGGCAACGAGTTCCGCGGAGTTCCCATGGCGTGTGGGCCGCTGCTGCCAACCGCCCCAATCCCATCGAGACGCTACGGGAGTCTGACCGCGGGCGCCTCCCCGAGCTCCTGCCGATCCGGTACGGCCGGATGCGGCAATCTCCTTTCGCATTTTTCCGCGGTTCGGCGGCGGTGATGGCGTGGGACCTGTCAAAGACCCCGGTGACTGGAATTCGAGTGCAGGCGTGCGGCGATTGCCACGCATCGAACTTTGGCGGTTTTGCCAGCCCGGAGCGCCGACTCCTGTTTGACATCAACGATTTCGACGAAACTCTTCAGGCCCCTTGGGAATGGGACATCAAGCGACTGGCGGCGAGTATCGTCCTGGCATCGCGTGAACTCGGCTTGGGCGCGGGGAGTTGCGAAGACGCCGTGCTGACGATGGCGCAGTCGTATCGCGAGCACATGCGCGAGTATGCACAGATGCGCCTGCTGGAGGTCTGGTATTCCCACATGGACGCCGAGGTGTTCGTCGAAGAAGCCCGAACGGCGGCGGCGAGAAAACGCTGGGAGCAAGTGGAGGAGAAAGCGTATATGCAGACCGCGGAGCACATTTTCCCGCGCATTGCGAAACTCATCAACGGGCGCCCGCGCATCGTGGATCATCCGCCACTCGTCTTCCATCCACGCCAGAGCGACGTTATACGCAAACGCGTGATCAAGATGTTCCATCAGTATCGCGAGACGCTACCGGCGGAGCGGCGCGTGATTCTGGATCGCTATCACATTCTCGATGTTGCACGCAAGGTGGTGGGAGTGGGCAGCGTAGGAACCCGCTGTGCTGTGGCTTTGCTGATGGCGGACGAGCACGATCCCCTGCTGCTGCAATTCAAGGAAGCGCTCCCCTCGGTGCTCGAGCCGTACGCGGGCAAGAGCCGTTATTCCAATCACGGTGAGCGGGTCGTGACCGGGCAACGCATGCTGCAATCGGCTAGCGATGTATTTCTCGGGTGGACGCGCGACGAGGAAGGCCACAGTTATTATTTCCGCCAGCTCCGCGACATGAAAATGAAAATCGATCTCGAGAACATGGCCAAATGCGATTGGCTCGAGTACGTCGAGATCTGCGGATGGACACTGGCGCGGGCACACGCGCGGACCGGGGACGCCGCCCTGGTGGGCGGATATCTGGGCAAGAATGACCTGTTCGATTCTTCCCTTGCGAAGTTCGCCACCGCCTATGCCGACCAGGCCGAACGCGATCACGCCAGCCTGTTGAAAGCCATTCGGGCTGGGCAGTTGAAAGCCCAGGCCACCGCTGCAACATAAGCACAAGTCGCCCCTGAGAATCCCCCGGCCTCGCTAAGGCGCCGTTGTATGATTATGGGCATTTCCCCCGGAGCGAAAGGACAGCGGCTGATGAAGCAGCGATTTCCACACTCGGGTACTCTGGCAGCATTGATCATCTGCAGTTTTTGGGGATCGACGTCGAGTGGTCAGGATAAGGCGCCCGGCGCTTCCATTTCCCATGAGGAACGGATGGCGTAGTTTCGCCACGACAAGTTCGGGATGTTCATCCACTGGGGTCCGTATTCCCTTCTGGCCGGGGAGTGGAAAGGACAGCGCATACCCATCGGCACGGAAGCGGAATGGATCATGGAGCGGTTCAACATCCCGGTCCGGGAATATCGCGAAATGGCGCGGCGGATGAATCCCGTCAACTTCAACGCCGATCAGTGGGTGGGCTTAGCCAAGTCAGCGGGGATGAAATACCTGGTGGTCACGGCTAAACATCATGATGGCTTTGCCATGTACCACTCCCGGGTGAGCGAGTACAACATCGTGGACTGGACCCCCTTCAAGCGAGACCCGCTCGAGGAACTCTCCCAAGCATGCCAGAGAGCCGGGATCCGTTTTTGTGTCTATTACTCGCACCGCGAAGATTGGGACCACCCGGACGGCTACGGCAATAACTGGGACTACGATCGATCCAAGAAGAACTTCGCTCGTTACCTGGAGCAAAAGTCCAAGCCCCAGCTTCGTGAACTGCTGACCAACTACGGCCCCTTGGGGCTGGTGTGGTTCGATCGCGGCCTTTACACCCCGCAGCAGGCTGAGGACTTCGTGAACCTGGTCCGAACCTTACAGCCGCATTGCCTGGTGAACGGGCGGGTGGGCAATTACGCCCAGGACTTAATGGGTGATTATCAGGAGATGGGCGACAACGGCATGCCGGTGGGAGGACTGCAGGAGGACTGGGAAACACCTCAAACTTTGAATACGACTTGGGGATTCAGCAAATTCGACCAACAATGGAAGACGCCCGCCAACGTCATCCAGCGGCTCGTCGAGATCGTGAGCAAGGGCGGCAACTATCTGCTCAACATCGGACCCATGGCGGATGGAACCATACCGCCCCCGAGTGTAGCCGTCCTGGAGAATGTGGGCGCTTGGATGCAGAAGAACGGGGAAAGCATTTACGGGACAAGCGCCTGCCCCCTCGAAGACTTCCCGTGGGGGCGGTGTACAGTTAAGGGGCAGATGATCTACCTGCACGTCTTCAGTTGGCCCGCGGATGCTACTCTTCGAATATCCGGTTTACATAACGAGGTTGCGGCCGCCTATCCCCTTGTCGACCCGTCCCTCAGGCTTTCCGTAGGCCGTGAAAATGGCGCCATAACCGTAGGTCTGCCGGCCCGGAGCTTGGATGAGAACGACACCGTGGTCGTGATGGAGATTTCGGGCCAGCCGGTGGTAGACCCGCCTCTTATTGTTCAGGATAGCGATTCACCGTTCGAACTGGATTATCTGCAGGCCGTGACCGCAGGAAAGGCGGTGAAGCGGTTCAACCGTGATGGAGGATTCCATATCTCCAAATGGACCGGCCCGGCGGATTCGATCACCTGGCACGTGCTGGTGAGCCTGCCGGGGAGCTACAGGGTCAGCATCCGTTATGCCGCGAGAGAGGAGTGGGCGCGGAATACGTACGTGGTGACAGTGGGCTCGCAATCCCTGACTGCCGCTGTCGAGGCGACAGGTGATGGGTTCGAATATAAGAAGTTCAACCTCGGTGAGGTGACGGTCCCCAAAGCGGGGGTATATATCGTCAACGTGCGGCCCGCCACAGTTTCTGACCACGACTTGATGTATTTCCAGTCCCTCATTTTGGAGCCGGAGTGAACTCCGAGGTGAACAAGGAACTCATTTGGTCAAAATCGAAGGGTTCCACGCCGCGCGTCGAAGGGTGGCGATGCAGATCCAACCTTCCCAAGATCGAACTCACCGCGGAAGCTGTTTGAAAACCTCCCGGGACGCATTGAATTCCCTGAGACTGCCAGGCAAACGCAGAGCGACCGAATGCCGCCCAGGAAACCGCTCCATCCTTCCGCGGCCCAACCCCTGCGGGGAGCAACCGTGTCCGGGCAAATGGGAAGGTCGGCAGGATCCGGAACTTCTCGCGGCGGACTCGCGTATGGAGTTGTAAGCGGTCACGTTCGCGGGAGGTGGTTTCATGAAATCAACGGTCGATCACTTCAAGCAGGTTCTACGCAGGCTGCGGCGTACCCCGATGTTCACACTGATCACGCTGGCCACAATCGCTGTGGGCGTCGGAGCCAATACCGCGGTTTTCAGCGTTCTCGAGAGCGTTCTCCTGAAGCCTCTGCCCTATCCTCACCCCGGAGATCTGGCCGGGGTATGGCTTACTGCCCCCGGGCTCAAAATCAAAGACGTGCCCCTCGGTCCCGCCTACTACTTTATCTTTCGCGAGCAAAACCGGACCTTCCAGACCTTCGGCGCGTACACAGGCAATTCCTCGACCGTCACCGGTAAAGGTGATCCGGAGAAGGTGGACTCGCTGCTGGTCACGTATGGCGTGCTTCCCGCTTTGGGCGTGCCCCCGGCGCTGGGGCGGCCGTTCAATGAATCGGACGAGTTGATGGGCAGTCCCGAGACAGTGCTGTTGTCGTACGGATACTGGCAACGGAAGTTCGGAGGCGACCGCTCGATGCTGGGCCGTAGCATCAGGGTGGACGGGAAGGCCTCCGAGGTGATTGGCGTGATGCCGGAGGGCTTCCGCTTTTTGGACCGCGGAGAGCCTGCCCTGTTCATGCCCTTGAAGCTCGATCGCGCCAAGGCGTTCGTGGGGAATTTCAGCTACCCTGCGGTGGCCAGGCTCAGACCGGGCGCAACCATCGAGCAGGCCAATGCCGATGTGGCGCGCATGCTCCTGATCGTCAACAGCACCTTTCCGGCGCCGCCAGGCTTCAGCCCCAAAGTGTTTGAGGAAGCGCGGATCGGACCGTACGTGCGGCCCTTGAAGCATGATGTTATCGGGGATGCGGATAAGCTTCTGTGGGTTCTGATGGGAAGCATTGCGCTGGTACTGCTCATCGCGTGCGCCAACGTGGCCAACCTTCTCCTGGTGAGGGCCGAAGGGCGCCAGCAGGAACTGGCCATTCGCGCCGCTCTGGGCGCCACTCGGGGACGCATCGCGTCCGAGCTACTGTTCGAGAGTTTCACTCTCAGCCTGGCCGGCAGCGCGCTCGGGTTGGGTCTTGCTTACGGCGCATTGCGGGTGCTCATCGCAATGGCGCCGGCCGGTCTGCCGCGTCTGGCGGAGATCGGCATCGATACGCGGGTGCTGTTGTTCACTCTGGGTGTGGCAGTGGTTGCGAGCCTCTTGTTCGGTTCCGTTCCGGTGTTCAAATACGCGGGCGTGGGGCTGGGAACAGGCCTGCGGGAGGGCGGACGAACGCTGAGCGAGAGCCGCGAGCGGCATCGCGCCCGCAGTACGCTGGTAGTTGTACAGGTAGCGCTGGCGCTGGTTTTGCTGATCTCTTCCGGCCTGATGATTCGCACATTTCGCGCTTTGACTCACGTCCAGCCCGGATTCCATCACCCTAACGAAGTCCAAACGTTCTGGCTTTCCATCCCCGAAGCGGAAGTCAAGGTTCCGGAGCAAGTCGTCCGCATGCAGGAGGAGATTGCCAGGAAGATCGCGGCGATTCCCGGCGTTTCATCTGTGGGTCTTGGCACCGGCATTCCTATGGACGGGGATGACAGTTACAATCCGGTTTACGCGCAGGACCGCATTTACTCTGAGGACACGCTGGCGCCGCTGCGGCACTTCCGGTTCGTCTCGCCGGGTTACTTCTCGACCGTTGGTGTCCCGTTCATTGCCGGCCGCGATCTCACCTGGGCGGATATCTACAACATGAGGCCGGTGGTCCTGGTTTCCGAGAACATGGCCCGTGATTATTGGGGCAGCCCGGCAAACGCGCTGGGCAAGCGCATCCGCACAGGCCCCAAAGATGACTGGTTTGAGATCGTTGGTGTGGTGGGGGACGTCCGCGACGATGGCTTGAATCAGGACGCGCCGACCTCCGTGCACTGGCCTATCCTGATGAAGCATTTCTTTGATCAATCGCCCATGCTGCACCGCGACCTGGCTTTCGCCATCCGCAGCCCGCGCGTCGGGTCGGAGAGCTTTGCAAAAGAACTACGGCAAGCAGTGTGGTCAGTGAATCCTAACCTTCCGCTGGCGGAACTCCGGACGCTTGAATACTTCTATGAGAAGTCGATGGCGCGGACGTCGTTCACGCTGGTGATGTTGGGGGTCGCGGGAGCGATGGCGCTGATGCTCGGCATCGTGGGCCTCTATGGAGTGATCGCTTATTCAGTTTCGCAGCGGACGCGGGAGATCGGCATTCGCACGGCGCTGGGCGCGCAGCAGCAACAGCTTACCGCCATGTTCGTAAGCCACGGATTGTTGCTGACGGGCGTGGGCGTCGCGTGCGGACTGGGCGCAGCCTTCGGCTTGATGCGCCTGATGTCGTCGTTCCTGTTCAAGGTGAGCGCGGTTGACCCGATCACCTACGCCGGAGCGGCGCTCGGACTTATCGCCACGGCGGTGCTCGCGAGCTACTTGCCATCCCGGCGCGCGGCCGCAGTGGACCCCGTAGAAGCTCTGCGCGCGGAGTGAACTTACTGCGGATTGCAGAATTAAGTGACATCACCCCCTCACCCCCCGACCCCTCTCCCCCAAGGGGGCGAGGGGAGAAACAACCCGAGTTTCCGCTCGCTCCCTCGGGGCCGAGGGGGGAAACAACCCGAGTTTACGCCCGCTCCCTCGGGGACGAGGGGGGAAACAACCCGAGTTTATGCCCTCGCCCCCTTGGGGGAGAGGGTGTCCCGATCTGATCGGGACGGGTGAGGGGGTTGGTCATTCACGGGAGGCGCTTGAGCTCCACGTCCTTGCCCTCGAGATGCAGGACCATTACTTGGGCGGGGCTTTCGCCGGGGGGCTTAAAGGTACACTCGTCGCTGGAACTGGCCGAGTAAAAGTCGTTGGGGCTCTCCGCCAGAAGCTCTTGTTTGGGTTCCTCGTTCTCCTGGACGAACAAGCGGCCATTCTCAACCGTCACCGAAAGAACCACGTCCGGCGGCAGCGCGTACCGGCCCACAACCCTGTTCAGTTGGGATGGAGTGAGCACAACTTTCTTGTGCTCCTTCAGCCTGGGCAGTGGGGGAAGCAAGTTATAAGGTGTGTAGTTCTCCCAATCGAAAGGAAACAAGGTTGGGCCCAGGATAGCATCCATCAGCGGCTTGAAGATTCCTTCCCCGTTGGAGCTGTTGGTCATGATCAGAATGCCGCTGCCGTTCAGGAAAAAGAGCGCCAGATGCCTCCAACCCTCGTCATGACCTTCCTTGAAGCATGCCTTCCCGTAAGGAGAGGAGTAAAGGCCCCAGCCTAAGCCGTAGCGAAGGCGGATCCCGTCGTTGGCGCTCGTTGTCTCACTTGCCAGCGACGGAAACTGATGCGCCGAGTGGATGCTGATTTGGGCGTTGTGCATCTTCCCGAAAGTTCGCGTGTTCAGAATCTTTCCACGCATCAGTGCACTCAGGAAGAGGGCATAATCCCGAAGCGTCGTCTGCATCGACCCTGCGGCAACCGGGCTGGAGCGCTTCTCCGGCCCCAGCGAGCGCCCGTACTCGTCATACCCATTCGCAAAATCGTCCTCGAACCGCGGTTCCCACACCATGCTGGTGCGGGTCATGCCCACCGGCCGGAAGAGCTGCTCCTCCATCAACACTGTGAGTGATTTCGCGGTCACCGTTTCAACGACTAACTGCGCAAGGTCGATTCCCTCTCCCGAGTACGCATACCGCGTGCCGGGTTCGAAGTGAATCTTGAGCTTCCGGTCGTCTTCAAAGGCGCGCCAGTTGGGGAAGCCGCTCGTGTGGCTCAGCAGGATGCGCAGGGTGAGTTTTTTATACCGATCGTCTCCTGCCAGGTCCGCGTATGTCGGGTATTCGGGAAGCGGTTTCGGGAGGTATTGATAGATCGGCTTATTGAGGTCGAGCACTCCTTCTTGCACTAAGCGCAGAACCACGGTCGCAAACGCCGCTTTGCTCAGGGACGCCGACGTCATCACGGAGTCCAGCGTCAGTGGCAAACCCTTTTCGGCATCGCGCAGCCCGTAGGCTTTGAGGTACGCGATTCTGCCCCCGTGGAAGATGCCAATCCCACATCCGGTTACATGCGCTGCCCGCATCAACTGTATGGCCGTAGCCTCGATCTGGGAAGGGGCAATCCGGCTGCCGCCGGGCTGCTTCACGAAAGGCTGCTCTGCGATAGCGATAGAAGCCCCAAGCAGCGTTGTCAATGTCAGGTATAAGGCCGGCTGGCGCATTCTCCCCCCTTGGGCAGACTCGTTCGAAGTCGTTCTTCCCTCAAAGCGATCTACGAGTTCGCCCGAGGGTTGGTTCCCGTCAGCTCACGCTGGTCTCTGGAGCGGCTCCGAACGGATTATAATGCTTCCCGATAAAGTTCATGTAGGGCGGGTGTGGCACGCGGCAATCAGCCCCACCGCCCCGGCCCTAGGCGGATTCTGAGGACTTCTCATGTCATGTTCAAAGCCGCGCCGCGCGTGCGTCCAACTGGTTCTTATGCTTTCGTGGTTGTTACCGTCTGTGTTGATCTGCTCAACTGCAACCGTGGCCCAGACTGCCGGTCCCAGGTTCAAGGTCATCGCCATTGCAGAGGCGGGCGGAATTCACAAGCCCTTTGTGGATGCCGCGAAACTGTGGCTGGGCAAACTGGCGGCCGCAGAGAACTTCTCCGTGGATTACATCCAGGACACGGAGCGAATTGACGACCGGTTCTTGTCGCAATACCAGGCGTTCATCCAACTGAACTATCCACCTTACGGCTGGACCCCCAGGGCC
>Ga0181530_10006877_pt1 | contig 11048 bp, 8 predicted proteins | sample PEATcosm2014_Bin_42_FD_119769 | JGI IMG/M metagenome (GOLD analysis project Ga0181530, IMG submission 119769) | Peatland microbial communities from MTU Mesocosm Facility, Houghton, MI, USA - PEATcosm2014_Bin10_60_metaG | ecosystem: Environmental > Terrestrial > Soil > Wetlands > Peat | place... | reverse complement strand
GTCGATGACTGGATCGGGGCGTTCGCCGATGCGCTGTCAGCCTCGGCCGACGCGGCACGATCGCTCTCCGAACACATCGACGCCTTGCTCGCCGAGCTGATTCGGCGGGCAGGCAATCCCCGAGCCGACTCCGTCGCTCGCAGGATCATCACAGGACTGCCGGCCCAGCCGATCGTGAGCGCCGAGATCGCAGCTGACCGCTACGACGTCACGCCCACGGCGGCCCGAGCAGCACTCAACAGATTGCAAGAGCGAGCCGTGCTCGTTCCTACCCGGGTCGGGCGCCGGCGGGGCCGTGAGTGGGCGAGCGACGAGCTCTTCCAACTCCTCGACGCCTTCGAGTACGACATCGCGCGGCCAGAGGACGGACGTCCCCGTCGGGCGCCCGCACCGACTCGTCCGCCCCGAGGCGATTTGTCTCCCAAGCCCGGATAGGCGGCAGAGATGGACAGAATCCGCCATAGGCAGCAAACAGACCGTTGCCAGTAGGGCCGGGAAGTTCCTCGTACGGGTCGGGCGAAAATAGCCTCCGTGGCAGCGGCGCAGATTCAACCAACGATGCAGTGCGTGCTGCCTCCCTCATTTCACGGCCGAGCCGGACGCTAATGGATGAATTTAGCACTGATATTTGATCCCGCGAATATCCCGGGGACGCTGCCGTTCGTGCTCGTACACTCGGGTGCGGATAGCTTGCTGACCTGCCGTAAGACACCGCTGTAGTTTGTAAGAGTTCACTTGAGCGCCTTTTCCCAAGCTGAGAGCGCCGGTTCGATTCTCGTCGCCCGCTCGATTTGGTTCCCGGGTCATGGGGTGATGCCGACAAGCCCCGTCGTCTTCGGGTGTCGACGCCCCTCCTCAGTGGCGTGAGGCGGTCACTCGACGCATCATGCGTGACACACCCCTCTTGTATCGTCGACGCGGATGAAGCCGCCAGCCACAGCCTTTGTCGGCCGCGCCCAGCGACATCGGTTCGGAGACGCCTTTGACGCCGTCGCGGGGCTGACTGATCCCGGACGCACGTTCCTGCTCAATGAGCTCGGAGCCGATAGCCAGGGTGACGAGGCGCTATCGAAAGCGGAACTCGGCGACATCTGGGACGCGAAGCGGCGACAACAGCTCCGCTCCTGGTTTGAGAGCGCGTTCGCACTCGGCTGGGACGGCGTCATGCTCGGTCAGCGTGAGCTGGGCGCTCTCGTCCCCCCCGCTCGGCTGGTCCCGGATGGTCGACTTGGTCCGCGGAGCCTCGGCCACCGGGTCAAGTTGGCACTGGAAAGCGCCGGGCATTCCCGGTGGTCGGAGGTTCTCGGCCTGACCATTGCCTGCCTGCTCGACGTGCGGGGCCTTGGCCCGACGAACATCGCGAGAGTGCTGGGTGCCTGCTTCGAGAGAAGTTTGCTCGGCCTTTTGATGGACGTCGAGACCGACGAGGGCAACGACCTTGCCGTGCTGCTGGGGGAGGAGCGGCGCGGTCCGCGCCAGCCGGTGTTGGAGTCGCTCCTCGATGCCGCGACGACAGATCTCGGGACGCCGGGCGCCGACTCCGCGCGCCGCCTTCTTGCTACGAGCGCGCCCTGGGCGCTCGAGCACGTTTCAGCGCTGTCCGAGCTTCTGGGCGGCATCAGGCACGACGAGGATCGATCGATCTTCATCGCCCTAGAGCTCAGCACCGACTGGCGGAGCCTCGCCGGACTTGCCGAGGAGTTCGGGATCTCATCGCAACGAGTCGGCCAGCGACGTGATCGTGCGGGGCTGCAAGTTCGCGAGGAGCTGGCCGCAGCGCCTGCGCCTCTCCAATGGCTGGTCGAGCGCGTTCGGCGGTCGCTCGGGCGCGCAGCGACGACACAGGCGATCGAAGACGTGCTGCGCTGTCTCGGCCTCGACCCGTTGACCGGGCCGGAGGTATGCAGGTCGGCGGAGTTGTTGCTCTGGCTCGCGGGTCCGTTCGATCCCGCGGCTCGCTGCCCCGGCTGGCGCTGCGTGCGGCCAGACGACCTGTTCTCGCAGACGAGGGAAATTCTGGCCCAAGACGGCGGCGTCCGATCATTCGCCGCGATAGGCGCGCTGCTGGAAGAGCTTGGGGTCACGAAGGCAGCAGTCCGACCCTGGACTCGCGCGTGTGGTGCAGCGGTGGTCGACGACGACCTCGCGGTGTCGCTGTCAGGACCGTTGGCCGACGTCCTGGAACGCTTGATGGACGCGCGCGGCCGAGGGCTCACCTCCCCCGAGTGCTGCCGCTTTCTCCTCGAGGGAGGGCGCCCCACCGAGCAGTCCGACCTCCAGCGGGCTCTTCGCGGCCGCCGCTTCAGGCGAGTCACCGACGAGGTCTACGAACTCGTGAGCTGGCCGCAAGAACGCCCAGGCACGCGACCACCGAAGCGGTCCGGCACGAGGCAACGACGGCCGCCGAAGTCCGGTGTTGCCGGCGCGAGCGCCACGTCCCCCCAGGAGCGGATGACGGACATCGCACGGGGCGCCAGGGTGTCCGGCGGAGCCCTCCCTTGCGGGGGCGGCGGGACTTTCCACCCGGATCAGAACGGGCAGCTGGGCCTTCCCGGTATCGACAGGCCCGAGGACGATGACGACGGCGCCGCGCAGATGCGGGACGCCGAGGCTGGCTGGGCCGTGGTTGCACCCGATGCAGAAGACTCAGCATCTTGTCGGGTCTGGTGGTTGGCGAGGGTCGACAGCGATCTCCTGCGAGGCGATGAGTCCTCGATCCCGGACGGCATTGTCCGCGCTCTCGGCATCGGCTGGCGGCAACGCCGCACGTTCTCGAGCCGGTACGGGCCAGTGACGTTAGCCAACGACGGGACCGAGCCGTCGCGCGGATCGCTGCGCCCGATCGCGATGGCAGCAGGGGCGAGCCCCGGTGATGTCTTGGCGCTCGGTTTCGCCCCGGAGGGGGACGTTCTCGTCACCGTGCGCGCACCAATCTCGTCTCACGAGCCGCGGTTGCCGGCGGCGACCCCCGGCCGGAATGACCCCGGCAGCCAAGTTGACGACGCGACCGAGGAGACAGGAGGAGGAACATGAACGATTTGCCAGACGGAGATACTCTCGGCCTGGAACGAGCGCTCGAAGTGCTCGAGGCCGAAGCGGTAGCGTTCCAGGAAGCGGTTTCGTCCGTGGCTCGAGTCGCGAAGAAGGCCAGGACAGCCGCCGAGACCGGAACCGTGCGGGACATCCCGCAAACCCTCGCTGCAGCTGCCCAGCTGGCGACAGACGTGGCGGCGGCTGCCGAGCGCCTGCGGACGGCGTGGCGCTTCGATGTCGAGGACTGGTTCGCGTCCGGTGAGTACGCGAAGGAGCTGCTGGCCGCTACCGCCGCCGCTGGCGTGAGCGCCTTCGAGTCGGACGAGCGGATCCTTTGCTATCCCGTCATCGTGCAGGTGTTGCCCGGCGACACCTCCGTTGTCATCGACAAGAAGAAGGATCGTCGGATCCGTCCTTCCGTCGTTGCCGCCGCTTTGGGGCGTCTTCAGCAAAGGGAGCCGAAGTTCAAGCCAGAGGCGTTCATCGAGTCGCTCGCTGCCGCCTATGACCTCGTGGTCGCATCGAAGTCGATGCGACCGGGCGCGCCCGTCAAGCTTGTCGACGTGCACAGCGTTCTCACGATCATGCCTGGGACCGCCCGCGAGTACACGAGACCCGAGTTCGCCCGCGACATCTACCTCTTGGACCAGAGCCACATCGTCGTGACAAAGAAAGGACGCCGAATAAGCCTTCCGGCGAGTGCACTCACACGATCAGCCGGCGTGCTGCGCACTGTGACGCGCAACGGGCAGGCGAAAGACTACGCGGGCATCTGCTTCGAGGAGGTGGGGGAATGATCGACTCCGGGCAGTACATCGAGTTCCTGGGCAGTGAGTACCTGCGCGGCTACGTGGACACCGGCGGATGCGCCGTCAAGTTCACGGTGGCCGACGACTCGGTCGCGTCCGAGTTCCGGGACAAGCTAGCGAACGAAGGCAACCAGTCCGGTTACCTCGTCGCCACGGTGGACGCAACTACAACCCGCGTTCACTTGATGGAGCAGATCTTCTTCGAAGTGGCCCGCCAGGTCGACTGGGACGAGCTCGCCGCGCGAGCTCTCACGAGCGCCGTCGCCGCGGCGGGATTCCCTGCACCGACGGCCGACGTCCCGACGCTCGACGAGCTCGCCGCTCATTACAAGACCGATGCGCGCGAGTTGAAACGCGACGTCGATCGTGAACTGCAGCAGCGCATCTTCAAGGACTACGACATGGTCCAGGAGTTCCGGATCGGGATGTTGCGGCTGTGCCAGGCGGCCTTTCGCACCGGGCAGGTGAGCGACGCCGAGCACGGCGCCATCCTCGAATGGCTCCGGGGCGACCTGCGCCAGATGTCGGCACTCAAGTCCGCCCTCATCTACCGCCGGATCGCCCGCCACAATGCCCGGCAGATGCTGTTCTCGCTTCCGCACTGGCTGGCGACGAACGGGTTTGCCGGACTGCTTCTCGTCGTCGACATCCGCCGGCTTAGCGTCGCCCGCCGACCGCCTGTGGACGAAAGAGACGGCCAGTACTACACGAGACTCGGGCTCCTCGACGCCTACGAGGTGCTGCGCGAGCTGATCGACAGCACCGACGAGCTTGCCCGCTGCTGCGTCGTCGTGATCGCCGCGCCGGAGCTGCTGACCGACGAGGCCCGCGGTCTCGACGCCTACCAAGCCCTCAAGCTCCGCATATTCGACGAAATTCGCGACCGCCGCCGCGACAACCCGTTTTCGTCCCTTGTCCGGCTCGGTCGCGAGGAGGTAACGATATGAACATCGAAACTGCCGATCGTCCGGTGCGAGCGCGCCGGGCGCTCGAAGCCTTACGCGCAGGCGTGCCGAACCGTGATGCTGTCGTCGAGCTCGGGTCGATGCAGATCGGCGTGGAGGACCGGTTCGCGGACATCCTCGACGCCGTCTGTGCCCCGGCCGACCAGAGCTCGGGTGCTCCCTTGGCCGTTGCCGCGCCCCTCGTCACGTCACCGTCGCGCTCCTCCTCGCGGGCCATGGTGATCGGGGGCGGATTCGGAAGCGGCAAGAGCCACGTGCTCGAACACCTGGCGAACATCGCACTCAGCCAAGGTTTCGTGGTCTCGAAGGTCACGATCTCCAAGGAGACCCCCCTCCACGACCCGTCCAAGGTCTTCCGCGCCGCGATCGACGAGGCACGCGTACCAAGCCGACCGGGTTCGGCGATCGACGAGATCGCCGCGGCGATCGATCTTGACTCGCCCGAGTACCGGGACCTCTATCGCTGGGTACATGGGGATGAGGCTCCAGTGGACAAGCAGTTCGGGGCCACCTTGTACCTCTACGAGTACGCCAGAGGAGACGAGGAGCTGCGAGATCGGATCATCCGTTTCTGGGCCGGCGACAGGCTCTCGGTGACCGACATCCGCCGGCGCCTTCGCGAGCACGGCGCGAGCTCGTCCTACCGGATTGCCGGCGCGCGGGAGGCGGACTTGTCGCGCCAGCGCTTCCGGTTCGTGTCCAGGTTGATGCGCTCAGCGGGATACCGGGGCTGGATAGTGCTTTTTGACGAAGTGGAGCTCATCGGCCGTTACACAATCGGTCAGCGCGCAAAGTCCTACGCCGAGATCGCGCGTTGGGTCCGCGGCGATCGTGAGGACCTGAGCGCTCCGATCGGCGCAGTGCTCGCCACTGTCGACGACTACGAGACTCAGGTGCTCGTCGGCAAGAACGACGCGGTGTTGATCCCGCAGCGCCTGCGGGCAGGCGGGACGGTTGCCGACGACCTCCTTGCGTCGCTGGCCGAGACGGGGATGCGCATCATCGGTCACGAACAGGTGAAGCTCCAGCCTCCCGCGCAAGAGGAGCTCGACCGCACCTACGAGAGGTTGCGGGAGATCCACGGTGAGGCGTTCGGCTGGGACCCGCCCAAAGTTTCAGGACTGGAGCGCCTGCCCTCGAACCGGATGCGCCAGTATGTGCGCGCCTGGATCAACGAGTGGGACCTCCGGCGCCTCGATCCGTTGTACGAGCCGGTCATCGAGGCCGCCACCCTCGAAGTCGACCTGAGTGAGGACGCCGGTCTCGAAGGCGGGGAGTCCGACGTCGAGGGGGACCTGGTGGGCGACGGCGACTCTGGGCGCGGGGCAGAAGATACCGGTGAGCCCGGCTGGGGGCCGACGCTGTGATGGAGCTCCCGCCGGTCCGCGATCGACCAAGCTGGTTCGGCGGCCAGGCAGGCGCGCGCCCCACGAAGTGACGGTGTGCTGACCGACGAGATATCGGCGGTGCTCGACCAGCGGCCCGGGCTGACCGCCGCCGAGATCGCGGCCCTACTGCCCACCGCGAGCCCGGATGCCCACCGACGGCACGACCCCCGCGCCGTCACCCTGGCCCTGTTCAACGGACGCGGCGTCTTCAGGTGCGACCGCAGCCTGCCGCAGAAGTGGTGGCTCGCGGCGGGCAAAGAGGGAACTGACGAGCCTGCGTCGCAGGTCGCGAAGATCCGTGTCGCGGCATTCGATCGGTCCCGGCTGTACGCGTGGCAGCGCGACGCTCTCGCGAGTTGGGCGGCGGCCAACTATCGCGGCGTGGTCGAGGCGGTGACCGGGTCCGGCAAGACGATGCTCGGCGTAGCGGCAGCAGCAGACGAGTTGAGCCGGCGAGGGCAGGTGCTCGTCATCGTCCCCACCATCGAGCTGATGCACCAGTGGCACCGTCATATGAGACTTGCGCTCCCGCCTGGCTACTCAGTGGGTTGTCTGGGCGACAGCGAAACCGGAAGCTTCGCGACCCACGACATCGTCATCGGAGTCGTGAACAGCCTGCGGGACAACGACGTCCGGATGACCCGTCGCGGAGGGCTGCTCGTAGCCGACGAATGCCACCGGTACGCCAGCGCCATGAACCGACTGGCTCTCGACGAGCGCTTTGAGCGCCGTCTGGGTCTGAGCGCCACCTACGCCCGCGACGACGACGGACATGTCGATTGGCTCGATCCTTTCTTCGGCGGGACGTGCTTTCGGATGGGCTACCGACGGGCGGTGGACGATGGTGTCACGGCTCGTTTCACAGTTGCTCTGGTTGGTGTCGCCTTGCCTGGGGATGAGCGGGCTGTCTACGAGGACCTCACTTTGCAGATCGGACTCCGACACGCTCGGCTGATGGAGCGCTATCACCTGCCGACAGACTCTTTCAGCCAGTTCATCCGGGCGCTGAACCTGCTCGCGTCGGGCACTGACAGCGACACGGGTGGCGCCAGCGAGGCGCGGGCTTACCTGGGGTTGCTGCTGGAACGACGCCGCTTGCTGGCTGGCACTCCCGCGAAGACACGAGCCCTGGTGGAGCTCGCCCCGGCGATCGCCTCCGCAGACCGCTCCATCGTTTTCACCGGTTCGATCGAGACGGCCGAGATTGCCGCTTCGGCGCTGGCCGAGCGAGGCTTGCGGGCTGAGTCCGTCCACTCAAGGCTCGCAACTGGGAACCGCCGAGAGGTGCTGCGGCGTTTTGCCGACGGTGATCTGCAAGTGATCGTGGCGCCGCGCGTGCTGGACGAGGGCGTCGACATTCCCGAGGCGGACCTTGCGGTCATCGTCGGTGCCAGCCGCTCCCGACGCCAGATGATCCAGCGGATGGGCCGGGTCCTCCGCAAGAAAACGGACCAGCGTCAGGCGCGATTTGCCGTTCTCTACGTCGAGTCGACGATCGAGGACCCGTCCCAAGGTGCCCACGAGATGTTCCTGCAGGAGATCACCGATGTGGCTGACGACGTGCGCTCTTTTGGTAGCTGTTCGGAGTCGTTCGACGCCGCCATCGAGTTTCTTTGTCGCCTCGCCGGTTAGCGCGGCGAGAAGATGCGCCTTCCATCGAGCGAGCTGCTGCGCGAGACGCCTCCGCCGGAGCTTCTCTTGCTCGTGGTCCGAGGTGGGGAACACAGCCTCGCCGGTGCCGTGCTCGAAGGGACCACAGGCGACTGCTGGAGCAGGCACCTGTTCTTCGGGGTCTCGGTGTTCGGTGTGCCTGGCGCTGACCTGGTAGCTCTCAGCCTTTCCGGGCCGGCCATTCGGAGGATGCCCGTTCTTCGATCGACCCGCGGCGGTGATCTGCATCGCGGCCGAATTGGCGCTCAATGGTGGTGTGGTCGTAAGGCGGCGAAGCCGTCCAAGGTGCCAGATCGAGTATCGATCGCGGGACGCAAACTCCAGAGGCCATTTTTCATCCACTATGGGCTTCCATTCACTGGCCGCTGAATGAGTACCAGGAGTGAATGATGGCAGCCACGATCGAGTTGAAGCGCGACATCCCAGAGCGAACCCGGGAGATTCTCGCAGCTCTGCCCGGTTGATATAACAGTCAGCATGCCAGTGGTGGAAGCCCTGTCCCCCGACGGGCGCTGGGCGGGGAAGACCGCCAACCCGCGGGTGTTTGGCCTCACTGCCAGAGCGAGCAGATGGGCAAAGCGAAGATCCTTTCGCCCAGGCTGAACGGACGAGGCCCGGTGTGGAGGACTGCGCCTGCAAGGAATCGTTGGCCGAGCCGATCCCGCAGCCATGCCAGATGGCGGGCATCGCCGATGTCTAGAGTTGCCGTGGCCTTGATCTCGAATGCCAACAAGTCGCCGCCGGCTAGCTCAGCAAGAAGGTCGATCTCGTGCCGTCCATCCTTCTCCCGCAAGTGGTAGAGGCGAGGACGCAGCGGGCTGAACTCAGCTTCTGGTCGCAGCTGCGAGACCACGAAGGTGTCGATCACCCGGCCCAGCAGATCGCCGTCACGCAGAACGGCCCGCTTGTCGACTCGAAGCGCGGCCGCCACCAGCGAGCTGTCGACTATGTAGCGCTTCGAGCCTTTCACCAGACGTGAGAGTCGCCGGTCGCTCCAGGCCGGAAGCGCCTCGAACACGAACAGGTCCGAGAGGAGACGCTCGTACGCGGCCGCGGTCATTCTGCTGATAGAAGCGGCGTCGTAGATCGTCTTGTCCTCGACGAGGCCGGCAGTGTTGACGCACAAAGCTTCGAAGTAACGGCGAAGCAATACTGGGTCCCGAGTGCTTCCCAAACTCTCGGCATCGCGGGTCACGAGCTGATCTACATAGGTGTCGAGCCATGCTTGTCTCGCGGAGCCGACGAGACGTAGGACGGGCTCGGGAAACCCGCCCCTAAGCGCTAAGTCGATATATTCAAGCAGGTCCGGTGGGTTTCCGGGCGCGGGGAAAGCCGCCAGATCAGCCGCCGCCAGCCGTTCGAGGAAGTCCGGACCAACACTGTGTCCGACGGTCTCGCGCACCGTCAGTCCGTACATCCTCAGATTGACCACTCGGCCGATCCCCGACCACGCGTCACTTTCGCGTCGTGCTCGGGCGCTTCCGGTGAGGAGGAACTGCCCCGCAGTGGAGTCCTCGTCGACAGCGCGTCGCACCGCGCCCATCAGCTCGGGCACTTCCTGCCACTCGTCGAGTAGCACCGGTCTTGGCATAGTCCGAAGCGCCGCATCGGCATCAAAGCGGAACGCCGCGGCCTCGGCGGGTACGTCCAACCTGACCACCGTGGCGGCGAGTCGCCGTGCGCTAGTTGTCTTGCCTGTGGCGCGGGGGCCGACTAGCAACAGAGCCGGCAACTGGGCAAACAGATCCGCAAGTGGCCCGTCGACCAGACGTGGCGTATACGGAGTCCTCTGCATGCTGGGAGCTTAGCGTTTTGGACCAGTCTGTGGTAGCGATTTAGCCCAGGAAGACGTTACGCTCTGGACCGAGATCGAATAGCGGTCTGGCCCTCTCACTGCGGGACTCGCGTCGGGTAGCCCCAGCGCATTGCTGCGCCGGGCCACTTAAGTGCCCGGCGTGCGACTCTCACCGCACCGGGCTCAAGCAAGCCCACTGGGTCACGGACGAGCAAAAGTGCCGGGCACACCGACTGCAACGGCGGTGCGCCGTTGTCGACAGTGCGCATGCACGAGGTGAAGTGCGACGGGATCTCCTGGCACACCAGGTTCCCGCTCGGCGGTGATCGCTTTCTACGGTCGGCTTACCGGTCCTGAACCTCGGGCCGCACCGCGCACCCACGAGATGCGGCCGGGTTGGGTGCCCTCTGTACCCCGGAGGGACTGCGGTACCCACACGGTCGGCGGGATTCGCCAACCGCGGCACGTCGCCTTTCAACGCCCGGTCCCTAAGCCCCAGCACTACGACCCATCGCCGAGGCTTACTCTCACGAGGCATTACCGAGGGTTCACAGATGTTCACCCCTCCGGCCTTCCCATCGTCTGTGACCACCGGATGGAGCGGCGGTCCTTGGACTTGAACCCCGAGCTTCACACCCCGCCGTCACTGGCGGCCCATGTCGGGGCGGGGACAGGCATGTAGTTACTTGCCTGAGCTGTGTCACGATCGGTCCTCCTTCGACATGGCCAGTCATGACGTGCGCCTTCGTGTCGCACATCCCGCGAATATCCCGCGGACGCCGCCGTTCGGGGTCGTTCATCAGAGTGCGACTAACGCGATGACGTGCCCTAATAGGTCGTCGTGATCCGCGGTCGTACGCCTGACCGCCCTTCCCAGCTGAGAACGCGAGTTCGATTCTCGTCGCCCGCTCCATCATTTGTCCTGGTAGATGCCCTGGAATTGGGGACCGCGTTCGGTTGTGGGCGGCGATTGCCAAGGGATGAAGACCGAAGAGGCGCCCACCGCCATCGCGTATTGCGTCGAGCACTTCCACAACCCGGCGTGGCGCCACAGCTCGCTTGGCGGTTGCAGCAGGCAATGGCAGCGGTTTGCCGGGTGCGGCAGGCTGCAATTAGCCGACCACAAAGAGGGTCATAGACAACGGCGGGTAGGTGGTGATGAGCGCGTTGCCGGCACGGGATGGCCTGGCAACCTGTTGGATCGGCCCGCCGTCCCATTGCCAGGCGTGTACCGCCCCGCTGATGCCACCCTTGAGCTGCAAGGTGCTCTGCAGCGCTTGGGAGCTTTTGTTGATGACCATGACTGTGTAGACACCGTCACTGGAACGGCGGGCGCCGTAGACGGAGATCTCGGCCTGGTCGGCGCTGGTTGAGTCGACCCACTCGT
>Ga0181530_10006876_pt1 | contig 11049 bp, 16 predicted proteins | sample PEATcosm2014_Bin_42_FD_119769 | JGI IMG/M metagenome (GOLD analysis project Ga0181530, IMG submission 119769) | Peatland microbial communities from MTU Mesocosm Facility, Houghton, MI, USA - PEATcosm2014_Bin10_60_metaG | ecosystem: Environmental > Terrestrial > Soil > Wetlands > Peat | place... | reverse complement strand
CTCCCATCGAGAAGGACCTGCGCGCGGCCCACCTGATCGTAGCCCCGCACGAGTTCCTGCATCACCTGCCCTTCCATGCGCTGCTGGATGGCGAAGAGTTCCTGGGCGACCGCTATTCCATCTCCTACACGCCCAGCGCCAGCGTCTACTACCTGTGCTGCACCAAGAACGCGACGGCCTCGGAAGGCGCCCTGATTCTAGGCGTGCCGGACCCCGCCGCGCCGCAGATTCTGCAGGAAACGCGCGCCGTGGCTTCGGTGCTGACCAATGCCGATGTCTACCTGGGCGCGGAGGCGACCGACCGGGTGCTGCGCGAAAAAGGCGGCCACTGCCGCTACATTCACATTGCCACGCATGGCTGGTTCCGGCGGGATAACCCCATGTTTTCGTCCATCGGGCTGGGCAACACGCACCTGAGCCTTTTCGACCTTTACCAGGTCAGCCTGCCTTCGGAACTGGTGACGCTGAGCGGCTGCGGCACCGGTCTGAACGTGGTGGTGGGGGGCGACGAACTTCTGGGTCTGAAGCGCGGGCTGCTCTACGCCGGGGCGCAGAGCATTCTGGTCACTTTATGGGACGTCAACGACCAGAGCACCGCCGATTTCATGAAGCTTTTCTACCAGGACCTCAAAGCTCGCGGGAACAAAGCCGCCGCCGTGCAGAGCGCCATGGCGGCCATTCGCCGGGAATATCCCCATCCTTTTTATTGGGCCCCGTTTGTGCTGCTGGGCAAGTATTATTGATGCAGTAGAATCCGGGAGGGCTGTCCTGCCATCCCCCAGTACCCTATATCCGTACTAGTAGTACTCATTTTGGTCACTCGAAAAAAAACGCCGTGAGATTATATCAAAGTAGACTCGGGTACACCCCTCTGTATAGAACATGACGCAATTGGCTAGTAGTCAGGCTAAAACCCGGATTGGATTCGTTGGGGCAAGTTTATGAACGATTACGGGATTACGCAGTGGGTGGATTACGCCAGAGGAGTGGTTCCCGCCGCAGAGCGGGAGCGCATGCAAAGGCATCTGGCCGGCGGTTGCCGGGAATGCCGGGAAATGGCTGAGTTTTGCGAAAAAGTGTCCCGGACCGGTGCGGCCATGATGCGGATCGAAGTTCCCGAATCCGCGGTGCGGCAGGTAAAGGCGATTTTCCCGCCGCGCGCCAAGACCGCCAAGCGGTCGTTTCTACTTCCCGCCCAGTTAATCTTCGACAGTTTTCTGTCTCCGGTTCCGGCGGGTTTGCGAGCCAGTTGGCAGGTAGGCTGGCAGGGATTATACAAAGCGGGCGATTGCTCGCTGGATCTTAGAATTGAGCCGGAATTGAAAACGTCGCGCGCGGCCGTGATCGGTCAGATCACCAGTGCAACGCTACCAGAGTCGGAAATGACCAACGTTCCGGTGTTTTTGAAGTCAGGGAAAAATGTAGTTGCCTCGACAGTCAGCAATCGGTTCGGTGAGTTCCAGATCGAATACGAACAACAAGCTCGGTTGCAGCTCTGTGTGTACCTGGAGGGAGGCGCCAAGCGCATTCAGGTATCGCTCAAGAAGCTCACAACCGACAACCCAATCGGAGGGAATCGATTCAAGCTGGGTAGTCGCAGGAAGGAGTCTGGGTCCGAGCGGAATTAGTTCAAAAGGTGCTCATATGTTGATCAAATGGCCCAAATTCGCGCGAACCGGCATCCTGCTGATGCTTGGCCTCTTACCGGCCTTTGCCGGCAATCAGTACCTGGTCCGGACAAACGGAAACACCATCGCGGCTATCGCCAGCCGGCACGGGTTGAACGTAGTCGGTGTTTTCAGCGGTTCGGCCAGCGGTTTATCGGTTGTGCAGGAGCCGGGAACGGCCACGGATGCTCAAGTCTTACAGTGGCTGCAATCCGAGCCCACGGTAGTCGACGCCGAAGTGAATGCGCTGCTAATGATTCCGGAGGCGTCTTCCACCTCGCGACTGCGCCAGCAGCCATTTAACCAGACTACCGTAATGAGTCTGCTGAACCAGATCTTCTGGAACCTATGGAGCAATTACGGCAGCCCGCTGCAACTCACGCCGTGGACCGGCTATACCAACCAGGTCGCGGGCTCACTGATCAATCTCACGCAAGCCCATAGATTCGCAACGGGTAACGGCGCTATCGTGGCGTTTCTGGACACGGGCGCGGATTTCACCCATCCGGCGCTGGCCGGCTCGTTGATCTCGGGCTGGGATTTCACCACCAACACGCCCGGCGGCTTCGCGGTGCCGACGCTGAATCAATCCACCACTTCGATCCTGGATCAATCCACCACCTCGATTCTGGATTCCAATTCCACCATCGTGCTGGACCAATCCACCACCTCGATCCTGGACCAGTCCACCACTTCGATTCTGGATCAGTCCACCACCTCGATTCTGGACAGCACGCCCAGCGACGATTACGGCCATGGGACCATGGTGGCGGGCATCATTCACCTGGTGGCGCCGGGAGCGAAGCTGATGCCCATCAAGACTTTCACCAACGATGGCAGCGCCAATCTTTCGAACATCGTGGCGGGCATCTACTACGCGATGGATCACGGCGTCAATGTCATTAATATGAGTTTCAGCATGCCCAGCCCGTCACTCGAGTTGACCAAGGCCATCACGGCGGCGAGTGCGCAGGGATTGATCCTGGTGGCTTCGGTGGGCAACGAAGGCGAAGACATCATGGTATACCCCGCCGGATACAGCCAAGTCATCGGAGTGGGTTCGACCAACGATTACGACCAGCGCAGCACTTTTTCGAATTACGGCCCGGTGGTGACGCTGGCGGCTCCCGGCGAGGATGTGATCACCACCTATCCGCAGGACCAATATGCGGCTGGATGGGGAACGTCGTTCAGCGCTCCCATGGTAGCTGGCGGAGCGGCGCTTCTGACGCAGATCAAACCCCACATCAATTTCTCCACCGCCAAACTGGCCCTGCAGCAGGCGACGCCCATCGGCCAGCAGCTTGGGGCGGGCCTGCTGAACCTCTACCTCGCCTGTAGTTACGAGGCCTCGCACTAGCGGGAAACACGACCATTTATGTTGCAAGGAAAGCATTTACGTTCCAGGTGTCTATAGACGGCGGAAACCGTCGAAGGAATGAAATCGCAAGGTCCGGTTCATTCGCACAAGCAGCCATTCGGAGGGGAAATATGAATGCTAATACTCACATCGACCGCGCGCGGAGGATGACGCCGGCAAACAGCGGGAACCAACGAGTTCTCGCGAACCGGGCCATTGGCCGGGAGGTGGTGTCACGCGGTTCTTCCGGTACGGGGGCGGCTGGGACGCCCCTGCTTCCGGATATCCGTGACGGGCTTTTGCCGCGACGTGCCGGTGCGCTAAAATGCAGACCCGCGATGCGCGGCGTGGAATCCGGCCGCGCCGAGCCTGCGCCCATCTGGTTCGCGGCCCTCATGGCGAGCGACTGCCAGGCGAGCGCCCGCGGATTTGGTCATGCGGTCCGTTGGGACTGCGTCTCCGGCCGCGCCGTGTATACCAATTGCGGAAGCGAAGCGGAAACCATTCAGCCCCTGGGCGTGCAATTGCAGGGCGGCCACACGCTGGCCGTCTCGTGGCTGCCGGGCGAGACCGCATACACGGTGGAAGTCTTCGCCGCGAGCGGCAATTCTTTTCGCGCCTGACCGCGCGAACCGTCATGTTTCAGAATTTAGGAGCGGAAGATATGAAATCGAGCCCGAATCACGCCCTGAGGGAAGCTTTGTCCCTATTGCAGGAAACCGCACGAAGCCCGTTCACTACCGACGAATTGGAGCATCCCCGTTCGCAGATGGCGAACCTGGAGGAACTGTTCCTGGTCAATCTGCAGATGCGGCGGGAAAACCTGGACCGCTGGATTCGCCTTCTGAACCAGGAAGTGGAGCGCCGCGCCGAAGGCGTGCGGGAGCGCCGCATCCGGCAGGCCCGGGCGGCCGAATCCGCCCATCCGAGGATGCGGGCGGCCGCCACGCGGTGGTCGTGAAAGGCAAGGCGCCGGCGCATCATGAGCCTGTGCCTATGCGAAAAGGAATTGGTCGGGGCGGGGCGATTGGAACGCCCAAACACCTGCGCCCAAGGCGGTTTCCGGCCTTCTTCGAAAATGTCTTAGTTTCAAGTACTTGCGTTTCAAGCAGATGGCGCGAACCTGTTGCAACTTGTGGAGCCTTGTGGAACCCGGAGGCTTTCACCAGCTACATTTTTATCTACAGTGAGAACTCTCGGCCAGAGGACAACGTGCCCGCACAACGGCGATCATCATAGACATGGGGATGGTCCGAATCAGCGAAGCCGAACTCGCGCGTGATCTCCACGCCGTGCTGGCCAAGGTCCAACAAGGCATCGAGGTGGTCGTGGAACAAGACCATCGCCCTGTGGCGGTCATTAAGCCCTCTCAACCCGCGGGCCGGATGATTTCTGAGATCGTATCGGATTTGAAGGCGCGAGGTTCGACAGCCGTCAAGCTGCTGCGGCAGGGTGGCCAAGCTGAGCGAAAGCAGCTCCTGCGTACACTGATTGGGGAAGTGAAGCTAATGCCCCAGGATTTGGAGGTGAGCATCAGCTATCGGCTGCCTGAAGCCATTATGAATGGTTTGGTTGCGGGGGTTCGATCTGGAACCAAAATTCTCACCTTGCCCTTCCGACTCGAATTGGTCTCAGCGGCGTAGCTGATGGCCGGAATTCCTCTCGACGGCAGTGGGTACGGAGCTATTCACAGATGGGGGGTGGTTTAGATTCTATAGAACACCTGGAATGGAACTTTCAGCGGTTCCTGAAGCTGTCATTCCAGGAGAAGAAGGCCATCATCGCCAACCAGAATCGAAGCCGATGGTGACCGGCAGGGGTTGAGAAGACTGTGTGCTCCGGGCGGCTGGAAACCGCCGCCCTCCGCTCTTCCCTGAGAATCCCGGCTCACGCCATCGTTACCAGAGGTATCTTGATCGACGCTGTGAAGTGCCGCCGTGGTTGGCGTGGTTCCGGCAGGGATGGGCATGTTCAGTCTTCGCCTACGATGGCCCTGGATAGCGCACAGAGGGCCGTAGGGCGTTCGTGTGGAGCGCACTGATGTTCTCGATACCCACGGCCACACAGAGCCATTCTATTGACAAAACGTACCGAAACTCTGTATGATAAAGTACTTTATTGATATGCCAAACCCACTCTCCACGGCGATCTATTGCAGGGTAAGCACCAGCGATCAAACCTGCGAAGCGCAACTGAAAGAGCTTCGAGAATTTATCGCACGCCGGGGTTGGCGCATCGCCGCCGAATACATCGACAGCGGATTCAGCGGAGCGAAGGCCAGCAGACCGGCGCTTGACTCGCTAATGAAGGCGGCGGCGCTCAAGAAGTTCGATTGCGTGGCCGTATTCAAGCTGGACAGGTTCGGAAGATCGGTGCTGCATCTGTCTCAGCAACTCGCCACCCTGGAGAGCCATGGCATCCGGTTCCTTGCGATCAGCCAAGGTCTCGATACGGATTCATCGAATCCCACCAGTAGGCTTCTCACCGGCATCCTGAGTTGCGTTGCGGAGTTCGAGAGGGAACTTCTGCGGGAGCGCACGCTATCTGGCATCCGGGCGGCGCAAGCTGCCGGGAAGCATGTGGGCCGTCCGAAGCGCATCTTCCGGCGTGATGAAGTTGTACGGCTCCGGGATGACGAAGGCTTGTCCTGGCGGGCCATCGCCACAAAGCTGAACATCCCGGCGATGACGGCGGTGGCGGCGTACCGGCAACTCCAGGCCGAAGTTGGATGTACTGAAACTGTCCCGGCGAAAATGCCCATCCAGGCCGCAAAAACACAGCGCCGGAAACGAGCGTCGTAGCCCGTACAAATACCTTCGGTTTCGGTAGGCCGGTGAACACGCCATCGTTGTCCACAAACAAGTGGGGCGGGTGGTTTACGCTCTGCCTTGACCGGCCAGAATTGCCGTCAAGAACGCAATCACTAGACACTGGCGTGCGATTCGCTTTTCATTCCACGTGCTCTTCGCATCGCCATACGTCAACGCTTCGCAGTCCATTGCACAAATCACCAGAGGCATCACGATTTCTTCAAGCGGCGGGAAGATGCCTGAGAGAATCGACTCCGACAGGTCATCCGGCAACACGCCGCTCCTGGCAAGTTGATCGTAGATTTTGTCGTTCATAAGGTCTCCACTTTTTCCAGTGCTGCTCTGAGCGGCGCAAGAATGTCCCGCATCTTCTTCTGCCTTCCACGGGCTTCGAGTTTGGCTGCGTTGCGCTTCGGCTTCATGGTGGTCCAGCACGGAATGTTGGCTTCCGCCGTTTGCAGCGCCGGGGCCGCTGTAGGATGTTTCTTCATTCCTCATCACCCCGACGACTTCTTCAACATCCGGTTCATCAATGCCACGCCGGTCCAGTTCCATCAAGATGGCGTAAAACGCAGTTTGGCACGCATGGATCGGACCTTGATTCGCAACGATCACCAGGAGATCGTTCATCCAATGTGAATGGCTATCGACGCCGCAGACGAGTTCCAAGCCGAACTGCCGCAAAACATCCAAATAGGCGTCTTGCAGTTCGGCATCGGTCAGCGCCGCCAAGATTGCGCCTTTTTCGCAACCGGGCTGGACCAGTTCGGTACAAAGGGCTTCGAGAAATCCTAGGTTCATTGTGCTGCCTCATCGCCCCGGCGCTTTTCTTCGGCATTGCGGACTATCACGGCTACCAACAGTTCGAGCAGTTTTTCAGCAGCTTCCGGGGCATTGATCTCACGCATCGCAATGTCGAGCGCTTCTTCTTCGACTTCGACTACTTGCTCTTCTTCCAGAATTTCGTGGCACCAGTCGAACAAGCGTTCTTCTTCGTCGGTCATCTTCAGGTTCTTGAGGTCTACGTTCATGTCGGTTCTCCTGGCTACCGGAGCACGGGTTCCCGTGTCGCCGGGTCTGTCCGCCGCCTCTGCCCAAGGCTTGCTTGAATGGCCCGTCTGATAAAGGCCGCTTTGGTGAGGCGGGCATCGTGGCTTGCGTCGATGACCAAATCGTGAAGCCGTGGATCAAGACGAAGGGTCATAGCATGTGATGGTTTCGATTTCATAGTGGCGGCATCTCTGGTATCTATTTAGACAACACAGTTCTGAAGAGATGGAGACCACTCCACAAGTCTTTGGGTGGGGAGGAAGCCAGAACTGAAAGCAGTCGGAAACTGTCCTTCGGACGCCTTGCGGCGGATGCTGGAATATTTGCTTTTATGGTCTTACTAGGTAATCAAACCACACCCCAACTGTGAATAGCTCCGTACCCAATCCGACATATGGGATATGCAGGACCACGGGAACCGCAACAAACACCTTCGGAACGGAGCTACCAAAGATGTTCGTAGCTGTGTCGAATCCGCTTCACGTTATTGCGGGTGACTTCCCGGTCAAGCGTTCCCTTGGCATTCAGCATCCTTGCGATGCCGTTGTCATCAAGATCTGGTTTCCGGTGGTGAAGGGCAAGCACGGCCTTTGTGATCGGTGAGCGGGGCTCTTCTCTGTGCGTGGCCGCTCGTTTGCGAATGTACTTTGCGATGGCCGGGTTCGCAGTCTTCTCCAGTGGCCGCTGTTTGAACTTCGATACCCACTGCTGTGGTTGGTCCACGAATGCCTTTTGCAGTATGTCAGCTTCGTAGCTGGCACGGCCACACTTCGTCTTGAGCAGCGTGCGGATTGGCGAAGTCTTCCAGATCCTCAAATATTGATCCCAATGGTGGCAGCAGTTTCGTGCCAGCGTCCAGGCCCAATGCGAATCAGAGTGCGACGTGTCGTTGGGATACTTGCGCTTCGGCACGGACTTCATTTTGCGCTTCACGATTTCGTCAGGCCGTAACCTTCCGGGCGGCATTGATCCGGGTGGTGGGCCGATCTTCAGAAGTTCATCGAACAAGGTGTCGATGTTGTTCAGGCTCTTCGTTGTGGTTCGAGCGGCAGCGGCGTTCTTCCGCATCAGCGCCAGAAGCCAATCCGGGAGTTCTGCCAGTTCGACTTCATCCGGCGCAAGGCCGGGAGCGAACGTGTAGAACTGGCCGCTCACATGACGGGAACCAGGAACGATGACCGCTTGCCGTGATCGTTGGAAGTCAATCGCCATCGTGCCTTTGGGCTTTTGGAGTATCCCTACGTTCTGCGGCACCGTGAAGTACAGGTGCTTTGCGCCGGTTCCGCTGCCGCTGAAAACGGTCACGGTTGGTGGGATTCGTTGTCCTGCCGTATTCTCAAGGTGCGCCAGTTCCGCAACGCCATCCTTGGCTGGTTTGCCGGATTCAGCGGGGCGAACGTCAAGATCAAGCACCACGGTATCACTGCCGGTGATGACTGCGAAATTTGCATTGGGATACTGGCCGATCCACAGGGCAATGGTGGCAGGATCGCTCGTAGCGTTCTTGTGCTGCCAACCGCCAGCGTGAGGGTGTTTGCCGGGTTTGTGTCTCTGCGACTTCGGCTTCCCACATTCGCATTGCCCGTTCACGATGCCGAAGAACGGGGTGAGCGGTCCCAATTTGGCGGAAAGGAGAATGTTCTTTGCTCGTTCGGCGGCGGTCATGTTCACACCACAAATTAACACCACTCGCATTTACCAATGGAGCAAGCCTACAGAATGGCATTTGCTGGCGTCCAGGTAGGCGTTAGAGCGTTCGGCACGGGCCGGGTAATCGGGAGATGCCTGGACGGTTTCAATCGCTCCCACGGGGCTGAACTGCGTGTACCGCCAATCGGCAAGACCTGAAACAGCCACGCCATCACCAGCGCCGCCGATCTGAACATCGGATATGCGGCGAAAGATCGCCATGCGCCGGGAAAAAACGCCACGCAGAACGCCGGGATATATGGCTTGGGTAGCTGTATGGCCGGATTCAACCGGCGATGCGTATATCAACGGCGGCGGGAATGGTATCGCTGAAAGCATGGTGAGAAGCGGATGTACGGCTTGCGGAAGTGTGCGTCTTCCGAAACCACCATCGCTCAATACAATGTTGAGCATCACCAGCACTCTGGCCGTGTTTGTGGTGTTATAAGAGCCTCCGGTCTGTTACTGCCGATTGCCGGATTTACCGTGGCGAGAATAATAAATCATCCCGGCCCCGCACAGAATCATTATCCACCACGTATTTCTTGCCAATGAATCTTGTGGTGCCCACGGCAGATTACCCGGATCTTTGTACTTGACCCACAGTCCGAAGGCCACAAAACACAGCCCGATAATAAGCTGTTTATTCTGTGGGCGCATTGGAAACGGGTGCCCACATTTCGGACACTTTGCCGCTTCAGCGGAGACGGAGGTCTTGCAGGCCGGGCATTCAACCAATGTCTTCTGCGCTGGTTGATCTTGGCCGCTTGGGGCACTTTGCGCCTGCTTTTTCGTCCGCTGCAAAAGCTGCATGACACCCCAAATAACCAAAATCACGATAATCGGAAGAACGTATGGACTTGCATCACTCATTCATGGTCTCCAGGTAAGTAGATCAAGCGCCACTGTGAACCCTTTAGTGGACTAGTTGGTATGCCCCAAAGTTGCAGACGCCCGCACCATTCGCATAAACCTTACACGGAACTTGTACTTTGGACAATGGCGGCAAGGTCGGATAGTCAAGAACTCTGAGGTATGGAACACTGGCCGTTCTATCGCCGCAAGCCAGAGCAAGGTTCGTTCCACTTATAGCAGCCCCGACTATCTGGAGAGTTGAGAATGTGCATGGCCCCTCATAAACGACGATATGACTTTTCACTTCATTGACGATGGATGGCATAGACATGACCAAGATTATTACCAAGGCCACCATCAGGAGAATTGCGCCACTTAGTTTTTCACTCATCGTTACCAGCACCGTCCTCCGAAACACGCATCAGTCGTCTTGCCAGCCCTTGCCACCGCACACGGAGCAATTTCCGGGATCTCCAGGCGTCTGGCCGCAAGCCGGGCAGGAGTCGCCCATAGCGTCCCCGAACAAAATGTCGGAAGGCGAGGAATGAACCGGATGCTGACATTTCCCTGTTCCATCGCATGCTCCGCAGTCGTGTCTCATTGGCGCTTTTCCTTTCTGCCTTATGACGGCCATGATTGTAGCGCAATTCATATCGTTCATGGCGGTCTACGTGACGGCGATGAAGGCGACGGCGGCGAAGATCGGGCGGGGCGGAAAAGGCGTGTAGGGCGCTGTGGCCGTCGCCCGGATGCTGTGTGCCCTACCGGGCGCTGGTGAACTCACTGAGAGCGTTCTGTGGCTGCTGGCGGGTGCTCTGGCTCATGCTGCCAGCATCCGGCTACCCGTGTTCCCCGCTGAAATAGGGTATCGTGATTTTCATGGAGCACGTGCCAACACCAACCTTCAAAACCGGCTTAATCGAGTAAGCGGCCAGCCGAACGAAGAAGATTGTCCAGGGATCGTTTGCACTGAGGCACTGGCTTGAAGATATGAAGCGGTCTGAAAGGAAGAAGCGGGATGATCGTCGTACAGATTGGCATTGCTGGCGATAGACCTTGTGGATGGGCATACCAAGCACGGCGAGATGATGACGAACCAGGAGGCATTTTGCGGGGCAGCGTCCAGGCCACGCAGAACCAAACGATTTTGTACGTCGCCAACCGTATGCTCGAAATACTCCGTGCTGCGAAACCAGCAAATTGCGGAGTGGCCGGTGCGGATGGTGCGAACGTAGTCATTCAGGCTTCGCAGTTGTACCTAATCAACGGGATGACCGGGCGAGACAGCGGCAAAGCGAACCGGGATTTGTGGGATGTCCTTCTGGCGACATGCAGCAAGAGATCACTTGAGGGTTTCGTGATCCGATGGCAGCACATTCCGGCGACGGAGAATCCGATGCGTGAATCAGCTTCAGCCGCAGCGAAGGAATGTACGCCGATTTTGCTGGCCGCACCGGAAACCGCTCGATTGCCCGAAGACTGAGGGAGTGAAACCGGCCTACCGAAACCGATGGTATTTGTACGGGCTACGACGCTCGTTTCCGGCGCTGTGTTTTTGCGGCCTGGATGGGCATTTTCGCCGGGACAGTTTCAGTACATCCAACTTCGGCCTGGAGTT
>Ga0181530_10006874_pt1 | contig 11053 bp, 11 predicted proteins | sample PEATcosm2014_Bin_42_FD_119769 | JGI IMG/M metagenome (GOLD analysis project Ga0181530, IMG submission 119769) | Peatland microbial communities from MTU Mesocosm Facility, Houghton, MI, USA - PEATcosm2014_Bin10_60_metaG | ecosystem: Environmental > Terrestrial > Soil > Wetlands > Peat | place... | reverse complement strand
TGCAGGAAGGCGCCGCGAGATTTCACGGCGCGGTTGACCTCGACCAGATGCTTGTCGTTGACGCCCGGGATCATCACGGACTTCACCTTGCAGAGAATGCCGCGCTCGGTCAGCATTTCGAGGCCCTGCATCTGGCGCTCGGTCAAAATCCGCGCCGCCTCGATTCCGGTGACGCGCTTGTTCTTCCAGAAGATCCAGGGATAGATTTGCGCGCCCACTTCCGGATCGACCATGTTCACCGTGATGGTCACGTGATCGACGTTGTATTTGGCGATCGTGTCGACGTGATCGGGAAGCGCCAGACCGTTGGTCGACAGGCAGAGCTTGATGTCGGGCGCGGTCTTCGAGATTAGCTCAAACGTCTTGAATGTCTTGGCCGGATTGGCGAGCGGATCGCCGGGCCCGGCGACTCCAAGCACGGTCATCTGCGGAATGGTGGAAGCCACGGCGAGCACTTTTTTCGCCGCTTGTTCGGGGGTCAGCTTTTCGCTGACGACGCCGGGCCGGGATTCATTGGCGCAATCATATTTGCGATTGCAGTAGTTGCATTGAATGTTGCAAGCGGGCGCGACCGCGACATGCATGCGCGCATAGTGGTGATGCGCTTCTTCGCTGTAACAGGGATGGTTCTTGACCTTCTCCCAAATCTCTGGCGCCATGTCGTCGGGCCCATCGCTGGTCCCGCAACTGGACTTGCCGGAACCGCCGCTTGTCCCGCAGCCTTTGTGGTCGGCGATTTTTTGCATGATGTCGTCCAGCGGCTCGGCCGCGGCGAATTCGAAGTTGGAAGAATCGTCCATGACAGCTCCTAACGAGTTGTTATTTCATAAGACACCTCGCGGAGCGCATCGTGACGTCGACGGGCTTTGATATGGCCGCTTCGTCGCGCAGCGCGATCCGATTTCTGGAAAGGTTCGCAACAAGCGTGCCATCTCGTTCAATTTGATAAAATACAACATAAACAGAATGTTATTGGCTAACGCGGGTGGTTGTTGGCATGCCGACAACGAACATAGGGGCACGCTTTCGTTTGTCGCCAACTCGACATTTGGACCGCGCGGCGCGTCGCGGCGTGTCCGACCCGGCGCGGCGGCGCGATATTTGCGTTGGGGGACTCATGAAAGAGATTGGAATGGAAGCGCCGTCGATCGACTTTGGCGAGTTGCCCGCGCCGATCAATGAACTGCTGCAACGCGGAGTTCGGGCTTATCGAAGCGACCGCGACCTTGCGGACACGCTGTTTCGGCGAGCTCTAGCGCTGGCGCCCCAGGAGCTGGCGACATATTACTGCCTCTATAAAATACACACCTACATGGGCAACCTCGACTTCGCCGCCGTCATCGCCAAGCAAGGCATGTGCGAGGCCGCGCGACAAGCGGGATGGAGCGCCGATCCCGCGCATTGGCCGCCTCAAAATGCGGCAGGCGAGGGTCCGGCGCGCTTCGCATTGTTCACATTAAAGGCGCTCAGCTTCATCGAGCTGAAGCGAGATAATAGGGAAATAGCGCTGAAACATCTGGCCTCGCTTGAGTTTCTCGATCCTTCGGGCAGCGTGGGCTGGTCCGTGATTTCTCAACTGGCGCAAGGGTGCGCGTAAAAACCGTGAGCCGCGCGACAATGTCCGCGTCGGTTTGTCGCGGAGACATTGTCTCAAATGCGGCATGCGCTTTGCGTATATTATGAGAATAAGGCCACTCCCACGCGTTCTTTCAGGAGAAGGCAATGGGCTGTCACCCCGGACCCAGCATGACCATATCAGCAATGCCGTCGTCGAACTTGAGCGAATCCGCTTTGGTCGGCATCTACGAAGTATCGAAACTACTGGCTTCCCCCAACCGCCTCGAACGCACCTTGGCGGGGGTGCTGGCGCTGCTATCGAGTTTTCTCGACATGAGGCATGGGCTGTTCGCCTTGCTGGATAAGCAGGGCGAACCGGAAATCGTCGTGGGTTCCGGTTGGTCCGAGACCAACGCGAAAAAATATTTCGATCATTTGCCCGAGCGCGCGGTTGGCCAGATCTTCGCCACCAAAATGCCGCTGGTCATCGAAAACGTGCACACATCGCCTTTGTTCGAAGGCTCGGATCTCTCGGATTGGGGTCCAACGGACGGCCAGCCGTTTTCGCTGGTCGGCGTGCCGATCAAGGACGGCGACACCGTGGTCGGCACGCTGACGATCGATCGCGTATTCAGCGATCGCTCGGCGATCAGGTTCGATCACGATGTCCGCTTTCTGACCATGATCGCCAATCTGGTCGGGCAAACATTACGGCTGCATAAGCTTATCTCGCGCGACCGCGACAGGCTGATGCAGGAGAACGCGCGCCTCGGCAAGGGCGACCGGCCGACGATCGCCGAATCGAAGTTTAACGGGATCAAGGGCATTGTCGGATCCAGCCCGTCCGTGAGCGCGGTGATCGACAAAATCCGCATCGTCGCCAAATCTCGATCGACCGTGCTGCTGCGTGGCGAATCGGGCACCGGCAAGGAATTGTTCGCGGCGGCGATTCACAATCTCTCACCGCGCCATTCCAAGCCGTTCGTGAAGCTCAACTGCGCGGCGCTGCCTGAAAGCGTGTTGGAGTCCGAGCTGTTCGGCCATGAGCGCGGCGCCTTCACGGGCGCGGCGAACTTGCGCAAGGGCCGGTTCGAACTGGCCGACGGCGGCACGTTGTTCCTGGACGAAATCGGCGAGATCACGCCTTCCTTCCAGGCCAAGCTGCTGCGCGTTTTGCAGGAAGGCGAATTCGAACGGGTCGGCGGTTCGCGCACGATGAAGGTGGATGTCCGCTTCGTTTGCGCCACCAATAAAAATCTCGAAGAAGCCGTGCAGAAGGGCGAGTTCCGCGCCGATCTTTACTACCGTATCAGCGTCGTTCCGATTTTTCTGCCGCCGCTGCGCGAGCGCAAGGGCGATCTCGGGCCGCTCGCCAACGAGTTCCTGCGCCGCTTCAACGCCGAGCAGGGCACGCATCTCACGCTGTCTCCTTCCGCCATGGAGGTGCTCTCGGAATGCGGCTTTCCCGGCAACATCCGCGAATTGGAGAATTGCGTGTTCCGCACCGCGACATTGGCGCGGGGAGAGGCGATTATCGACAAGGATTTCTCCTGCCGCAACGATGGCTGCCTCTCGGCCGTATTGTGGAGCGGTTCGCATGAGGCCCCGGCGCCGTCGCCTCTGTTCAAGCAGCAGTTGCCGATCGTCCCCAGCCAAAAGGCGCCGGTCGCCGCCGAGCCGCGCGCGCCGGCGCCAAGCGCCGCTGAACCGGACGCGCCAATGAATTGTCCGGGGGCGGAAAATTGCACCGTGGTGGGAGTCGATCAGCGCGGCGATCGCGAGAAGCTCATCCGCGCGATGGAGCAGGCGGGTTGGGTGAAGGCCAAGGCGGCGCGTCTGCTCGGCTTGACGCCGCGCCAGATTGGCTACGCGCTGCAAAAGCATGACGTGCCCGTGCGGAAATTCTAGAGCCCATGGTTGGCGATTTCGATCCGGACGCGCACCCGTTGGATTGGCAGGGTCAGCCGGTCCGCTGTCGCGATTGCGCCCATGCGTCGCTCAACCGCGAGGGGCTTTGCCGCAAGGGCGCGGCGTGCGTGCGTGATCGGCGCGCGCGCCGCGTCGACGGCTTCTTCAAAAAGCATCCACAGCTCGCGAACAACTATCTCGACCACTCCTATTTCGAGGTGCGCGCGATGGCGGCGAAATACGCCAGCCTGTTGCGCTTGCAAGCCCTGTTGACCGATCCAGAACCCGAGGTGCGCGCCATGGCGGCGGCGCGCCTGCCGACTTCGCGTCTTGGCGCGCTCGCCCGCGACCCCGAGCCGCGCGTGCGCATCGTGCTGGCCAATCGATTGGAAGCCGCCGCGTTGGTCGCGATGCTGGACGACCCCGACTATCTGGTGCGCGTGAATGTGGTGCGGCGCCTTGATCCCGATCTGCTGCCTTTGGCGGTTGGAGACGCGGACCCGGAGGTGCGCGGCTGGGTGGCGCGGCGGTTGCCGCCGGAACGGCTTGGTTTGTTGATGTTCGACCCCGAGCCACTCGTGCGCCTTGTCGTCGCCGAGCGCCTGCCGGAAGAACGGCTCGAGGCCATGCGCGAGGACGAGGATCTCCGCGTGCGCTTCACGGTGGCCGAACGCGCGCCAATGGCTTTGTTGCCGGCTCTGCTGAACGACAAGGACGAACTGGTGCGCGCGGCCGCCCAAGCCAGGCTTTCGTCATCGGAAAGCGGCGGCTGACGCTGGCTCGCGCCGCCCGAAGATCACAGTTTAAATCAAGTGGCCCCTGACAAGTATTCGGCGCGAATATAGCGCCGTTTCGCGGTAGGTATCGTGCTAAAGAAAGGCGGCGCAATCCACGCAAGACGTAATGCGGCGATAATAATATGATGTTAATTCGTCTTACGCGCGATATATAGCTATAGTTACATTGCAATACGTTAGCAATGCATATAATGTCTATTTTGAGTATATTCTGTTATATAGCGCACAATCCGATGTCGCGGTGTTGGCGCGCGGCGCGGGTGATTGCGCAAGTTATTGTTTTACGTTGGTATATTTCCGTCGTCCCGCTTGGCGCGCGGGTTGCATGGGTGTTCCGAGGGAGTGAGGCTTGGCAATCTAGGGGGCATTCAATGCGGGAAGTCGTGGCGCCATCAAATCGATATATTCAACCCTATGCATTGATTCTCGGAACGAACGAGATCGCCTCCGCCGTGGCGGTGGAAATGCGCCGCGCGGGTTGGTCCGTCGTGCTTGCTCACGATCCCTTTCCCCCGGTCATTCGCCGCAAAATGGCGTTTCACGATGTCCTGTTCGGCGAATCGGTCGTGATCGACGCGATAGAAGGCGTGCTGGCCGAGGATGTCCTCGATCTTTTGGACGCTTTGAACGCGAGCCAGCATGTAATTGTGACGCCGCTTCAACTACCCGATCTCATCGCTCTCCGCACGCCGGAAGTCCTCATAGATGGACGAATGCAGATGTACCGCGTCACGCCCGACTTGCGCCACATAGCGCCGATGACGATCGGCTTGGGGCCGAACTTCGTGGTTGGCGAAAACTGCGACATAGCGATCGAAACGAAGCCGACCCGATCGGGACGCCTCGTCAAGCGCGGCTCGTCCGAGAATGCCGATCACGATCCGCAGCGATTGGGCGGCCTGGGCAAGGAGCGGTTCGTCCATGCCTCTCGCGAAGGGCTTTGGCACACGGCGGTCGACATTGGCGTTCGTGTTTTCAAGGACTTTGTCGTCGGGCGTTTGGACGGATTGCCGGTCTGCGCGCCGGTCGACGGAGTGGTGCGCGGCGTCGCTCGCGATGGTTCGCGCATCCCGCCCGGCGTCAAGCTGCTCGAGATCGACCCGCGCGGCCGCGACGCGCAATGGACAGGAATAGACAATCGATCAACTCTAATCGCCAGGTCCGTGCTGAAGGCGGCTCAGGGCGGCGAATTGGAGCGGGCGCCGAAGTCGAGCTCGTCGATTCTCGCGTAAATCGCCGTTGCCCGCGATCCGTTTTCGCTATTCAATCCGAGTCTGGATCACCGCTAATCGAAGTTAAAGCCATGAGCGAAGAAACCTGCATCCTGGTCTGTGGCGTTGGCGAGACTGCTTCGGCGGTGGCGCGCCGGCTTTTCGCCGAGGATCGCGCGGTCGCGATTCATCAGGCGACGCCGCCGCGAACGCTTCGGCGAAAGATGGCCTTCTCCGACGCATGGTTCGACGGCGCCGCGTCACTCGACGGAGTCGAGGCCAGGCGCGCCGATCTGAGCAGCGAGTTTCTGCTCGGACTTCGAGCCCGCCAATTCATTCCGCTTCTCACGCAACGGTTCGCCGATGTGGTCGAACGCTGGCCGTGGGACGTGATCGTCACGGCCCGCGGGGAGGATGGTTCCCCGGGGGATTATCTGGCTGATCTCGCCGATTTGACGATCGGCCTTGGCGCAGGTTTCGTCGCTGGCGAAGACTGCGACATCGCCATCGAAACACAAGGACCAGATCCTGGAGCGATCGTTCGCGCCGGCCGCGTCCCTTCGCGCCACCAAGGCAAATCCGACGGTGATCTCGCGGACCAGCACGAGGTGCGCGCGCCTTCGTCCGGCCTGTTCCAAACCACGAAAATCATCGGCGCCTTTGTCGAAGGCGGCGAGGCGCTGGGGACGGTCGGCGAAAGCGTCGTCCTCGCTCCGGTTTCTGGCCGGATCAGAGGTCTGGTTCGAAGAGGGCAGGCGGTCGCCGCCGCATCGGTCATCGCCGAGATCGCGACATCGAACGCGACGCGGGTCGCGGGCGTCTCCGATCGCGATCAGCTGATTTCACGCGGCGTGGCTTTCGCGGTGGAGATGGAAGTCAGCGGGTGGGCTCCGGCGACTTTCGAGGACTGGCGTTGACTGGCGGAGATCGCCGGCGAGAAAATTCCGCTCCCGGTCGAATGGGAATAAGACGCCGCTCAACATTGTGAAACTCGCGCCTTCGCTTCGCGAGTCACGGGAGGAGAAAATGCAATTCGATTTTCCCAAGGTTGAAGACGAAGCCAGCAAGGCGCGGATTGAAACCGCGATCGATGCTTTCGTGCGCGTCTTTTATGCAAAGGGCGGGGCCGATCCGCTGCTCGGCCCCGTTTTCGCGGATTCGATCGCCGATCTCGATCGCCACATCGAAATCGTGGCGAACTTCTGGTCGCGTTCCCTGCTGCAAACGGATCGCTACGAGGGCCATCCTTTTCCGGTCCATATCCACTTGCCGATCGAGCCCGCGCATTTCAAACGCTGGCTGGAATTGTTCGTCGAGGCGGCGCGCGAAGTCTTGCCCGAAACCCAAGCGAATCAGGCAATCGCCAAGGCGAGCCACATGGCCCAGTGTTTCCAATCCGGCTTGTTCCCGTTCACGGGGGCGGATGGACAGCCGTCGCGAACGCCCGCGTCCTGAGGCGGCGCCAGCAACGAGGCATAGGTGTCGCAATCCGTCCGGAGCATTGTCCGTTCCACGACAATGATGTCGCGGCGGCGATCCATCGCGATGGCGGAGCCTTTCGCGATGGAGAGGGTAGGGGCGAGGCTCGCCCATTCGGGCTCGACAGAGGTGAATCCCATGGTGGTGTTTTCATGAGCATGAAATTCAAATTCGCGGGAGCGGCGCTCGTCGCCGTGCTTGGACTCGGCGCCATGCTTGGAGCGGCCGCGCCCGCGGCCGGGCAAATGGATCACATGTCCATGATGTCGCATGCGCCGGACACACGTAAGCTGCTGGATTTTCCGGCGCCCATGCGCGAGCACATGCTGTCCAATATGCGCGGTCACCTGCAAGCCTTGAATGAAATTCTCGCGGCCCTGTCGATCGGCGATGGCGCCAAGGCGGCAAAGATCGCCGAGACAAGGCTGGGCGTCGAGTCGCCCGGCGCCGCGGCCTGCGTTCCAAACAGCGGGACGACCGACCACTCGACGCATGACATGGCGGCGATGATGGCCAAATTCATGCCTGAAGACATGCGGGCGCTGGGGCTGACGATGCACGAGTCCGCGAGCGAATTCGCGCGCGAGGCGGCGAAGACGCAGACCGGCGGCGATCTGAAACCTGCGCTCGCGTCGCTCGCGCGGGTGACGCAAAGCTGCGCCGCTTGTCACGCCGAATATCGCCTGAAATGACGCTTGGCATGTCGATTGCTCGTTCACGGATATGACGATGAACGCCGCCCAGTCCACTGAGTCCGTATTCACCAGAATCGGCGGAGCGGCGGCCATCGATAACCTCGTCGAGGCGTTCTACGCGAATATGGACGCTTTCGCCGCCGCGAAGGGAATTCGCGCCATGCACGGACCGAACCTTGGTCCGGTGAAGGCGATATTGAAACTCTATCTCGCCGAATGGCTCGGGGGTCCGAAGGATTACTCAGCACGGCGCGGCCATCCGCGATTGCGGATGCGACACGCTAAATTCCCGATTGGTCCCGCCGAACGCGACGCCTGGATGCTTTGCATGGGCGCCGCGCTGGACGTTGCGATCGAGGATGCGGCCTTGCGCGAGAGCGTGAGACGAGAGCTGGCCAAACTGGCCGATTGGGTTCGTAACGATCCGGATAATCAACATGACAAGCATCACTGAGACCGCATTCGCGACATTGGAACAACAAGGGCGCCTGCTGAACGCGGTGCTGAAGGGGCCGACGGAGCGGCCGGGTCGCTTTGGGTTTCGCGGCGAGCTCGCGCTCAAATTCGCGCAACAATTCGCGGACGAAAAGCGTCCGCCGGAACTGACGACCGACCAGGTGATCGCGGTGGCCAACGCCGGCGAGCCGACGATCGCGTTTTTCGCGTCCTATCTTCTGTCGTTCGAATATCTGAACGCATTGACGGAAGTTTTGAAGGGCCTGCTCAGCCCATCGGGAAAATACTTCGTCTTCTGCAACAATATCGACCTGTTGAGCAAATATGAGGTCGAGATCGACGGGATCACATTTTATGTGCTGCCGATCGACGAGGCCACGGTCTACAACGAGCTGCTCGAACTGCTTTATCTCGACAAGACCTCGTTGAAGAAGGCGTCGACGGCGGGCAAGACCGACGCCATCGCCGACGCGGCCCTCAAATTCGACGGCAAATTCGCGCCCATCAGCTTCGCGCAGGGCGTCGAACGCATGGGCCCCGTCCGTGACCGCTACGCGGATCGCCCGGTGTAAAGGAGCGCTCATCCGAAGGCGGCGCGGTCAAGCACTCCTTGTCTCGACCGCGCCGGAGTCGGCTTAATTACTTCGCGTCGCCGTCCTTCTTTTCGGTGTCGGCGCCTTCGGTTTTCGCCTTGGCCTTTTTCGCCGGGTGTTTCTTGTGCTTCTTATGAGCCGGCTTCGCAGGCTTGGCGGCCGACTGATCCGCCTCGGCGGCGGGCGCGTTGGTGTCAGGCGCCTGCGCCAGCGCGGGCGTCAAAAAGGCGAAGGCGGCCACGATCGATGTGACAACGAACTTTTTCAGCATAAAGTTTTTCCTTGTTCGAGAGGGCTCCTCACCAAACGCTGGCTTGGCAGCCCCGCTAGCTTTTGGCTTCCAAAGGCGGCGATTGTTCGACGCCTGCCTTCTTAGCAAAGCGCTCTTTCGACGCTCGCGCAAGTCCGGTTGATCAGCTCGAAACGAGCGCTCTTTAAATCAAGCCCATCGACAAAGAGGTCGATGAAGCGGACGGGATTGAACCCGAAAATACGGGTCATGCCGGATTCTATCCGGACGCCAGAGCCAACGGAATTCCTCATTCAAACTTTACACACGGTCTGCCTGACTCAGGCACATTTCGTTCTCATGGTGGCCCGCCACTTCACCCCCCAAACAGCTTCTCAAAAAAGTTCTTTTCCTCGCCCCTTGGCGGCGCTCTTCTTTCCCCGCGTTTCGTTCCGCCCATCGGAATATCCTCGGGCGGAAGCAGCGCCTCCAGCCCGTGCACGGGCCTCTCCGGGCTTTGTTCGCCGGCGCCCGAGGCCGCGCGAGAACGGGGTGGCGCGGCCTGCGGTTCCACGCGCGGCGGCGGCGGCGTGGCGGGGCCGGCGCCAAACAGGTTCAGCACGGAATCGGCGAGCCGCGCCGGCGGCTCCGGCGCCGCGGCGCGCCAGGCGCCCGAAGGCAATCCCGCGACCGGCACGCCCTGATGCGCCGTCTTCATGAAGCGGCTCCAGATCTCGACCGGCAGATTGCCGCCGGACGCCTTTTGCGTCGGCGAATTGTCGTCGTTGCCGAGCCAAACGCCGGTGACGAGGTGGCTGGTGTAGCCAACGAACCAGGCGTCGCGCCAATCCTGGCTGGTGCCGGTCTTGCCGGCCGCCTGCCAACCCGGCAATTCCGCCTTGCGCGCGGTGCCGGTGAGCAGCGTCTCCTCCATCATCGTGTTCATCATCGCCACATATTCCGGCTCGATGACCCGGCCGTTGGAGCCCGTCTTGCGGGCGTAAAGCTGCTTGCCGTCCGCCGTGCGGACGCGCGTGATAATATGCGGCTGCACGCCGATGCCGCCATTGGCGAAGGGCGCATAGGCCGCGACCATCTCAAGCGGCGTGACCTCCGACGTGCCCAGCGCCAGCGAGGCGTTGGGCTGCAATTCCGAGGTTATGCCGAGCCGGTGCGCCGTGCGCACGACCGCCTTGGGGCCGACCTCCATGCCGACGCGCACGGCGACCGTGTTGAGCGAGAGCGACAGCGCCTTGGTCAGCGTCACCGGGCCGAAATATTCGCGGCTGTAGTTTTCCGGCTGCCAGCCCTTGACGTTGATCGGCCCGTCCTCGCGGACGGTGTCCGGCGTCAGGCCATGCTCCAGCCCGGTCAGATAGACGAACGGCTTGAAGGACGAGCCGGGCTGGCGCTTCGCCGCGATGGCGCGGTTGAACTGGCTTTCGCCATAGTCGCGCCCGCCGACCAGCGCGCGGATCGCGCCATTGGGATCGAGCGCCACGACGGCGCCTTGGGAAACCCCGAACTTGCTCCCCTTTTTGGCGAGTTCATCGGTCAGCGCGTGTTCGGCGGCGGATTGGAGATTGTGATCGAGCGTCGTCGTGACGACGAGATCCTGGTCGATCGCGCCCACCGTATCGGCGAGCACGTCCATTACATAGTCCGCGGCGTAGTTGATCGAGCCGGCGCCGCTGTCGCGATGAACGCGGGCGGGATTGGCCAGGGCGACCTTGGCCATCGCCTCGGTGATGTGGCCCTCCTGCGCCATGGCCGTGATCACCTGCGCCGCGCGTTCTGTCGCGCCTTCGGGATTGCGGTCCGGCGCGAGCTTGCTCGGCGCCTTCATCAGCCCGGCCAGCACGGCGGCCTCGGCCAGCGTCACGGCCTTGGCGCCGTGGCCGTAAAAGCGCTCGGCCGCGGCCTCGACGCCATAGGCGCCGGAGCCGAAATAGACGCGGTTCAGATAAAGTTCGAGGATCTGGTCCTTGGAATATTTATGTTCGAGCCAGAGCGCGAGAATCGCCTCCTGAATCTTGCGGGAAATCGTGCGTTCCTGCGTCAGGAACAAATTCTTGGCGAGCTGCTGGGTCAGCGTCGAGCCGCCCTGCACGCCGCCGCGTCCGGTGAC
>Ga0181530_10006871_pt1 | contig 11056 bp, 10 predicted proteins | sample PEATcosm2014_Bin_42_FD_119769 | JGI IMG/M metagenome (GOLD analysis project Ga0181530, IMG submission 119769) | Peatland microbial communities from MTU Mesocosm Facility, Houghton, MI, USA - PEATcosm2014_Bin10_60_metaG | ecosystem: Environmental > Terrestrial > Soil > Wetlands > Peat | place... | reverse complement strand
TCGCCGTGATCGTGCCCGGCACGTTCTCGTCGATAGTTGCCGCGAACCGCGCCAACATCTCGGCAATCGCTGCCGCCGCAGGCATTTCCGGCGGTAACGGAGCCGCCTTGTCCTCGTCGCCGGGACTGCGACCCGCATGGGTCAGCGCCAGGTCGTACGGCGTCGTCGTCACCGCGGTGAATCCATCGACGCGGGCCAACAGCCGCGCGATCCGATCGCCGGCGGCGTCGTAACCGCGCAGCGGCTGGATCCATACCTGGCTGGTGCCGTCATCAACGCTCTCGGTCAGCAGCCGGGCGACGGTTTTTTGTTCGTCGTTGAGCACTCGGCTTTCCCGGACGGCATAACGCACCGTGACGACCGGCAGCAACGCCCGCAGCCCAGCAATCGGCGTCAACGCATCGCGCAGCCGCCCGATCGGCAGCGCATGCGGCTGCGCCGGCCACTTCACCCCGGCCAGCGAGGCCTGCAACCGACCGCCATCCGGAAACTGCATGATCAGCGGCCCGTCGTCGACGAATTCCAGGGTGATCCCGGCGGAGTGCAGCCGCCAATCGAAGGTATCCAGCCAGGTATGTGACACCGTCTTTTCCGGTCCGGCGGCGAAGGCGAACTTGGGTGCAAGAGCCGCCGCGACAGCCTCAACCTCAACCGCGCCCTGCTTGCTGAAAGCGCGGGGAACGTCGCCCATGGCCTGCCCTTCGTTGGCCGCGTGGCCGCGACCGCGCGACAGACTATAGCCACCTTTGGTTAACGGAATGTTCATCCAGATGCCGAGCCATCAAAGCGTCCGCTGACCTCGCGGAGCTTACTCCGGCGTTTCGATCGTCATCGGTTACCGTCGGGTATGACCACCATCGCGGAACATGTGCGCAACTCGCTCGACGGACGTTGGCGCGACGTGAAGAACCAGATGCGGGAGCGGTTGACCGAGGAAGTCTTCCGTCCGCACTACACACCGAACACGGTCATCGCCCGCACCAAGGTGGCCGAGCAAATGAACATCATGGCCGCCGCCGGCGCGGCCGACGACAGCTTCCGCAAAGAGCACGGCGGCACCGGCAACGTCGGGGCCGCGATCACGATGATCGAGATGCTCGCGATGTCGGATCTGTCCCTAATGGTCAAGGCGGGCGTGCAGTGGGGCCTGTTCGGCGGGGCCGTGGAGAACCTGGGCACCGAACGCCACCACGAGGCGTATGTGAAACAGATCATCAACCTCGAGCTGCGCGGTTGTTTCGCGATGACCGAGACCGGACACGGCAGTGACGTCCAGTCCCTCGAGACGACTGCGACCTACGACGCGGCCACCGAGGAATTCGTGATCCACTCCGCGACTCCGACCGCACGCAAGGACTACATTGGCGGCGCCGCCGAAACCGCCTCCATCGCAGCGGTATTCGCCCAACTCATCACCACCGAAAACGGTGAGCAAGTCAACCACGGGGTGCATTGCTTCCTGGTGCCGATCCGCGACGACGAGGGCGACGACCTGCCCGGGGTGACGACATCGGACTGTCAGTACAAAGGGGGCCTGCCGGGGGTCGACAACGGTCGCATCGTGTTCGACCACGTCCGCGTTCCGCGGGTGAACCTGCTGAACAAGTACGGGGACGTGGCGGCTGACGGCACCTACAGCTCACCGATCGAGAACCCCAACCGTCGATTCTTCACGATGATCGGCACTCTGATCCGCGGACGGATCTGCGTCGGCGGCAGCGCGGGCAACGCGGCGCGGGTGGCCCTAGACATCGCGACCCGATATGCGTTGCAGCGCAGGCAGTTCAGCGCACCCGACGACGAGGGCGAAGTGCTTGTCATGGACTACCTGGTGCATCAGCGCCGATTGTTCCCGCTGATCGCGAAGTCGTACGCGTTGCAGTTCGCGCAGAACGAGCTGGTGGCCAAGTGCCACGATCTGCAGTCCGCCGACGCCCCCGACGCCGAGGAACAACGGGAGTTGGAGTCGCGGGCCGCCGGCCTGAAAGCGGCGAACACCTGGCACGCGTCCACCGCCATCCAAGAGGCCCGCGAGGCCTGCGGTGGCGCCGGTTACATGGCCGACAACCGGCTGATCGCGCTGCGGGCCGACACCGACGTGTTCACCACCTTCGAGGGCGACAACCACGTGCTGAACCAGCTGATGGCCAAGGAGCTACTGACCGCCTATGCCGACGACATCAAGGGCATGAGCCCGGTGGAATGGGTGCGCTTCGCAGCCAACTTCGCCGGCGAGCGGGTGCTGAAACGCACTGCGGCCGAGACGATTATCCAGACCATCGTCGACGCCCGGCAGGACAACGAAGAAGAGGGCAGCCTATTCAACCGCGGCACCCAGGTCAAGATGTTCGAGGACCGCGAGGAGTACATGATCGCCTCAGTGGCGCGCCGGCTGCAGGCCAACTCAAAAGAGATGTCGGCGTTCGATGCGTTCAACTCCGTGCAGGACCACGTGCTGCACGCCGCGAGCGCGCACATCGACCGGGTGGTGTTGGAGGCGTTCGTCGCCGGAATCGACGCTTGCGAAGACGACGAGGCCCGCGAGGTGCTCGGGCTTGTCTGCGACCTGTACGCGCTGACCGTGATCGAGGACGACAAGGCGTGGTACGTCGAGCACCGCTACCTGTCCACCGAGCGCGCCAAGGCGGTCACTCGCGGGATCAACGACCGGTGCCGGCGGCTCCGGCCCTACGCAGAAACCTTGGTTGACGGGTTCGGCATCCCCGAGCCGCTGCGATACGCCGAGATGCTGCATCCCGAGAATCTCCCCGGCTGAGCTAGTGATTCGGAACCGCGCCGCACATGACGAGCTGGCGGCCGTCCCTTCACCCGAACGTTAAAATCACCGCAAGTCTTGTCCGGACCTCCAGCGGGGCAGCTTCGGTGGGTGGCCGAGGCGGCAGCGGGATATGCTGGGAGGACTGCGGTATCTTGACGAGGATCTGCGACGAAGGGCGAGCCAGATGAATCCGAACCCGGACTACGACGCCAGCGACGAGTTGGAGTACGGGATTGCGTCGTACGCTTGGCTGCTTCGTGGCGTCTACCCCCCGCCGTCCTACGCACCGGACCTCGGCAACGCCGGCGGCTAGTCCCAGAACGTCACTGCGGCGGCGGTACGTAGCCGCCCGCTGAGTTCCGCAACTGCCAGAGCTGGGCCGGGCAGTAGATGTTGACCGCGTTCGAGATCAGGTAGTTGGCTGAGTACTCGTCGTTGGGCCGTACATCGTTTTTCACATCGCCGATGACTTGGGCGTAGCTGGCGCCGCCGGTGATCTTGTCGCAGATGCCGTGGGCATAGCTGATGGCATCTGCTGTGTTCGCGAAACTGTATTGCTTGCGAACGGTGGTGTCATAGATGAACTCGATATCCGGCGCCGGGACGGCGTGCGCCCGCGGCGCCAGCGCCGTCGCGCCGCCGAGAGTTGTCGCAGAGACGACCAGGGCGGCCAGCCACACACCGCGATTCATCTTCGGTCCCCTGTCTGTGGTCGCGTTGGGCTCGCTCATGCCGGTTGCCCGTACACCGCGACGAGGACGCTGCGGTCGAAGCTGTTCTCCGACCACACCCCGATCTGAGTGTTGGCGCAGTTCGACATGATCGCCATGTAGTCGGGGCGGTAATACCAATTGCCCATGACGTCAAGGTCGTTGATGGTCAGCGACTGGTTGATCGCCACGGTTTCCGCCACGGTGCCGCGGTAGCGCGCGTCCCGGGCCCGGTCCTGCACCGACGACCCATCTGACCCGATGTCGGCGTCGAGGCCTCGGTTGTTGAGCACGTCGACCGTGTGGCGCTGCGCGGCGGACTGCAGCTGCGGGTTGATCTTCAGCTTGGTGGTGCAGCCGGCCTGACTCTTGATGGTGTCGACGTTGACGACGATGCCGTTGTTGAGCCGGTCGTTATTCCCGGGAACCCCCGGAGCAGCCGATGCAATGGCGACCACGCTCGGGGCGACGAGCCCGGCGCCGATCGCCAACGGTATCGAGAAGATCTGTGCAAGTTGGCGACTCGCTCTTCTGTCAATCATGGCATCTCGTCTTCCTGATGGTCGCTAGCGGATGTTGGCCGCGAGATCGCCGGACATCGCGCCGAGCTGTCGGCTCCACGTCGGCCAGTCGTTGCCTCCGCCGCGGCCCAGATCGAAGTGGCCGTTGGTGCCGCCGACGTCGCGATAGTGGGAGTAGAACGTCGCGTTGGTGCCTTGCGAGATATCGCCGTAACCGGCCATCGCGCCTTGGTCGGTCGGGGCGCCGCTGCCCGGGCTGTAGACCCACAACCGGGCGTCGTTGTCGACCAGTTGCTGGATGTTCTGGTTGGGCGAATGCCATTTCCAGCGACCCAGCTGAGGCAGTCCCCACATGTGGTCGCTGTCGGCGCCGCCCTGCTTGAGCGCCGCGGTGATCGTCCCGTCCACGCCGGCCCGTTCGGGGGTAAGGAATCCCGACAGCGAACCCGCGTAGCGGAACCGGTCAGGATGGAAGGTGACCAGCGCGGCCGCCGCATACCCGCCTTGCGAGACGCCGACGACACCGTGCCCGCCGGGCGCCAACCCCTTGTTGGCGGCCAACCAGTCCGGTAGCTCACGAGACAGGAAGGTCTCCCACTGCTTGCTGCCGTCCTGCTCCCAGTCGGTGTACATGCTGTAGGCGCCACCGGCCGGCGCCACCACCGAGATCCCTTTACCGCCCAACGTGTTGAATCCGTTACCCGCCGTCACCCAGTTGCTGACATCCGGTGCGGCGTTGAACCCGTCCAGCAGATACGCCGCGTGCGGTCCCCCGGCCAGGAAGGCCACCGGAATATCGCGACCCATCGACGGCGACGGCACCAACAGGCTTTCGAATCCCGCCGCCGCTGACAGTCCCGTGGTGCCGGTCGAACCTGAAATGAGGTTCGCCGCACACCATCCGACAGTCAGAGCGATGGATGAAAGCCGCCGCAGACTCATCGACAAACGTTTCATATCCGCCTCACTTACTTACACCGGGTCGAACTGCGAGATGAGCCATCGACCGTCGACCTTGTCGAGACTGACGCGCACGCTGGACGTGCTCTGGGTAGGCGCATCGTTGCCGATGGTGGTGGTCTGGTCGACGAAAACCAGTACTACCGCGTGCTTTCCGGTCGCCGACACCGAAGCCGCCGCAGGCACAGTGGCCACCGCCGAAATGTGTTGCTGCTTAGCACCCGGCGCGACCACATCTTTGACTAGCTGCGTGTACTGCTGACGGAAGGGCTCAGCGAGGCGGTCGGCGGCGCCCTTCAAATCCTGGTCGACGGTTTCCGGCTTGTACGACAAGATCGCGACGGTGTTGTCGCTGGCGGCTCGCACCGATTGGTCTGCCGCCGCTCGGGATTCCCGCGCCGTGCCGTCTAGCCATTTCAGGTAACCGACTCCGAGGGCGAGTATCAGCGCCAGCGCGGGCAGTACCGCAACTAACAGACGAGCCCAGGAGAACCCGGCGCCTTGCCCGGCCGGCGCTCCTTCCGCGTCGTCCTCGTCCACTGCTTCGTCGACGTCAGGCACCTCCGCTTCGTCGGCCGCCTCCGTCTCGTCGGCCAAGCCATCGCGCTCGGCACTGTCATCCCGCGACGGCTCGTCGGCGACGGGATCGTTGTCACCGGACATCGCGGACTCCTCCTCTTGCGCAGTGAGGGCGATTCGACTGCTCACGGCACGAACTCGACATTCGACACCTTGGCGCCATCCCCTGTCTTGTCGACGGTAAGGCGCATCCGCCATCTGCGGGGCTCTTGGTCTGCCGGCGCCGCGGCCATTGACGTCTTGACCGCTACCGCGACGAGCACTTGCGCCTGGTCTTTCGTGTAGGAGAGCAGACCCGACTCGGCGATTGTGCCTTCCGACTTGGACTGCACTTTCTTGACGACCTCGACGAATGGTTTCGACCGGTTCTGGAATTCATCGTGAAAGCCGCCGGTCGCCGAGTCCAGTACCCGTTTGATGTCGGCATCGACCTCGGTGTAGTTGATCGTGGTGAGATTGATCGCGGTCTGCCGCGCGACTTGCACGTAAAGGTTGCGCTGCGCTTGCTCCTGGCGGTCAACGTGCACGCGGTATCCCAGCCAGCCCCCTAAGCCGGCCAAAGCCACGATGATGGCGACACCGACGGCGATTGGTTGGGGAATGTTGGAAAGCCATTGCCGTACACGCCTTTTCGTGCCCGATTTCGCGGCCGCCTCAGTCCCGGGCTCGTCAGCTTCAGAGTCCGCGACATCAGTTTCCTCGGCGTCGATGTCCTCGGCGTCGATGTCCTCGGCGTCGAGCTCGTCGTCGCCGAGCTCAGGGGCGCTTAAGGATTCGGCATCTACGGATTCGGCTTGTTCGGCGGCACCATCATGCTCTGCCATGTCTTGCCTTTCGAAGTAAAAGCCAGGTCGGAATCACTGTAGTGACGGCCGTCAGGGCCGACGTAGTTTCCGGTCGCCGGATCGTAAGGGATAGCGACCGGCGGCTTCACCGGCGGTTCAGCGGGTGGGTGCCAGTGCTCGCCCGGCGAATACGGTGGTCCGCCCTTCGGGTACTGCGGCACACTCTGGCCGCTCAACGTCGCGTTGGGATCGCCCTTCCAGAACAGGCCGTCGTTGAGCGGGACGTACTGCTCGTCGCTTTCGCACATCTCGACGGTCGGTGCTCGCTTGCCCGGCGTTGTCTCGCAGGGAACGTTACGAACACCGCGGACGTTCATGTCGGAGTTCTGCGGGATGCGGCAGTACAACTCGCCGTTGGTGCGGTCGGGATAGTCCTCCCGCACCGGGATGCGCTGCTGCTGCACCGGCAGGAACCCGGCGTTGCATGGTGGCGGCGAGTTGAGGTTCAAGTTGAAGTCGAGATAGATGCCTTTATAGTCCAACTTGGCAACCCTGTCCGGCACGATGATCGACGACATCACCGCGGTCCCCTGCGGAAACATGACCAACAGCTGCTCGAGGTCGTTTCGGTAGGACAGCGCAATATTGCCCAGACTGACCAAGTTCGCCAGTAGCACCGGGAGCGTGGGAGCCAGCCGGTCGAACAGCGCGGTGCCTTCGTCGAGCGCCGGGCCGGCGGTGTTGAGCAAGTCCGCGAACCTGTCGTCTTGTGCCTTCAGCTGACTGGTGATCGCGTTCACCCGCTGCGCCCAGGTCGCGATGGAATCCGACGTTCGCACCTGCGAGCTGGCCACCGGTGGGAACTCGTCGATCAGCCGGGAGAACGTGTCGCTGGTTTTGCCGGCGTCGATCGCCAACGCGGTGCTGCCGTCGACGAGCCGGGACAGCTCCGGCCCCAAACCCGCGACGGCTTTGGAGGCTTCATCGACGACGGTGTGCAGGTTGTCCTGCGGGATCGCCGCGAGCGCCTTATTGGTTGTGTCCAGCAGGGATCCGATGTCGACCGGGATCTGTGTCTTGCCGACCGCGATCACGTCGCCGTCGCGCAATTTCGGGCCGGTGTCCTGCACGGTGCCGGAATGCGGTGTCAACTCGAGGAACTGCTCGCCGATCGCCGAGCGGCTGTGCACCGCAGCTGTCACGTTGGCGGGAATCGCGATGTCGGATTTCAGCGAAAGAACGGCCTGAACCCCGTTTTGGGTGACGTCGACCGATTTGACGCTGCCGATCTCGCTGCCGCGATAGGTGACCACCGACGTCGGATACAACCCGCCGGACGCGGCTAGGTCGACCTTCACCGTGTATCTGCCAACCCCCAGCAGCGCAGGCACTTTGATGAAGCCGAATGCCATCACGGCGATGGAGATGATGGTGACCGACGCAAGGATCGCCAACTGCGTCCACACCCTGCGGGACAGGCGCAGCGAACTCGAACGGGCCATGCTAGTAGCCCCCCCAGTGGTAGGCGGCGATCAAGGGATTGACCGCGGTGTATGGGCTGGGCATCTGGCCGATGGTTCGGCCCCACTGCATCTCGAGTTCGGTGAGATTTCCTTCCCATTTCGACCCGGTGAAGAAACCGCTGTCCAGACGGCTCAAAGTCAGGTCGACGATGAGCGAGATGTTGGCGAAGTCACCCCGAAACCAGTTGGGGACCGTGCTTTTCACCCACGGCAGCGTAGAAAGGAAATCCAGACCTCGGGTAAGCGCGGGTCCAGCATTGGCCAGTTCGCGCAGCGCCGGCGCGAGGTTGCGGAAGTTGTCGACGAGCGATTTCTTGGTTTCATTGATCGTGGAGGCGGCGACAGCGCTGAACTGGCCCACCTTGTCGATCGCATCGACCAATGTCTTTCGGGTATCAGACAGGACTCCCAGCGCCTGCGGGATCGTCGTGAGAGCCTTATCGACCGCTTGATCTTTGTCGGCCACCTGGCCGACCAACGAATTGAGACTGTCGATGGCCGTGATGATGTCGTCAGTCTGTTTTCTCGTCTCAGTGATGAAGATGTCGAGTTGGGTCAACAGGCTGCGCATCTCTTTTTCACGGCCGGTCAACGCCGTTGCGAAAGCCCGGGTGATCTCTTGAATACGGCCTATCCCACCGCCGTTGAGCAGAATCGCCACCGATGCCAGGGTCTGCTCGGTGGTCGGGTACGTCGCGGCTCTGGACAGTGGAATCACCGAGCCGTTCTTGAGCTCACCTTTCGGTGCCTCGTCGGTCGGCGGCGCCAGCTCGATGTGCATCGAGCCCAGCAGGCTGGTTTGGCCGACTTTGGCGGTGCTGTTCGCTGGCAGGTGAATATCACCGTTGATCCGCATGGTCACCAGGGCATGCCAGTCCTGCACCTCGATCTTGGTGACGTTGCCGATGTTGACATCGGCGACCCGCACCCGAGTATTCGGCTGAATGACGACGACGTCGGGCAGTTGAGCCTGAATGGTGTACACACCGTCGCCCTTGCCCTGGGTTCCCGGCAGCGGTAGCGAGTTGAGACCCCGCCATCCTCCACAACTCGTCAGCAAGCACAAGCACGAGATGGCAAGCGCCGCAGATACTGTGCGCCTCACGGTGTGCCCCTCGGCGGCACCGGTGCGGCCGCAGGCACCATCAGGCCCGGCAGTCCCCCGTGGGGGTCGGTTGACCGGACCGCGGTCGGCGCCGGCGGCACGGCGCCCCCTGGCAGTGCTTGGGACGACGTCACCGGGGGGCCGCCCCCACCGGGGGGCGGGCCACCAGGCGCGTCCGGCGGCGGTATGTGCGGGTTGAGCTTGTCCTCGCTGTAGGTGATCTCGTTGGGACGTGCCGATGCACCCACGAATGGGTTGAAACCGAGCGGCAGGAAGTTGTACTGGCGGTTTTTGATGATCGGAGACAAATACTGCTCGCACAGTCGCGCCGAATTTTTCGCCCCGACACGGCCATCGGACTCGATTGAACCGCAAATGGATTGGACAGTGTCGGCAAAGTTCGACAGGGCCAGAATCCCGGTGACCGCGCTCTGCGCCGGTTGATAGATGTTGAGGAAGTTCTGGAACACGTTCGGCGCGACGTGCAGGGTTTGCTTGATGTCACGGCGGCTGTCGTTCAACGCCGTGGTGATGGCGTTGAGGTGGTCGAAGGTCGTACCGATGGCTTCTCGGTTCTCGGCCACGAAGGGACGCAGATCGTTGACTGCGCCGTCCAATCCCTGAATGGCCTGGCCCCACTCGTTGGGAGTATTGGTCATCACCGTGGTGATGTTGGCCAAGTTCTTGTTGAACGACGCCAGCAGCTCACTGCTCGAGGTCAGCGCGGAGACGAACTTCTCCAGGTTGCGCAGCGTGCTGAAAATGTCCGTGCTGTGGTCGCCGAGCGCTGAAACCGCCTGCGAGAGCTTGATGACGGTGTCGCGCGCGGTGTCGCCCTCGCCGCGCAGGTTCGCGGCTGAGGTGTTGACGAATTGCCCCAGCGCGCTTGTCCCGCCCTCGGTCGTGGGTTGCAGGGACTCGGTCAACTTCTCCAACTGCTTACGCAGGTCGTCCCACTCGACGGGGACCGCGGTCCGCTCCTCCGGAATGGTCGCGCCGTCAGCCAGTTTCGGCCCGCCGGAGTAGACCGGGACGAGCTGGATCGCGCGCGAAGTGACCAGTGACGGCGACAGGATCGCTGCTCTGACGTCGGCGGGAACCGGATATTCCGACTCGACGGTGAACGTGACCTTCGCCGCGTTGGGCTGCGGCTCGATCTTCTCGATTGTTCCGACCGCGACGCCGAGAATGCGGATCTCGTCGCCGGTGTAGACACCGTTGGTGTTAGGGAAATAGGCGATGTAGGTATTTCTGGTCACCTGCTTCCACCACGGCGTGACCATCATGCTGATCCCGACGAGCAGGATCAGCACCAGGCTGATCGCAGTCCCGATCTGCGTGACGCGTCGGTGATTCACAATCCAGGCGCCGGCGTTGTTGAACCAGGCGCCGGCTTTGGCGAATGCCATCAGTGACCCCCGTTCGCAGGCACTTCATTGGGCGCGGGCACATACACCGGTGTTTGCTTGGGCGGCGGCTTCAGGTCGGCCGGGGGCCCTGGCGGGGGTCCACCGGGCGGCGGCGCCGGCGGCGGCGGGCGGTACGGATAGCAGTTGGGGCCGGGCAGCGGAACGCCGGCCGGACCGCATGACTGCTGGTCCGGGTTGCCGGTGATCGCATCCGGGATCGAGCGTCGCGGCTCGCCGCCCTGGCCGGTGCGCGGGTAGGGCAACGGCAGCAGTGGCAGGCCAGGCTGGCCGGTGCCCGGGTCGACGAGCTGCGACGGGAGCAGCACATTGGGATCAAGCCCCAAATCAGAGAACGCCGCGTCGGTGAACGGCTGCACAAATTGCCCCAGTGTCAGGTTCGGCAGCGAGGCTTTGAAGAACGGCCCTGACCCCAGCACTTCACCGAACGACATCGCGTACTTCGGGATGAGGTACAAGGTGCGCTGCAGTTCCTTTTTGCGATCGTCCAAGACCGACAGCACACCGTTGAGCTTGTCCAGGGCGGGCTTGAGCTGCGTCCGGTTGTCACCGATGACAGCAGATATCTGCCGCGTCGCGGCCCCGACGTTGGTCATCAGCGCGTCAACCGCGTTGCGTTGCGTCAGAAGCTCGGCCAGCAAGGCATTCGCGTTGATGACCAGGTTGG
>Ga0181530_10006870_pt1 | contig 11056 bp, 9 predicted proteins | sample PEATcosm2014_Bin_42_FD_119769 | JGI IMG/M metagenome (GOLD analysis project Ga0181530, IMG submission 119769) | Peatland microbial communities from MTU Mesocosm Facility, Houghton, MI, USA - PEATcosm2014_Bin10_60_metaG | ecosystem: Environmental > Terrestrial > Soil > Wetlands > Peat | place... | reverse complement strand
TTCAGGCCCGTTTCTGGACAGCTTCCGGGTGGGCGACAGACCGGGAGTTATTTCTCCGCCTCGGTTAGAAAAGATCCCTGGCCTGTAGGGAACCAACTGGTATGATGACCTCGATAAAAAGCCAGAATCTGAGGCCAACCAAGGATAGGGATCTTTCTTCGGCGTATGGGGGACGCATTGACTGACTCGAGCCATAACGCATTTAATCGTCGGGAGTTCATCCACGGCGCGCTTGCTGGAGCCGCCTTCGCAGCATTGCCAATCCCTGCTTTCTCTTTAGACAATCCTGTCCTCCAGGCGGTGCTGAGCCAAATACCGAAGATGCATGACGAGAACGTGAAGCGGCTGCAGGACTGGATCGCTTTGCCCTCGATCGCGGCCGAGAACCGCAACTATCCGCAGGGCCCTGACTGTATGGCACAACTCGCTCGCGACGCAGGATTCGCGAACATTGAAATTGTGCCAACCTCGGGCAAACCTGGGGTCTTCGGCACTCTGGATGCAGGTGCGGCAACCACGGTTGGCATCTATTTTATGTACGACGTGAAACAGTTCGACCCTTCGGAGTGGTCTTCACCACCGCTCGAAGGGCGGATCGTGGACAAGGAAGGATTGGGCAAGATCTGCGTCGGTCGCGGCGCTGTGAACCAGAAGGGGCCTGAAACGGCCTTCCTCGGCGCCCTTCATGCTTTCAAGGCAGCGGGAACAAAGCTGCCTGTAAATCTCGTGCTCGTCTGTGAAGGTGAAGAAGAGATTGGTTCGACCCACTTTCCAGAGGTTGTCCACCAACCCAAGGTCACCGCTGCGTTGAAGAAATGCATGGGTGTGTTCATCCCGGAAGCAGGCCAGGACGAGGATGGAGGTATACAGATATCACTCGGCGCCAAGGGGGTAGTTGAGCTCGAACTGGTTTCCAGTGGAGAGCGATGGGGACGAGGGCCCAAACATGATGTTCACTCCAGCCTGGAGGCACAGGTGGACAGCCCCACCTGGCACCTGGTGCAAGCGCTCAACACGCTCATCGAGTCCGATGGACACACGCCTGCTGTGGCGGGCTTTTTTGACAAGGTCAAGCCGCTTACCCCCGCTCAAATGAAGATGATTCAGGATGCCGCCGCTCGCCGCAGTGAAGCCACGGTCAAGAAGCAGCTAGGCGTTGAACATTGGGTGCATGACACAAACTGGCTTGACTCGCTCGTGCTGCTCGAATCCAAGCCGACGATCAACATCGAGGGCTTGGTCGGTGGGTACACCGGTCCCGGTGGCAAGACCGTTCTGCCGCATCGCGCCCTGGCGAAGATTGACATGCGGCTGGTGCCTGACATGACGGCTGCTGGTACATTGGCGCTTCTGAAGGAGCACCTTGCCAAGCGCGGCTTCGGCGATATCGAGGTCAATATGAGTGGTGGCTACGATCCGACACAGACCTCGCAGGATTCGAAGCTCATCCAGGCGCAAATTGCGACTTACCGCAAGCTAGGTCTGGATCCCGTGCTGTGGCCTCGATCCGCCGGCTCCTGGCCGGGATACATCTTCACTTCCGAACCTCTCAATCTTCCCGCCGGACATTTTGGAGTGGGGCACGGGACCGGGGCACATGCTCCCAATGAGTACTATCTGATCGATTCCACGAATGCAAAGGTTGCGGGGATGGATGGGGCTGTGGGCTCCTTCGTCGAGTATCTCTACGCGTTGGCTTAAAGCAGAGTGAGATGGTAATTATCGGATGTTCGCACCTCAGAGCACGAGATAAGCTCTCCCGGCAAATTGACCCGATCCGAGATTGTTCTCGAGTGCACGGGTAAACGGAATTGTGCCCAAGGACGACGCTGGCCAGAAGTCGGCTTCGGGGAAATCATGCAGTGATCCGTTGATCTCCCCTAAGCCCGTTTCTGGCCAGGCCAATCAATAGACGTTGATAGTTCGGTGGCCACAAGGGCGTTTGTCGGTAACCGATCCGCTCTCCTTAGCAGCTAATTTCCTGTTTGCCCGTCATCCGCTCAAGAGCAGGGAGTGATGCGAACGACCGTCTAAGAACAGGTCGCGGACGTACCGGCACAAAGGAGCACATCTGGACCCCCGTGTGGCGTTTTCAATGGCTTGGTGGGATGCACTTTCAGGCGAAGAATCTGCTACCATGACCGTTCGGTGAGGTTGCCATGCCCCAATACGTGATCGAGCGTGAAATCCCAGGCGCGGGTAATTTATCGGATGCGGAACTGCAGGCAGTCGCCAGAAAGTCGCTAGGCGTGCTTAAGGATATGGGACCGGAAATCAAATGGCTCCACTCCTACGTCACCGGCGATAAAGTTTATTGTGTGTACCTGGCGCCTGACGAGGAAACGATTCGCGAACACGCACGCCGAGGGGGTTTTCCGGCGAATCGCATCTCGGCAGTGCGGCGCCTGATCGATCCCAGCACTGCAAATTGACTTAAGCAGAGTTTCGAGCCCGAAGACCTGATTCCGCGTCGCAGTTAAGCGCCTCATGGACGGCTTGCTCGACCGGCATCGCCCAACCTTCCATCCACGCCGTCAGACCTGCAGCATTGTCGAGCGCTCGGCGCGCAAATTCCAGGGCCTTCTCAAGCCTGGGTTGCTCGGCGGGCGTGAGCGGAGCGCCCAATCTTTGGCGAAGCGCGGCGGCGGCTCCCGCCAAGTGCAGCGATTGCTCGGCGTTCGATTGCGCCGCGGCACTTACAGCAAGACATTCGAGGGCCCGCGCGATGCCGCGTTGGTGCCCCAACTCTTGGAACAGCTTGATGCTTTCACCGTACAGACGACGCGCCTCGGCGTTGTTCCCCTGATCGCAGCTTAGACTTGCCAGATCGGAGAGGGCGCTCGCAATTCCCCAGCTATCACGCAGTTGGCGAAACTCCGACAGGCTCTGTTCACAAAGTGAACGCGCGGCAACCAAGTCCGCTTTTCCCCGAGCGACGTCGCCCAGGTAGTTCAACGTCCAGGCGGCACCGGCAACATCTCCGACCTTACGGAACATCGTCAGACACTCGTCGTAAAGCGAGGATGCACGCTCATATTCGCCCTGCAACTTCATCACGCTGGCGAGATTGCTGAGGGCTCGGGCGATGTCGGCCGGATCGCCAAGGTCCTTCCAAATCGCGACACATCGCTCGAAGAGTAAGGATGCGGCGGCAATTTGGCCACGATCGCGAGCGATGACGGCCAACGCGTTCAGTGCGACGGCAACGCCGCGATTGTCGTTTAGCTCGAGACAGGTCTCGAGACTGTCTTCGAACATCTGCTGTGCAGAGCCGTAATCGCCCTGCTCGCCCGCCAGAACTGCACCAGCAAACAGAAGGCGCGCGCGAAGCTTCGGACGAGCCGCGGCACCTTCCAACGCCAGGACCCTGGCGATGCCGTCACGGCCCTCCGCAAGATGTTCCCGTGTTTCCCAGAAGCGAAACAGGGCGGCGCCGATGCGAAGGCCCCAGTCGGCATCCCCAGTTTTGATCAGATAATCGAGCGCCAAGCGGAAGTTGTCGTGCTCGACCTCAAAACGGTCGAGCCATTCGGGGTGAGCGGCCATGTCCTCGGCACCTTCTTCGGCAAGCACAAGGTAATAAGCGGCATGGGCTCGGCGAGTCGCAGATTCATCGTCGCTCTCCGCGAGGCGTTCGAGAGCGTACTCCCGGATGGTGGAGAGCATAAAGAAGCGCGTTTCTTGATCGACCTGCTCCATCTGCTGCGCCAAGCTCTTGTCCACCAGCGAAGCCATGCCGTCGAGTACGTCCAAGCCCAGATCGGCCTTGATGTCGCACACGGCTTCCACGCCTTCCAGCGTGCAGCCACCTGTAAACACGGAAAGCCTCCGAAGGAGCGTTTGTTCAGCGCTGTTGAGGAGGCCGTAACTCCAGTCCACGGTGTTGCGAAGGGTTTGTTGCCGCGTTGGCAGATCGCGGGGGCCGCCGGTCAACAGGTTCAAGCGGCTTTCGAGGCGTGTCAGCATGGCGAACGGCGAAAGCAGCTTGATGCGTGCCGCAGCAAGTTCGATGGCGAAAGGCAGGCCGTCAAGGCGAGAGCAGATGGCCGCCACCGCGGGTGCATTTTCCTTTGTCAGCGCGAATTCGTGCTTCACAGCCTGCGCGCGTTCCACAAAGAGCGCGATCGCTGGAAGCTGGGAAAGCGCTTCCAGAGGCGGGATGAACTTGGGGTCGGGCAGTGCAAGTGGTGGCACGGGAAATTCATGTTCGCCGTAGATATGAAGCGGCGCCTGGCTCGTGACCATGACCTTGAGTTTGGGGCCGGCAGTAAGCATTTGCGCCACGACCAGCGCGCCGGAGACTAGGTGCTCGAAGTTGTCGAGCATGAGGAGCATCGGCTGGCTCATGCCGCCCACGTACTCCATCAAGTTTTCCTGCGGTGACGTATTTCCGGTCTCGCGCACGCCCACTGCTTGCGCGATCGTGGCAGCTATCAAGCCACGTTCGCCAATCGCGGACAGAGCGACGAAGCAAATACCGCCGGGAAACTGGTCGGCGATTTCGCCCGCCACCTGCAAGGCCAGCCGCGTCTTCCCAATTCCGCCCGGACCGGTGAGGGTCAAGAGGTGTACGTCAGAGCGGCTCAAGAGCTGACGCAGACCAGCCACTTCGTGTTCCCGTCCAATGAATGCGGTGCGCTGCACCGGCAGGTTGTTGGGGCGAGGTTCGGATTCCCGGGCCGGAGCATCGGCGAGGCGGTCGCGCACCGCAGCGAGGTCGCGCGCCAAATCCCGGGTGGAGGCGTAACGCTGCTTTGGGTCCTTGGCCAGACAGCGCTCCACGATCCAAATAAAAGGAGCGGGCGCCTGAAGCATTCTGGCTCCGAGGCGGTCGGGCTCATCGCGAAGGATTGCGGCCGTCGTTTCCGCATGGGTCTTTTTCTGGAACGCGGGAGTTCCGGTGGCCATTTCGTAGAGTACCGATCCGAAGGAAAACTGGTCAGAACGAAAATCGACTTCGCCACCGGTCGCTTGCTCCGGCGACATGTAGCCAACGGTGCCCATCACCGTTCCCTGCTCGGTGATGCTGGTAGTCGCATCCGAACCGGGGGCGTGGTCGAGCTTAAGAAGTTTCGCCAGACCGAAATCCAGCACCTTAGCCGTACCGTCGCGAGAAACCATCAGGTTCTCAGGCTTCAGATCGCGATGAATGATGCCAATCTCGTGCGCTTTGGCGAGACCGTCGGCAACCTGCGCCGCGATTGCGACAGACTTGCGAAATGGAAGCGGGCCAGAGGCGAGCAGCGAACGAACCGTTTCTCCATCCACCAATTCCATCGCGATATAACACGTGCCGTTCACGTGCCCGAGTTCATAAATCGTCACGATGTTCGGGTGATTAAGCGCACAGGCGGAACGAGCCTCCTGCTCGAAACGCGATAAGGCATCCGATTGCGAACAGCGGTCCAGCGAAAGGGTCTTGATTGCGACCTCACGGTCGAGGCGGGTGTCCTTAGCGCGATAGACCTCACCCATGCCGCCGGCGCCCAGTCGCTGAAGAATCTCGTAACTGCCGAAGCGCGCACCCGGCGACAGCGTGGATGGCTCCGAACCTGACGTGGGAGGTGGATTCATGGGCCTTGCTGGCGCAGCTCTCGGCATGCCGAAGCGGACCGCCCGCTGCTGCGCAATTACACCTGAATTTCAGGTCGCTGCCGCGACAGACCCCAAGGCAGCACCCCGGCTGCACTTATAATATCCCAGATTTCGGAGGGGATTTTATGGATATTCGATCGTTGCAGCGGCCACTGAAGGATCTGTACCGCCAAGACCCGGCCAGTTCCCGAATCACGCTGACCGCGCGCGGCACTCAGGCCGACGCACCGATCGCTTGCTCTGTGGACTTGGGGCGGGCAATCTACAAGGCGCAAGCGCACAAAGGAGTCGGTGGCGCCGGTACGGGAGCCTGCTCCGGAGATCTGCTGTTAGGTGCGTTAGCCGCCTGCGCACAGATCACTTGCCAAATGGTAGCCGCTGCCATGGGAATACCAACCGAGGGCATCGAGGTCACAGTCGAGGGCGATCTGGATCTGCAAGGAACGCTGGGAATATCGAAAGAGGCGCCCGTCGGATTTCAGAGCATCAGAGTCATTTTCGACGTCCGCGCACCGCATGCAACTGTGGAGCAGTTAAGCGCGTTGCAGGCCAAGACGGAACAGTATTGCGTGGTGATGCAAACGTTGCAGCATCCGCCCAAGATTCAGAACAAATGGAAGCAGTTGGGATGATCAAAGGTTCAGAGTGGATGTCAGGCTTGATCCGTGTTCTCGGGTAGCCCTTAGGACCACCAATTCTAGAGGACCCCGCCCAAAATTCCACAGCAAGAACATCCCCAAGGAAACACGTCACTTGTTCGTGGAGTCGGCGTATCAGGAGTTGGATCTCGGGGTCCCTCTTTCAGGTCGGTTTGATGTTCTGATTCACACGGAACAGGTTCGCCGGATCGTAACGCTTCTTGATCTTCGCCAGACGGTCGTAATTCTTGCCATACGTCGCCCGGATGCGATCTTCGCCCTCTTCCATCATGAAGTTGATGTACGCGCCGCCAGCGGAGTATGGATGAAGCGCGCTCCAATATTCCTTCGCCCACGTGGAGATTTTTTCCTCGTTCGCGGCGTCTGAATCCACCCCGACAATCACGGAAGCCCACATCGCGTCGCGGTAACTCCACGGCGTTGCGCTGTTCTTGACGCGGCTCGCCGCGCCGTTGACCGGGTACAGGTGCATGGTCGACTGCATCGTCGGCAACTTCGCCGCGTGCTTCAGATGCAGCGCAATGGCTTCGTCAGGGAGCGTGCGCACGAAATCGGCCTTCCAATACCATTGCTGGCCCGGCGGATAGAGACCATCGAACAGACCTTGCAGTGCCGGATGCGGAATCGGGCCGACCATGTCTAGCGCCGGAGCCTTGAAACTCCGGATCGGCTTGAACACCTTCTCCGCCTTCTTGATCGGTCCGGTATAGCACCACACGATGCCGCACATCTTCTTATTGTGCAGATTCTCGGGGAACGGCGGCCCCGGCGGCACGGTGAGGAAAGCAAAGAACCCATAGACGTCATCGGGCGCCTCCGCGATGAAGCTGCGGTACCAGCGCATCATCTCCGCCGCGTCTTCCAGCGGCCACAGCATCGGCCCGCCGTAGTCGGTGTGCACGAGTTGCGCCTTGAACAGAAACGACGTCACGACGCCGAAGTTGCCGCCCCCGCCGCGCACCGCCCAGAACAGGTCGGCATTTTCCTTGGCGCTGGCGGTAACGAACCGCCCGTCGGCCAGCACCATTTCGACGGCCAGCAGATTGTCGATCGTCAGGCCGTACCGTCGCGTCAAGTAACCGATCCCGCCGCCCAGGGTCAATCCGGCTACGCCGGTTGTCGAAATGATGCCCGCAGGAACCGCGAGACCGAACGCGTGCGTCGCATGGTCCACGTCGCGCCAAAGCGCGCCGCCGCCGGCCAGCACGGTCTTCTTCTTCGGGTCCACGCGTACATAGTTCATCGGCGAAAGATCGATCACCAATCCGTCATCGCACACGCCCAACCCGCCCGCGTTGTGCCCGCCACCGCGGATGGCCACCAGCAGCTTCTGCTCGCGGCCGAACTTCACCGCCGTCATGACGTCGGCCACGTCGGCACAGCGCGCAATCAGTCGTGGGCGCCGGTCGATCATCCCGTTGTATACCTTGCGAGCCGCGTCGTAACTCGGATCGCCTGGCTCAATCACCCCTCCGCGCAAGCTGGCTCTGAAAGCTGCAATCGTCGCTTCGTTCAGCATCGTTACCTCGACCTCCGAAAAGTTGACCTGTTCTGCCGCCGCAGTTGGGTGCATAGCGGTGGTACGGCGTCACCGGGCAAACCCTGTGTCATCCGCTAAATTTAGCCAGAATTTTCTATTTGTACCCCCAGTTCGCACATAGTACGCCTCTCCTTCCATGGACACAACGAATTGGCCGCAAGAGCAGGTCCCAGCGAGATCGGATCCCAATGGTTGATTAACGCGCAAAACGTAGAAGGGGCTGTACTTCGGCATTTCAATTCGAGCCACCACGCGATAATTCCCGGATTGTTCGGCAAACAGGAAGTAATCCAAAACTGAAGACCGTCGGTTGCGGGATCGAAACCACACGCTCGAAGATTTCAGGCCACGAGTCGGCTTCTGTGCCGGATTTGTCCCGACAAGTCCGCTTCGAGGCCGTGACCACCCATCAGCTGTCTTCCAGTCCGAGGTTGTCGTTCACGGCTCGGTTGAGTTTCTGCTTGCAGCCGAGATACCGCTCAGTTGTTTGAACCGATGCGTGTCCAAGTAGAAACTGAATTTGCTCAAGTTCTCCGCCTGCCAGATGGCATAGCCGAGCACAGGTGCGACGCAAGTCGTGAGGAGCCAGATTCTTGATGTCGGCACGTTTGGCAGCCGCTTTCACCACGTGCCAGATGGCCTTCGGCGTGATTCTATCGCCCCAGATCTTATCCAGTCGACTTACCCGGCGGAAGATCGCCCCGCCGTTGATGCCAGCCGCCGCGGTCCACTCATCGACGGCGCGTTTCGCCCACACCGGAACAGGAACCGTCCGGATGTGCTTTCCTTTGCCAACCAGGTCAGCAATCACGCAGCGCTCCTCGCGGACTTGGAAGTCTTCCGTTCCGAGTCCAACCAGTTCGGCCCGTCGCAGTCCGCATCCGATGAGCAGCGCCAGAATCGCCCGATCACGTTTGCCTCGGAGGCTGCCTGACGGCGGTTCGCCGAGGAGGGTTCTCGACTGATCGACGGTCAACCAGTTGCCAATCCGTACCCCCAGACGCTTTGCGCCTTTGACACGACGGATTCCTGCGGCTAGGTCAGGGCTTAGAAGGCCAGTATCGGAGGCTTCATAGGCAAGGCGTCTCACGGCGGCTAAGCGCACATTGATGGTGGAGGGCGCTAGGTTCTTCTGTTCGAGAAAGAACCGATAGCGAAGGACGACAGTTCGGTTGAAAGGCCAAACGCGGTTCGGAGCAATACCACCCGATAAATTCGTCGATCGCATCACCGTATGATTCTTGCGAACTGGCTGCGCCGAGAGAGTGAAGAACCGCATTCTTCGACTGCTCTAAGTCGGCTAATCGAAGCATTGTTCTTGTCTTGGAGCGTCTCGATGTCTTCCGATGTGCCATACTGGCGGCCTCCCACGCCGCGATCAGTATGGTCGTGCAGTTGGATGCTCATGGTCCCGAAGCCCGTTTCTGGATAGCTTACGGGTTGCTGGCTACTCACCAAAGATTAGTAAACAGGCTGTCTGTCACTGGGGATCTATATGGTCAATTTCACAGAGACTGTTTACCAGCAGCGTGAGCCGCAGCATTGGCCGCGCACGTTAGGGCCCAGATGTCGCTGCCCGCTCCCCAGGGTTGATGTCGAACTCGGGATGAGGTACCCCCATCATCCACTTGTCGAACCAACCCACGATGTGTTCAAGGCGTTCGATGCGATGCCAGGGTTCGCCCGAGCGCGAAAGTTCGTGCGTCTCGCGTGGAAAGACAACCATGGCAGTTGGGCGTTTCATATACTTGAGCGCGCGGAACAACTGTTCGCCGCCTGAGTCTTGCGGAGTGCGATAGTCGGATTCGCCCAGCACAAACAGGACTGGAGTGTGGATGTTCTTCACAAAGGTGATCGCCGACCGGTTGCTATAGTCCTGGGGGTCTTCGAAAGGTGGGACCTTGAACCAATTCGGCTGGAACACGTGAAATCAGCCGTGTACCACCACGAAGCCCAGTTGGAAATGTCGCGCTGCGAAACTGCCGCTGCGAAGCGGTCCGTATGCGTGATGGTCCGATCTGTGAGGACGCCTCCACCGCTGCCGCCGGTTACGCCGAGTTTCTTCTGGTCGATGTAGCCACGCTTCAGGATTTCGTCGACGCCGATCATCAGATCGCGATAGTCGTCGCCCGGATAGTGGTACTGAATGATGTTGCCAAAATCCTGACCGTAGCTGGTCGAACCGCGCGGGTTGAGGTAGAGGACGACGTAACCTTTGGCGGCCATCCATTGAAATTCATGATCGAACACCCAGCCGTAGGCAGCGTGCGGGCCGCCGTGGATGTTGAGAATGAGTGGGTACTTCTTCTGCGGATCGAAGTCGGGCGGTTTCTGGATCCAGCCCTGAATGCGCGACAGAGCCGTGGAAGGACAACTGGCGGCCATCTGGGCTGAGGACGAGATCACCGATATCCATCGGGATAGTGGCGAATTTTTCAGGGTTTCCACCTGCGAAAGGCACCCGGTAAATATCCGTGCTCGGGAGTTCGTAGTAGGGTTCGTCGATGCGCCGCGTGAGAAAGTAAATGCGGGAGCCATCGTGGCTCCAGACGAGCTGACCCTCGTCGAAGTTCCCGTTGGTCAGCTGCACGGGCTTGGGAAGTTCCTCCGAAGTTGTCGGCACCTCGAGTAGCCAAATATGGGCGTGGTGCTTGGGATCAAGGTAGCCCTCATCGTTACTGCGATAGACGGCACGGCCGATGACATGCACGTCGGATTCATGTTCGCTCTCTGCCTGAGCGTCGCCGGGTTTCGTCGCATTCTTCTTGTGCTGGGCCTTCTGGATGTCCTCCTGCGTGGTGGAGCTCACGAAGGCGATCCGCTTGCCGTCGGGGGACCAGACCGGGTTTGAGGCCCCTTTGGGCAGATCGGTAATCGTTGAGGCCTCCCCTCCGGAGAGCGACAGCATTGCGAGTTGACCCGGCTTGGCCTTGCCGGATTCGTCTTTGTCACCGCCCCGAACGAAGACTATGTGCTGGCCGTCAGGCGACCAGCGCGGCTGTGCATCATGCTTGCCGTTCGTCATCCGGATGGGAGTTTCCTTGCCCTTGGTGGCAGCTATCCAGATCGAAGTCTCGAGTCGCGCTGGACCAGACCCTGCGGCGCGGGAGGTCAAACGCGAGTCCAGAAACATCTGAGATTGGAATCCCACCGTAGGTGCGCTGAGTATTTCAGATCGCGCCATTGCTAACTCCAGGCATCCTGCAGATTGCCGAGTTGGTCCACAGCCTCGCAGACTATCTCCCGCGGCATGCCGAAGCGC
>Ga0181530_10006869_pt1 | contig 11059 bp, 7 predicted proteins | sample PEATcosm2014_Bin_42_FD_119769 | JGI IMG/M metagenome (GOLD analysis project Ga0181530, IMG submission 119769) | Peatland microbial communities from MTU Mesocosm Facility, Houghton, MI, USA - PEATcosm2014_Bin10_60_metaG | ecosystem: Environmental > Terrestrial > Soil > Wetlands > Peat | place... | reverse complement strand
GGCAATTACACGGTGCTCGTCACCGGTCCTTTCGGCAGCGTGACCAGCGCGGTGGCCACGGTGAATGTTGCCTTGAGCGCCCCGCAGATACTCACCGGCAATGCCTCATTCGGCTTCCTGGCCAACCAGTTCGGCTTCAACCTCAGCGGCCCTTCCGGGCTGGCCATCGTTGTGGACGGCTCGACCGATCTGGTGACTTGGACGCCGCTCCTCACCAACACCTCCGGCAGCGGCAGTCCACTTTACTTCTACGATCCGTATTGGACGAATTTCCCGTGGCGCTTTTACCGGGCCAGACTGCCGTGACTCGAAGAAAAGCAGAAATTGGGAAAGCGGAAAGCAGAAATCAGAGGTCAGAGATCAGAGGTCAGATATCCGCAATCCGCAATGGAAAAGACGAACCACGGAGGGACACGGATGGGAAGGCTCTGTCGTTATCCGCGTTCGTCCGCGTCCATCCGCGGTTCAATTCCGCAATCCGCAATCCCCAATCCGCAATCGGGTCACGGCTCGACGGCGTCTCGCTCTGCTGGAATCGTGGTCATTGGCCTGCTTTTCTGCTTCACAAAACGAAACCGGCAAGCCATAATCAGGCCATGATAATCAAACATCGTTTCTCAATCGGAATCCTCTCGGCAATTGTTATCGCCGCCGCAAGCCCGTCGGCGCACGCGCAAAAAAGTTACAAATTCGTTTTCGGCGGCAAGCCGGAACCTGGCTGGACGCAAATCACGCCGGCCAGTTCCTATTCCAAGGAAACCGGCTATGGCTTCGAACCGGGCGCATTGCCGGCCGCCGTCGGCGCCGACGCGCTCGGCGCGGACAAGCCGTTCTATTTCTCCGTCGCCGAGCCGGAGGGCAATTACAAGGTGACGGTCACCTTCGGCAGCGCCGCCGCGCCGTCCGACAACACCGTGAAGGCCGAGCTGCGCCGCCTCATGCTGGAAAAAATCCACACCGGCGCCGGCCAGTCCGTCACCCGCAGTTTCATTGTCAACATCCGCATTCCGGAGTTTCCGGGCGGCCAGGTGCGGCTGAAGGATCGGGAAAAGCAGGGCGAGGCCCGCGCATGGGACGACAAACTTACGATTGAGTTCAACCACGACGACGCGAATTCCGCCGTCAGCAAGGTGGAGATCGAGAAGGCGGACGTGCCCACGATCTACATTCTCGGCGACTCGACGGTGTGCGACCAGTCCGGCGAAACGTTCAACAGTTGGGGCCAGATGCTGACGCGCTGGTTCGGCCCCGGCATCGCCATCGCCAATCATGCCGAGTCCGGCGAGACGCTCGCCAGTTCCATCGGCGAGAAACGCTTCGCCAAGGTGTACAGCCTGCTCAAGCCCGGCGACTACGTCTTCATGCAGTTCGCCCACAATGACATGAAGAGCACCGCCCCCAACGCGCTCGAAACCTACAAGACGACTTACGCGCAGGTCATCAAGGAGATTCGCGCCAAGGGCGCCACACCGGTCCTTGTGGCCGCGATGGAGCGTTCCAGCGGCGTCAACACCGACACGCTCAAAGGCTATCCCGCCGCCGCCCTGGAGACCGCCGCCGCGCAAGGGGCCGCGTCCATTGACCTGCACACGATGAGCCAGGTGTTCTATCGCGCGCTGGGCGCCGATGTGAAGAAAGCCTTCAATGACGGCGTCACCCACCACAACAACTACGGCAGCTACGAGTTGTCGAAGATGATCGTCATGGGCATCAAAGCCGACAAGCTGGACATCGCCAAATACATCGTGCCGGACTTCAAGGACTTCGACCCGGCGAAACCCGACCCGATGGCGACTTTCAAGATGGCCTTGAGCGCCGGGCGCACCACTGAGCGCCCGCTCGGCGACGAAAGCACCTTCGGCCCCGGAGCCGGCGCCGCGACACCGCCCGCGCCGGCGGGCGGAGGCAGATGATCCCGGATTATGTGCGCCATGCGTCCCTTTCGTCCCTTTCGTCCTTTCAGTCCCTTCCAGATTCCATGGAAAGCATTCACGGTTGCATTGCGGCGGCGCGGCGGCCGGCGAGGATTCTCCGGGTGGGAACGTAGTTTGCGATGAATTGGCGGCGGTATTCGGAAAAAGTGCCGGCGGCCAGATGGGCGCGCATCTCGGCCATGACGTTGAGGTAAAAGTGGGAGTTGTGGACGCTGAGCATGCGCAAGCCGAGGATTTCATTGACGTTGAGCAGATGGCGCAGGTAGGCGCGCGTGAAATTCCGGCAGGCAAAACAGCCGCAGCCCGATTCAATCGGCCCGAAATCCGCCTTGACCGCGCCGCCTTTGATGCTGAGGGTTCCCTGGCGCGTGAAGGCGGTGCCGTTGCGCGCCACGCGCGTCGGCAGAACGCAGTCAAACATATCAATGCCGCGCGCCACCAGCTCCACCATTTGCGCCGGAGTGCCCAGCCCCATCGCGTAACGCGGGCGGTGGGCCGGCAGGAACGGCTCCGTCAATTCAATCGCCTTCATCATTTCGTGCTCCGGCTCGCCCACGCTCACTCCGCCAATGGCGTAGCCGTCGAAATCCATCTCCACCAGCGCGCGCGCGCATTCTTCGCGCAGGGCGGGGCGATTGCCGCCCTGCACGATGCCGAAAACGGCCTGGCCGGGAAGGCGTGGCTGGGCGCGGCATTCCGCCGCCCAGCGGAGCGTGCGCGCAACCGCTTCCTGCGCGGCCTTGGGGGGACAGTCGTGCGGCGGGCATTCGTCAAACACCATGGCGATGTCCGAGCCGAGCAGCCGTTGAATCTCCATCGCTTCCTTCGGCCCAAGAAAAAGCGGCGAACCGTCCAGGTGCGAGCGGAATTGGACGCCGTGGGCGGTGATCTTGCGGATTTTGGCCAGGCTGAAAACCTGGAACCCGCCGCTGTCGGTCAAAATCGGGCCGGGCCAGTTCATGAACGCATGCAGGCCGCCAGCGGCGCGGAGAATCTCCAGGCCGGGACGAATCGCGAGATGGTAGGTGTTGCCAAGAAGAATTTGCGCCCCCATCTCCCGCAACTCCCGCGGGTCCAGCGCCTTCACGCTCGCCTGCGTGCCGACGGGCATGAAGACCGGCGTCTGGACCGCCCCGCGCGCGGTGGCGAGCCGGCCCAGGCGCGCCCGGGACATCGGGTCGGTGGCGAGCAAATCGAACATCGCGACCATTGAGCCGCGAAAGCGCGCAAAATGCGAGCGCAATTGAGCCGTCCCTTCCTCCGAGTACTCGCATCCCGCGGGCGGCATCATCGCAGCCACCCATCCACGGCGGGGGACAGTTTTCCGGCCGCCGCCGCGGCGAGGAACGCCGCCAGCGCGCCCGCCACGACATCCATCGTGTAGTGCGCCCGCAATACCAGCACCATCACCATTTCTGCAAACGCGATGCACCCGGCGCCGACCCCAAGCCAGACCGGCCCGAAATGCGCCGCCTCAATGGCTCCCAGCACGGCCACCGCGGTGTGGCCGGAGAAGAAGAAGTCGTTGCCCACGGAGTAAGTCACCAGCAGGGCGGGGAACCCCGGGTTTCTCCAGATCATGCCGGGCGGCGGCGGCAGGGTGCAAAGCCCCTGGCAGAGTTGCCTCATGGCGAAGAGGATGAGGATGGCCAGAAACGGCGCAAACGTGGGGCCGAAGATCGCCGCGCCAATGAGCGAGAGGCCAAACAGGTCAATAAAGATCGAACTGGTGATCAGGGCCGCGTTGGCGGCGCGGTCATGGGTGGCGAAGTAGCCGTTCCAGCGCGCCGTCAGATCGTGGACGACATCGCCGATGCCGGCCTTTGGCGCGGCCTTGCGCCCGATGAGCGATTGGGTCCAAAACCACGCGACGAGCGACGCCGCGACAACGCCCGCGCGAAGGCCAATGGCCGGCCAGTGCAATAATCCAAGGATAGGTCTCATGGTGGCACGCTGCATATTTCTTAGGTCCTGGGTAGCACGGGCGACCCGCCCGTCCCGCCGGGCCACTGGCCCGGAGGAATCTCTCACACGACTTTTCCCAAATGCGCCGAATTATGACCATACTCCGTCACTCCCGGTTCGGGTCGGCGAGTCGCCGACCGGCACAGGCGGGTCGCCTGTGCTACCCAGCGAGGTCCGGCACGGGTGGAAAATATCCAGGTAGGGCGTCATGATGTCAATCGCGCCGGCGCGATTTGCTTTCCTCAAGCATCAACTCAAGCTGCCGCCGGAGTTCGTTGGAAATGGGGTCGCTGTCGGCGCTGCGATCCCGCGTGGGCGTCGCTTCGATGGCTTCGCCGACGGAGATCACCGCATGAAGCGGCGGATGCGGGCGGGCGGAGTCGGTCAGGTCCTCCTCGTATCGCTCCACGGTTTCCAGCAGGCGCTCAGGCGTTGGCGCGCCGGCAAGATAATCGCCCGAATAGCAATGCAATTGCTGGGCGAGATACAAATCCGCAAGCTGCCGCCATCGGCGCGCGCTCTCTTCCCCGGTCACTTCGCCGTGAACCATCTCCGGCAGGATGGCCGTGCGCAGACGCTTGATGCGCGTCATCGGATCCGGCTCGCGGCGTCCCCCGGTCCACTCGCGTTCGAGCGGCTCCAGCAGATGATCCAGCAAACGCGCGAGGCGTTCGTTCGCAGTGCCGGACTGTGTTGCGCCGAGGTATTCCATTTCCTTAAGCGCCAGCAGGGCGTGTCCGGCTTTGACAATCCGTTCGCGCAAGGGCAATTGGCCCTGCGGCTGCCAGGACAAGCGGGCCTCGATATCGCGCAAGACCGGCGCGATGGCCGCCTCGATGTCGCCTTCAAAAAAGTAGCGGACAAAAACCGGATGCACCACGACCCTGCCCGGCAGCGGCGAAGCGGCCCGTTGTTTGGCCGCCGCGCGCGCCAGAAACGCAATCCCATCCATCAGGTTCATCAGCCGGTCATTATTGCGGCTGACGAAGCCTTCCGGAAAAACGACCAGCGGAAACCGCCCCTCCGCCAAAATGCGGGTGGCGCATTTGAGCGATTCCCGATCCAGTCCTTCGCGATACACGCTGAATCCTCCCAGGCGCGTCAGGAGGAAGGACTGCGCGCGGCTTTGCATGAACAGATGCCAGCTTGCCATGACATGGAACGGACGCCCGGCCTCGCGCGCGAGCAGCGCCAGAACCATCGGATCGCAGGGCCGGCAGTGATTGGACGCCAGCAGCACGCCGCACCCGGCCTTCAGCGACGCTGCCAGCCGCTCCGCGCCAACGCACTCCCACGAAGTGACGCCGTGGCCCTTGCGAAGATACGCGGGCAGACACCGCTGGATGACACGCCACCAGAACGGGCTGAGCCGCGGCGGCACGAAGCGATACGTTTTGGCAATGACAATGTTTTGCATTGCTACCCCTTCTCGAATTGCGCCGCCAGTTGGCGGATTTTCATCAAGTCCAGTTTGCCCGTGCCGAGCATGGGCAGCGCGTCCAGATGATGGAACTGGCCGGCGCGCGGCTTCCAGAGATTCGGCAAATCCAGTTGCGGCAGCTTCGCGCTGAATTCCGCCCATTTGGTTTCGGACAGCTTGTGCAGCACCACCAGCCGTTCCCCTTTCGTTTCGTCGGGCACGCCGGCCACGACAAACATCTGCTCCGTTGCCCCGGCCAGTTCGTGCAGCTTCTCCTCGACTTTGATGTGCGGGACCATCTCGCCGCCGATCTTGCTGAAACGGCTCAGACGGTCGGTAATCTGGAGGAAACCGTCCTCGTCCTGCGCCGCGATGTCGCCGGTGACATACCAGCCGTCGCGCAGCACTTCCGCCGTCTTCTCCGGCAGGCCCAGATAACCCCGCATCACGTTGGGGCCGCGCACGAGCAACAATCCGCTGTGGCCGGTGGGAAGACTCTTGCCGCCCCACGGATTTTCCGCGTCCACGATGCGCACGCTCACGCCGGGCAGCGGGTGGCCGATTTTCCCGCGTTTGGCGCCGACCTGATAGAAACCCGCCGCGCGAAAATCCTGGGTGTTCAGGGCCACGACGGGCGCGCATTCGGTGCAGCCGTAGCCTTCCAGCGGGCGGATGCCGAACTGCTCCTCGAACGCGGACGCCAGCCGCTCGGACAGCTTTTCCGCGGCCACCGCCACAACCCGCACGCTGCCGAACTGCTCCGCCGTGCAACCGTGCATGTAAATTTGAAGAAACGTCGGTGTCGCCAAGAGGAACGTCACTTTGTAGTCGCAAACCAGTTCGCCAATCGTTTTCGCATCGAGCGGGCTGTAGTGATAAACCGCGCCCACACCCAGCACCGCCGGCAACCACAGCGTGCCGGTGAAACCGAAGGAATGGAAAAACGGCAGCACGCCCAGGAAACGGTCATGCCTGTCCAGGCTGAACACTTGTTCCAATTGCTCGATGTTCGAGCCGATGTTGTAATGGCTCAACAGGATCCCCTTCGGCTCGCCCGTGCTGCCGCTGGAAAAAATGACCGTCGCCAGATCGTCCAGTTCGACTTTCTTCCCGCGCCCCAACGCCCGCTCCAGCCAGCCAACCGGCAGCAGCCAGGCCATGAAAAACGCGGCCAGCTTTTCCCCCGCGCCCGGACGCGCCGCGCGTTCCTCCAGAAAAACCGGCTCGCACGGCACCGTAAGCTTGACTTTTTCCAGAAACGCCTTCGACGTCACCACGGTTTTGATGCCGCACTGCCGGATGCAGGACGCCAGGGCCTGCTCCGACAGGGTGTAGTTCAGGTTGACCGGCACTTTGCCGGACAGCATCGCCGCAAAATTCACCAGCGCGCCCGGCACCGAAGGCGGCAGGAGCAGCCCGACCTTTTCCTGGCCGGCCCAAACCGTTTTCAACCGCCGCGCCAGAAAGACCGCTTTCATCAGCGCCGAACCAAAGCGCACTTTGGGCGACTGCGAGCCGGCCATGGCAAAGCGGAACGGATGCCGCCGCGCCGAGAGCACGAACGCGCGCTGCAGGGGCCGCATCCGCCCGCGGCGATAAGACCACGCCGAGGCCAGCAATTCCTGCACGGTCTGGCGCACCTCGGACGCCTTCGCGCGCGGCGGCATGGGCGCGCCGAAGCACACCGTGACCGGATAGGGAATTTGCCGCGGCCACTTCCAAAGGAAACGCCGCTTCTCGAAACTGAAGATGCTGCCCCACACGCCGTCCAGCGCGACCGGCACGATGGGCGCTTCCACGTCCTGCATGATCTTCTCCATCCCGCGGCGAAAGGGCAACAACTGCCCGATGCGCGTGACCTGGCCCTCGGCGAAAATGCAAACCACCTCGCCGGCGCGAATGGCCTCGCTGGCGGTTCGCAGCGATTTGATCAGATCGCGCGGCCGCTGCGCCGAGGAGATGGGAATGGCGCCGAGGATGCGCGCGAACGGCTTCACCCAGGGCAGCTCGTAAAACCCGGTGTACATAATAAACCGCACCGGCCGGTCCGTCGAAGCCGTGAGCAAGAGAGCGTCCACGAAGGAAACGTGATTGCAGACAAACAGCGCGCCGCCCTTGTCGGGGATATTTTCGCGGCCGAGCACGCGCACGCGGTAAAGCGTGCGGGTGAGAAACCAGAGGCCGAACCGAATCAACGCGTCGGGCAGGAGCCATACAACGTAAACGGCGCTCACAAGCGTCAGTGCGCCGCCGACGAGAAAAATCTGGCGCGGATTCAGTTGCAGCGGCTGGGCCAGAAGCCAATGCACGCCCGAGGCGAGGAAGATTCCGACGAACGAAAGCAGGTTCGCCGCGGCGAGCGTTTCGCCCTTCGCCTTCTTGTCCGGGCGGTGCTGGAGGATCGCCGAGATGGGCACGATGAAAAAGCCGCCCGCGAAGCCGAGCAGCGCGAGGAGCGCGAGCGCGGTGTTGACGGACAGACCGGCCCGCGCCAGCAAGGCGGAGAAGACGGAAAGGCCAATGGCCCCGAGCGGCACCAGGCCGTATTCGATTTTGCCGCCGGACAAATAGCCCGCGGCCACGCTGCCCAGCCCGATGCCCATGGCCAGGGCGACGGTGAGGAAACCGATTTTCGTTTCGTCCACAAGCAGCACTTCCTCGCCGTAGAAGAACAGGTTCAGCAGCAACAGTTGGCCCAGGAAGTTGAAGTAGGTGTTGCCGGCGGCGGCGAGGAACATCGGACGATCTTTGCGCCAGACGCGGATTTGCGCCCACACTTCGGCGGGGAAATTGGCGGTGAATTCTTTGCCCGGGTTCGCCGCCGGCACGCGCGAAATGCCGAGGCAGGCGGCAAAACCAAACCCCGCCAGCGCGATGAGGATTACACCCGACATCCATTGCTCGCCGCGAAAGCCCTTTGACATGAACGCCGCCGCCACGGTGCCCAAAATGATGGACGTGAAGGTGCCCAGTTCCAGCAGGCCGTTGCCCCACGAGAGCTTGCGTTCGGGCAGCAATTCCGGCAGCAGGCCGTATTTCGACGGGCCGAAAAACGCGCTGTGGACGCCCATCAAAAAGACACAGCCGAGCAACGGCCAGCAGGTTTGCATTGAGGCCGCCACGCCGGCGTTCAAGAGGTGCTGCTGCCGCGCGAAACCCGCCAGCGCCAGCAGCATGACGAACATTTCAAAAACCTTGACGCCGACGGAAATCGTCCGCTTGCTGAAACGATCCGCGAGGTAACCGCCCGCCATGGAAAACACAATGAACGGCAGCGAGAAGAGCGCGCTAACCAGCTCGCCGATCTTGTGCTTTTCGGCGAGCGACACGTCCATGCCGATGATCATGAAGATGACGAGATTCTTCAGGAGGTTGTCGCTGAACGCGCCCTGGAATTGCGTGACGATGAGCGCCCAGAAGCCGCGCAGCCGCGCCTCCGGGCCAATTTCGGTATTAGGTTTCATGAGAGTTGCCGGTTGGCGCGCCGCGCGGTCAGTTTGGCGAGCGCCAGATGCGTTGGCACGTAAGCCAGCGTGAACAAGGCCAGAAACCACGCCACCAGATACAGGCCCGGCGCCATCCACGTCTGCGGATGGTCCTCATGCAGGCCAAAGACGTAGTTGATATCGCGCGGGGTTTTCGGGTCCGGCAGCGTTGCGCCTGCCGGCGGCAGCAGAAAAAAAGCAACCAGGCTCAACGCACAAGCCAGTCCGGTCCAATACTTCAAGGCCCGCCGGTCATAGCCCAGCCGATAAACTAGGTAGCAGAGCAGGAAAGGAAGCCAGCCGTGAAAGAGCGAAAGGCCGCGCAGGAAAAGAGGGTAATTCGCGTTGAACATGTAGCCCGTCATTCTGCTCAGATGGAAGCCCAGCAACTCCGCGCCAAAGTCCAGGCACCAGAAGAATTGCGGAACGAGAATCCCAACCGCCGACATCGAAACCAGCAGCGCGTTATCCGTCCAGACGGCGTACAAGGTCAGGAACAGCGACGCGTCGCAGAAGTAGAGGAAATTGGTCGGCCCGTAATTCACCCAATAGACCGGCACCAGCACCATCATAAAGGCGGTGAAGGCCCACTTGAGCCACACCGGCACGCGCGGCTTGGCCGGGGCGCTTGTTGACAGCGCTGCGGTTTCAGCAGAAATGTTGGATTTCATGCGTTCCACCTTCGCAGCTTGCGCCCCGGCGGTCAAATTGATAAAAATAGGTAGTCCATTGATTTGGTCGATGTTGTCCGTTTATGAATATTCATCACTTGGAACTTTTCTACTATGTGGCGAAAAACGAGGGGATCACCTCCGCCGCCCGCAACATGCCCTACGGAATTCAACAGGCGGCCATCAGCGGCCAAATCACTCAACTGGAGGAATTCCTCGGCGTGGTCCTGTTCCAGCGCCGTCCCTTCTCGCTCACGCCGCCCGGAGTCAAGCTCTACGATTTCATAAAGCCCTTCTTCGACCGCCTGGACCCGATCGCGGAAGAAATCCGGGGCGGCGTGGCGCAATGCCTCCGCATCGGCGCGTCGGAAATCGTCATGCGGGATTTCCTGCCCGAAATACTCCGAACGACCCGGAAGCAGTTTCCCAAGCTGAAACTCATGATGCGCGAAGGCTACCACCCGCAGGTGTACAAGTGGTTTGAACAGCGCGACATTGATGTGTTCCTGGGCCTGCTGGGGGGCAACCCTCCTCCAGGCGTCCACGCCTTTGCCCTTTTCGATTTGCCCCTCGTGCTCATGGCGCCCGCGCGGCACAAGATAAAGAGCGCCGAGGAACTTTGGAAACAGGACCATATTGAGGAAACCCTCGTCACTATTCCCACAAACCAGGTTATATGCCGCGCCTTTCAGGAAGGACTGGACAAACTCAATGTGGATTGGTTCAGCGGCATTGAAGTCAGCACTTTGGCGCTGGCGGAGACTTATGTGGAAGAGGGTTACGGCCTGGCCGTCACCGTTGGAATTCCGGGAATGAGCTACAAATCCGAAGTTCGGACCCTGCCGCTGACCGGTTTTCCCAGGGTGCCCTTTGGCGCGCTTTGGCAGGGGTTTCAAACTCCGGTTCTGGCTCACTTCCTAAAAGTCGTCCAAGCCACCGCCGCCAAACTGGCTCTCCGGCTGTGAAGCCCGCCCGGATTGGAGAGAGATCCGAATGACAAATGAGAAAATCTCAATGACAGATTGGACTGTGGACTGCAGGCTGTTGGCCGGCGAGGCCGGAAAGGTAGGCGAGGATCAATTGCGGCAACTCATCGCTGTAGCCGCCTTCGAAGACGCTGAAACAGGGAACGGCCAGCCGGCGCAGGGTTTCCCCCAGCCATTGGAAGTCCTCCGCTTCCAGCGTGCCGTCGGCCAGCGGATCGTTGCTGTATGCATCGAAGCCGGCGGACACAGCCACCAGATCGGGCCGGTATTTTGCCAGCCGCGCGATTGCTTTTTCCAAGATGCCGCGATACTCCGGGCGCGGAGTCCGGGGCGGCACGGGGTAATTGAAACAATTGCCGCCGCGATCCGCCTCGCCCGTGCCGGGAAAGCAGGGGAATTGATGGACGGAAAAAAAAGCGCAGCCGGGTTGGTCAAGTAGAATCTCCTCCGTGCCGTTCCCGTGGTGAACGTCGAAATCGAACACGGCCACGCGCTGGAAACCGGCGGCGCGCGCTTCCAGGGCGGCGATGGCAACGGAGTTGAGGTAGCAAAAGCCCATCGCGCGGTCGCGGGTGGCGTGGTGGCCCGGCGGGCGCAT
>Ga0181530_10006868_pt1 | contig 11059 bp, 10 predicted proteins | sample PEATcosm2014_Bin_42_FD_119769 | JGI IMG/M metagenome (GOLD analysis project Ga0181530, IMG submission 119769) | Peatland microbial communities from MTU Mesocosm Facility, Houghton, MI, USA - PEATcosm2014_Bin10_60_metaG | ecosystem: Environmental > Terrestrial > Soil > Wetlands > Peat | place... | reverse complement strand
AGATCGTAATGAATCGTGCGCTGCTGGATCGAGTAGTTGCCTCCGGACATCCCCGAGGCCTCATCAATTCCTTTGTCTACTCGATCCTTCTTCACGAGTACCTACATTCTCTTGGCGTCGTTGATGAGGGTGAAGTACGACGGCTAGTTTGCGATATTTCCTTGAAGAGCTTCGGCTCGGAGCATCCCGCATCCACCATAGCATCAAAGGGACCATGGACACTGTTGCGAAAACCCGGCTACGTAGATACACATCTTCCCACTGAAGCCCAACTGGAATTCAAGCCACGACAAGCAGAGCTGATAACCGATTTCGATAGGTCTCATCGAGCGTACATCAGCTGAAATACCTCCACATTACAAGTCACTCTCAGAATGGCAAATCGGTTCTCGGAGATAGCCAGAAGGATTCTGCCTGAGTTTACTTTTACATGTAAGCGAATGCTCGTGGGGTTGGTGGGTGGCGTTGCTTTAGGGGTTTACTTTGGTGGTTTCCAATCGTCAAGCGATTTGAGGAATAGGTGTTGATCTGCTAGCGAATTGCCGCATTTGGCGCAGGTTACGAGGACACGATAGTAGTACTCACCTGTGTCTAGAACGTCTTTGAAGAGTTTCGGAAACATTGTCTCTCGTTCTTCTTGGTCAAATGATTCCTTGTAGTATTCGTCGAGGTCCTTGGGAAGGTGGAAGGCGAAGGATTTGCTATCGCAATTGGGGCATTTTACGGGGGGAGCAGTGCGGTCTCCAAGGGGGTATGGCTTCTCTAAGGTGCCTTCTTTCATGACCTTCCCTTAGCGCGTTAACTCACTTAAGGGTGGGTGGTCTATTGTCGCCTCAATCCTTGGGCTAGGCGATCAAATAGACAACTAGACTTGCCCCGTATCCACTCCTCGTCTCCTGAGCTTTTTCCCTTTTGCACGAACCATCTAACTAACTGACTTTATTTGATACCGTCATTGGCTTCGTACTCAAAGGGAATTGTATGAACGGTTTCGAACCGAAAAATGTTTTTCAAGTTTTGAGTAGGGAGGATATCCATCGAATTCACCTGGCTAGTTTGAGTGTTCTAGAAGATGTTGGTGTCGCGGTGTACGACGATCATTGTCTTGACCTGCTGAGTAAATCTGGCGCCACCGTGAATGAGAAGACGAAGATCGCACTAATTCCTGAACACCTCGTTGACGAAGCAGTTCGTTCAACACCGAGCAGGATCCACTTACACGCCAGAAACCCAAAATACGATGTTACGTTGGAAGGAAAAAGAGTGCATTTCACCGCTAGAGGACCTAACGTTCCGAAAATTATCGATATCGATAGTGGCGCAAGCAGGGATCCTACGAATAGAGATGTCGGAGATCTTGCAAGATTGGCTGATCGCCTGGAGAATATTCACGTGTACGGCGGAATAACAACGACTACAGACGTACCGGCCAAGGTTGCTGACGTTCACAGGTTCGCGATCACCTTCAACAACACTGAGAAGGTGGTGTTCGATGGTGCACAGGGAAAAGTCAATGCTCAAGCATTCATAAGGATGGCCGCGGCCGTGGTGGGAAGCATAGAAGACTTGAGGAAGAGGCCACTGATCCTGGGTTTCGGATGCCCAGTCCCCCCACTCCAGCACCCCGCAGACTCGCTCGATTGGCTCGTCGAATTCGCGAAGAACAAACTCCCCTACTGCATCGTCTCCGAACCCATGGAAGGTGCAAGCGCCCCCGTGACTCTGGCCGGTGGACTCGTAGTTATGAATGCAGAAATCTTGTCAGGCATAGTCATCGCGCAACTCATCAACCGAGGAACACCCATAATCTACGGCGCGACACCATTTCCGATTGACATGAAGACCGGCGCGCTTTTGTCTGGAGCGCCTGAAGTTGGATTGACTTCCGCCGTTAGCACCCAGCTGGCCCAGTACTATGGTATCCCCTCTTTCACCGAATGCACACCCGATACAAAGGTGGTTGACGCCCAGGCAGTGTTCGAGAGTGCACCGATATTTGCGCCGGCAATGGCAGGCTGCAACCTAATCGGTGCAGCTGGTTTGATTGAATCAGGCCTAACAGCAAGTTTCGAGCAGATGGTTCTAGCTGACGAATTCTTGGATCTCATCTACAGACTCATGCGAGGAGTCGAAGTGACAGAAGAAACCTTAGCGGCCGATGTTATCAAGAAAGTTGGCCCAGGCGGCCAATTCCTATCGAACCCACACACAATGCGACATGCGATGAGCGAACTGTGGTCCCCCAGACTAATTGATAGACAAAACCTAGGCAAGTGGAAGGAGAGCGGAGCAAAGAGGATGGAAGACAGGGCAAACGAAAGAGCTAAGGAGATTCTCAGAACCCATAAACCGGCACCCCTCGAGAGCAGCGTGCAGAATGAAATATCTGATATAGTAAAAGAGACAGAGAAGGTTCTGCTCAAGAAACCGCTTCAATAACACTGGCGTACGGGGTTCATCTAACAAACTTTCAGCGTGAAACCGATAATGTGACGGCCACAATCAACCCAGATGGGGTAGGAGATTCTGCCCCAATTTACCGGTAGGTATACGCTGCGCTACGTGTTTTCTGACTGTCAGTGGACTTTTTGCCCATCAATGTGAGGATTAATGATGTTTTAGCGGGTATTTCTGCGCTAGTAGGCACTATGCGGGGCTAGTTGTTCGTGCATAATTGCCTTTCAGTACGGGATTCAATGGCTCGGGTGACAGGAAAATGGTGGCGTGAGATTGCCTCACAGGGTCTTCTTGAAGATCCATCGTTCACTGCCCAGCTTGCATTCCTTGGTGAAGCCAATGGGAACGAAGAGATCGGGGGTCCCATTCCAAAGTAGATTCGATGAATGCCTCTTCCTAGGATCTACCGGGTAAGCTTCAACCACTTCCGCGCCATGATCTTTCATGTAGTGAAGAGCACCGTCCAAAGCCGCTCTCGCCACGCCTTCCCTCCTGTAATCGCGATCAGTGAAGAAACAGGTTATCCTCCAGAGATTCCCACGATGCGTGGGTCTATAGTCCTTCATGCTCTCGATACGTGGCAATTCCTCGCATGGGCCGAACTGACACCAACCAACAGGTTTTCCGCCGTGATACACGATTACTCCGTGCGCTTTCCCTTGCATCACTAGTGCGTGTTTCTTTGCTTTGTTCAGCGCTCGATTCCTATCCCTCCAACCTTTCGCTACCTGATAGAACATGCACCAGCAACCACCTTGCACCCCACCGTGCTTCTCGAATAACCTCTCAAAATCAACCCAAGTTGAAGGGGACAACTCCCTAGTCTCATAATGAAGACTCATCGTAGGGCTCTTCCTAATCTTGCATGATATGGACTTGAATTCAATCAGGGTCAGAGTCGGAGTGATTTGAACTTAATTGGGTGCGAGGCCGGACATGTCCTCTGCCCCGCTCATTGCTTTTGTATTAAATTGGTGTGGGGAAGGGGATTCTGACCCTAATTTACCGGCGCATCTAGTCTTGCACCATAGGGGCTAAACCATAGCTATCGAAAGTAGGATCCGTGTTCACGGAGAGTGTTCGAAAGGGTTGTTATTTGAGCCGTTTCAGTTTCCACTGTTGAAGCCAGAAGCATAGAGTGCGATCAGCGGTGTCGCCTGTTCTACCTGTGACGTCGTCTTGCTTTAATGAGTAACGTTAGCTCTCAAAATTGTGGTCTATAGGCGCAGGTTTTCTGGCAATAGGGAGTGACAGATATTTGTCCCCCTCGGAGAGGATCAATCCTTGGGCCTCAAGGCGTTCAATTGAGGCGATCAGGTCAGTTTCATTTGGAGCCTCTCCGTTGTTGTTCAGAGAAGCCCTAATCACGTCCAAGGATGATACGTTGTCGCAGCAGAGCAGAGTTTCCATGTCGTAGCCCCTGAGAGGTAATTTCTTGGTGAATCCGTCACGTTCGTCGATTATCTCCAGGAAGTCCGGTCCTCTTCCGTAGCTTGGTTCGACTTCTTCAGAGTAGGTACTTCCTATGCCACTCTTCAAGTAGGGCGTTGATTCTCCCTATATGCGTAAGGAACTTCTCAAAACCTGGAAGCTCATAATCGAAAAAGTAAACAATATCGCGTAGTAGATTTTCTATTGCTTCTTGAAAACCGGGTCAAAAATGCTCTTCTTCGCTTCCTTCACAGCCGAAAACAATTCCCTACCTCCAAACATAGCTAATGATTTGGGGTCTGTGGAATCCCACGCATCCAATATACCCTTTCTCTGTCTAACAGTTGCAAGTGTTCTCTCAAAGTCAGAATAGTCTTTTTCGTAGACGTGCAGAGAATTACACTTGTCAACGTAACAGATATTATCAGACAACTTTAGACCAGAATAATCTCTGACGCAATCCCTTACCAGCATAGCCAAGCTAGCCATTCCTATGATGTTCTCATACCATGCGTATACGAATTCTCTGCTCCTCCAATCTGTCTCGAAATGGAGTGTTTCATCTTCGATCTTGAACCATCCTCTTTGGAAGCAGGGTGGTCCTTCGATCCCTGAATCTATCTCGGGGATCCAAGTTGTTATTTGGGCTCGGTTCGAAAAGCCTGCTTCACCCAATTTCCTGATGACGTACGCGATCTGTCCGCCAGGACCGCCAACTCTATGGAATATCCGATCGTGATAGGTGTAATCATAACCAGTCCCTATGAAATGATCTTTCGTTCCCAACAAGACATCGCTAACGTACGTTGCCAAATCTTGCAACCCAGGGCAGGCGAAACTCATAATGGGCTCTTGCAGAACGTTTGAAATTGCAACCCTCGACTCACATTCCAAAATTCTATCAATCTTCTTGCCAACAGCATAGCTCTCCTTCTGACCCCACCTCCCCTCCTCGCCCAACCGCAGATACAATTCCTGATAAACTTCTGGCAGTGACGCTGCTTCAACATTTATGAAAGAACGCATATCAAAAAATAGCAGTGGTGAACATAAACACTTTCCGAAACCGCTGCCCCACCCACGCTAACTATGGCACTTACCATAAATCTCTCAATCGGCATAGACGATTGAATAGAGTTGCCGCTAATCTGTCCTGTTACTTTACTACGTTGAAAAAGAGATGCGTTACGCCGGAAGAAGATTCGATTACTCCGGTTCTTTCGAGTTCAACTAGGTGCGTGCCTAGATAGTCGAATAATCGAACGCCATCCCCAAGGAGGTATGGTGCGATATGGACGCGCATTGCATCGAGGAACCCAGCCTCTATGCATTGTTTAGCGGTATTCGCACCCATCACTCCAACGGTCTTGCCACCGGCCGCCGCTTTTGCTTGTTTGATTGCGCTTTCGATGCCGTCGGTGACAAACGTGAATTTGGTCGTACCTCTTGGCACTCTATCCGGTGCCTTATGAGTCAACACAAAGAATGGAGCCGGAAAGAAAAAGCTCCCTTCCCACGCTTTCGAGACTTCGTACGTTCGCCTTCCCGCAACAATTGCCCCCACCATTGGGATCCCTTCATCGAAAAGTTTGGCGTCTTCATGAGAGAGTTTGAAAGGTATAGAGTCTGAAGAATAGGCGCTCGGAGTATCGCCCGTGAAGTACCAGTCAAAGATTTTACCGGGACTGTCGTCGGGACCAGCGATAAACCCATCCAATGACATTGTGACGTCCCAACCAACTTCTCCCGAAGTGCCCTTGGTGTTGGACCTTCTTGATTCAGACGGGCTCTTTGCTGTCATAGGATCCAAAACGAATGTAGAGCTATTTATGATCGTACGGGGATGGACGCCGATATGTTTACAAAACGCAATCTGTTCCTTAACGTAAATTGAAACCGCTTCCAGACTCGGTCAAGAAACTTATCGAAGCAAAGTCATACGCGAACTTTGCCACGCTGATGCCGGACGGGTCCCCTCACGTTACTCAGACGTGGGTTGACCATGAGGGAGACATTGTCATTATCAACACTTATGAGGGGAGCCAGAAGCACAGAAACTCTGTCAGGAATCCCAAGGTCGCGCTCGACGTTTCCGATCCAACGGGTCCCTTCAAGGTGGCCGCAATCCGCGGGCGCGTCCGTGAAGTGACATTCGTTGGGGCAGAGGAACACATAGACAGAATGGCGAAGAAATACCTGGGCCAAGACAAGTATCCAATGCGTCGGCCGGGAGTGAGACGGGTTCTCATTAAGATTGAACCAACCCATGTCGTGCCCCCATTCGAGGAAGACCCTCGCTGGAGAACTGTGGATCGCAAATAGGTTCTTTCTGTTTTAGGTTCTACCTCTGCAAGTATACCGTACTCGGTTAGTCCCTATTTAATCAGAAAATCGCGGACTCTCATCCACCAGAAGCAGCAGTGCCAACATTCGTTTTCTCGGTCTCAAACCTTTTTCCTGTGATTTGATCTACCCGGATTTTGAAAACCACAGTGCTACGGTGTAGCAGCATACTCCTGTACTCCTCGACCATATCCTTAGTCAGGGTTCGGGCTACCTCCTCTCCCGCATATTTTTCCACTATCAAACGTAAACCCGCCGTTTTTTCGTCAGAATCTGTGAGAATCTGGGCAGTGCCGAAGGCGATTACGCTACGATACGTGTTGGAGTACTTACAGGGCACCGCTGCAGGTACGATTTCCAGAAACTCCTCAACCTCGAAGCATACCAAGGAGTTGTTACGCAGAAACTGCATCATCATTCCAGAATCTGAGCAGTGAAGGTAAATATTTCCGTCCTTGGATGCGAATAGCAATGGAACCACATACGGCTGATTCTTCCAGGAAAGGCCCAAATGGCCTACGGGAGCTCGATTCAGGATTTCCTCTATCGCCTTGGGATCCTCAATGACCCTGTCCGTCCTTAGCGACGGCATCAACACTGTCCTCTCACCATCATGCGCTGACAAGTTTACCGCACCTCCAAAGATCGTACGTCGTTATAGGTCCTACTTCAGGGTTAGGCTTAAGGCCTGTTCCAGTTTCTCCACCCTAAACATAATGCCTGTAATTGTCAGCGGGCATTTCCCACATTATCACGTCGCTCGGGAGGGTGTGGATCACCCATTTGATCGTACGGTTAGTGTATGATGAGCGAAGCCCTGCTTTCCATAAAGTGGAAAGGCTTTCGTGGCGCTTGAAGAAACACGGCCAGCGCTAAGGGATCCAAGCCTGCCCAGAAAGTATACTTCGACGCTTTGTCAGCCAACTTGGCCTTCGTCAGAGATAATCGATTCAGTGATCGACCCGAAGGTCAAATTGGGAAGCAATCCGGAAACCAAAAATCGCTTGATTACGAAACCTAGTTGTGGCAACGTTCGATGAAACGATCACGACAATTGCTCTCGTGCCTCGTCGTCCTTTTAGCCCTAACGATTCCAGTTACCCAAATCGTGTTTGCTCTTCCGCTAACAGCTGGCACTTTTTATCCAGGCACCATCGTAGTTCCAATGGACGACAAGCAGGCCGATAGAATTCACGTTTACGGGTTCATTCACGAATTCCTAAGGAACAATCCTGGAAGTGCAGTCGCTCGTATTATCGAACCACCAAACGTAATCCTTCAGACGGATTTAACGCCTGCAGGAGTTGTCTATCAAGGCGGTCCATTCTTTATCGATTCAAACTTCACTTCATCCGTGAACGCCATGTTGGAAAACACTACTTTCTCTCAAGTAACGATTACCCGGCTCACAACTACGTTCACCTCGAGTCGCATATTTTTCGTGAGACAGCCGACACGAATTCTGGTGATTAGTGACGGTTATTGGGGAAAGACTTTCCTTACCCTCGGGAGAATGGGAATCAGCTACACACAAGTCTCCACCACGGAGACATTGGCAGATCCTTCGGTAATCAACCAGTACAGCCTAATTGTGCTCGATAGCCCCGGTTGGTACGGCAACCCTTCCGCCTACACGCCTTTTCAAAGGTCACAGATCGGCGCCGTATACAATACCATTCAATCACGCGTTTCAGCTGGAAATGAAGTCATGTATACCGATGTTGCCATGTTCGACCTGAACTCCACGTTTCCCGGTTACATTCAGTTAGGGAATCCGGGGGAGACGGGATCATGGAAGGGTATGATGCACAATCCTCCGTTAGGTGATCCCGGTTTCGATTCTGAGTTTCCAAGCCAATACTATAACCCTGGACCAAACCCTAACCAGTTGACTATTTTCACGGAGGAGGGTGTTGGTAATTGGGTTCCTAATGGGGTTCTGCAGGGACACACTGCCGATGTCCGGATTCTAATGGATAGTACGAATTACGGAATTCCGAAGTTTCCATATTCGATTCTCGCATTCTACTTTCCATTCGGAAACGGTATTGTTGAGGGGCTCGCGCTTCAGCCCTATGAACAACTCTACCCAAAATACGCGGACTACAATGGATACTATGCGGTCTATCAGATTTATGGAAATAAATTCGTCGAGGGCCTATCCCCCGACTTCTCACTCACGGCATCTCCGCCCTCGGTAACGGTTCCCCAAGCTCAAGCAGCCTCATACCAACTCACAGTTAGTTCAATCAACAGCTTTTCTGGAACGATCAATCTACAAATCAGTGGGCTGCCCACGGGTGCAGAGGCAGTTTTGGTTCCCTCCGGTTCGGTTTCACTCGATCAAGATCAGTCAGTAACAGAAACGCTCCGTGTCCTCGCGACGCAGAGTACTCCTCTCGGAAGTTACAACTTAACAATTACAGGCATCGCCCACAATGTCGTCGTCGGTCTCTCTCAAACTGCCCACAACCTCGTAGTCGGTCTCGTTGTGAGCGTACCTGTTGCTGACTTTGGCATAGCCTTGTCACCGAGCCAGCTGTATGTCAGCGGGGGAGCATGCGGGAACATCACTCTTACAGTGAAGTCCATAGGCGGATTTAGTTCAGCTGTCCGCCTCAACTTAACAGGGTTGCCCGACCAGGTTTCCAGCCTATTCACCCCAAACCCAACGACACCCGCAGCCGGGACAGTCCAGTCCATTCTCACACTCTGTCCGGCCACGACCGCAACATCTGGCAACTATACGATGGTGATAGCTGGGACAAGCGGTTCAACAGTACATACGGTTGACGCGACCCTCAGCGTTCCCCAGCCTCCTCCGCCCCCGCAGTTTAACGGCTTAATTGTTTGGTTTGTAATTGGTATGCTTTCACTCGGGCTTGGTCTGGCATTGCTCGTGATTGCGCTCTCGAAGAAAAGAGAAACCCGAAACCTGAAGCACGCTAAGACTAACATTCCTACTCAGTGACGAGTCTCCACTTCTGTTCAAGCTTGGGCGTGACTCCCACTATTAACTCAGTTGCAATGATTATTTGATTGCTTAGAGAAGACAAGGTTTCGTGAACTAAATGTTCATGGGTAGATCAATAATCAATAAGGTAAAGGTCCAGCACTACAGAACATGACCCGTCTTGAAAGAGGAAGGCTGCTGCCACGACTACGACGAGAAGTGGGTGTGCAAAATTTGCGGCTACCAGCTCCCGGTCGCGATTAAGAATAAGATCAAGCGGGTTGGCGAGGAGGGTAGAAGTGAGGCGTAAGGCGGCCTTGCCGCCTTCGATATCGAAACCCTTGAAAGCGTAGACTAGCTTCGGCGAAGCAATTGTGGTCCCCACGACCTTACACTGATACAGCTCTTCGTTGTTTTCGTCCTTGTCGTGCACAGAGTCGAAAACCGAGCTTCCCGGACGCAAGGGTCGGGTGACTCACTGATTTCAGGTAGGAGGATTGAGAACGGTTCTGATGTCCACTGCAAAGCAGCCGTTCTCGTTGACGATGAGCGGATTGATGTCAATTTCCTTGATCTTCAAATCGACTATCATTCTTGACAGGGTTGTGATTGTTCTTATTAGATCAGCCTCATCAAATCTCCTGCCTCTTCCGGTGACCATCTCGTGAACCTTGCTTTCCAAGAGCATGTCGAAGGCTTCATCCTCAGATATTGGTGAAAGCCCGTAACTGAGGCTTTTGAGAAGTTCGACGTTTGTTCCACCTGGCCCCACCAGGACGGCATGACTGAAAATGGGGTCATCTATTCCTCCTAGGAAGACTTCCGTGCCGGGTAGCTGTTGTTGGACTAGTATTCTCTTCGAGAGTTGGGCTAACTCTTTGAATGCTATCCCTATATTTTCACTAGTTATGTTGATCCGTACGCCGTTCAGTTCTGTCTTGTGGACGGGTTCGTCTGTGGAGATTTTCATAACTACTGGAAAGCCGATTTGTGCAGCGATTTTTCCTGCTTCTTCAAGGGTTGTCACGATCCCATATCTGGGTGTCTTAAGGCCGTAGGCGTCAAAGAGCTTCATCGCTTCAGAGTCTTTCAAGTAGCTCTTTCCCCTCACGATCGACTCTGCGCCAGGAAGTGGCGACGGCACTCTGATCTTTCTCCTAGGTTCCCTCCTGCTCGTCAGATGACTGATTGATCTCACAGCGTCTTCCGGAAAGGTGAAGGCAGGGATGTTTGCTGAATCGAGAATCCTCGTGGCCGCGTCTTCATCCATGCCCATGACGACTCCGATCATGCTCTTGCCCTTGTGGTTAAGAATCAGCTTCGCAACTTCTGTGCAGCTGATCATAGGCAGCGATTGGACGACAACAAGTTTGGAGCAGTCTAGGTCTTGAACGATGCCGAGGGTACTCTTGTATCTGTCCCTGCCGGCGTCGCCAGAAAGATCGAGGGGGTTCTTCGGGGTGGTTTGCGCAGGGAGAACTTTTGCCAATTCGTCTCTTGTCCCCTCGGGAACGTCTATCAGGTTTAGGGATTGTCTCTCTATTTCATCTGTTGCTAGGACACCGTGACCGCCAGAGTTCGTGATGACTAGGAGATCACGCCTGATAGGTTCGTCCGAAGACACGAGCTTGATGAGGTTCAAGAAATCCTCCAAGTCGTCCACGATTATTCCACCCACGGTTTCCACCGCTGCCCTGAAGATTTCTATCGAGCCTGCAAGGCTTCCCGTGTGAGTTTTGACGGCTTGAGCGCCGTTCTTTCCAACGCCTCCCTTCAGGAAGATCAAGGGTTTTCTCGCGGCTATCTCAGGCACAGCATCCAAGAACCGGGTTCCGTCAGCCACGCCCTCGACGTAGGTGAATATGGCACGTGTCT
>Ga0181530_10006864_pt1 | contig 11062 bp, 6 predicted proteins | sample PEATcosm2014_Bin_42_FD_119769 | JGI IMG/M metagenome (GOLD analysis project Ga0181530, IMG submission 119769) | Peatland microbial communities from MTU Mesocosm Facility, Houghton, MI, USA - PEATcosm2014_Bin10_60_metaG | ecosystem: Environmental > Terrestrial > Soil > Wetlands > Peat | place... | reverse complement strand
GGTCCGTTGAGACGTCCGATATAAGCCAAGCCTCTGGGACGTCCCAAGCGCCCTTCTCCTCGCAATTCCTGTCGTAGAACGTGACATGTGTGGATGAAATGATGCCGGCGGGCGGTACGCCCCGCGTCGACATCGCCACATGGTTGTCGATGAACACAGTTTGGTTCGGCACTTGGCAGGTTGTCCCGCTCTCAAGGTGGATCACCGTCCCTACGGCGTAGACGATTTCGCCGGAGGGCGTCCAGCCGAAGTTCAGGTTCCCTACGCCATCGAGGATGCCGAACTCGACCTCGAATTGCCGAATGCCGGCGGACGGGTGTTCCATGTCAATCACCAACAGACGACTTTTCCTGCCACCCCGTGTCTCATAAACATCGGCGATCACCGCTAGCTTTCGGCCGTCTGGCGAGAACCTGAGCGCGAAAACCGGGAAACCCGGGAGACCGCCCGGCGGTCGCTCCAGATCAATCTCCCGGACCTTCACGAGCTTGCCATCCAACAGCGACGGCCAGCCGCTGAGGGCCGCAAGAAACAGCCACATCCCCCAAAAGCGGTGCTTCATTGGTGCCACGCTGGATCCAGGCAAGGATGGAACAAAGTGCCGTAGAGCCCGTCCCACACGCCGTGACCTATGCCTCCGGCGAGACCGTTGTTTGGATTGAAGCGGTCAAAGTGAAAGCTGTACTCCCCTTGTTGAATGCCGGGATCATTCTTTTGCAATTGGGAGTGCAGCGTATAGCCGAGTGCGGCGGCAAGGCCAGTGCTCGCGGCCTGGCGGACGCCGTCGGTGCCCGCGCCCTTGCCGGCAAAATCATCGTAGAAATACCTCTGGTCGGCGGGGGAAAAATCGGCAATCTGAGAGCCGAAGATGTTCAGGTTGAAGTGGCCTCCTATGTAGTACGGCGACGACGTGGTGCCGGGGCCTATCGCCGACATTTCCAATGAGATGTCCCAAATAATGTCGGCCGTGAGCAAGCTCTTGTCGGCGCTGCTGAACTGATTGGCGACGTCTGCCTCGATGTCCGTCCCGAGGTTGTTCAGGGTCGCGTCGATCTTGCCGGTCTGGGTCCAGCACTTCGGCGGCGGGGGCGGCGGTGGTGCGACGGAGACCGGACCACTGCCTCCGCCCGCGTCGCAGCCCGGCTGCTCGACCAGGTAGAATCCATCCGGGTCGCACCAATCCTCAGCCTCGCACTCTTCGGGGTCGTTGATGCAGTCTTGGGCGTCAAGATATAGACCCCGGCGGTCAGTGTGGTTGACCGGATCGTCGTGCACATAGGCGTACCGATTGAGGCTCGCCGGGTTCGACGGACGTGCCGTCTTGATCCCGCCTGGATCCACATTCCAGAACCGGCCCGTCCCGTTGTTGTAATATCTCTGCTCGGCGTAATCCTGCCCCGGCCCATCCCGCAGGTACGTCCCGAACTTCTCCGTGTCATCAAGCGTCACCGTCCGCTCTTCCCCGTACGGGAAGTACGAACGGCTCACTCCACCCGAATACCGCACGCTCCCCAGCCGGTCCGTCACCACCGGGTATCTGTACTGGGACGCCACCAGCTTCCCCCCGAAATGCACGTTGTATCCACCCAACCAGCAATTCGTCGTGCTGCAATTCAACGTCATCAGCTTCTGCCCCGTGATCCCGTAGAAATAGAATTCCCACGCCCCGCCCGCGTACCCATTGTCCCCCGGATCCGCATTCACGTCCTTCATCACCCGCTTCCCCCACGGATCGTACGAGTACCACGTCTGCGCCTGCAATCCCCCCCACTCCCACGCCGTCGCCAGCCGGTTCTCCACGTTCCACCAATAGTACGTCGCGCCCTGCGCGTCCGCCAACTGGTTCCCGTTGGCATCATACGTCAACCCAAGCTGGTGATTGTTGGCGTCATACGACACCCCCAGCGCCGGCGCCGGCGCCTGCGTCACCGTCTTGTCGATCAGGTTGCCGAACCCGTCGTAACTGTACGCTTCCCCCCACATCGACCCCGCCGACGCTGCCGAGAGCCGGTTCAGCGCATCGTAACTGTAGGAAACGTTTTCCCCCGTCACGTAATCGTTCGAGCTGGCGATGCGCCCGTTGTTCTGCGTCGACGAATAGTTGTACTGCATGTTCATCAGGGTCGAGCCGTTGGTCGCCGTCATCTGCGTCAACTGCAACAGGCTGTTGTACGTCCGCGTCTCAGTCACCCCGAAGTAGGAGAGGTTCAGCATCTGCCCCGCCGGCCCATATCCGGCCGAGGCCTCGGGCTGCGGTCCGTTGCCGTCGCCCAAGTCCTGCGTCATCCCGTTCAGCCGTCCCATGTTGTCGTACTGCATGGCGTAGAGCGGACCGGCGGGCGGTGGAGGGTACCCATGCTGGCACACCGGATATCCCACCTGCGCCATCCTGCCTTCATTGTCCCACTGGTAGGTGGCCGTCAGCGTCTGGCAGTAGTTCCCGGGCGTCCCCAGGTTCATCCCCTGGCTGATCACCCGCCCCGCCTGGTTATAGCTGTAGCTGTAGCTGTAGGTGGTGGGATACCAGTCGTTCCCGCCAAACTGCACTCCGGTGAGCCGCCCCATCCCGTTCGTGCCCTGGTCGTACGTGTAGGTCACCCGCTGGCTCACGTCCTCGTTTTGGTTCGGGTAGTATTGCACCTCCGTCGCACGGCCGTAGGTATCGTAGGTGTACTGCGTCTGCTGCCCTTTGGCATCGGTCCGGCTGGTCACGTGATGCGTCGCGTCGTAGGTGTAGGTCACCGTGCCGTTTTCCGGATTGGTGGCGCTGGTCAGGTCCGCGCCCGTGTACGCGAACGTCCGCGTCTGCGTCCCCTGCGGCCGCGGCATGGTCACCTGCGTGATCTGGTTCAACGCACTGTATGTGTAGCTGGTCGTCCAGTTCGCGCCGCCCGCCGGATTGGGTTCCGTCACCAGTGTCAGATTGCCGAACGCGTCCACCGTCTTGGTCTTCCACTTCCCCGCCGCGTCCGTCACCGTGGTACTGTTGCCCGCATAGCTGGTGGTGGTGGTGCTGGCCCCGTCCGGCGCCGTCACCGTCAGGGTCCGCCCCGAGCCATCATAGGTGTAGGTGGTCCACACCGGGCTGCCGGAATTGGGATTGTACGGCTGCGACACCCGCCACACCTTTAGCAGCGGCGAGCAGGCGCACGGCGCGTATTGCGTCACCACCCGCGAAACCGTGTTGGCCAGCGAAACCGAATCATGGCCGCTATCAACTTGGATCACCCGGCCGAACCCGTCCAGGGTCGTCGTCTTCCACTGGGGGTTGGACGTGCCAGTCTTCCAGTTCGTGTAGTTGGTGACCGTCGCCGTCTGTGTGGGCGGGCTGTAGGTGTACGTGTACGTGGTCACGGCCCCGTCGGGAATCGTCGTCTGCGAGGGCCGCCCATAGCTATCGTAGGTGGTCGTACCGGTCGCGCCATTCGGCCCCGTAACCGAGGTCACCGCAAACGAGCTGGCGTAGGTCATGCTCGTTTGCAAGCCGCTGTTCCCGTTGGGTGTCACCACGGTGGGCAGCGAGTAGTTGGTGGTGGAATCGGTCGAGACAGTCACGGTGTGGTTCAACGCGTCCGTGGTCTGGACCACCACCCCCGCCGCGTCGTAGGCGAAGGCCATCGTGTCGCCGCTCGTCAGTCCGGTGGTTAGGGCCACGTTGCCCCGGTACAGGAAGCTGGTGCCGTAGTTCGAGTCGTGCATGGTCGCCTGCGTCGCCTGCAACGGCGGATAGCCGCCGTCGTAGCTGTTCGTCATCACGGTAATGGCGCTTCCGCCCGCCGGTGTCACCGTCGCCGAAGTCAGCCGGTTGTAAATATTCCGCGACGTGTAGTTGCTGCCCGTTAGGTAGTAGTAATTATACGTCCGCGCCGGCGTGCGCAGGTTCCCATAATCGAAGACTTGCGACGACGTGAGGTTGCCGTGGGCGTCCAGCGTCTGCACTGTCTTGGTGGCAACCGTGGAGTTGGTGGTGGTGGGATCCACGTAGGTCAGGACCTGGTTCACGTAGGGTCGCCCGACGGGGTCAGTAGCCCACGTGTAGTATTTTGCGAGCAGAACCGAGTTCCAGAAGCCAGGTCCCCATTCCTCGTACAGCGTCGCCAGCCCGGGAAAGGAATTGCCATCCGTGCTGAAGCACCAGACCTTCGTCGCGTTCGCGCTCACATCGTACACCTCTTTCCAGCTGTGCCAGACTGCCCCGTTGTCCATCCACACATCCCACTGATACTGCGTCCCCCCGCTCGAAAGCTGCAGGTAGCGGGTCAGCACCTCGCGGTAGCTCCGCCCGCTGCTTGAATAGGTGTAGGTGCAGTACGCCCATTGCAGAATCCCGCCGAGCGGCATAGTCACCTGCGTGAGCTCAGCCGAGCTGTCGTATTGGAACTGGTGCGCAATATTCAGCCCAGTCACCGTTGCCGATTGCAGCACGTATTGATAGCTGTTTGGTGTCAGCGTGAACGGCTCCAGAACCTGCTGGTATCCGACTGCGAACGTATAGTTCTCGCTGGTGCCAACGTAGTTCCCGAGAGAAGTGATGTGCGGGGGCCAATCGTTGTTGTAACCAGCGGAGTAGGCCGGGGAGCTCCGCGAATCGGAGATGGTGTGGATCCGCGAACTCGTATTGAAACTGCCCGAACTGTAGCCCGCCGCCGCGGCGTACGTCACCTGAATCTGGTTCCCGTTCGTGTCCTCCATGAGTGAGGGATAGATCGTTCCCGCATCCTGTTCCGACGACACTGACGTCACGTTCATCAGCCAGAAGCTGCCATCCGGAAAATACAGATAGTCGTTGTTGGCGTTGAACGCCACGTACGTCGAGTCGAGCGACGTCCACACCCCGTTGCTGTTCTGGTCCAGCCGGTATGTCGCACCCGTCGCGTCCGAATAGACATAATGGTCGATCGATCTGTTGAACCACACGGGCAGGATCGACCCCGCTTGCAGCTTCCATCCCAAGCCTTCGCCTACGTCTTCCCCCGACAGCCAAACCGATCCGTTCCCATTCCGCCACATCTGCGAGTTATAGCTCAGCGCGAACGTCACGCCCCACCCGCCGCGCCCCAAGGCCTTAAACAACGGGACCGAGAAGTTCAGGTTGCCCGATTGCATATCGATTTGCTCGCCCGCTCCACCCCAGTACGCCCCGTCCGGCCGCACTCCTACGCGGCTCTCGTCTCCAGGCGACGTCGGCACGGTCACCGAATAGGTGGTAACAGTGGAATAGTTCCAGTCCTGGTCGTACGCCTGCAACGAGTACGTCACTTGGCTTCCGGGTGAGACCGTTTGGTCCCACCACAGCGGCACCGGAGTCGTCCCCAGCAGCACGCCGTTCCGGCTGACCTGGTACCCCATCAGCCCAACCCCGTTGGGATCGTCCGATCCCACCGGCCATTGCAAATCCACCTCGTGCAGAGAGGCCACGGAACTGATGGACGCTTGGTTGATCGGCGGCGGCGCCACGTAATCGATCGGCCCTAACGACACGTTCGAAATCGTGTCCGACGACGATTGGATCCCCACTCCTGGCTGCCCGCTGGGAAGATCGCTGTCCGTGGTGGTGAAAGGAGTGGACGAATTGGCCCACACCGTGATTTTGCTTCCTTGCATCAGGATTCGCAACACCATACCGTTAGTACAGCTTGCCGGTAGATACGCCAGGCCCGTGTACCCGCTGCTGGTTAGCTTCATCAGTTGGGCCCCTCCCTCCGACATCGCCAACGCGTAGTACGTGCTGCCATTTGAAGCCGCTCGCGCGTAAACGGTGTACTGACCCCAGCATTGGGCCGGGTTTGCCAGATTGACCGTCATTCGGACGTCATAGTCGTTCCCATTCGGCGCCACTACGCTCGAAATAAGGCTGCCGTACCCCGTCAGGCCGCTGGCGGTGGCCGTTGGGGAGCCATTCACCGTCCACTTGGTCCTGTCGATGGTAGTCAGGTTGTCCGTGTAGTAGAACTGGTAGCTTGCCCAGGCCGCGCCCGCCAGCACGAGCGCCAATCCCAGCCGTGGCGCTCTCATGGAATCACCACCCCGAAGGTATCGAGACTGAAACTCTTCTTATACTTCTGCAACGCCGCCTCGATGGCCGCCTTCGAATCCCTACCCTTCACGAAGACCGTGAGCGATGTGTCGCCCATGATGGCCTGAAACGCGGCGATATCGCGTGCCACGTACTCGACCAGCGCAAATTTCCCGTCGTCGCTCGGCACATGCATGTACCCGATGATGGCGGGCGCCGCCGGCGCTGCCCCAGGGGTCGTCGTCCCAGTCGCTGGCTCTGTGCCGGTCGCAACGGGGGGCACAGGCGCGTATTGCGGCCTCTTTGGATCGGCCGCGGTCCCCTGGCCCACATAGGGAACCACCGTGATGACGCGATGGTAAATGTCTCTTGGATCGACACGGCGTTGTGCGCACACGACGGTGGTCAACACCAATAACCCGCAGAAGAGGCGTTGGCTCATGGTACCTCCAGCTAGTTATGAGAGAAAACGTATTTAAGTTCTGATTAGCTTTTTACAAAAATCAGTATGTAGTCAGACGCCGCGAGCTGTCAATTATCAAAACTTGATATTTATTATCAAAACCTGCATCCTACAAAAGGAGAAAGGCCCGCTTGGAGGATGGCGATGATGTGGGCTCTGTCTAAACCGACGCCGCTGAAAACCTGGCCGCTGAGATCTGGTGATGGTCCGAGAGCTTGTCCTGGCGGTAACTAAGGGCACTCATCCCAAAGGCCTTGTGAAAATCTCGGCAGAAGTTGCATTCAGTGCTGTAACCCAGTGTACTTGCAATGATCTTTACCGGGAGGGATGCCGATCTCAAGAGAGTCTTAGCGTTGAGCATCCGGACAGCACGCAGATAGTCGTGGAAGGCGGTGCCGCTTAGCTTGTGGAATAGTCGCCCGAGGTGGCTCGCCGACACGCCGAGGGTGCTGCTGATACTCTTCAAAGATAGCCTCACGTTGCCCCTCGAAGTTCTAATTTCCTGCAAGGCAAATACGACACGCCATTGATTCTTGGCATTGGATTCTGCCGATGAGCTTGGCTCTGCAGTGTGCAATTCCCTCTGGAGAAATAGAAGGATGATGGCGAGATCGGCCCTAAACAAACAGCGTTCGGGCCATTCGACAGCATCAGGAATGAAGTCGGCGAAGGTGCTCAAAGCAACATCCGCGACTGGGACTTGGCCGCCCGGAGCATTCGTCAGGTACCACTCGAAATCCAGCTTCTGTTTTTCAATGGGAGTGCCGAGCCACGCGATGAATAGCTGCCTGTGCAGATCCCGAATGGCGTCGTGAACGAAATCCGCCCCGAATTGGGCCGCTAAAAGTCCGTGAAGGTATTTTCGGGTTTCGCGGTGTCGCAGCGAACTGAGCATGGCCATGGATGTGAACGTCGAGGTGCCATGGTTACAAAGCGTTTGGCTGATGGCAAAGAGTTTGGCTGACTCGGAAACGGCCATTGACGCAACGGACATGATGTTCGTGTGAGCAGTTCGCTGGTACTGAATCGGCACCGTCGAGACTGTCGGTCACGAGCAATCGGCAATGCAAGGGCCGGCTCCGGGTGAAACGCTCTACGTGCCTACGACGTATAGTACGCTCTTTAATTCTTATTTTCAATAAGAAAATACCCGATTGAAAGCAATGATATGAAATATCTTGATATAAAAGAACTTGCCGGCTGCACTGGCGTTCTCAAAATCAATCGCGAAGCTCCATAGCGAATGCTATTTCTGTCGGGCGCCCGATGGCCACACAACGCGCTCAGATCGGGCTAATTTGGTAGGGCGGGTTGTAGTAGACAACGGTCTGCTGGGGAACCATCCTCCAGCGCAGCAGCGCCTGCGTCATGGCATCGACCTGGTCGTCGTGGGCGCCGTTGGGGAAAGCGGCACATTCCTCGATGAAGTCGTTGACCCACGGCATGAACTGCGGGTGGGGAAGGTAAACGTTGCCGGCCTCGATCAGGGGGCTGACGGCCTGTGCGCGTGCAGTCTAGCAAGAGGCGGGAAGCGGTGTGAAGGGCAAGTTCAGCTGCACGCACAAGCGAGCCTCAGCAGCGTTATTCGTTGATATCGCTAGTGTTCTCGCAGGCGACCTGGCAGCCGGGGCCGTGGGCCTTGTGCAGTGAGGACCGAAGCCGGTTGAGCGATGTCCGGGGCAAGTTTCCGAGAAACCCACTTGTTGGGAGCTTATCGGAAACTAGGCCCCAGTTACGCTCACTTCGGCGCAATGCGGCAACGGTCGAGTCAGTCGGATTGGGGATGTCGTGCCGCTTCTTTCGCTGGCCAGGACAACTCGTATCACAAAATTCGTGGGAGGACTCAAAATACCCTCGAAATCGCGCGCAGGTCAGCCCAGGAGGCCTCGCCCGCGCGAACCGTGACCTTGCTGGCCTGGTTGAGTAGGCCTCGATCCAACTCCGGCAAGGGTCCGTCCCCTGCGAAAGCCAACGCGTAATACTCTCCCGGGCGCACCCCCGCAATTCCGTAGCGATCATTGGAATCGCATCGCGCGGCGCGGAGAAAACCGAGCCACTGCCTGGACGTGTCTTGCGGAACCAACAGCACCGGGCCCGAAGCGCACTTCTCCACCGTGCCACCCACAGCGCCGCCGTTGGTCTTGTACTCAACCGTGACCGAGACCGCTTCGGAAGAAAGCTCCACTTCCTGCCCGCCCAGGTCCGTTTCGCCCACGCGGACCGCATCCAGGTAATAGGGCAATGGTGGCGGTGGCATCGGAACGATCCGATAGCTGCCAGGGTAGACATTCTGCAAGCTGAAATTCCCGCCCGCATCCGGCCGGGCGGAAATCGCTCCGGTGAACAGGAAACTGTCGAGTATTTCTCCGTGTATTTGCTTTGTAGCGTCGCCGCCTGGCGCGTTCGTGCGTAGCGGTTCAACAAAGTGCATTTCAGGCCGCAGCATCCAATTCGCCATCCAGGCCTCCCTGCCGATGCTGCCCGCGCGGGCGACTAGAGAAACCGAGGGCATGTTCGGCGCTGGCATGCCTTTAGGCGTTTCCATCACCACTTGGCCGCGCATCGTAAATGGCGGGCTGAGACGAAGCTTCACACCTTCCAGTTCGCAACCCGCCATCTCGATCCACTGCATAGCCTGCAGTTTCACGCCGTTGTTCTCCACCGCGGCCGCAAGGCGCCATTCGCCGTCCACCACGGCGGGAAATTCGAAGGCGCCCTCGGACCCCGATTCCGCGCGATGCGCCGGCTGCACTATCTCTTCACTTAACGTGATCGCCACCTTGGGTGCAGGAGTGCCGTCGGGATTGAGAAGCACCCCCCGCACGGCATGCACCGGGACGGCCTGCAGTTTCAATTCAATGCCCGAAATCACCCTGCCGGGCTGCGCCACGATTTTGGACGCAGCCTCCGGGAGGGATACTCCGGGATAAAAAGTTCGCGTCCAGGCCATGACGCGGTCGTTGTCCGGTTCCCGGTTGGGCGGCTTCAAGCCAATCGGCGGAACCACCGACAGCGTGTAGCCTCCAGGGAGCAGGCGGAACTCAAACTTGCCCGTGTCATCCGTGCCCTCGTCAAGCAGCCTCGCCCCGATCAACTCCAGCCGTGCATTGGCCACTCCGTCTCCCCTGCCATCCACTACGCGGCCGGAGATCCTCGCCAGCGGCACCATGCGCACTTCCAGCTTCGCCGCGGTTCCCCCTGCGGTCACTGGAAACACACTGGGCTCCCCGCTCAACGCATAGTCGGGCGACGAGAAACTGGCCGTGTAAGTGCCCGCCGGGACGCCTTCGATAACGAAGTGGCCCTGTGCGGTGGTGGTGGTGGAATAGTCCGTTCTCAGGCCAGACCGTCTGATTTCGACCTGCATGCCGGGGATGCCATTGCCCGTGACGGAGTTGATTACATTTCCCTCCACCGTCTGCGCCACGGCGCAGGCGCAAAAGAGCACCAGGGCGCAAAAGAGCCTAGCCATGAACATTGGGCGAATTTGGGTGAGGCGGAGGTTACAAGCGGAACTGTGTCTCCAACCACCCGAAACGCAGCAGTTCCTGAAATTGATATGTCTTTGCGTACGGCATCCTTCCGATAACGGCAGGAAAACCGGCTTTTGTCGAACTTCGCCGGACGACACATCGCCCCGTTCTTTTGGCTGACAGGAGTAGCCGCGGCTCGGATGGTGCTCGTGCGTTATGTGGGGATATCGCCAGCGCTGCCACCGCTTGGCCAACAACTCGCCGGGTCAAAAGGAAGGGGACGGGTCTACACCGGAATCGACGGGACTCAAGCCGCGACCGTGGAGTTGCTGACGCCTAAGCAGGAAGTAGCTTGGGCGTACAATGTGCGGAAGGCCGGGGCGCGAATGTTTACCAGACTGGATTTCCGTACAGGCGGTTCATTTAGCGGCGTCGGGGGCCGCGCCCGGAGCCCGCTTTGGCGTCGGACGAACTTGGGTCCAGGCAACGGCTGCTGTCTGTCCTTCAACTGGCCCGGCCTGCTCACAGACGCAGAACACATAGACAAACCAGCGATAGTCCTTCGTTTTCGCGGAATAGCCTCTGTATAAGGAACCACCACGATAGCAGAGCTGGTCGCTTTGTGGGCAGGGACCCACACAGGGGAACTGAGCCGCCTGGTTGGCCCACTTCAGCGCCTCCTTTTTTGTCTTCCAACTTGTAGAAAGGCCCTCTCCACATTTAATAATCGGCATCACGATCCCCTTCCCATTCAGTACGGATTTCCATTTTGGCGCCCAGCTTCCAGCCATGATACACCCAGCCGCTGACCTTTGATCATTCGAAGTGCGGGTTTTTCCCTGGAGCCGTCTTTTGACACCCGCCAACAGCCGCAGATCGCGGTTTGGACTGCGTTATCAGTGAATATCGCTCTCTAGGGCCGAGCCAAGGGAGACCAGATCCGCGCGTTGGGCGTGATACGGACAAGCGGGATGAGAGCCGGTCTCAACGGGGTATCATGGTTGGGGGCAACGTCGTTATGCCAACATGTGACCAAATCAGGGAAGCAGTGAATAAGTACGAGGCCGAAAACCCCACGGAGGATTGTGCACTCAAGCAGGCGCTCGATTC
>Ga0181530_10006862_pt1 | contig 11064 bp, 7 predicted proteins | sample PEATcosm2014_Bin_42_FD_119769 | JGI IMG/M metagenome (GOLD analysis project Ga0181530, IMG submission 119769) | Peatland microbial communities from MTU Mesocosm Facility, Houghton, MI, USA - PEATcosm2014_Bin10_60_metaG | ecosystem: Environmental > Terrestrial > Soil > Wetlands > Peat | place... | reverse complement strand
TGCTGGCAAAAAGACTTATTACGTTCCAAACAACCGATGAGCAGAAAATTGAGAAGATAGTTTCATTTCTCTGTAGTGAATCTGGAAGCCATGATTACACGATCAATAGGCGTGAAGCAAGGGATTCATTGGGATTACAAATCGAAAAACCCAACGATGAATTGTATGGTATTATTAAGACAATATTTGACGATATAAATAATGAACTTGAACTCACAAATAAGTATGATCCAATGAGATTGCTTGGAACTAACAATCAAAAACCGTATTCTTTTAAGAGATGCTTGGTTGAAAGTGTTGAAAACGGGTCGCATGTATATTTAAGTGAGGGAACATTATCTAAGAGAGTGATTCAGACAGCACCTGGTATTCCGCAGTGGGCTGTTGACGATACTCGGACATTTGAAGGCTGGAGGAGACAATAATGGAAACTGGAACGACCCAACGGGATACAATTTCCTATATTACCTACACAACATCAGCTTCAATGAAATATGCTCATATGACGAGTGCATGCCCAGATTGCCTCGCTTCCGTAATGGAAAATAATGTAGTGTTATTGGATATTGGGTTTTCAGAATTAGAACAACGGTTTGAAACAGAGAAATAACCTATGTAAATATTTTTGCGCCTATGGCGCAAAAAACGGCGCAAAAAAAGCGCAATTCTGGCGTTTGCCGCGTTTATTCGCCACGGTTTTTTGCGCCACTGCCACAAGAAGCGCAATTTTAGGGAGGGGCGGGGAGGAGGTTTAAATGCCGTTTAAATCGCCTTTAAACGTGCATTAAACCCCATTTTGCCGTGAATCCGTCGGCGCATTTCAGCGGACAGACTCCGTCAAGAAAAAAAGGTAAGAGGTAACTGCTACCGGGGTCCGCAAACGACCCGGAAGCCGCTGCTGAGACCCATTTTCTCCGGAAGGGCGTAGCTGCGGAATGCCGAGCAGAGTGCGTCGTCGCCGGCGTTGGAGGGGTCGCCGTCGTCCCACGTACCCCCGCGCAGCACGCGGTAACTGCCGCTTGCGGCGCCCGTCGGGTTGGTCTGGCTGGTGTCGCTGTAAATACCCCACCAGTCGTTGCACCACTCATACACATTGCCTGACATGTCATACAGCCTCCAGGCGTTCGGTTTCTTGGTCGCGACGGGCTGCGTGCTGTTGGGCGAATTGAGGTACCATACCGCATTCGCGCTTATCGCCTGAGTATCCGCCGTGGTCATCGGCGGGTATTTTCTCCCCCAGTAATAGTCGGTCGTGTCGTCGCCGGCGCGGCAGGCATACTCATACTCCGCCTCGGTCGGCAGGCGATAGCCATTCTTAGTGTAGTCGATGTTGAGATTTCCAAGACCCGTGCAACCGGCGCCCGGCGTCCCGGTGATGGATGAAAAAGTATAGACCGTATCTTTTACCGGTACTGATGCTTTACTGATCGCATTGCAGTACAAAACCGCGTCGTACCATGTCACCGTCTCCACGGGCCGCGTCGTGCTCGACTTGAAAAAGGAGGGATTGGTATCCATCGCCGCCTCGTACTGCGCCTGCGTCACGAGCGTCTGCGATATGGTGAATGTTCCGAGGGTCACGCTGTGCACGGGAGTTGAACCGGACCCTTGATTTAAAAGAAGTGAATTCGTATCGCCCATCTGGAAGGTCCCGTTGGAAATGGTTACCATGGTAGGAAGTGGAACGTTATTTTTTGGCCCGGTTGAGCTGCTCTTACTGCCGCAGCCCCACATCGCCGCCGCAACAACCGTGAGTATGCAGGCAAAATGTCCTTTTTTCATGAAAGCCGCCTTTCCTTTCATAGGTTTTTGAGAATCTATCTTTGAAAATGATTTTCCGCCATGGCGCATAGCCGCAATTGACCCCTTCCGAGCGCGTTGCACTCAGCGGCAGGTAAGTTAATAAAATAATCAATCCCCTTTCTAAAAAATAGGGATAGGAAAAAATATCCGAATTCGGCGCCTGATGCCGGCTGGCGGTTGAAACCAAATGGCAAGGGCTGAAGGTCAATCGTTGGGTCATGCCCGGGATCGGGGAGGGCAGGAGTGCAAGAGGGATAATTTTTTTCATTTACAACCATGCACGCTATTTTTGGAGTATATTTATCCGGTGACAACTGCAACTGAAATCAAAATCCACGACGGGAGGTGACGGTGAAAAACGCTGCAAAGGTACTTCGACTCAATCTGCTCGCACTTATGGTTTTCTCCGTCTCCGCCGCGATCCTGGGCGGATGCGCGGGGGGGTATGTTGGAATTCGCACGCCGCCGCCGCCGCTCCCGTATTACGACCAGCCCATTTGTCCCGGCCCCGGTTATTTGTGGGTTCCCGGCTACTGGGCGTATGGTTCGGATGGATATTTCTGGGTTCCGGGCATATGGGAAGTGGCTCCGCGAGTGGGCTGGCTGTGGACGCCCGGATACTGGGGGTGGTCCGGGAACGCCTATATCTGGCACGGCGGATATTGGGGAATGCATATCGGATTTTACGGCGGCGTTAATTACGGCTATGGTTATGGCGGCGTCGGTTATGAGGGCGGATACTGGAGAAATGGCGCTTTCCATTACAATACCGCCGTGACCAATGTAAATGTCTCGGTCGTCCATAACACCTATACGAAAGAGGTCGTGAATACGACGACGGTCAGTCGCGTCAGTTACAATGGCGGCAGGGGCGGCATAATGGCTAAACCGACAAGTCAGGAGTTAATGGCCGCCCGCGAAAAACATAGTGGCATGACGGCGCGGCAGAAACAGCATCATCAGGCCGCTCGAGCCCAGCGACAACGCATGTAAAACCGTCGCGCCGTGTATTGGCGCGGTTGCGGTCGTTCACGCTGGTTTCGTCATTTTATCGATCGCCTTCTTGGCATGAAATCTTGCTTGCTCGGACCGCGCGCGGCTCCAGCACTGATTGATTTCAGACCAGTCGAACTCATTGCGTAGCAGGTAATGTCGTACCGTTTGAGTCGGGAAATCATTGAAGAATATCTGACAGGCATCGGCCTCGACATTATCAACTATCCGGCATCCTTTGTAGGCGGTTTCTGACGTTTTTCCGGCAGGTCCGCCTGGGTCCCCGCTTTTATCCGGCTTTGCATCAGGTTTAACGCGAGACCGAATCTCGTCCGGTTTCTTTTTGGCATGGTTATTGTTACCCATAAAACATGACCTCCCTTTTCACGGCGATTTAAAGGCCGTCAAAAATATAAATGAGTGGAATCAGCCGGAGATCAAGAGTACCGTTCCCGAACGACATGAAGGTCAGGAAGGACGTATTCAACGAATCATCGCAATGGTACCGCCGGCAGCCCGCGCTTCACCGTACGTTGTACGTAAGTGAAATCGATGCGGCCGGCGGGAATTCCCAGAATTGATTGGCATTTACCGAAAATGAGAATACCCCCGGCGGATTAATGCTTCTCATACAAATAACCGCCCAAAAAAATAATGTATGCACTATTATAGCTTCCGTTGCGGTGGGCCGGCGCCCGGCATGGTCGAAGGACCCCCTGTTTTTGACTGAAAAAAGGTATTATAATTAGTTATATTTTTACCGCTTGAAAAAAACGCGCGGCATCGAAAACCTTAAAAAAATAGTAAGGTGAATCACGACTGCCGCCGTTCGAGCATTACGTAGAGGATCGTCCATGAGTGCTGCGCGTACTGTCAACCAATCCGGGAAAAAAACGCCCTTTCCCGTCATCGGGATCGGCGCTGCCGCCGGGGGCCTTATTCCTTTTGAAAAGGTGCTCGAAACGCTTCCAACGGACTTCGATGCCGCCGTCGTCTTCATCCAGTACTTTCTGGCCGATAGAAAAAGCCTGCTGTCGGAGGTCCTGCGCAACAAATTCCCCTCGCGCGATATCGTCAGGATAACGAATGGCATGACGATCGAGAAAGGGAAAGTGTATGTCAACCAGCCGGACCATGATATCACGATGGAATCGGGACATTTCCGCGCCAGACGCCGGCGGAAAACCGGCGTGCATTTGCCGATCGATACGTTTTTTACCTCGCTTGCCGAGGCGGCCTTGGAGAATGCCATCGTCGTGATCCTGTCCGGAGCGGGCGCCGACGGGTCGCGGGGGGTGCGGGAGGTGCAATGCAAGGGCGGCGCCGTACTGGTGCAGGATCCTGATACCGCCGAATTTGCCGGCATGCCCGGATCGGCGATCGAAGCGGGAGCCATCGATGAGGTGCTCACTCCCGAAAACATCGCCCGGCGCCTGGTCGCCCTTGTGGAGACTATCTCGAAACGGCCCGGCGCCGCTTATCTGGAGAAGCAGCCTGCCCTGACGTCGCTGTCCGATTTTCTCCGCGAAAAAGCGGATTTCCGGTTTGATCATTACAAGAAAACCGTGATTGCCCGCAGGGTACAGCGGCGCATGTCGCTCAAAGGGCTCGTGCGCATCGAGAACTATATGGAGTACATGGAAAAAGAACCGGCCGAAATCGACCGTCTTGCAGCGGACCTGATGATCGGCGTGACCGCATTTTTCCGCGATCCCGTTGCGTGGGAAGCCTTGAAACGGGAGGTCATTCCCGCCCTTATCGGCGATAAGAGATCCGCCGAATCAATCCGCGTCTGGGCGCCGGGGTGCTCGACCGGCGAGGAGGCGTATTCGATCGTCATGACGCTGTTGCATGAGATCGAGGCGGCCCATGCGAGCAACGATGTTCAGGTTTTCGCCACCGATATCAACGATACGGCATTGACCGTCGCGCGCTATGGAAAGTATCCGGGCAGCGTTTCCGCCGACATACCGCCCGAGTATCAGAAGGCATACTTCAGTTATACCGAAAACGGCTCGCATGTGTGCATCAATCAAAACGTCCGGGATCACGTTATTTTTGCAAAACAGAGCCTTCTCACCGACCCTCCTTTTTCGAAACTCGATCTTATCATCTGTCGCAACCTGCTTATCTACCTCGAACCTGAGGCCCAGGAAAAATGCATCGCAATCTTTCATTATGCGCTTAAGGAAGACGGCTACCTGTTTCTGGGAAACGCCGAATCGATCGAACACCGTCAAGGGATCTTCAAACCGGTCGGCGTCAGGCGTTGCCGCATTTTTCAGCGCATTGCGCAAGCGAACCCTCCACGGGCGCGGTACCAGTTTACCGCCCCGGCGGCCTTGGAACCGAAAAAAAAGGAGGGCGCAAACCGCGCGGCGCCGGGTTCGGACGGGGCCATAGCCAGGTTCGCTCATGAAACGCTTCTCTCCCTGTACGCGCCGGCGGCGGTGCTGGTGAACAACCGCTACGAAATCCTCCACTTCAACGGTCCGGTAAAAAGATTCATCGAACCGCCTGCCGACCTTTCATTCTTCGATTTCATCGCCTGGATCCCGGAGCAGATGCGCAACCGCGTGCGGGGAGCGCTCTACAACGCGTCGCAGACGCCGGAGCCCGTTTCGGTCCAGATCATTCTGCCTAACGCGGAGCATGGAGAACGAACCGGCATTTTTACCATTCGACATTGCAAGAATCCCGCCGACGATGTCGAGTTGTACCTGATCACCTTTGTCGATAATGCCGATAATACTGCGCCGCAACGCATGGAAGGCACGGTGCTGCCGGACGCGGAAGCGGACCGCGCCGCATTCCGCCAGCTGGAACGCGAGCTCTCGACGATGCGCACCGAGCTGCAGACCAAAATGGAGGAGTTGAAGAACTCCAACGAGGAGCTGGAAGCCGCGAATGAGGAGATGGAGACCTCGCACGAGGAGTTGCAGTCGATCAATGAAGAGCTCATAACGGGCAATGCGCAGTTGCAGAGCAAAATAGAGGAACAGGAGGCGACCAACAACGACCTGAACAACTTTCTGTCAAGCACCAATATTCCGACTCTGTTCCTCGATCATCAATTGAAGGTGCGGCGGTACACCCCCTCGCTATCCGGGCTGATCAATCTGATCCCTTCGGACATCGGGCGGCCGGTTGCGGACATGGCGCTGGAGCGCCTGGGCGTCGGTCTCGTAGCCGATATCCGAGGGGTGCTCGACAGCCTGGAAACCGTTAAAAGGGAAGTTGCGATCGGCGACGCCTGGTATCTGCGCTCCACGTTCCCGTTCCGGACGCCGGATAATCGCGTCGAAGGCGTGGTGGTTACCTTTGTGGATATCAGCGAACTCCTGGCCGCCGAAACGGACCTGAAAAAAGAGAAGGAGAAATTCAAGGCTATTTTCGAGAATAGTAACGATGGAATCACCCTCGTCGACCTCGCCACCGGCCGGTATATCGATTGCAATAAGAAACTGCAGGCCATGATCGGGTACAGCCTTGAAGAGATTTGCGCAATGAAAATCGGCGATTTCTGGTCGACGCCGCATAAAGGGAAAATAGTATCCCGCATGGAAAAGGTGATGGCGGACGGGGTATCGCGCGGGGAAATGGATATCGTGGCCAGGGACGGGACGCTGATACCGGTAGATTACAGCGCATTCACGGTGACCATAGGCGCCAGCCAGTGCATGGTAAACGTGATGCGGGATATAACCACGCGCAAAATGGCCCAGGAGGAAATTCAAAGTCTGTCGAAATTCCCCTCCGAAAACCCCAATCCGATTGTACGGCTGAGCCGGGATGGCGTGGTACTGTATGCCAACGAGGCCGGCGAGCCGCTCCTGAAGATGTGGAACGCCGCGAAGGGAAGCTTCGTTCCCGAAGAGGTGCGCGCGATGATCGATGAAACGGTTGCCGCAGGGTCTTCGGGAAACGTCGACATCGAATGCGACGGTCGCATTTTTTCGGTCCACGTAGTCCCGGTGCCGGAATTGGGTTATGTCAATTTATACGGGCGGGATATTACAAAACGAAAAAAAGCCGAGGAGGCGTTACGGGAGAGCGAGGAGCGGTTCCGGACTATCGCCGAAGCGCTTCCGGTTCTGATTTGCATCAGCGGCGCCGCGGATTCGATCATCCTTTATGTTAATACGTTTTTTTGCCGGACGTATGGTTATCGCAGGGAGAATATCATCGGCGGCAAGGCTGAAGACATTTACGCCGACCCGGCCGACCGGGAAAAAATGATGAAGGTCTTCACGGCGCACGGGTACATCGACGCCTATCAGGTAAAAACCAAAAAAAGCGACGGGACTCCGTTGTGGCTCTTGAACTCGCTCCGGCCTCTCGTGTTTGAGGGTAAACCCGCCCTTATCTCGGCCTCTATCGATATTACCTGGCGCAGGCAGGCCGAGGAAGCCCTGCGGGAGAGTCAAACGATGCTGAAGGCGGCATTGGCCAGTATGACCGATGCCGTGTTCATCTCCGATACGGAAGGCCGGTTCGTCAATTTCAACGATGCCTTCGCCACGTTTTACAAGTTCAGGAATAAAGATGAATACGTCAAGACCTTTGCCGAATTTCCAAAAATTCTGGATGTGTCTTTTCCGGATGGAACCCCTGTGCCCGTGGACAAGTGGATAGTTCCCCGTGCGCTTCGGGGCGAAACGGACACAAATACCGAGTATAGGCTGCGACGCAAAGACACCGGCGAAACCTGGGTGGGGAGCTACAGTTTTGCTCCCCTTCGTGACATGAACGGTACTATTACAGGATCAGTGGTGGTGGCTCGAGACATTACCGAACGTCAACTTGCCCAGGAGGCGTTGCGCGAAAGCGAGGAGCGGTATCGAACCCTCGTCAAGTACGCGCCCGCGGGCATTTACACGATCGATTTCACCACGGGGCGTTATACCGAGGTCAACGACGTGATGTGCCGGATCCTCGGCTACACGCGCGAGGAGCTTCTTGCCATTCCCGCCATGGACCTCCTTGATGATAAAGGGAAAGCCGATTTCGCGTCGCGGATTCGCCGGGGACAATCCGGAGACCCGCCCGAAGAGGTCATCGAGTACCGGGTGCGGACAAAGGACGGCCGTTTCATCTGGGCGTTCCTGAACGTCACCTTCCGCTGGAGCGACGGAAAGATCGTGGGGGCGACGGTGGTGGGACACGACATTACCGAGCGGAAACAGGCCGAGGAAGCGCTGAACGAAGCCTACGCCGCCCTGCATGCGCGCAATGCCGAACTCGATTCGTTCAACTATTCGGTTTCGCACGACTTGCGGGGGCCGTTACGCACCATCGGCGCGTTCAGCAGGATGCTCGGCGATGAATATGGCGCAAAGCTGGACGATGAGGGGAAAGGATATCTGGATCAAGTTCTAAAATCGACCGATCGGATGGCGACTATCATCGATGATTTACTCAAATTGTCCCGCCTGACCAAAGCTGAAATCAAGCGGACCGAAGTGGACCTAAGCAGCATCGCAAAGGCATTGGCACAGGATTTGCTTAAAGGTAACCAAAAGGGTAACTTTCAGCGAGAGGTGGAATTCGTTATCGATGACAATATTGTCATATATGCCGATTCGGGGCTGATGCGCATTGTCATGGATAATCTTTTTTCCAATGCCTGGAAATTTACTTCCAAGCGGTCGCAGGCGAAGATCGAGTTTTCTTCCAAGCGGAAAGGGGGAAAAACTATTTGTTTCGTGCGCGACAATGGCGATGGATTTAATATGGCGCACAGCAAGAAGCTGTTCACCCCATTTCAAAGGCTCCATTCCGAGAGTGAATTCCCGGGAATCGGCATTGGTCTCGCGATTACGCGGCGGATAATTGAGCGTCATGGCGGGAAGGTATGGGCGGAAAGTGAACCCGGGAGCGGCGCCACGATATATTTTGAAGTTCCGGCAGGAATTGACATAAGGCAAATCCCCCGGGGGGGATAGGGGACAATGAACCATAATTCAATACTCATCGGGGGGGATAGTGGGCAATGAACAATAATTCAATACTCATCGTTGATGATAATCCGGCGGACATTTTTATCACGGAAAAAGCGATTACGAAAGTCCGGCCGGGCAGCGTTATCGAACAAGCGGACGATGGCGCCAAGGCCATAGATCTTCTGCGCACGGGGAACGTGCCGGGATTGATATTACTGGATATGAAAATGCCGGGCGTGAGCGGCATCGAGGTTTTGCAGGAGATCCGGAAACACGAGGAAACACGGTACGTTCCCGTGGTAATGCTTACCTCATCGACCCTTGGATCCGATATACAAGCCGCGTATGACGCCGGCGCCAACAGTTTCCTTTATAAAATCCATGACCTGGGTACGTTTACCGAAGAAATGAAGAGCGTTCTCCATTACTGGCTGGACCTCAACATATCGCTGGCGGAAACGTCGTAACGGCGCTCAAAAACGCGGTCGTCGGAAGCTTGACTTAAGATCCTTCATTCACCGACAGGTGCCTCTGCGTACCCGCTGAAACCGTCGATGCGGCGTAAATTATTTTAAACATTCCTTTTACCCATCGCCGTGAAGTAACCAATGATTCAAAAAAGACCTCGCCTGCTCGTTGTGGAAGATGATGAAGCGGCGTCCTTCGCCTACGAGCGTTTTCTGACGAACGCCGGATTCGAAACAAAAATGGCAATGACGCTCCACGAGGCCTCGCGGGTCATTGAAACGGAATTTTTTGACGCGGCGCTTCTCGACCTCAAGCTGCCCGATGGCAATGCCCTCCAATGGCTGCCGCGATTCAAAAAAATCCATCCGCATACGCCGGTTATCGTCATCACCGGCATGAACGATATCCCGACCGCGGTGCAGGCGACGAAAAATGGGGCGGAAAATTTCCTTACCAAGCCCGTCGAAATGCAGGATCTCCGCGCGGCCATTAACAAATGCCTTGAACTCGAGATCTTACGCAAGCGCGAAATGGTGCAGCAGAGACTGGCGACAAAAGAGGAGCCGTTTTTCGGCCGGAGCGATGCGATGGCCGATCTCATGGAAAACGCCAGGGTCGCGGCCGATAATGATTCCGTCATACTGCTTCTGGGCGAGACCGGAGTGGGCAAGGGAGTCCTCGCGCGGTGGATTCATGACAACAGCCGGCGGCAATCCGAAGCCTTTGTGGAGCTCAACTGTTCGAGTCTGAAGGGCGAGCTTCTGCGAAGCGAGTTGTTCGGCCATGTCAAGGGAGCGTTCACCTCCGCGATCAAGGACCGCGAGGGGCTCATCGAGGTCGCCGACGGCGGCACGCTTTTTCTCGATGAAATCGGCGATATGGATGCCGAAGTCCAGGCGCAGCTCCTCAAGACGTTAGAGGAGAGGTCGTTTCGCAGAATCGGCGAGAACCTTGTTCGCAAAAGCGACTTCCGCCTCATCTGCGCCACAAACCGCGATTTGCAGAAAGAGATCGAGGCCAAGAGGTTCCGGAATGATCTTTATTATCGGATCTGCGTCTTCCCCATTTCGATCCCGCCTTTGCAGAAAAGGGTGGAGGACATCCGCGGCCTTGCCGAGCACTTCCTCACCGGGTTCGGGTATTCGGAGTTCCCGCTTGCAGCGGATGTCATCGCCCTGCTTGAAGGTTACGCCTGGCCGGGTAATGTGCGGGAGCTTCGAAACATGCTCGAACGCGCGCTTCTTCTGGCCCGCGGTAAAACTTTGTCCACGAGCCATTTCCCCGGGCTCGAAGTCATTACTCCTCACCGCGCAGTTCTCCCTGATGACCAAGATTTGAACGTGCTCCACTCAGATATCGAACATGCGCATATACTGAAGGTAATCAAGAAATACAAGGGCGATAAGGTGAAAGCCAGTAAAGCCCTCGGAATATCCTTATCCTCTTTGTATCGCAAGATTAACCGTATCACGCCGGCGGAATAGGGGGTATCGATTATTGCGCGGAAGAGATCCCTTTACTGTGTGTCTCTCCCGCAGCAATGTCTTTATAATTATTTACAGTTGCCCTTCCAGTTGCCAGTAGCCGTGGATATTGCAGTTTTCCACGATCCTTACTTTGTTACCCTTGGTTTTCAAATGGAAGCATGCCCCGGCAAAGACGCCGGGAGAGAGCATCACCCGCGAGACGTAAGCATCATCGACATAGCAGTCGATGAACCGGATATAGTGCGCCGCTTCCATGGGGTGAATCGCCTTGCCGATACGAACGATGATGTCCGCGCAGGAGAGCTCGGGAATGAGTTTGCACTCCTTGTTGATCGTGATGCTGGGAATGTGCTTGATCGCCGCTTCCTTGC
>Ga0181530_10006861_pt1 | contig 11068 bp, 7 predicted proteins | sample PEATcosm2014_Bin_42_FD_119769 | JGI IMG/M metagenome (GOLD analysis project Ga0181530, IMG submission 119769) | Peatland microbial communities from MTU Mesocosm Facility, Houghton, MI, USA - PEATcosm2014_Bin10_60_metaG | ecosystem: Environmental > Terrestrial > Soil > Wetlands > Peat | place... | reverse complement strand
GTTCCGCAGGTAAAACAATTGCCGCCGACCTCCCGCTCCCCGCGCTCGTCAACCCGGCAAATGCCGATCGCCTCATCAAGGCTGCGAATCTCGGCATCGTACTGCAATCGCCGGACGCGGAAAGAAACGGCATGACTCCCGGCGCATGGTACCCCGCTGCGGGAGATGCCGCGGGAAATCCCGGAATCTACGTCAGCGTGATGCAGCCGAATCTGATAGCACCGGCGATTTTCCGGAGCGCCGGAAGTCTGGTGAACAACCTGGATAACGTCGAGGCGTCCAGCCTGGTTTATCTGATCGCCTTCGATCTGGATCGGTTCGAACTCGGATTCGCGCTTGGCACGGAGTTTCCCGGGGTCGGCTGGTCGGATCGCGTGACCGGTCAAATGAGAGACTCCCGCCTGCCCGGCCCCGACGGAATCGGCAGCATTGCGCCCCTTGTTTCCACGGGCCTGATTTCGCCCGACAACGGCCGGAGGACGGTCGCCACCTTCACCGGCGGTTTCAAGCGCGCGCATGGCGCGTTCCGCTCCGGCGACCTGGCACTTCGAAACCACGGCAGCCACTACGGCTTCATCGAAAATGGAGTTGTGTTCAGCAAGCTCCAACCGGGCCTTGCGACCATCTTCATGCTGGACGACGGTTCGGTCGGGATGAAGACCTGGACGGAACCGGATAACTCGCTCCCCGGCAGCATCAGGCACGCGCGCCAGAATGGAGTTCCTCTCATTGAATCCGGCGTTCCCGGCCAACTGGTCGCCCGCTGGGGACCCGGCAACTGGTCCGGATCGGAAGACGAAAAGCTGCGCACCATACGCGCCGGCATCGCCATGCAAAGCAGGCAGGCCAAGCACTTTCTTATCTACGCCGTGTTCTCGGACGCTACGCCGTCCGCCATGGCGCGGGTTTTTCAGGCATACCAGTGCAATTACGCCATGCTTACGGATATGAACGCGCTGGAACACACTTACCTCGCCCTGTATCGAAGGTCGGGGGCCGAGATGTCGGTGGAACACCTCCTGAGCGGCATGAGCGTGCTGGATAAATCGGAGTCCGGCGAAGTGATTCCACGCTTTCTTGGCTTTCCCGACAATCGGGATTTTTTCTATGTAATGCGGCGAAGTAATAAGGAGAGCAGGCGATGAGATTTCCGCGTGTCGTTTTGTTGGCGTTGTTCGCCTTCCCCGGCTTGATTGGCTTCGGCGCGTCTGCCGTTTCCAACCAGTCGCTTCACGAGCAGAATGAGATTCTGTTCCGGCAATTGAAGCAGGTGCGGGGATTGTCGGACGATCAGATCGGCGCCATGCGCCGGATCTTCGAGAAATCCGGCTATATCGGTCAGGGAAACCCGGCGGTGACCCGGCATCCGGCTTCGCCCGAGGATTGCGAAGCGAAGCTGAAGCGGCAATCGGTTCGTTACGAGAATGCCAGATTTGAAAAGATCTGCGGCGGGAAGTATCTCGCCCCTCTCTATGACCCGGCCACCCAGCAGCCCGAAGACGCGCAGGTCTGCATGGATCAGTTCGAGTTTCCCGATATACCGTGCGCGTATCCCGTGGTCTGGGTGAAAGCGCGTGAAGCGGCGGAGATCTGCTGGGCCGAGGGTGAGCGTCTCGCCGATGCGCATGAGTGGGAAGGCGCATGCCAGGGCAATCTCCAGCCGCCGGATTACCACTTCGACCAACTGCGGGGGCTGAGCCCGGACGCCGCCATTGCCCGCATGCGCGCGGCCCATAACCAGGCGGACAGCGCAGGCAAACGCTGGAGCTACGGGCCGGAATACCAGAAGGGGATTTGCGCCACGTCGAGCACGAAGACCGCCGGCTGCAACGGCGGCAGCTGGACCGGATGCGGTTCCAATACTTTTCCCGCCGGCGACTTTCCGGCCTGTCATAGTCCGCTCGACGTGTATGACCTGAATGGCAATGCGGCGGAACACATGAACCTGCCGCTCAACGAGAGTCAAATGTCCAGCCGCGGCAGCCGCGAATTAGGCTACACGGAGATGAAGGGGAGCTGGTTCATCTTCGATACCTACCGGGCGCACGAAGACTGGTGCCGCTGGCGCGCGCCTTTCTGGCACGGTTCGCGGGTGATGGATGAGCACAGCCACGCCAACTATCACTTGGGATTCCGCTGCGCCAAGACCGTGAAATAGGGCTTGAAAGAGCCGAGCGTTAGAATATTAACCAGGATGAACCTGCAACGACGTGAATTCTTCCAAACCCTGGCTGGCGCCGTCGCCGCGCTGAGCTCGTCTCGCTCGGCGTTCGCCGAAGCCGCCCCCGCGGCGGCGAAGCTCACGGACAAAGTAACTTTGATTACGGGCGCGGGGAACAACATTGTCGCGCTTGCGGCCGACGGCGGAAGTCTGCTTGTGGATTGTGGCGACGCCGCGCACGCGCAGGATGTGCTCAAACTTGACGTGCTTGCGGGTACCGTTAAGGCGGTAATCAACACGCACTGGCACCTCGAATCGACCGGCGGGAACGACATCATGGCAAAGGCCGGCGCGAAACTCGTCTCGCACGTGAACACGGAACTTTGGATGACCCAGGAAATCATCCACGATTGGGAGAAGAAGGTTTTCCCGCCGCGCGCAAAGGAAGCTCGTCCCACCGAGACCTTCTACACCACCGGCAAGATGACATTCGGCGGTGAGCCGGTCGAATACGGCATCATGCCGATGGCGCACACCGACGGCGATATCTACATCTATTTCGCGCAGTCGAACGTTCTGATGACGGGCGATGCGGTGCAACCCGGCAGACTTCCGCTGCTGGACTGGCGCTGCGACGGCTGGATCGGCGGCATGCAGGACGCGCACCGCACGCTGCTGCGTATCGCCAACGATACGACGAAGATCGTGCCCGGCGCCGGGCCGGTGATGACCAAGGCCGATCTCCAGGCGAATCTCGACACCGTGACCAAAATCCGCGAGCACCTGGTGACGCTTGTGAAGCACGGCATGGGCCCCCAGGACATGATCGCGGGCAAAGCCATGAAGGATTTCGAAGGCCAGCTTGCCGGCGATCCCGATCAATTCCTCTACACCGTGTACCGCGGGCTCTGGGCGCACGCCCGCGAACTCGGCGGCATCGTCTAAGCAAAGGCCTGCTCCACAGGCCTGCAAGCTGCCGAATTTCGGTTGGTGGAGCAGGCGTTTTCGCCTGCGATTTTGCGGGTGGAGATGCTTTTTCAGCAGCCCGCCAAGCGACGCCGGCCGGGTTCTTCCAGTCAAAATCCGCGAAAATCACATGTCGCAGATATGCCGATTGGTTGCGTTGTCAGCATTGTGGATAACTGTTCACAAACGGCGTGCGAGGAAACGCAGCCCGGATCAGTACACCAATAAGCGGTAGACATCCTACCTGCACGGATGTAGGATATCTACATCATGCCATCCCGCATCGAATTACTCCAGGGCACGCTCGACATGCTGATCCTCAAAACCCTGCAGTGGGGCGCGCAGCACGGTTACGGGATCAGCCAGGCTATCCGCGCGCAATCGTCCGAAGTGCTGCAGGTGGAAACGGGGTCGCTCTACCCCGCGCTTCAGCGCCTCGAAAAGCATCGATGGGTGACCGCCGAATGGAAGCAGACGGAGAGCAACCAGCGCGCGAAGTATTACAGGCTGACGGCAGCGGGCAGGAAGCAGCTCGCATCGGGACAGGTCCGCTGGCAACAACTGGTCGAGGCCATTGCGAGCATCATGAATCCGGCGCAGCATCCGGCGCAGCATCCGGCGCAGCATCCGGCGCAGCATCCGGCGCAGAAGGAGAGCGAGTCGTGACCCGCAAGCAGCGCGACCGGGATCTCGACGAAGAGATTCAGTCTCATCTCAATCTGGCCGCCCAGGATCGCATCCGCAACGGCGAATCCCCGGAACATGCCGCAGTCTCAGCCCGCCGCGAGTTCGGCAATCCAACCCTCATAAAGGAAATGGCGCGCGATCCGGGGCTGGCCCTGGCTCGATCGGATGATCCAGGATATCCGTTTCGGCGTCCGGACATTCGCACGCACTCCCGGCTCCACGGTCATCATCATTCTAACGCTTGCATTGGGGATTGGCGCCAACACAGCGATTTTCAGCATTTTCGACGCCGTGCTCCTGCGCGACCCGCCCTATCGCAATCCGGACCGCCTTGTATCGATACTGGATCGCCAAATCCGCGCGGGCGGGCGCGCAACTTTTTTCGACCTTTACAGCGACTACGAAAACTGGAAGCGGAACAGCCGCATGTTCGAGGGGTTCGCAGCCTCAACCTGGGCCGGGGGGCTGGACAAGACGATGACTGGCCAGGGTGGTACCGATCGGCGTTCGGCGCGCACTGTGACTGCACTGCCTGTGACTGCGGATTATTTCCCGCTCCTCGGCGTCCCGGCAGCCGTGGGCCGAACGTTCGACGCGGCCGACGCCGCCCATGGTTGCAAGGTTGTGTTGTCCTGGGACTTCTGGCGGAACAACTTTTCGCAACACGGAGGCGGAAGCCAAAAAAGTGCAGTCGGGAAGCCTCTCCGGCTGGACGATGAGGCCTGTACGGTAGTGGGTATCATGCCGCCCGGTTTTGCCTCGTTTCCGAATCCCGCCTGCATGATCTGGATTTTGATGACCCCGCCGCAACGCCCCGATCAATTCGGGGTTTTCGTCATGGGCCGGCTCAAGCCCGGTATCTCCATGGCTGCCGGGCAGGCGGAGTTGTTGGCGCTGCATCGCCGGCTTCACCAGCACGATCGCTGGGGAACATTGATGGAGCCCGCGATCTATGAGCTCCAGGCCGAATTCACATGGCTCACCGGCCGCAATCTGAGGCTCAGCCTGATTACTCTGTTTGCCGCGGTCACTGTCGTGCTCCTGATCTGCTGCGCCAACGTCTCCAATCTGCTGCTGGGCCGATCGCTGATGCGCCGGCGGGAAATGGCCATTCGCGCCGCGCTGGGCTCGGGCCGCGGACGTCTGCTCCGCCAGCTCCTCACCGAAAGTCTGTTGTTGTCTTCCGCAGCGGCTGTTATCGGGGAGCTGCTCGCGTTGGGCGCCGTCCATTACTTTCGTATCGCCAACCCGATAGAGCTTCCTCCGGCAACGCTCGTCCAAGTGAATTCACGAGTGCTCGCCTTCACCGTGCTGCTGAGCGTCGTGACCGCGGTCCTGTTTGGGCTGGTGCCCGCATGGAGAGCGTCGCGGACCGATCTGATTCAGCCTCTGAAAGCCGGCCGTCATCGATTCGGTAAAGCGCTGATCGTGACTGAAGTGGCGCTGACCATGCTCCTTCTGATCGCCGCCGGACTGCTCATCGACAGCGTCAGAAATTTCGCCGCGGCCCCTCTCGGGTTCCGGCCGGATGGCCTCCTGACTGCCAACGTCCAACTGCCGAAAGCGTCTTATCCGAAGCCGGAGCAGCGAGTCCAGGTTTACGACCGTGCGATCGCGGAACTCCGCCGATTGCCGGGAACAGAAGCACTCGCGCTCTCGACGACTTTTCCGACGCAGGGTACCGGCGCGGTCAGCGTTCTGGCGGTGGAAGGCCAACCGGACCCCGCCGCCAACAGGGTCCTCGACACCGGTCAACAGACTATCAGCCCCGATTACTTTCAGGCGATGGGTATCCCCTTAAGGAGGGGGCGCTTCTTCGATATGCACGATCGTGAGGGAAGCGAAGCCGTGGCGATCGTCAATGAGGCGCTTGTTGCCCGATATTTCCCAACCGAAGACCCCATTGGGAAACGCATCCGGGAGTTTGACGGCCCCGGCAACACCAAACCATGGCTCAGGATCGTTGGCGTCGCAGCCGGCGAAAAGCGCGTTACGGTTACTGAGGAGATGAGCTGGGGAGACACACCGGTCGTTTATCGCCCATGGCGGCAAAATCCACCCGCTTCCGCCACCCTGATTGTCAGAACGGCCGTTGGCGGAACGGTATCGGCGGCCTCGATGCAGCGATCTCTCTACGCCATCGATCCGGACGTAGTGCTCACCGAACCGAAGCCTGTGGTTGAAACGGTCGCGAAGGTACTTGCTTATCCCCGATTCCGGGCCATTCTGCTGACTGCTTTTGCGGGCCTGGCCCTGCTCCTCGCAATGGTCGGGCTGTACGGCGTGCTTTCTCATCTCGCCAGCGGCCGCATCCGCGAAATCGGCGTGAGGATGGCGCTGGGGGCGACGCGCGCCGAGGTGATCGGGATGATGGTCCGGGAGGGAATGTTTCCAGCGATCGCCGGCATAGTGTTCGGTCTCGCCGCAGCCTGGAGCCTGACTCGGCTGCTCTCGGCAATGCTGTACGGAGTGAGCCCGAAGGGCCCGGTGACCCTTGTGGTTGTAACCTCAGCCCTCCTCGCCGCGGCTTTCCTGGCAACCTGGCTGCCCGCGTGGCGCGCCACGGCGGTCGATCCGATGGCCGCTTTGCGGTACGAGTGAACTCACTCCTGAAATAATACCTTGCACTTCTACCCATTGTGCTTTATACATGTAGAAGTATGAGGCATGATAACCCTTCGCCGAAATCCGATCTCCCTCAAGGCACACTCGATCTGCTGATTCTCAAAATCGCGACCCTGGGGCCGATCCACGGCTACGCCATCGCGCAGAGGATCCAGCAGATTTCGCGCGATGTCGTGCAGGTGCAGCAGGGCTCGCTTTACCCCGCATTGCACCGGCTCGAAAACAGAGGACTGCTGGCGGCCGAGTGGAAGGAATCGGAAACCGGCCGCGAAGCCAAGTTCTACCGTTTGACCGCGAAGGGGCGCAAGCGGCTTAAGGAAGAAACGGAAAGCTGGGCGCGGCTCACCGGCGCGATTGGTTTGATCCTCCAGGCGGAAGGAGATTCCCAGTGACCTGGTGGCAACGGCTCCGCAACACCGAGCGGGTCGAGGCGCAGCTGGATGCCGAGCTTCGCTTCGACTACGACCAGCGCGTGGCGGCGAACATCCGTGCCGGAATGAGCGAATCCGAAGCTCGCCGCGCCGCGTGCCTGGTGTTCGGCGGCATGGAGCAAGTGAAAGAAGAGTGCCGCGACGCCCGCGGCACGCGCTGGCTGCACGACCTTTGGCAGGACTTCCGCTATGCGCTCCGCACGCTGCGGCAGAATCCGGGATTTGCGGCGGTGGCGATCCTAACCCTTGCCCTCGGCAGCGGCGCGACCACTGTCATGTTCACGGTCATCGACAGCGTGCTGTTGAAGCCGCTGCCCTATCCGCAACCGGACAGGCTGGTCACGCTCAATGAAGCCACCGAGAAATATGGCGACACGTTCCGGCTTTCCTATCCGGACTTTATCGACTGCAAACGCGATAGCCGCTCCCTGGCTTCGATGGCGGCGTGGAGCTACGGCGGCGGCACCGTGAGCAAGCCGGGCGCGGCCGAATACGTTGCCAGTCGCGAAATGTCGTCCGAAGCATTCTCGGTCCTCGGCGTCACTCTCGTGCAGGGGCGTGCCTTCCTGCCTGCTGAAGACCGGCTTGGCGCGCCGCCGGTCGCCATCGTGAGTTCCCGCTTGTGGCAGCAGCGCTACGCCGGAAGCCCCTCGGCGATCGGCGCGCCGCTGGTATTCGATGGCAGGCCCTATACCATCGTCGGCGTCGCGCCGGCGGGTTTCCAGCTGGATGGAGAGGCGGATCTGTTTACTCCGCTCGGCCAGGACACGGACCCGCGAATGCAGAATCGCGAAGCGCACTTCCTTCCCGTTGTGGCGCGCCTGCGGCCCGGCGCGACTTTGGCCGCGGCTCAAAACGATCTGGCGCCGATCGGGCATCGCCTCGCCCAGCAATATCCGAAGTCCAATGCCGGCTTTGGCTTCAAAGTGCATCCGCTGCTTGAAGCCGCGGTGGCGGGCGTCCGGCCCATGCTGCTGTTGCTGCTGGGCGCGGTCAGTCTGGTGCTGCTGATTGCCTGTATCAACGTGGCCAGTCTGCTTCTTGCCCGCGCCGTTTCGCGCGAGCGCGAGCTTGCCCTGCGCGTGGCGCTCGGCGCCGGCCGGGGCCGCCTGGCACGACACGCGTTGACGGAAAGCGCGGTGTTGGCGCTCGCCGGGGTCGCACTCGGTATCCTGCTCGCCGCTTTTGGCGTCCGCCCGTTTGTCGCTTTCTGGCCCGGCGCTTTGCCGCGATCCGCCGAAGTCCACCTCGATTGGCGTGTGCTCCTGTTTGCCCTCGCAGTCTCCTTGCTGTGCGGCATTCTCTTCGGACTGGCGCCGGCACTCCGTGCTCCCGTTCGCGAACTGGAGCAGACACTCCGTGCCGGAGCCCGCTCCATGCCCGGAGGTTCGCGCCGGCTGCACAGCGGTTTTGTCATCTCCCAGATCGCCATCGCGGTCGTGCTGCTCGTCGTCGCCGGCACACTCGCCCGCGCACTGCTGCGACTGTCTTCGCTCGACCCGGGCATCAATGTCCGCAACGTGCTGGTCGCGCGCGTGGCTCTGGCGCCCCGCGTCTTGGCAAACCCGGCGCAGACGCGCGCCGCCTGGAATGACGTGCTGGATCGCGCCCGCGCCGTACCGGGTGTGAAATCCGTTGCTCTGGCGGATATCATCCCCATGCGGGCAGGCGAGAACGCACTCGGCTACTGGACCACACCCGCGGCGCCCCCATTGAACCAGGCGCCGATTTCCCTCGCTTCCGGCGTAACGCCGGAGTACCTGAAGGTGATGGGCATCCCGCTGCGGAAGGGACGATTCTTCACCGATCAGGACCGGACGGGCAACGAGTTCACCGTTGTGATTGACGAGGTTCTGGCGCAACATGCTTTCGGACAAACGGAACCGGTGGGGAAACGCCTGTTTGTTCAGGCGATGGGACCCACTACGGTCGTGGGCGTAGTGGGTCATGTCCGGCATTGGGGCATCGCTAACGACGATCAGGCACCGATACGCGATCAGCTCTACTATCCTTTCGCCCAGGTGCCGGACCCGCTGATGCCGCTGTTCTCGAGGGTCATGTCGATGGCTGTGCGGACCGGCGTCACGCCATTGAGCGTGGTCGAGCCACTGCGGCGGGCCCTGCGCGGAACTGGCGGAGATCAGTCTCTCTATGAAGTCCGGACCATGGAGCAACTGGCCAGCGGCTCGCTCGCACGCCAGCGTTTCCTGATGCTGCTGTTCGGCATATTCGCCGGACTCGCTTTGCTGCTCGCCTGCATCGGAATCTATGGCGTGCTCTCCTATCTCACCAGCCAGCGCGTGCCGGAATTCGGCGTGCGAATGGCAATCGGAGCCAGTGCCCGCGACGTCATTCGCCTCGTGCTCCGGCAAAGCGTCGGGATGGTTTTCGTGGGAATTGCCTTGGGCATATTGGTGGCGCTGGCCGCGGGGAGTCTGCTGGAGCGCCTCGCGACCGGGACGCGGCCCACCGAACCATTGACCTTCGCGGCCATGGTATCGGTGCTGGCTATTGCCGCCCTCTTCGCAAGTTTCCTGCCCGCCCGCCGCGCCAGCCGCATCGACCCGATGAGCGCTCTGCGGCAGGAATAGAAAACTCCTGTTGCTTTCCAAAATGAGTCGTGATACTCTTATTTTGGAATCCAACAGGAGTCGGAAGGGAGCGCACGGGCATGGGTGAAAAGAAAGACGTCTGGCAAGGCACTCTGGCGCTGATGGTCCTGAAGACGCTCGATGTCCTCGGGCCCCAGCACGGCTACGGCATCGCGCGCCGCATCGAGCAGATCAGCGAAAACCTGCTCGCGGTGAACCAGGGAACCCTTTATCCCGTATTGATCAAGTTGGAACAGGAAGGCTCGATTACCTCGAACTGGGGCACGTCCGATAACAATCGCCGGGCAAAATTCTACACGCTGACGAAATCCGGCCGAAAGCAATTGCAGGCGGAGTCGCGGCACTGGCGCCAGACCACCGCAATCATCGATCGCTTCTTCGCGCCTGAGAAAGCTCTATGAAACCGTTACGCCGCATCTGGTGCCGGCTGTTGGGGACCTTTCGCGGCCATCCGCGCGAAGAGGACCTGACCAGTGAAATCGACGGCCATCTGCGCCTGATGATCGAAGACAACCAGCGCCTCGGTATGGCTCCTGAGGAAGCGCGCCGCGCGGCTGTGCTGCGGTTCGGCAATGCACGCGCCACAGAAGAAACCTGCCGCGACCAGCGCGGATTTCCCCTGCTTGAGGCGTTCTTTCAGGATGTGCGCTACGCATTCCGGACGCTGCGTAAATCGCCGGGATTCGCCCTGACGGCCATTGTTTCGATCGGGCTCGGGATGGCGGCGAACTCACAGGTCTTCAGCCTCGCGGAGGCGGTGGTTCTGCGTCCGCTTCCGGTACCGAAGCCCTCCCAAGTCGCGACCCTCCTGTCGTACTTGCACGGCGACCGCCCATTTGACGGCGCCAGCTCGGGGCTGCTCTCCTACCCGGACTTCGTCGACTTCCGCAATAAGAGCAAGTCCTTCGCAGGGATGACGGCCATCGAGGACGCCTCGTTTGGATTCGCCGTCGAAAGGCAGGCGCAGCCGCAGTCCCGCTTCGGTCTTCTCGTCAGCGGGAATTTCTTCGATGTTCTTCAGGTCCCGCCGCGCATCGGGCGAGGCTTCCGGGCATCCGAAGACCAGGTCCCCGGACGCGACGCCGTCGTCGTAATCAGCCACGATTTGTGGGCCAGCGAATTCGCGTCGAGAAAAGACGCCATCGGGAAGACAGTCCTGCTGAACGGCATAGCCTTCACGGTCATCGGCGTTGCGCCGGAGCAGTTCACCGGCCCCGACCAGTACACTCGCGCGCAGCTGTACGTTCCTATGATGATGCAGCCCCGCCTGGCGCCGGATGCGCACCACAACGCGCTCGAAGACCGCAACATGCGGGTGCTCACCGTGAAAGGGCGTCTGAAGCCCGGCGTGAGCGTCGCCAATGCGGGCGCGGAGGCTAAGCTCATCTCCGCCCAACTCGCGCAGGCTTACCCGGACACGAATCGAACCTTCACCGCCACTGTTTATACGGAATTGGAACTTCGATATGCTCGGGACCCCTACACCCCCCTGCTGTGCGGTTTTATGCTGCTTCTGGCGGGCGCCGTCCTCGTGATCGCCTGCGCGAATGTAGCTAACCTGATGCTGAGCCGGGCGCGGGCGCGCG
>Ga0181530_10006859_pt1 | contig 11071 bp, 6 predicted proteins | sample PEATcosm2014_Bin_42_FD_119769 | JGI IMG/M metagenome (GOLD analysis project Ga0181530, IMG submission 119769) | Peatland microbial communities from MTU Mesocosm Facility, Houghton, MI, USA - PEATcosm2014_Bin10_60_metaG | ecosystem: Environmental > Terrestrial > Soil > Wetlands > Peat | place... | reverse complement strand
GACTTCGGCGACATCGTGTTTTCGGCCATCGTCTGTGATTTGGCCATTGCCCTTGCCTACACGATGCTCCACGAGAAGCAGCCATTGGCGGCCGCTGCACGAGTCATTCGCGCCTATCACCGGCATAATGCGCTGACGGAGCCTGAACAACGGGTTCTTTTCCCATTGATACTCGCCAGGCTTTCCGCGAGCGTTTGTTATGCCGCCCACAATCGGGCGCGTAACCCGGATGACTCGTATCAGGTGGTGACCGAGGCGGCCGCCTGGGAGTTGCTCGACAACCTCGAACCCTGCTCGACGGACGCGGCGCTCACGATGGTCCGCGAAGCGTGCGCGGGTCGCTGAACTGCATGCTCATACGATTGCTTGTATTATGCCGACCATGAAAATTTACTCGTGGAACGTCAACGGCATTCGTGCCGTATATAAAAAGGGTCTCTTTCAGTCGTTTCTGCAAGCCCATCGACCTGACATTCTGTGTCTGCAGGAAACCAAAGCGGAGCGTGGGCAGGTCGAAATCGATCTTGCGGATTATCGCGAGTATTGGAACTCCGCGGTCAAAAAGGGCTATTCGGGCACGGCAATTTTTTCGAAGCAAGAGCCGCTCGGCGTCACCAACGGATTCCCGCGCGAATTTGCGCAACGCTACACGTTCGCAGACGAATTGCAGCGCGACAGCGCCGAGGAGGGCCGTGTGATCACGGCCGAGTTCGAGAAATTCTATGTGGTGACGGTATACACGCCGAATGCGAAGGAGGATCTCAGTCGTCTAGCGCTTCGATTCAAGCACTGGGATCCCGCTTTCCTCGCCTATTGTCGGCAACTCGAAAACACCAAGCCCGTCATATTGTGCGGAGATCTGAACGTCGCGCACACGGAGCTCGACTTGGCAAATCCCAAGCCGAACCGCGGCAAGAAAGGCTTCACGGACGAGGAGCGCAAGGGATTCCAAAATTTTGTGGACGCGGGATTCGTCGATACGTTCCGCCTCTTCAAGCAGGGCAACGGCTATTATTCGTGGTGGAGCCATTTCGCCAATGCTCGGGCGCGCAATATCGGGTGGAGAATCGATTACTTTTTGGTGTCCTCGATACTTCGTAGCATGGTGGTGGGCGCGGATATTCACGCGGACGTCTTGGGCAGCGATCATTGCCCGGTCAGCATCACACTTGCCTGATGGCGTCTGTCAGTGTGCCGAACAGTAGATAATGGACGAGCCCGTCATCACCGCGGTCTCATCCTCACCGGCCCCGCGACAAGGCTTGCCGACCGCGCATGAACCCAACAACCGGGCTCTCTATGCGCTCAGCATCTTCCTCAGCGCGTTTCTGCTCTTCCAAATTCAACCGCTCATCGCGAAGGAAATCCTGCCGTGGTTCGGTGGCTCGGCCGGCGTGTGGACGACCTGCATGCTGTTTTTCCAGCTCCTGCTGCTGGCGGGATATGCGTACGCGCACTGGCTGTCGCGCGACCGCCATCGGTGGGTCCATGCCGTCGTGCTATTGGCGGGCGCGCTGACGTTCAGGATCATTCCAGCCGATTGGTGGAAACCAATGGACGGCAGGGATCCGGTCTGGAGAATCCTGTTCCTGTTGACCGCGACGGTCGGGCTGCCCTATTTCACGCTGGCGTCCACCAGTCCGTTGCTGCAGAACTGGTATGCGCGCCAGCATCGCGGCGGCATGCCGTACCGTTTCTTCGCGCTCTCGAATTTCGCCTCCATGTTCGCCTTGCTGAGCTATCCGATCGTAGTCGAACCGCGACTACGCCTGCACACGCAGGCTTGGCTGTGGTCGATGGGGTTCCTGAGTTGTGCGGTGTTGAACTTCGCGCTCTTCCGCCAATCCGCAGGCTTTTCCGCGAATGCCACTGCCGACTCGCGGGGGACCCCGGATGTGCCGCCGCGAAAGCGCCAGCGTGTGATTTGGGTGTTGCTCCCCGCGTGCGCCTCGGCCCTATTGCTTGCGGTGACGAATTACATCACGCAGAACATTGCCGCTATTCCGCTCTTGTGGGTTCTTCCCCTGGGGGTTTATTTGTTGAGCTTCATCCTGACGTTCGAAGGCTCACGCTGGTATCGCCGTCGATGGTTCCTCGCCCTGTTCGCCGTGGCGCTGGGAGCGATGGGCTACGCCGCGGACCAACGGTCGGACCTTGATGATATTCGGGTGCTGGTCCCGGTTTTTATCGCCGGGCTGTTCAATTGCTGCATGGTCTGCCACGGTGAGCTCGCCAGGAGCAAGCCAGCCGCGCGTTGGCTCACGTCGTTTTATTTGATGGTCGCACTGGGTGGCGCGATCGGCGGATTGTTCGTCGCCATACTGTCACCCGCGATTTTTCCGGCACTGGTGGAATTTCCACTTCTTCTGATCGTGACGCCGGCCGCAATTCTCTGGGTGCTGTTGTCAGACGGCCAGGTTTCGCGGAGCGGATTCGCAACTCGAAGAGCGTCGTTTTGGCCCGTGTGGATCCTGTCTCTGGTGGGTGTCGCGGGCCTCGGCGGTTATCTGGCGAAGGGAGAGTGGACGGATCTGAGCGCCGCACGCCTTCTGGCGCGAAATTTCTACGGAGCGCTGCGGGTTTCGGACGACGATGAACTCGGCGTGCGCGAACTCACTCACGGAACGATCAGTCACGGCGAACAATATCTGGACCCGGCAAAACGTCGGCGTCCGCTGACGTATTATGCCGCCGATACGGGTATCGGTTTATTGATGACGGATCTCGCAAAAAAAGGCGCCATTCGGCTCGGCGTGATCGGACTCGGGACCGGAAGCATGGCCGCATGGGGTCGGGCCGGCGACGTGATCCGGTTCTATGAGATCAATGAGCGCGTGCTGGATATCGCACGCACTCAGTTCACCTTCCTCGCCGACTGCGAGTCTCATACGGAAGTGGAGTTGGGCGACGCCCGTCTCTCTCTCGAGCGTGAGCCCAGCCAGCAGTTCGACGTACTCGTTGTGGATGCCTTTTCCGGGGATTCGATTCCGGTGCACCTTCTGACTCGAGAGGCATTTGCAGTCTATTTTCGTCATTTGCGGCCGGACGGCATCCTGGCGGTGCATGTCTCGAACACGTATCTGGATCTTGCTCCGCCGGTCGCCGCACTGGCCCGCCAGCTGGGCCGCGAAGCGCACTTGGTTCAGAATGACGAAGATGACAAGACGAGAACATTCCCCGCGGACTGGGTGCTGGTGGGCGACCATGTGTCGGAGCGCTTTCCCTGGATCAAGGTCAAGGAATCGCAGATCACGCTGCAGCCCGGCCTGCGCATCTGGACGGACGATTTCACCAATTTGTGGCAAATCCTCAATCTTTAGGTGACGGGCGGTTGCCTCGAAAAGGTCGGCGTTTCCACCGCGAGTTGTGACCTAGTTCTCGCTTCTTCCGCATTCTGCGCAGCATGGCCATTTCCTTGATGGAAATTGGAATTGCTGCCGACATGGAAACGCCGACGGGAGCTAAGGTGAAACCGATGAGATACCAGAATGTCCGTCGAACTTCATCCTATGCCGCGCAGCGCATTCACGCCGAATAGGTCCGATGAAGAGCAAAGCATGCCACTCCAGCGCCACACGCGCCGGTGCGTGCTGATCGTCGATGATGATCCGGTATTTGCGGTCCTAGCCAGTGAAACGTTGCAGCAGGCCGGCATCGACGCGCGCATCGCCAGTAACGCCACAGAGGCGCTCGCTGCGTTCGAGAACGACAGGCCAGATTTGGTCATGCTCGACGTCGACTTGCCGGGTGGCAATGGTTTCGAGCTATGTGCGGCATTGCGAGCGATGAGCTGCGGAATGGATGTACCGATCGTCATGGTCACGGGCCACGACGATACCAAATCCATCGCGTTGGCCTATGAAGTGGGAGCGACCGACTTCATCCATAAGCCGGTGCTGTGGCCGACTCTGCCGCACCGAGTAGGCTTCATCCTGCGGGCTCAGGACAATATGTGCGCGCTGCGCGTGAGCGAGCAAAAGAACCGCGCCTTGCTGCAGGCGCTTCCCGATACGATCTTCATGGTCGACGGCAATGGCGTTCTGTTGGAACACATCACGGGCAGCGACAAGAGCAACGGCGAGAGCCTCGTCGGAAAACAGCTGGAGGAGGTGTTCCCCGTAGAAGTGGCGCGCGCGGCTCGCCAATCCGTCACGAAGGGAAGGGCGGGAGAGCTGGCCACCCATGAGTTCGGGGTCGGCCAAGGCAAGGATCGGCGATGGTTCGAGGCTCGACTGCGTCCCCAGGTCGACGGGCCGCTCCTCATCGTGACGCGCGATACCACCGAGTGGCGAAGGGCAAAGGCTCGCATAGAGTATCTTGCCTATTACGACGTATTGACGCGGTTGCCGAATCGCCAGCTCTTCGTGCGGGAAGCGGCCCGAGCCATGAAAGATGCGAGGCGCACCGAGCACATCGTGGGTCTCCTTTACCTGGACCTCGACCGCTTCAAGCGAATCAACGACAACCTTGGCCACTCGGTCGGTGACGCATTGCTGCAGAACGTCGCGCGTCGCTTGGAACAGAGCGTCAGACCGACGGACATCGTTTCGCAGCACGGCGAGCGCCCGAGGCACGAGCAGACACGCGTGGCTCGCTTTGGCGGCGATGAATTCGTGGTGCTGCTGACCGGGCTTACCGATGAGGCGCAAACCGTGTCCGTAGCCGATCGCATCCAGAAGTCACTCGGAGAACCGTTTGAATGCGGCGGTCACCGCCTTGTGGTGACGCCGAGCATCGGCATTGCCATGTTTCCAAAGGATGCAACGGACGTTGACGACTTGCTCATCAAGGCCGACATGGCAATGTACCAAGCCAAAGATCAAGGTCGAAACGGCTACGCATTCTTCGGCCAATCGATGGCGGTTCGGTCGTTGGGCCGCCTCGAGCTCGAAAATGACTTGAGGCGCGCCTTTGAGAGGGGTGAATTCCTGATCCACTACCAACCAAAACTGGACCTTTCGACCGGTGCAATCATTGGCGCGGAGGCGCTATTGCGCTGGCATCATGCCACGCGCGGCTGGATTCCTCCCGATACGTTCATCCCCGTGGCGGAAGAAACGGGGTTGATCGTAGCGCTCGGCGACTGGGTCATCCACGAGGCGTGCAAGCAGCTCAATACCTGGGTAGGCCAGCGCCTTGGCCATCTGACGATTGCAGTCAACGTGTCGGTTCAGCAATTCGCCAGGGAGGATTTCGTGGAGTCCGTCCTTCGCGCGCTGCGGCAGTTCGGAGTCAAACCTCGACAGCTCGAACTGGAAATTACCGAAAGCCTATTGATGAGAAATGTCGACGATACGACCGCTTGCATGAAGCGGTTTCGCGCCGCAGGAATAACTTTGTCGATCGACGATTTCGGAACCGGCTATTCGTCTCTGGGATATCTGCGCCAGTTCCCGGTAGACGCGTTGAAGATTGATCGATCATTCGTCAAGGACTTGCACAAGAGCGACGATGATGCGGCCATTTGCGCAGCCATCATCGCGATGGCCCGTGAGCTCAAGTTGAAAGTGATCGCGGAGGGCGTCGAAAACGTGGAGCAGCTCGAATTCCTACGCAGGCATCGATGTAATGAGGTACAGGGGTACTTGATCAGCAAGGCCATTCCGGCCGACGAGATGCAAAGGCTGCTTAGAACTGCGCCATATGGAGACGGTAAGCATGCGCGTGACGATCTCAACGCGAATGATGCATGCTGATCCTTTATGAAGCGATGGATCAACAATCTGTCGCTTGCCTCCAAGTTGCGCATCATGATCATCTGCGCGGTCGTGGTGGCGTTGTTGCTCGGTTCCGTTCTGTACACGGCAGCGGAGGTACTCAGCCAGCGACGCAGCCTTGCGCAGCACCTCGTGACGTTGGCGACGGCAGTCGGCGAGAATGCGGCTGCCCCATTGAAGCTCTCCGACCGCGCTCTGGCGCGTAACGTTCTGGAGTCGCTGCGCGCGGATCCGAATATTCGGGCAGTTACGCTCTACGATGCCGCGGGCCAGATCTTCGTGGGCACCTCCCTCGGGGGAGAGAACGCCATCCCGACCGGGCGTCCGTGGCCGTGGGGATTCGACGACGCGGTAGACGACAAGCAGTCGGTGCGCTTCAGCGACCTGACACACGCCCACATTCAGGTTCCGGTGATGCTGAACGGTGAGCGGCTGGGTGCCATCCACCTGGATGCGGACCTCACGCAGCTGTATGCGCGAACGCAACGCGCCCTGAGGTACATGCCATTCGGATTGCTGCTTGCGGGCCTGGTGGCTTTTGTGCTGTCGAGCCGACCGCGCAGCTTCATATCGGTTCCGGTAAGCGAGCTCGTTCAGGTCACTCGCGATGTTCTCGAGAGTAAGAACTTCTCGATCCGCGCATATAAGGAGAGAGACGATGAATTCGGCACGCTAATCGATGGATTCAACGAAATGCTTGCGGAACTCGAACGGCGGGATCGAAATCTGCAAGCGCTGGTTCGTGAGCGTACTGAGCGCCTGGATATTGCAGTCGCCGAAGCGCGGGAGGCTGCGAAACGCGCGGAGGGTGCAAATCGCGCCAAGAGCGACTTCTTGGCCCGCATGAGTCATGAGATCCGCACGCCCATGAATGGGGTCCTCGGTATGGCGGAATTGCTGCGTCATTCGCCGACGTTGGATGCGCGGCAGCGCCGCTACGCCGTTACGATTCATCAATCAGGCACCGTGTTGCTGCAAATCATCAATGACATCCTCGATTTCTCCAAAGTCGAGGCGGGCAAGCTCGAGCTTCATACGGCTCGATTCTGTGTTCGCGACATCGTCGAAGATGCGGTCGAAATTCTGGCTGAACGCGCGCATAGCAAGGGTCTGGAACTGATCTGCGATATTCCGGCGCAAATGGAAACGAGGGTATCCGGTGACGGTCTGCGGCTTCGGCAGGTGATGATTAATCTCATCAGTAACGCGCTGAAATTCACGGAAAGCGGCGAAGTGAAGATCAAGGTGCGCCAGATGGAATCAAACCTTCTCGATCCATTCTTTTACTTCGAGGTCATAGATACGGGGATCGGCATCAAGCAGGAGAATTGCGCGTCCATATTTGAGTCGTTTGCGCAGGAGGACAGCTCGACGACGCGCCGCTACGGAGGTACCGGGCTGGGGCTGGCGATCTGTAAGCAACTGGTGGAATTGATGGGCGGCCGGATCGGTGTCTCGAGTTCGCCCGGAAAAGGCTCGACATTCTTTTTTTCGGTGCCTCTGCCGGTCGATCCGACTGCGACGCGCGACAGTCGCGCGACTGCGCTGAAATCCACTCATATGCTCATCGTTGACGCCAATTCGACGACTCGCGGCATTCTGAAGCAACAACTCTTGAGTTGGGGCGTGATGGTGGCCGAAGCGAGCTCGGGGCGAGAAGCACTCGAAATCCTCGACAAGGCCTTTGGTGGTGAATTCGACGCCTTCATCATCGACGGACAGATGCCCAAACTGAGTGGAGCGGCGCTGGCCACGGCGATTCGAAGCCGCCCTGAGTTTGCCGACGTTCCCATCGTTATGATGAATGCAGGCCCCACCGCGACGCCTGCCGCGGGCAATTCCCATGGAGGCGCGATGGCGTGGCTGAGCAAACCCATGCGCCGGACACAGCTTCAGTCCTGCCTCACGGGACTCCTGACAAATCGCAGCGTCGCCGAAGCGGGGAGTGCAGAGATCGCGAGGCGGAGTGCCGATGCGGCAGGGCAAATCGGGCCGACAACTTCACGCATACGCCGGGTTCTTCTCGTCGAGGATAACCCGGTCAACCAGGAAGTCGGCCGAGCCATGCTGCAGGAATTGGGCGTCGAGGCGGTCAGCGCGTGGAGCGGCGAGGAGGCGCTCGAGAAGCTGGCCGCGGATCGCTTCGATGTCGTGCTCATGGATTGCCAAATGCCGAAGCTGGACGGCTATGCCACGACGAGCTGCTTTCGTGAATGGGAGCGAAAACATCAGCGGTCGCGCACACCTATCGTCGCACTGACGGCAAACGCGCTGAGCGGCGATGCGGATAAATGCTTCGCGGCCGGGATGGACCGCCATCTCGGCAAACCTTACACCGCTGAGCAGCTGTACGAGGTTCTCGAGTCTTGCGGATCCGACAGCATCGAAGCGCGTGCCGAAGCGAAAATCGCAAACGCCATCCTGGATCAGCGGACGCTGGGGCGCATACGGGCATTACACAAGCCGGGCAGCCCGGACCTGTTTGCCAAGGTGGTGGGTATCTATGCTTCGAGCTCACTCGCCCTTATCGAGGTCATTCGGGCAGCGGCGGCGTCAAACGATGCGGCGGGCATCATGCAAGCGGCCCACGCGCTGAAATCCAGCAGCGCCAACGTGGGTGCGACGGCACTTGCCGACTTGTGCAAGGAAATCGAAGCGGCTGCCGGGGGCGGCGACCTGCAGACCGCTTGCGTCCTCATCGAGAGATTGCTGGCGGAGCATCAACGAGTATTGCAGGCTCTCGACGCGCAGAATATTGCGGCCTGACCGGAGCCGCGCAACCTAGGCGGAGTTGGCCGCTTTGCCGCGAGCAGGGCCGCCGCGCATGAACGTGAGGGCGAGCACCGCCGACGCCAGCATCAGGAACAGGCTCACCGCGTTCAGCACCGGGCTGGCACCTTCGCGCATCCGGCCGTACATCATCACGGTCAAGGGCGAATCCGCGCCGACCAGCATCAACGTGGTATTGAAATCCGAGAAAGACATCAGAAAAGAAATCGCGGAGGAACCCAGCAGGGCCGGCCGCAAGTACGGCAGCAGGATCGTGCGAAATACCGCGGCCTTGGACGCACCGAGGTTCAATGCGGCCTCCTCCAAAGTGCGATCGAAGCGCCTCAAGCGCGCGCTGACGGTGAGTGTCGCGATCGTTGCCAGGTACGAGAATTGACCGAGTACGACCAGGGGCAGACCGGGACGCAGGAAATCCAATTCCAGTCCAAAGACATCGTCGGCGAATTCTGCAACTCGGCTCGCAAAGGCGAGAATCGAAATGCCAAGAATCACTCCCGGTATGACCAACGGCGCCAACATCAGCATGGAAAGAGCCTGCTTGCCGAAAAAGCGGCCGCGCTCGATGAGGAATGCATTGCACGTGCCGACCAGAACCGACAGCAACGTGACCCATGCGCCGACGACGCAACTGGTCCAGATGCTGCCCAGCAGTTCGCTGTCGCCGAACAGTCCGATACGGCCGATCGTTGCGTTGCCGAGGAACCAGTCCCATGTGAAGCCTCGCCACGGCGGCGCAGGATAAGGCGCGTTATTGAACGCGAATACCGCAACGACAATCAACGGCAGAAACAAGAACGCGAGGAAGCCGGCCAAATAGACCGCGGTCGTGGCGCGCAGCCAAGCCGGGCGCGGCAGCGAAGGGATCATGTTCGCCGCATCACGTCACCGAACCTCTGACCGGTGAGCCGGAGACCAACCATGACCATGACGGTCGACAATGCGAGCAGCAAGAAGCCCAGTGCAGCGCCCTGTTCCCAGTTGAAGCGGGTGATGAACTGCGTATAGATTTGCTCGGTGAACCACTGCGAATTCTTGCCGCCGAGCAGCGTCGGTGTCAGGTAGTTGCCGAGGGTGAGCATGAACACGACGATGCAACCGGCCGTGATTCCGGGCGCGGCGTGCGGGATCACGATGGCTCGCAAAATGGCGAATCCGTCGGCGCCAAGATCGTAGGCCGCCTCGATCAGGGCGTTGTCCAGGCTCTCCAAACTCGAAATGAGTGGTATCACCATGAATAACAGCGACGTATAGATCAGGCCCACCATGATGGTTGCATCGTGATAGAGCAGTTCGACTGGTACCGCGGTGATGCCGAGCTTCACCAACAGGGAGGGCAGCACCCCCGACTCGCGCAGCAGAATCATCCAGCCGAGCGTGCGGACCGTTTCGCTCACCCAAAATGGAATCAAACACAGGATGAAGAGCAGTGAACTCGCGCGCCCTTGCGCGAGCTTCGCGATGATCCACGCAATCGGGAATGCCAGCAGCAAAGTCAGGAAAGTGGCCACAACCGACATCACCGCCGTGCGCACGAACACGTGCCAATAAAGCGGCTCTGCGAAAAAGGTTCGGTACTGGGCAAGGCTCGCGACATAATGACGGGGGCCCACTCGCTCCCGAAACGACAATATCGCGAGGTCGATGTGCGGCAGTATGATCAGCGCGCACAGCCAAAGCAGGGCGGGCGCCAGCAGCAGGGTCAAGCTCAAGCGTCCCTGCCACTTGCGCTGCAGCGCTGCGCTAGGCATCGTGCCCCGCCGCTCCGGCGCGCGCCGGAAAGCACACGGCGCGCTCGGGATCGAAACTGAACAGGACTTTCTCCTGCGGCTTGAGGTCGGAGAATTGGCCTGTCTGCGGCAGGGCGATCCGAAATTCACGGCGTGTGCGCCGCTCCTGCAGCAGCACTGCCGAATTGGCGCCGTCAAATAACAGGCTCTGAACCTCGCCCGCGTGCCAGGGCTGCCCGGCAGGCAGTTCGGTTTGAGTTCGACCCAGGCTCGCGACCTCCGGGCGCACAAATCCCTCCACCGCATCACCGACGGCCATCGCGCCTTTCTTCAGCGCGCGAATCGCCCACCCATCCGCGGTAGTCATCTCCACCGATGCATGATCCACACTCGTAACGCGCCCGACGATGCGGTTATTCGCTCCAACGAAGCTCGCCACAAACGGTGTATGGGGGCGATAGTACAAATCCTGCGGTGTGCCGAGTTGCTCGAACCGGCCTTGACTCATGACGCCCACATGATCCGACAGCACCAGCGCTTCGGATTGGTCGTGCGTGATGTAAACGAAGGTAGTGCCAAACGCGGCTTGTAGCTGCTTGAGTTCGATTTTCATGTGCTCGCGCAGCTTGAGATCGAGGGCTCCCAGAGGTTCGTCGAGCAATAACAGCGTGGGTTCCAATACCAGGCTGCGCGCGATTGCGACGCGTTGGCGTTGGCCGCCCGAGAGCTCGTCGACCCGCTTGCTCGCCGCGCCGCCGAGTCCCACTCGTTCCAGCATCGCCTGACTGCGCCGTAGTCGCTCGGCGCGAGCGACGCCGCGTCGAGCCAATCCAAATG
>Ga0181530_10006854_pt1 | contig 11073 bp, 10 predicted proteins | sample PEATcosm2014_Bin_42_FD_119769 | JGI IMG/M metagenome (GOLD analysis project Ga0181530, IMG submission 119769) | Peatland microbial communities from MTU Mesocosm Facility, Houghton, MI, USA - PEATcosm2014_Bin10_60_metaG | ecosystem: Environmental > Terrestrial > Soil > Wetlands > Peat | place... | reverse complement strand
GCTGGTGGATCGGGCGCAGTTGCTGACGCTGACGGCCCCCGAGATGACGGTTCTCGTCGGCGGCATGCGCGCCCTGAATGCTAACTTCGGGCAGTCCAAACACGGCGCCTTCACCAACCGGCCCGAGACGCTGACGAATGATTTCTTCGTCAACTTGCTCGACATGAATACGAAGTGGCAGGCCTCCTCCACATCCGAAGGCGGGTATGAGGGGCGCGATCGGGCGACGGACAAAATCAAGTGGACCGGCACCCGCGTCGACCTTGTCTTCGGTTCGAACTCCCAGCTCCGAGCAATCGCGGAAGTCTATGCATGTGACGACGCGAAGCCGGCGTTTGTGAAGGACTTCGTGGCTGCGTGGAACAAGGTGATGAGCCTTGATCGCTACGACCTTGCCTGAGCTCGGCGGAAGAAGAGAGCTGTCAACCTGGTACTAGCCCGGTTCCTATTGTTTGGATCGGCGAAACCGAAGTTCGTCGCTACTGGCGCTCATCGACCTGAAAGGCCAGGCCGCTCACACGCGCACCGTGCCGATGCCTGGATAGGTGAAGTGTGTCCTCGATGACTGGCTCCACAACGCAGGAGGCATACTTCTCCGCAAACGAAGAGATCCGCGCACAGCGAGGCGGCTAGAAGTTCTGGAGTCCCTGCCAGACCCAGACGCCGGCGATCACCACGATCAGCAGTCCGGAAGCCACACCGAGAACGCGCAGGAAGGGCTGAATCTTGCCCATGCGCCGTTGCAGGGCCATTTGTTCTTCCTGCATGTGCATCGAGGAATCGTCCAGGAAGAGCTGGTCGTCCTCATGCATGGTGAGGGTGCTGCGATAGATGAGCAGCACGATCAGGACCACGGTGATGGCGCCCCAGGCAACGAACAGCATCATCAGATGAGACACGAACCACCTCCAAGCCGATTACACGGCCCAGTCCCGCGCTGAACCCGGGCCAGGTGGAGAGCCGGGCGGTATGGGACGTTGGCCGATTATAGCTCTGTCCGTCAATCCCATAACGGTTTTTTCCGCGGTAAGAACCGGGGAGGCATGGGGTTGCCGAAAACAGCGACCTGCGACCGCAGCCAGCATCTAAAGGATAAGGATGTGGACAGGGGCAGTCCGCGGGACCGGTCGGAAAACCGCTCGGGGAACCGCGAACCCTTCTGGTATACTGACCTTCAACCCAAGGATTCCAAGGAGATAAAGGATGGCGACGACGACAACCCCAGGCGTGGATACTGGCAAGAAGCTCCCCCTCAACCTGACCCCGAGTGCCATATCAAAGGTGAAGGAGATCATGGCCCAACAGAACCCGCAGCCGGCGGGACTGAGAGTCGGAGTGGTCGGCGGCGGTTGCTCCGGGTTCTCCTACTCGATGTCCTTCGAGAACACCGCCGGAATGATGGACAAGAGCTTCGAGTTCGACGGACTGAAGGTGTTTGTGGACGCCACCTCCATCATGTACCTGAATGGCTGCCAGGTCGATTACGTCGAGACCCTGGAAGGCGCCGGCTTCAAGTTCGAGAACCCCAACGTGAAGAGCACCTGCGGCTGCGGCTCTTCGTTCAACGTGTAAGCCGGATTTCCGGAACACAGGGGGCCCCGTCTGCGGACGGGGCCGTTTGTTTTCTTGGCGTTCCCCGGCCCGCCGGGCAAGGGGATGCAAAGGTTATTAATCAACCGAGTCCCGTAAGGACGGCAGTCCGCTGGCGTTTTCCCGCTCCGAGGCGTTAAATATTAGTGGCAGCCGACCAGCCATGCCTCTCCTAGAGAATCACGCCGTGCGCTACGATTTCTCGCTCTTGAGCGACTACGACCTCCACCTGTTCAACGAGGGCAACCACAACAGCCTGTATGAGAAGCTGGGGTCACACGTCGCCACCGTCGATGGCCAGCGCGGCACCCAGTTCGCGGTATGGGCGCCCAACGCCTACTCGGTTTCGGTGATCGGCGAGTTCAACGCCTGGAACAAGGATAGCCATCCCCTGCGCACGCGCGGCGATTCCGGCATCTGGGAAGGATTCATCCCCGAGATGGGCCCGGGCACGGTGTACAAGTACCACGTCGCCTCGCGCTATCAGGGCTACAGCGTGGACAAAGCCGACCCCTATGCGTTTGCCAGCGAGCTTCCGCCGCGGACGGCCTCCATCGTCTGGGACCTGGGCTACGAGTGGGGCGACCAGGGCTGGATGCACTCCCGCCAGCAGCACAACGGGCTCAACCGTCCTATCTCGATCTATGAAATGCACCTGGGCTCATGGATGCGCGCCTGGGAAGACGGCAACCGCTGGCTCACCTATCGCGAGATCGCGCCCAAGCTGGCCGAGTACTGCAACCGCATGGGCTTTACCCACGTGGAGTTCATGCCGGTGATGGAGCATCCCTTCTACGGCTCCTGGGGATACCAGGTGACCGGCTTTTTCGCTCCCACCAGCCGCTACGGCACGCCGCAGGACTTTATGTACCTGGTGGACCACCTGCACCAGCAGGGCGTGGGCGTGATCCTGGACTGGGTGCCCTCCAACTTTCCCAACGACGCGCACGGGCTGGCTTACTTCGACGGCACCCATCTCTACGAGCACTCCGACCCGCGCCAGGGCTTCCATCCCGAGTGGAAATCGCACATCTTCAACTTCGGGCGCAACGAGGTACGCAGCTTCCTGCTCTCCAGCGGGCTGTTCTGGCTCAACCAGTATCACGCCGACGGCCTGCGCGTGGACGCGGTCGCCTCCATGCTCTACCTCGATTACGCCCGCCAGCACGGCGAGTGGATTCCCAACAAGTACGGCGGCAACGAGAACCTGGAGGCCATCAGCTTCCTGCAGAAGCTGAATGCGGACGTATACGGCGCTCATCCCGACGTGCAGACCATCGCCGAGGAGTCCACGGCCTGGCCCATGGTCTCCAAGCCCGCCTATGTGGGCGGGCTCGGCTTCGGGCTCAAGTGGGACATGGGATGGATGCACGACACCCTCATATACCTGTCGAAAGATCCCATCCATCGCCGCTTCCATCACAACCAGCTCACCTTCCGCGCCCTCTATATGTTCACCGAAAACTACGTGCTGCCGCTCTCGCACGATGAGGTGGTGCACGGCAAGGGGGCGCTGATCGGCAAGATGCCGGGCGACGAGTGGCAGCAGTTCGCCAACCTGCGCCTGCTCTTCGGATATCAGTGGGCGCAGCCGGGCAAGAAGCTGCTGTTCATGGGCTGCGAGTTCGGGCAGAAGAAGGAGTGGTACCACGAGGAAGGCCTGGAGTGGTGGGTGCTGCAGTTTCCCGTGCACTCCGGGGTGCAGAAGCTGGTGGCCGACCTGAACCGCGTCTATCGCGAGCAGCCCGCGCTCCACGAGCGCGAGTTCGATCCCGCCACCTTCGAGTGGGTGGACGCCAATGACGGCGATACCAGCGTCTTGAGCTTCCTGCGCCGCGGCCACCACGACGTGATCCTGGTAGTCGGCAATTTCACTCCCGTCCTGCGCAAGAGCCACCGCATCGGCGTGCCCGAAGGCGGCTGGTGGCGCGAACTGATCAACAGCGACGCCGGCATCTACGGCGGCAGCAATCAGGGCAACGGCGGCGGCGTCATGGCCGAACCCATCCCCCACCACGGCCGCCCGTTCTCCCTCAAGCTCACCTTGCCGCCGCTGGGAATCCTCTACCTCAAGCTCGAACGGTAGCCCCTCTGCCAAATACAACTTGAACCGTGTCCCGCTCATCTAAGTCTGCAGGGGGCCTCCCGGCGATGAAGTGCGGGAGGTTCAAAAGACTATGAACATTTTCGGACGTGACGCAGGGTTCTCGCGGCCTCGATGGGGCCGGCGGATTTTGGTTTCTCTGATGTCGTTGGTTCTATTGTTTGCGGTTTGGCCGGTGAACCTGTTGGCACAGGACCAGCAGGCGCCGCCGCCGCCCGCGCAGGCGCCGCCCGCACAGCAGGGGCCGCCCTACGCGCAACAGACTCCCGAGCAGTTGCGGCGCCTGGTAGCGCCGATTGCGCTGTATCCGGATTCGCTGGTGGCGCAGATTTTGGCGGCGTCGACGTTTCCCGAGCAAGTCGTCGAGGCCGACCGCTGGGTGCAAGCGCATCCTGACTTGAAGGGCGACGCTTTGGGTCAAGCGGTGGACCAGAAACCCTGGGACCCCAGCGTCAAGGCGCTGACTGCATTCCCCTCCGTCCTGGGCAATATGGACAAGAACATCTCCTGGACGTCATCTCTGGGCGACGCCTATTACAACCAGCAACAGGATGTGATGGATGCCGTGCAGGTGATGCGCCGGAAGGCGCAAGGTTCCGGCAATCTTAAGACCACGCCGCAGCAAACCGTAACGGTGGAAGGCGGAACGGTCGTCGTTCAGCCCGCCAGCCCTGATGAGGTTTACGTCCCCGCGTATGATCCGTGGTCGGTTTACGGATATCCCATCATGGCGTGGCCGGGCTGGTACCCGTATCCCGGAATCTGGTTTGGTGGCCCGTACCTCTCGTTCGGATTCCCCTTCGGAATCGGCTGGTTCGGAGGTTTTGGATGGGGCTGGGGTCATTGGGGATTCAATTGGCATGGCGGATACCCACTCTATAACGGCGGCAGGTACTACTCCGGGAGCAGGACGTTTTATAACCGGAACACCTTCTACCGAGGTGGAGGCGTGCGCGGCGGAACTGTGGCGCGCGGCGGAGCTGTCGGCGGGCGCGGCGCAGTCTACAACCGTGGCGGCACAACCGCCAGGCCTTTCGGCGGAAACTCCCAGGCGGCGCGAGGATACGCTGCACCCCACGGCCAGAGCGGCACGCGCTCGGGCGCCTTCAGCGGCTACGGCCATGGCGGAGAGACCAGGGGCTATGCGTCACGTGGAGGCGCCAGCATGGGTGGCGGAGCGCGTGGCGGCGGAGGATCTCACGGCGGTGGCGGCGGGCGCCGGTAATCGCCGGGAATCCAAGAGATCGTGAAATTTAGAAATGGAGAAAAGCCGTATGCCGCGAATGAAGCTGAACTTCGACAAATTTCATTGGGCCAATCTTCCTGCGTTAGCCGCGGTGGCGATCCTTTTGGCGGGGGGCCTGGCCACCCGTGCCATGGCACAGCAACCGGGCCAGAAGACATTTTCATCGCCGGATGACGCCAGCAACGCCCTGGTCACAGCGGCGCAGAATAACGACGAAAAAGCAATGCTCGAGATCCTCGGACCCGCCGAAAAACAAATCGTCTCGTCGGGAGACGAAACCGAGGACGCCGAGAGCCGCGCTAATTTCGTGCAGAAATATCAGGAAATGCACCGTCTGGTGAAAGAACCGGATGGAACCGTGGTCTTGTATATCGGCGCGGCCAATTGGCCCACGCCCATCCCGCTGGTGAACAAGGGTAATTCCTGGTATTTCGACACCGAGGCGGGCAAGAAGGAAATTTTGTACCGGCGAGTCGGCCGCAATGAAATATCGACCATTGGCGTTTGCCAGGAGCTGGTGGCGGCGGAAAAGGAATACCGCTCCGCGCAGCACAACCAGTACGCTCAGAAAATCTTCAGTGATGAAGGGCAGCACAATGGCCTGTACTGGAAAGTTGCGGCGGGCGAACCCCAGAGCCCCATTGGGCCGCTGGTGGCATCGGCCGTGGCTGAGGGCTATGCCAAGACGCAAGACGGCGCTCCCACTCCCTACCACGGTTACTACTACCACATCCTGACGCGCCAGGGGAAAAATGGCCCCGGCGGCGCGAAGAGTTACATCGTAGACGGCAAGATGACCGCGGGCTTCGCTTTTGTGGCCTATCCGGCGGAATACCGGTCGTCCGGGGTGATGACCTTCATCGTCAGCGAGGATGGAGTGGTGTATCAGAAGGATCTCGGCAGGAAGACCGAGGTTCTCGCCAAAGCCATGAAGGAATTCAACCCCAATTCCACTTGGCAAAAGGCCGAGGAGCAGCAGGAGGAGACTGCCGGCGAGCAGAAACCCAAGTAAACAGGGATTACCTGTGTAAGAACGATTTTGCGCAGTTATCCCGCGCAGGTAAAGTTCGGCCAAACCCCACTACTTGCCTAGCGTTCGAGTACCAAGTACCAAGTACCAAGTACCAAGAAAACCTGAGGCTGCAAGACTTGGCACTTGGTACTTGCAACTTGGTACTCGCTACCCCCTGTGGCCATGCCCCACCGATACCTTGAGCGCGACCCCATCCAGGGCCCACCATATCCCTAAGCCCTCCCCGGATGCCGGAGCATCCAACCGAGCCCATGAGCGGCGAGCGCTTCGACGTGGTGGTGATCGGCGGCGGCATCAACGGCGTCGCCATCGCGCGGGAGTGTGCCCGCGGCGGCAAGCGCGTGCTCATCCTGGAGCAGAACGATTTCTGCTCCGGCGCCACCAGCCGCTCCACCCGCATCATCCACGGCGGCCTGCGCTATCTCGAGCACGGCGAGATCGGGCTGGTGCGGGAATCGCTGCGCGAGCGCGAACGCCTGCGCGCCGAGCGCCCGCACCTGGTGCGTCCTCTGAAGTTTCTGCTGGCCCTGGGCGCGGGCGGCAACCACAGCGCGCTGGCGGTGCGCGCGGGATTGTGGCTCTACGCGACGCTCGGCGCCGGCCGTCCCGCTGCCGTCGACGGCGAGCTCGACCGCCTGGAGCGCCTGCTCGACTCCGGCCAGCGCTGGTCCGTCTTCCACTATGACGATGCCCAGTGCGAGTTTCCCGAGCGCCTGGTGGCGGAGTGGCTGCGCGAAGCCATCGAGCACGGCGCGGAGGCCCGCAACCACACCCGCGTGCTTGAGGTCGTGACCGCCGACGGCCGTGCCACCGGCGTGCGCGCCCACAGCGTGTTCGAGGACAGCGAATTTCACGCCAGCGCCGAGTGGATCATCAACGCCAGCGGCCCCTGGGCGGACTTGGTGTGCGCGGCCTCGAGCGTTCGCACCGGTTCGCCGTTGCTCGGCGGGGTGCGCGGTTCGCACCTGGTGCTGCGGCGATTCCCCGGCGCCCCCGAGGCGGCGGTTTACACCGAAGCCGTGGACGGGCGTCCCATCTTCGTCGTCCCCTGGAACGGGCAACTGCTGGTGGGCTCGACCGAGGTGCGCGACGACGAGGACCCCTGCGAGACCGAACCCTCCGGCGGCGAGATCGAGTACCTGTTCAGTTCGCTCAACCGGCTTTTCTCCGCCGCCCAGATCTCATGGAGTGATGTGCAAGCCAGCTTTGCCGGGGTGCGTCCGCTGCCTTACTCGCCCGGCGACAAGCCGTCGTCCGTCACGCGAAAGCATTTTCTCCACGACCACACCGATGACGGGGCCCGGGGAATGATCTCAGTAGTCGGCGGCAAGCTGACCACCGCGGGAGCGTTGGCGCGGGAGTGCGCACGCAAGATCGGAATCGACGTGCCAGAGCCTGTGCTGGCCGCCGCTCCCTCCGCCCTGGACATCGAGTCGGCGCTCATGGGATGGTCACGCGCGGTGGCGCAGCGGGCGCACATCGCGGAAGCTTCCGCGCGGGCTCTGGCGGAGTGGCACGGCGCGGGCGCGGCCGAGATCGCGTATGCCGCCACCCTGGACGAGCGCCTGCGCGAGCCGCTCTGCGAGCACTCGCCGCACATCGTTGCCGAAGCCGTGGCCGCGGTGCGCCGGGAATGCGCCGTCACCCTCGCCGACATCCTGCTGCGGCGCGTGCCGGTGGCCCTGGGCGCGTGCTGGAGCGATAAGTGCAGCCGCTCCGCCGCGCGGCGCATTGGCGACGCCCTGGGATGGAGCCTCTCGCGGGCTGCCCGCGAGCGCGAGGCTTTCGAAGAAGAGCGCGCAGGATTCCTGAGGCGCGTGGAAGCGGTGGTGCGGTAGCGCCGCCTCAGACCGGTCGTACCCACCTGTCTGTCATGCTGAGGGAGTGCGGGCCGATTTTGCCCGCACGAGTCGAAGCACCCCTACTCATACAACCTATTCGGGTAGGGGTCCTTCGACTCGCGCGCCAAAGCTCGCCCCAAGCGATGTCGATGCTTGGGGGCGCGCTCGCTCAGGATGACAGCACTACACATTATTTTCTCGGAACGCTTTTACCAGCAGCGCCGTGTCGTCGGAAATGATACCCTCGACGCCCCACTCGGCCAGGCGGCGCATCTGGCGCTCGTCATTCACCGTCCACACGAACACCTTGCGCCCGCCAGCGTGGATCTCCTCCACCACCGCCCGGCTCACCAGCTTGTAATGCGGCATGACGTACTGGCCCGGAAGCCCCGTCCAGCGCGCCAGCTCGCGCTGCGTGTCGCAGATGAACCCAGTCACCAGGCCGCGCGCCGCCACCGCCTGCACCACGTCGGAAAAAAACGACGACACAACGTAGCCCCGCCGCGCCGGACTTTCCTGCAAGCTGGTGAAAACCGCATCCTCCAGACCGGCGACTTTCAGCTCAATATCCAGAAACGCGCGCGCGGCAAACCGCGCCAGCACGTGCTCCAGGCACGGCGGCTCGCCAGCCTTGGGATAGATTTCGGTGTAGGTGTGGCGCGCGATTTCGAGCCCCGCCAGCTTGGGATCGTGGCAGATGATGGCCCGCCGGTCGGCGGTCAGGCGCACGTCGAACTCGAAGCCATCGCAGCCGTGCTCAAGCGTCAGGTCGAAAGCGGGTAGCGTGTTTTCGGGCGCGTAGCGGCGGGCGCCGCGATGGCCCAGCAGCAGCGGGCGGCTAGTCGAGATCGATGTCACGCACGCGCGAGATGTCGGGCGCGTCCTTGGCCCGCTTCAGCGCTTCCTGGAATTTCTTGTCCAGCAGGTCGGACTTGTTCTTCTCGGCCTCGACCGACTGGCGGAAGATGGACTCCTTGCGCGCGTCCTGTTCCTTCATGGCGCGGGCGGCCTCTTCCATGTCGGCGAACATCTTGGGACGCACCGCCGCGGTGTGCGCGATTACCGCACCGGTGGCCGCATCCACCTTCAGCACCGCGCTGCAGCACGGGCAGGTGATATCGAATTGTTTGGGCCCTTTAGCCATGCTGAGGGAATGATAGCGCGTTTTGAGGGGCGGCTCGCGGCTTTTAGCGGTTGGCAGCTATCGGGTCCAGATTCCTCCCGTAGGCAACGATTCCGGTCGCTTGCGTAAATGCCTGTTTACAACGACTAGCGATGGATGCAAAACTGCACCGCATGAACAGTGCTGATTACGCTCGCCGATATTCTGAAATGAGCGATGGGCAGTTGGCTCAACTTGTTTCAGAGGGGCGCGACAACCTCACACCGCCTGCAAGAGAGGCACTGGAGCGCGAACTTCAGAAGCGGGGTTTGAACGCGGAGGGGCTGGCCCAAGAATATCCAGCTCAGCACCAACATTCCCACCCTGCCATGGCACCGCCTGCACCAAAGCCCACAGGAAAGTCGAAGATGAAAACGAGCGCGGCCATCGCGATCTTGATCATTGCGATTATCGCGTGCATGTTCCCTGGTATGCCGCTAAATCGACACCAGTGGGTTGACCTTACTCTGTTTTCCGGCTGGCCCACTTTCGTGTCACTTTCAGACTGCCCACAAACGCCGCCGAAACCAGGGGAAACGTGCAACATGAAGGTGCACTTTGCCGTGGATACGCCTGCTGTATCTTTAGACACGCCCGCGATGCGATTGAAAGTCTGCAAGAAACATGGCGAGGTCCGCGCCGTTATAGGCAAGGAGCCGAAGGGGAGCGTCCTTTTTTGAGCTGTTGGCTTGTACTCGCCGAGGCGTTGCTCTACAGCCGGGGCGGAATCAGTGTTAGTAGTGGTTGGTGAAAAATTGATTGGATAAGGACGAAGGCTTCAGCGACCTGTATGTTCGTTGTCGAGGAACAAGAGCATCCGGGTCAGGAGAAGCCTTCATGACTATTGTAGGGTGTGATTTCCATCCTGGTTGGCGGCAAGTTGCGGTTTTCGATGCAGAGACGGGAGAGATCCGCGAGTTGAAGCTGGAGAACGGCAACGGCGAAGCCGAGCGCTTTTACCGTCAACTGAGTGCGCCAGCACTGATCGGTTTTGAGGCCTGTGGCAACACGCAGTGGTTCGAGGATCTGCTGGATCGATTGGGACATGAAGTGTGGATGGGAGATGCAGCCGCCATCCGGGCCAGCTACGTGCGCAAGCAGAAGACGGACCGTCGGGATGCCGCGCACATCCTGAAGCTGCTGATGGAAAGCCGCTTTCCGCGGTTGTGGCGGCCCAGTGCCGGAGAGCGCGATCTGCGCCAGTTGCTGATTCATCGCCACAAGCTGGTCGGCATCAGGACGAGGGTGAAGAACGGGCTGCAACACCTGATGTTGAACCGAGGTGTGCAGATGAAGCGGAAGCTGTGGAGCGAAGCGGGTCAGAAGGCGTTACGCGCCCTGCCGCTGGAAGGATGGGCCGCACAACGCCGACAAGACCTGCTCCACCTGCTCAGCGGTCTGGACCCGCAGATTCGTCAGCTCGATGTGGCTATCGAGCGTGCTGCCCAAGAAAACCCGCGAGCGCAGTTACTGATGACGCAGCCTGGCGTGGGTCCGATCACGGCCTTGGCCTACGTGCTCACGATGGGAGATGTGAGTCGCTTCCAACGCGGCAAGCAGGTGGCGAGCTATCTTGGCCTGATCCCCAGCGAGCACAGCTCGAGCAAGCGACGCCGGCTGGGATCGATCAGCAAGCAGGGGAACTCGTTCATGCGCATGCTGCTGGTCGAGAGCGCACAAACGGTGAACCGTCTGGATGAAGGATTTCGCAAGCAATACCAGCATCGTTGCCACCGGATGGCGAGAGGAGTCGCCAAGGTGGCGGCGGCGAGAAGATTAGCAGTGCGATTGTTCTGGATGCTGCGTACCAACACAGCCTATCCGGAGATCGCTCACATCGAGAGCAGCCCGCGCTAACGTGTGGTCGGCGAAAGCTAGACCGGGAAATTGATTGGGCACTCTCGCATCCAGACTGACCGGTGCAGAAGACGGCGCTAGGCGCCTTGGAAAACGAAAAGAAGTTTTCCACTTCCACCCCGGTCCGGCGGCTGGATGTTCGCATGGAAAATCATGGTCGCAGTTTAGGCCGCATAGATGGATGGTGAAGCGAACTGCTTCACTGCAGGTGATTCAGCGTGATGCTCGGAGCTCTTGGTC
>Ga0181530_10006853_pt1 | contig 11074 bp, 9 predicted proteins | sample PEATcosm2014_Bin_42_FD_119769 | JGI IMG/M metagenome (GOLD analysis project Ga0181530, IMG submission 119769) | Peatland microbial communities from MTU Mesocosm Facility, Houghton, MI, USA - PEATcosm2014_Bin10_60_metaG | ecosystem: Environmental > Terrestrial > Soil > Wetlands > Peat | place... | reverse complement strand
TACTGCTCGAACTCCCGGCGCCAGTCACCTTCGCCCACCATCGCGAAATGCGCCGATGGTTCCTGATCAAGAACAATCCGTGGAACCTTGCGCAGATCTTTGAACCCCTTTTCGGGGATCATGTTGCCCACCTGTGTGACGAGCGCAGCGTCAGGGGGAATCCCATAGCGCCTGCGGAACGCAGAGCCATCGCCGGAAGCCCCCAGAGCCACGCCGTTGTAGACCCGCGCGATCCGGTCCGCGGGGCAGAATCCAAGGCTGCGGAGCCACCGGTCGCTGAAATCGCTCACAGCCAGGGCCCGCGTAATCGGTAACGTCAGTAATCGGCCAAGAGGAAGCTTCCATGCGGCCATCCGGCGCGGGATTTGCCCGGCTGGCCTCGAGGCGTGATCCGTGAAATAGATCCTCGGTATTCCGCACGCCCTGGCTGTCCAGGGCCATGCACTGACCATTCCCACATAGTGGGCATGAAAGATCTCGGGTTTGTATTTGCGGAACAGCCGCCCCGCGGCCAGAAGGTTGGCCGGAGAAGGCTGATCGGGTGTCGGCACTACTTCGATCCGGACGTTCGGCAGTTCAAGCCATGCTCTCACCGGTTCACAGGGCGGGCGGCTGAAACAGAGTACGGATGTCCATCCAAGCTCCGCCAGCTGCAGCGAGAGTTCCCGGGCGAAGACTTCTGTTCCGCCGATTCGCGTAGGCGCAAGTCCAAACAGCGAAAAGTACGTGTTCACGGAATCACCGGCAGCGCAAGACCCGATGCGTCCGCCGCGCTGCAACGGCGCGTGAGACAACATCCCTCTTCCCAGGCGCGCGGCCGTTCTTCCCAGATCCGGCGAATCCCTTCCGTCTTGATATTGCCCACCGGTGGAAGACCGTTGCAGATCGCCACATCGCCGTTGGATCTCACCTCGATCATCGTGAGGGCATTACACAAAGCGCGCTGCTCATGGGCCGAATGGGAGCGCGTCCGGACACTCAACGCGCTGGGATCCCGGAAATATGGAATCATCACGTTAAGCTGCGAGTCGCTGTTGGCAACAGGGAAGCCGGCGCGTTTGAGCGCGATCAATTGTTCGACCGTCCGCACGGCGGCCTCGGGTTCGCTGGGCCAGTTCGCCGATTTGCGGAACCACTCGAGATCTTCCGGCGTGTTGTAATTCTGCTCGACCGGCTGATAGAAAACGTCCATTCCGGGTTGAGCGGCAAAGCGAGCTACGTCTGCGGCGGCATGCAGATTGTGCGACATCAGGACAAACTTCAGCCGTATTGTGAACGAGAGGTTGCGTTCTTCACGGACGCGTTTCAGCGTTGCGATCGTGGCGGCCGTTTTCTCAAAGAAGCCTGCACGGCCGCGCACGCGGTCGTGATCGCTGCCGAGACCGTCGAGCGATATGGTTACGCGCCAGGGTTCCGCCAGCGCCAGGCGCTCGATCTTTTTCTGATCGGTCCAGAAGCCGTGGGTCAGAATCTCCATGAACAGGCCCAGCCTGTGCCCTTCCGCCACCAGATCGATGGCATAGGGCTTCATCAGGGCCTCTCCGCCGGTGACGACAACCTGAACGGGCCCAAGCCATTCCCGGAGGTCCGCCAGCAACTTGCGCCACTGTGCCACGTCGGGATTCTCTTCCCGGGCCGTATTCTTCCAGATGTCACAGTGGAGGCAGCGGGCCGTGCATTGCTCGGTCAGAAGCATGCAGATCGATGTGGGCCGGCACCATGAAGACAAGCGGCCCCAGCCAACTGTGCGCAGCCGGTAATTCAGACCTTCGTAGGCCCTCTTCCGCAGGTAACCGAGCTCGATCATTGAAAGGTGAAAGAAAGACCTTAACCAATTATAGTGTCAGCGGGAAACAGTGCAGGAGTTCACGTTCCAGTGCCCGCAGCAAGCAGCGTCTCGTAGATTTCGCCCATCCGCCGCGCCGAAGCTTCGCGCGAGTATCCCCCGCGGATGAATTTTTCCGCGGCGCCAGCCAGTCTTCGCCGCAGCGCATCGTCTGCGATCAGGAGTTCGAGAGCCTGTGCCAGCGCTCCGGAGTCTCCCGGTGAGAACAGAAGACCGCGTTCGCCGTGCGTGACCAGTTCCGGATTGCCGCCGACATCCGAAGCCACACAGGCGCATCCGCATGCCATCGCTTCCATCAGCGAGTTCGAGAACGCTTCGCTGACCGAAGGCAGCACGAAAACATCGAACGCACAGAGCCATTGCGCAACGTCTGAAGTTGCCGGCTCCCAAACGCAGTCGGCGAAGACACCGAGTTGTTTTGCGCGGGTCTGCAGCTCGTCCAGCACCGGTCCGCTGCCGACAACGGCCAGAGTCATGCGCTCCCGCCTTGAACGCACGCGCGCAAAAGCCTCAATAAGCGTGGTGAGGTTCTTCTCGGGCCGCAAGGCACAAACCACGCCAATCACGAAATGATCTTCGATCAAAGCCGCTGGCCGCGGCGCCGTGGCCGGCCGAAACTGCTCCAGATCGATGCCGTTGCAGCAGACATGGATGAGCGGCTCCGGAACTTTTTCTTCTTCGATCAGGTACCGCTTCAAATACTGGCAGTTCACGACAACGCCATCGACGATGCGGTCTGTCCAGCGGAGAAGACGGCGGTATTCGGGCGTCAGGCCCCGGTGCCCGCGCTGACTCGACACGGCCTTCGCCGAAGTGAAGTACTTTGCGACAGGCATTGCGTAAGCCGTCAGCGGCGCGTCGAAGCTGTGCACGAGGCGAATGCCGTGGCGGGACACATAGCGGGCCATTTGCCGGACTCCCGCAATCGCCGCCCAGGATCGGAAGGAGTAGACCGGAAACTGCACGACCGGCACGCCGGCGGCAATCAGTTGATCTCCGCGCAGCCCTTTCGGACGGAACGTGCCGACGTGCGGCTCGAACCGCGAGCGATCGAGGGCCAGCGCAATCTCGGTCATCTGGCGCTCGCTGCCCCCCATATGATGCAGTTCGCGCGCCATGAGCAGGACTGGAATTTTCATTAGATGAGCCAGGTGGATCGGGCTTATCGTGACTGGGCTATCCCCCCCGGTTGAAAAACTTCGCGCCCGCTGCCGCAAGACTCGGGACCGTCTTCAGGACCAGCAGGAAGACGGCCAGCCTGGGCCCCCGATAGTATCGATTCGCGGCTTCGAGGGCGCGAAGAGCCTCGCGGGTATCGCCCTTGCGGAGCGCCTGCCAGCCGGAGAAGTAGTCCGCATCGGCCTGAAATCTGACTTTCGCCTCTTGCACTGTTTTTCGTTCCGCGGGCGTAAGATCGAGCGTTCGTTCCGCTTTTTCCATCACGGCCAGCGCCCCCTGACGCATGGCGAACCCGTCTGCGGAAAGACCGGTATTGCGCTGCCGGTATCGCGTCAGCGGTCGGCGATGGTATTGAATCCGGCCGCCGGTTTTCACCACGCGAAGCCACAAGTCGAAGTCCTCGCTGCGCCGCAGGTTTTCGTCGAACCATCCTGCGCGAACGAGGGCTTCTTTGCGCGCCGTCACCGACATCAGCACCATGCATTTGAAAGAGACAAGGCTCTCGAACGTGACTTCGCCTTCCGACGGCGAAAAATCCATGCCGAGCCGCCCCGCGAAGGGCGTATCGCCGAACATGATGGCATTCGAATAGAGCAGGTCGATCGAAGGATCGGATTTGAAGATGCCCATCTGGACCTCGAGGAAATCCGGTTCCCAGGCATCGTCGCCATCCAGCAGGGCAACGAACGGCGCTCTGGAGGCGCGGATCCCGGTGTTCCGCGCAGACGAGGGGCCGCCGTTCTCCTGTTTCAGATAAATGATCCGGCCGAGGTAGGGTTGAAGAACTCTCTCGAGCGCCGGCGTATCGCGGCATCCGTCGTTGACGACGATGATTTCGTAGTCGGTCCAGGTCTGGGCCAGCACAGAGTCCAGAGCTTCGCCAATATATTGTGTCACCCCGTAGGCGGGAACGATTACGCTCACTGCCGGGTTCTTGCCGTTCTCGATCATCGCGGCGCGCTCGGGTACATGGATACTTCTATTTTGCCTGATGACCTGTTTAGTCCTTTCGGGCGGTCGGCTTTCAGGTGTCTTTCAATCGCGCCGCCAGACTCCGCGTGCGACGAGAGGCAATGTGGGACAGGCAGTTTTGCCTGTCCGTTCTTAGAAGCCCAGGGCAGGCGAAACCGCCTGCCCCACAAAAAACTGCCACGCCTTCAGGCGACTTTCAGTCGCTGTCGATTCTACCGGCTTTCAGGAAGGGGAACGCCGCGTTAGTGCGTCTGATGCGACTCAATTTCTGCTGATATAATCAAGAGCGTGATGCTCGATACCCGGGACACCATGTCCGCCTCTGTTCTGGCTGCAGCTGAAGTTACTTCATTTACTTCTTCTTACGTCCGGAAATTGAAAGAGGCTGTCGATACGATCGACCATGAGGCGGTCTCGCAGGCCATTTCGGCGCTGGCCGCGGCACGCGACGAGGGCAGAACCATTTTCGTTTGCGGAAACGGCGGCAGCGCTTCCACAGCTTCGCACTTTGCCTGTGACATGGTGAAGGGGGCAAGTTATCAGCGCACCCGCAGGTTCCGCATCCTGGCTCTTACCGATCCGCATCCCACCATCAGCGCTTACTCAAACGACGTGAATTATGAATGCGTCTTTGTCGAGCAACTCAAGAATTTTGCGGCGCCCGGAGATCTGGTCATGGCCATCAGTGGTTCGGGAAACTCCCCCAATGTGATTTGCGCTCTTGAGTATGCAAATTCCATCGGCTGCAATACCATTGCTTTGACCGGGCGGGACGGCGGGAAGCTCGGCCCCTTGGCGAAAGTGCAGATTCGCGTCGCGGAGCCGCATATGGGCCGTATCGAAGACGGCCACATGATTGCTTGCCACATCATGGCGTATTACTTCATGGATAATGCCGGCCCGGAGCTCATCCCGTAGAGCGTGCTCCGTCTCGTCTTCCGGTGATCGCACCGATATATGGCCCACATCATTGTGACCGGCGTTGCCGGCTTTATAGGGAGCCACCTGGCGGATCGCTTTCTCGCCAATGGTTGCCGCGTTACCGGTATCGACAGCTTTGTGCGGGGCGTGCGCGGCAATCTGGCGGAAGCTTTGCCCCATCCCTCTTTCACACTGATTGAAGCGGATATCTCCGACGCCGCGAGCGCCCGGACAGCCTTCCGCGCCGCCCATGACGCCGAACCCGTTTCCGCTGTCTGGCACATGGCGGCGAACTCCGACATCGGGGCTGGCCTTGCCGATCCCCGCATCGATCTCCGCGATACCTTTCTCACGACATTTGAAACTCTCGCGATGATACGCGAGCTGAACATTCCGGACCTGGCTTTCGCCTCTTCGTCGGCGATATACGGCGACCATCCCGTGCCGATACACGAGAACCTCGGTCCGCTGTTCCCGATATCCAACTACGGCGCCATGAAGCTCGCGTCGGAGGGGATCGTCAGCGCGGCCCTGGAAACGTTTCTCAAACGCGCGTACATATTCCGGTTCCCCAACGTCGTCGGAAACCGGGCGACCCACGGCATCATCTATGACCTTCTGCGCAAGCTGCGGGCATCGCGCGCGGAACTGGAAGTTCTCGGTGACGGAAACCAGGAGAAGCCTTACATTCACGTCGGCGAGCTTCTCGACGGCATGTTATTCATTGCGGAAAAGTCCCGTGAGCGGCTGAATTATTTCAACATCGCGGGGGATGAAGCGGGCGCAACCGTTCGTTTCATCGCGGAGAAGGTGATCGCGAGGGCCGCCCCCGGCACGCCGATCCGCTATACCGGCGGCCGGAAAGGATGGGCGGGGGACGTTCCCAGGTACAGCTATTCCACGGCAAAGCTTACCGCCTTCGGGTGGAAGCCATCAATGACCTCGGAACAGGCCGTCGAACGCGCCGTGAACGAAATCTACGCCGAAGTATGCAGGCCGTAATTCTGGCGGGCGGGAAGGGCACCCGCTTGCGCGACCGGCTCGGCGGTTTGCCCAAACCGATGGCCGATGTCTCCGGCCGGCCCCTGCTCGAACACCAGATCCGGTTACTGCGCTCCCACGGCTTCGAGGACGTGGTTCTGTTGCTGGGCTATGGCGCGGACGCCATTCGCAGCTACTTTGACGATGGCGCACGCTTCGGCGTACGCATCCGTTATGAAGTGGAGCACGAGCCGCTTGGTTCGGCCGGAGCCGTACTCGCTGCGTTTGAATCGCTGGAAGACCGATTCGCTGTTCTTTATGGCGACACCATGCTCAATGTCGATCTGGCGCGATTCCGGGATCGCCACGCCGCCGCAGGCGCCGGTGTTTCGATCTTTGTTCATCCCAACGATCATCCCCACGATTCCGACCTTGTGGAAGTTGACGAAGACTGCCGGGTAACCGCCTTTCATCCGTACCCTCACCCCGAATCGCGGCACTATCCGAATCTCGTCAACGCTGCGCTCTATGTCGTCGAAAAGAGCGCGCTGGCTCCGTGGCGGAATCTGGCTCCGCCCCTCGATTTCGCCAGGGATCTGCTGCCGGCAATGGTACAGACGGGCCAGCGAGTCTGCGCGTACCGAAGCCGCGAGTACATCAAGGACGCCGGTACTCCGCAGCGCCTCGATCGCGTCATCGCGGACTACGATTCGGGCAGAATCGAACGCGGGTCGATGGCCACGCCGGCGCGGGCCGTTTTCCTCGACCGCGACGGCACCATCAACGAAGAAGTCAACCGCGTGAAGCATCCGGGAGAATTTCGGCTGCTGCCCGGAGTCGCCGCGGCCATTCGCAGGCTGAATCGCTCGGAATTCACGGTCGTCGTGGTTACAAACCAGCCCGTGATTGCGCGTGGCGATTGCAGCGAGCGGGACTTGCGCGATATACACAACAAAATGGAAACGGAACTGGGCCGGGCCGGGGCTTTTGTCGATGCGATCTACTATTGTCCGCACCATCCTCACAAGGGTTTTGCCGGTGAGAGACCGGAATTGAAAATCGACTGCTCCTGCCGCAAACCAGCGCCCGGGCTGATCGCCGACGCCTGTCGCGACATGAATCTGGACCTCGCGCATTCGTGGATGATCGGAGACAGCGTCACGGACGTGCAGACCGCCGCGAACGCCGGTATCCGCTCCATCCTGCTGCAAACCGGGCACGCAGGGGCCGGCGACGTCGGGGATTGCCGTCCGGATTACCGTTTTCCCACCCTGGCGGACGCCGCCGATTTCCTGGCAGCAGGGCAGCAGGCCCGATGATCATCAGCCAGACCCCGCTTCGGATGAGCTTTGTCGGCGGCGGGAGCGACCTTCCTGCCTTTTACCGCAAACACGGGGGAGCCGTGGTCAGCACCGCGATCGATAAATTCGTGTATATCGGCGTCAATAAAAGATTCGACGATTCCATTCGCGTGAGCTATTCGAGGACCGAAGAGGTTCACACGGTTGCCGAGATCCAGCACAATCTGGTCCGCGAGGCGCTCCGGATGCTGGATATCCCCGGCGGAATCGAGATCACATCGATCGCCGATATACCTTCGAAAGGTTCGGGTATGGGCTCGTCGAGCTCGTTTGGCGTCGGCCTTCTGCACGCGTTGCACGCTTATCGGAGCGAATACGTTGCCGCGGAGGCGCTGGGCGATGAATGCTGCCGGCTGGAGATCGACCGCTGCGGCGAGCGTATCGGCAAACAGGATCAATATGCGGCGGCGTACGGCGGCTTCAACTTTATCCGCTTCCATCCGGACGATACGGTTACCGTCACGCCGATTATCTGCGGCCGCGAGGTCCTGGCCGAACTCGAAAACTGGATCATGATGTTTTACACGGGAATTACGCGCCGTGCCAGCGTCATCCTCGACAGCCAGACAGCCGCTATGGAGAACGACGGTCGCAAGCAGGAGGTCGTGAAGACCATGGTCCGGCTTGCCGGCCAGCTTCGCGACGAACTCCAGCGGAACCGTCTCGAATCCTTCGGTGAAATACTGCACGAAAACTGGATGCTGAAGAAGCAGCTTGCCGATGGTATCAGCAGTCCGGAGATCGATGAGTGGTACGAGAGCGCCCGCAGCCAGGGCGCGCTCGGCGGCAAATTGCTCGGCGCGGGTGCGGGAGGCTTCCTGATCTTTTTCGTGCCTCCATACCGTCAGCCCGCGGTTCGCCAGGCGCTGTCGAATCTCCGCCAGATGCCCTTTCATTTCGAACGCCAGGGCAGCCGCATCACCCTGTTTCAGCCCTGATGGCGTGCGCCGCGTGAATCAATCGGGAGATTTGACCGAACCCGGAGCGCTTCCTTGGCAACAGCTGCGGCATGGCGGCTGATTTCGACGCCATCGACCCACGCCCGGCCCGATTGTTCGCCGGGATTGCGGCGGTTTTGCATGTTAAGCTGAGTGAGAAAATGATGCTTCCTGGAGCTACACTCTGACCACTGCGTCCGGGGCCGTTTATGACGAAGAATTTTACCGCATAAATGCGCTCGGAGTAGAGTCCGCGGCCATAATCGTTGGGGAAATCCTGTCGGTCGTAGCGGCGCAAAGTGTTGTGGATGTTGGTTGCGGCGCAGGCAAGTTCGCAGCGGAATTTCTTCGCCAGGGCGTCCGGAAGGTCGTGGCAGTCGACGGCAGCTACGTTGATCCGGGTAAGCTCATGATTGACCGGGCACACTTCGTTGCCAGAGATCTCGAGCGCCCGCTCGATCTCGAAGGAACTTTCGATCTCGCCGTCTCACTTGAAGTCGCGGAGCACCTGACGAAGGAAAGAGCGGCTGGATTCGTGGCCGACCTGGTATCTCTGGCCCCGGTTGTGTTGTTCTCGGCGGCGGTGCCGGGCCAGGGCGGAACCAATCATATCAACGAGCAGTGGCAGGGATACTGGCTGGATCTCTTCGCGGCGCGCGGTTATCGCGCTGTTGACTGCATTCGCCCCAGGATCTGGAAGGACCGGAGAGTTGAGGTCTGGTATCGCCAGAACATCATAATGTACGTCAGCGAGAGCCGGTATGAAGCGTATGCTCATCTGAACTCCGGCGGGCCTCCGGATGTCGTCCATCCCGAGCTTTTCACCCGCTGCTCCGGGCAATTGGAAGAGGCCCGGCGGGGTCCAACGCTCGGAGCTCTGCTGCGGTCGATTCCGGGGATTGTGGGTCGATCGTTCAAGTCCCGTGTTCTCGGTCAAAAGCCTTGAGGATGGTGCCAGCGTGCTGAATTCGGTCCGCCGATTGATCAGACATGTCTTCCCGGATCGCTGGCGGAAGTATGCTAACGAGTGCATTGGACGCCGGCAGCGGGACTGGGCTCGAATTGTAATGGACGATGAGACCAGAAAGTTCATGGCCAGTCTGGCTCCGGGGCAACAGTCTGTTCTGGAAATCAGCGGGCGGGACTGGGAGCAGTTCGGATTCGCCCGCTATCGTTCCCTGTGCTACCCGGAATTCGATATCTGCTCGCAGGTGACGGAGGAGAAATACGATATCATTACCGCCGAACAGGTTTTTGAGCATGTATTGAGACCCCGTGACGCTCTGCGTAACATCTGCTCGATGCTCAATCCCGGGGGCGTAGTACTGATCACGACGCCCTTCCTCCTGAAGTATCACGGATGTCCGATCGACGTATCCCGTTGGACTGAGCAGGGACTGGCTGAGATGCTCACTGAGGTTGGATTTTCAGTGATTTCCAGCGGCGGTTGGGGTAACCGGGAGTGCGTGATTGCGAACCTTTCGCCCGACGACAACTGGGCTGGCTTCAACCCGTTATGGGGAAACTTGAAGAACGATCCAAGGTTTCCAATAGCGGTCTGGGCCTTTGGCCGCCGGCCTGCTTAAGAAGGCCGGGAGCCTGCGCCGGGCATCGTCGGCGTCGAGCAACGCGACCAGAAGCCGCCCGAGAGGCGGCAAACCCTGTTCTGCCTGATGAACTGTCTGGATTCGCTATGCTGGAGAAAGAATGAAAACGCAGCTCACCAGGGGCCTTGGCCGCGTCATCGGCAAGGGTGTAGTCGGCGCTGGAGCAGTTTCGCAATTACTGTGGGGCGGGCAATCCTGCCCGCAGCCGCCTTTCAGTCGGCTACTTTTTTTGATAAGCCGCCTGAAAGGCGGCTGCAGCGAGGATTCGCTGCCCCACACTATCTGAGAAAATGCGCTGAAGGCGATGAATAACACCGGGAATTTTTCGATCGACCTGCTCATCCCGACGTTCAATCGGAGCAGCCTGATAAGAGAGTGTCTGGACAGCGTCCTCCGGGCCGTTAAGCCGGATTCGCTCACCTGGCGTGTCACGGTGATCGATAACAACTCCAGGGACGATACCGCGGAGGCCGTCCGCCCGTTCGTCGAGCAAAACCCGGAGCGCGTAAGGTACCTGTTTGAAAAACGGCAGGGTAAATCGACCGCACTAAACTCCGGAATTAGTGCATCCGACCACGAGTTCATCGGAATGATTGACGACGATGAGCACCTTGACGAGAACTGGTTCAGCGTGGCGATGGAATCGCTTGCGGATCCGCAGATCGACTACATTGGAGGCCCTTACCTCCCGTTATGGCGCGCCCAGCGGCCCGACTGGCTGCCCACCGGACGGGAGGGGGTGCTGGGATCCGACGATCCTTCCCTGCTCCCGGGCTCACCGGTACCCTTCGACGGCGGGAATTTCTTCCTGCGCGGTGGAAACGCCATTATCCGGCGGTCGGTGCTGGAGCGGATTGGTGGCTATTCCGAGGCCCTTGGTCCTGTCGGAAACGACCACGGAGCCTGCGAGGATCACGAGATGTACGATCGGCTTGTAACCAGCGGCGTCAAGGGTCTTTTCGTTCCTCAACTGGTGGTCCATCACATCGTTCCGCCCGAGCGCGTAAGCCGGCGATACTTTCGATATTGGTCTCTGCGCCGCGCGGAATCGCTGGCGACCATGGAGTCCTGGCGAAGACAGAACGTCGTATATGTCGGGCGCATCCCGCGTTATCTGATCGGCTCCGCAATCCGGGCTCTCCCGGGGCTTGTGGGAAGCCTCCGGTCCTCGCGGAGGTTCGGCGCGGAACTCCAGTGGTGGGATCTGGCGGGATTCGTGTACGGGGCTTATCTGAAGCCGGCGGTCGTCAGAGAAAAAAAGAACGGATG
>Ga0181530_10006852_pt1 | contig 11074 bp, 14 predicted proteins | sample PEATcosm2014_Bin_42_FD_119769 | JGI IMG/M metagenome (GOLD analysis project Ga0181530, IMG submission 119769) | Peatland microbial communities from MTU Mesocosm Facility, Houghton, MI, USA - PEATcosm2014_Bin10_60_metaG | ecosystem: Environmental > Terrestrial > Soil > Wetlands > Peat | place... | reverse complement strand
TCCCGGCTTGCGGGCAGGTGGAACCGGCCGCTGCGGCCGGCGGCTGGGTCAGGTTGCTGACGGCGGGGTCCAGGGGTTGAGATCCGCGGCCTGGATGAGGACGTCGAGCATGTTCTGGCCGTGGCGGACAGCGGTGGCGGTGCAGGAGCGGATCGCGGCGAATTCGGGGCTGTCCCAGGGGATCGTTGGGCCGGTAGTGAACCCGCTGGTAGTCATCCCACCGATCGATCAGGCGGGTGAACAGGGCGTGGTGTTTGCGTTCCAGCTTCGTGGCGCGGGCTGAGGTCGCGGTCTTTCCCACTACCGCGGCCGAGCGGAGCAGGTGCCGGTGGGCGTGGACGGCCTCGGTGTCGGGTTCGCGCCCGTGGTCGTGGGCCTGCCCGATGAGTTCCTTGATCTTCACCATGGCGGTGATGGCCTGGTCGGCCAGGCCGACGACGTGGGTGGGCGCGGTGTCGATGACGTAGACCAGTTCGCGGACGGTGTGGGCGTTGCACAGGGCGTGGGTGGCGTCGGTGTAGGTGTCGTACGGTGCCCAGGCGTCATGCACCGCGACGGCCGGTGAACCGTGGCAGGACTCCCGCAGCGTCCATCCCTTTGACCCCGCGCCGGGGGTGGACGGTGAGCAGGACATCGGTCATCAAGCTTGCCGGCGCACCTATCCAGTTACACGCCAATAATGCGATCGGCTGCCGCCGATTAGCTGAATGAGCGGCAGGCCCTTAGTCGTGCGACAGGTAATGTCATCCTTCATAGGAAAACTGCGGTCTCACGTGTGAGGCCGCCGCTACCACCGAGGCGCTAGACGCCGCGGGCACGGCCGAGACAGTCACCGCGGATGCGACTGTGCCGAGGGCCAGGATAACGGGAATGACGATGCGTCGCCTAATGCCCATGATTCATTCCTCCATCACATCTACCGACGTCAGCGGCCTGTCGCATAGCCTCGTCGGCCCGCACGGCACATCTGAGTCATCTGGAGTTATTGCCGGTCTCCGGCTATTTCATTTGCCAGCGTAAGCCGGCATCCAAACTCTTTTCAATGCCGATACCACACGACTTTTTGGAGCGCAATATTCATGTTTACCATTCAGGAAAATGCCGCGAACACATGCTGCGCAAGGCGTAATGAAATTTTCATTGCATGATGCAAGAAAGAGTCACCGGAGTAATTAGAATCGACCCGAATTAATGTCCGAAAACGACCTGCTTGTTCGGAAGACGTTCTGGTAGTACAGTTCGCCCCATGTCTCCGGTGACGTCGGCCGGTGTCCTGTTCGGCCGCGACAGCCAGATGGCGCTACTGACCGGGTTGTTAAAAGAGGTGGCCCTGGGGCACGGCAGTTCGGTGCTCATCGAGGGCGAGCCGGGCATCGGGAAATCCGCGCTGGTGCGGGCGGCGGTCGCGGAGGCCTCGCAGGCCGGCTGTCAGGTGTTCTGGGGGGCCGGTGACGAGCTGGGTCAGGCGCTGCCGCTCGTGCCGTTCCTCGACGGGCTGGGGGTAAGGGAGCCCGCTGCGAATCCGCGGCGGAACACGATCGTCCGGCTCCTGCGCGGTGAGATCCCCGCCGACCGCGGCACAGACGTGCCGGCGGCGCTGGCGGAACAGTTGCTGGCCCTGGTCGCCGAGCAGTGCACGGTGCGGCCGACCGTCCTGGTGGTCGACGATCTGCAATGGGCCGACCCGGCCAGCATCACCCTGTGGGGCAGGCTGGCGCGGTCGGCGCGGCAGATGCCGCTGCTGCTGATCGGGATGACGCGCCCGGTCCCTCAGCGGGATGACCTCCTGGCGCTGCGGCGTGTCGTGAGCAACGCCGCGCGGCTCCAGCTTGCCGCGCTCACCGGGGAGGCGGTGGCCGGCCTGGTAGCGGCCCTGGCCGGCGGCCAGCCGGACGGCAACCTGCTGCGGCTCGCCGGTGGGGCGGCGGGCAACCCACTGTATGTCACCGAGCTGGTTGCGGCGCTGGCCCGCGGCTCCGGTTTGACCGTCACCGAAGCGGGCGCTGCCACGCTGGCGAGCGGTTCCGCGCCGAGCTCCCTGTCCGCGGCCATCGCCGACCGCCTCGGCTTCGTCGCTAGGCCGGTGCGCGAGGCACTGAAGGCGGCGGCGCTGCTCGGGGTGGAGTTCGCGGTCCCCGATCTGGCGATCGTGCTGGGCCGCAGTGTGCCGGACCTGATCCCAGCGGTGGACGAGGCGTGTGCCGCCGGGGTGCTGGCCGAGTCCGGCACCGGCCTCGGGTTCCGGCATCCACTGATCCGGGCGGCGCTGTATGAGCAAATGCCGGCGCCGGTGCGCGCCGCCTGGCACCGCGACGCGGGACGCGCCCTGGCGGAGGCGGGCGCGCCGGCCGACCGGGTCGCCCGGCAGATGCTGCGAGCGGCCAACGGGCCGGGCGCGGCCACCGAGCAGGTGGATGAGTGGATGCTGGACTGGCTGGCCCGCACCGCGGACCTGCTGGTCGGCCAGGCGCCCGGGGTGGCGGCGGACCTGCTCACCCGGGCCGTCGCCGACTCCCCGGCGGGCTCGGCCCAGAATGGCTGGCTGGCCAGCCGGCTCGCGGATGCTCTCTACCGCGTCGGCGACCGGGCAGGCGCCGAGCAGGTGGTCAGCCGCGTGCTGGAGTACGCCGCCGAACCCGATCTCCTCGTGGACTTGCACTGGACACTGGCCCAATGCCGCATGCTGGCCGGCTCGTCCGCGGAATCCCTGGCCACCCTGGAACACGCGCTGGCCTCTCCCGGCCTGTCGGCCCGGCACCGGGCCCGGCTGCTCGTGCTGGCCGCGCGGACGCGCAAGTACCTCGGCGAACTCGACGAGGCCGGCCAGGTCGCCACCACAGCGCTCGCGGCCGCGTCGGAGGCGGATGACCGCTGGGCCATGGGCTGGGCGTTGCATGTGCTGGCGCTCGTGACCGCGGCGCGGGGCCATCCAGCGGACGCGCTGCCGCTGTATGACCGGGCGCTGACCGTGACCCAGGCCGATCCGGCGCTGACCGACCTGCGCCTGCTGCTGCAGATCAACCAGGCGCTAAGGCTGGCCGGCCTCGACCGGTACGAGCTGGCCTTCGCCGCGGCCGGCCAGGCCCGGCATCTCGCCGACCAGGTCGGCACGACATTCCGGCTGGCTCAGGCGCACGGCGCTCTCGGTCAGTTCCTCTACGAAACGGGGCGCTGGGACGACGCGCTGGCCGAACTGGCGATCGTGCCCGAGGACCTCAAGGAACCCCTTGCTGCCTGCGGTGAGCTCGGTATCGCCGCCGTGATCTGCTTCCATCGCGGTCAGATCAGCGCGGCCCGCCATCACCTGCGTGCTGCCGTCCCGCATGCCAAACGGATCGGGCACCGGCTTATTGCACCTTTCGCCCTGGCCCGCAGCCTGGATTGCGAGCACGACGGCGCGCTACCGGAGGCGCTCGCTGCGCTGACCGGTGGATTCGACGGCAACACCGAAGAAATCCAGGAGATCGAGGACCTGATGGCCGACGCCGTCCGCCTCGCCACCGAGACCGGCGACCTGAACACCGCACAGGCCCTCACGGGCGACGCCGCCGCGCTCGCGGCCGAATCGGAGATCCCGCACCGGCAGGCGAACGCGCTCTACTGCCGCGGCCTGCTGGACCGTGACGCCCCGCGGCTGCTCGCGGCCGCGGAGCGGTACGACGACGCCAGCAGACCGCTGATGAGCGCGAAAGCGCTGGAGGCGGCCGCTGGGCACTTCGTCGACGCCGACGACCGTGGCCAGGCGCGGGCCGCATTCACCTGTGCCGTGGAGGTCTACACCTCCCTTGGCGCGGCCGCGGACGTAGCCCGGCTACAGGCTACGTTCCGCGCCCACGGCATCCGGCGCGGGCCGCACGCCAGACACCGGCGCGCGCGGAGTGGCTGGGACAGCCTCACGGCGACCGAGATCAAGATCGCCGCATTCGTCGAGGAGGGACTGTCCAACCCGGAGATCGCCGCCAAGCTGCTGCTGTCCCGACGGACCGTCGCGACCCACGTCTCCCACATTCTGAAGAAGCTCGACGTCCATTCGCGGATAGACATTGCCCGTGAGTCCGCCCGGCGCACCGTCGCGCCGAAATGATCGCGCCGCGGGAAGCACAGACGCGTTCAGTGGATCCGGCGAACTACCGAGGATTCACGGCTCACAGTCCCCACGTGCGCAACCCCGGCGGGCCGCCGCCCTGGGCCAAGGCCGGGCCGGAACGCTAGCATGAAGTAGACGGCCTTGCCCACCGGGGTCCGGTAAGAGCCCCACCCATCCGACAGGGCGCCGACCAGCATCAGGCCCCGTCCGGTCTCCGCGTCGGCTGGGGCGTCCACCAGCACCGGCATGAAGCACGACGTGTCGTGGACTTCAACGCGTAGCTGATCACAGGAGCAGCTGATGACCAGCGTGATGGTTCCGCTCGCCTCGTGCATGATGGCATTGGTCACCAGTTCGCTGGTGAGCAGGACCGCGACGTCCGGGTCGACAGGGACATCCCAGGTACAGATGGCCGCCCGGACCTGGCCGCGGGCTTCGCCCGCCGCGGCCGGTCCCGTGGCCAGCCGGACGCGGCGGTCGGATAGCTCAGTCGGACGGGTCGGCGCCATCGCGTTCATCGGGTTCCTCAATCGCGTTCATCGGGTTCCTTAGTGGGCCGGCTTAAGCTGGTCCCGGAGAGCGCTGGTCACTCTGCGCCCCTGCTGCCAGGAAGGTCCCGAGCAAAATAGTGAAGTGCTCGGTGCGGTTTCAGGACAAATGGTGCTGCAAGTTGCATTGAAAGACATCGGTCAGCTGACGGATTTTGGAGCCAGGCGAGCCCCGAGCCTGACGGTGCAGACCGGGTTCTGCTGCCGGTCGACGAGGTTCCGGAAGCCCTCGCCCGGCCGTGCGGGCACCTGCGCGACGACCGCTCGCGCAGACGCGTTACGCCGTACTGACCGAGCAGCGCGCACCCCGAGGATCGGCTGCCCGCCCTGCACGGCCCAGCCGTAGCAGGCGATCAGTTCACGCACATGGCCGAGATAGTCGAGCTGCGGCACAGATGCCCAGCGGGAGTTCCCGTTCGGCGACGGCAAGATCAGCGACCCGGCCGGGGAGGCCGCGGACAACGCGGCCCGAGATGTCCGGCGCGCTCGCCACGGAGCGGATGCCGACGCTGCGCCGACAGCCTGGATGGTCTGGGCGAATGCGAGCGCCGGTTACCAGATCTTGGCGATCAGCCAGAAAGTGGTTCCGGTGCCCGCGCCGTAGGCGAGGTGCGCGCTCAGGTCCCTGGCCAGCGTCTTTGCGTCGTACTCCCAGATCGGCTTATAGATCCCGGCGATCGGCAGGGTCACGTAGTCCGTACTCCACACCACGGCGCCGAACGGCACGCCGTAGCCGGGACGGGACTTGCGCAGTGACCCGGCCACGACGCCGTACAGCGCCCCCCACCCCGATCCGTAGCCCCAGTGCGCGACGGTGCTGGTCAGCCACGCCCAGCGGTCCGGCAGTTCGCGTCCCGTGAAGCCCTCAATCAGGCGCTTGGCGGCCTTCCCGGGGTCGGGGGCCTTGTCCCAGCGGTCAACTTTCGGGAACTCCCAGGCCAGGGGGCTATCCTTACCGCCCCCGCGCCGGTACCGCACGTACCAGACCGTGTCCATGCAGACGGTACCCACGGCCCCGGCCAGGAGACCCGCCGCGACGGCCGCGAGCGGCGTCATCGGGTGCTTTCGGGTGCGCATTCCGCGATCCAATCTGTGCGGTTAAGGCCGGCCGCCCCGGTGCGGGCCGCCCCGGTCCTTACCGCGGCGCGAGCCAGGCGAGGGCGGCTGTGGTCAGGGCCTCGGTCTCGGCGCGGACGATCCGCTGGATCGCGGTCAGCATGTGCTGGCGTGTCTGCTGGGAATAGCTTCGCATATTGAGTCACAGGACGGCGTGGTCGGGTATCACGTTGCTCCTGGTGCCCGCCTGGAGGCTGCCGATGGTCAGGACGGCGGTGTCGCCGGGCGCGACTTCGCGCGACACGACGGTCTGCAGACGTACGACGATCATGGCCGCGAGCACGACCGGGTCGATGGCGTGCTGCGGCATCGAGCCGTGGCCGCCCCGCCCGTACACGGTGACCCTGATGCCGTCAGCCGCGGACATAAACGGCCCGGAACGGGTGCTGACCGTCCCGTCCGTGAAGCCGTGCTCCTGCAGCCGCCCGGCGACGCGCTCGGCGGTGTGGTGCTCCTGGTGGGACAGTTCGGGATGCCGATGCAAATCCTTGTACAGCGCCTCCTGGTCGGCACGGAGGGCGTCGTAGGCGGCCAGGATCTCGTCGGCGCTGTTCACAATCGCTCAGTTCCCTTCCGAGCTCGAGAAGATCCGCAGGAAGAACAGGAAGACGTTCAGGATGTCGAGGAAGATCGACGCGGCCAGCAGCGGCGCGGAATCGATGTCCTGAGAGCGCCGTAGCCGCTGGAAGTCGAACATCGTGAAGCCGGCGAAGATGACCAGGCCGAGCACGGAGTAGATCAGATCGCCGGCCGGGATATGAACGAAGATCAGCACGATGCCGAACACGATGAGGGCCAGCAGCGCCCAGAAGCAGATCCGGGCGATGGCGGACAGGTCGCGCCGGGTGGCGTAGCCGGCGGCCCCGAACCCGGCGATGAACAGGGCCGTAGCGCCGCCCGCCTGCCAGAGTGCTTGCGGGTTCATGCTCGCGTAGTACGCGAGCGTTGGGGCGAAGGCCAGCCCGATCAGAAGGCCGAACGCGGCGAGCAGCCCGACCGTCAGCTGCCGGGACCTGCGTGACGCGAAGTTCATGCCGATCAGGCAGGCGAACGCCACGATGAACGCCACGATGCCGACGCCCCCGGACAGGTGGCGGCCCAGGTAGGCGCCGAGCGCGAAGAGGCCAGCCGTGACCGCCACGTAGCCCATGGTCTGCGCGAAAAGGGTGTTCGCCTGGCCGCGGGGTGCCGCTCTAATTCCCTGGTAGCTCAGTGAGTCAGTCATGACCTCTTGTTCCCTCTGCCCGTCTTATGCTTTGTGCCCGTCTTATGCTTTGTGGCCATCTTGTGCTTTGTGGCCGCCGGCTGTTCAGTGGCAAGGCCGGTGTTCTCATTACACGCCGCGCCGGCCGCGGGGGCGGCATCCGGTGCTGCTCTCCACGATTGCGCGTGCCGCCGCTGGTCGCACCCGTGAAAGACCCTGGTGGTACAGGGCCAGTGCCTGGCACGGGTGCGACCGCCGGCGCGCGGGTGCGACCGTAGGTCATCGGCGAAGGCTCAGATTGACTGCGGAAGGAGCACACGATGGCCAGCACAGTGGCTGACGTCACCACCCGGCACGAGCTCGCCCTGCCGCCCAAGCTGACCTACGGCGAGATCAAGGGCTTCACCCTGTATGCGACCAGGACGATCCTGTCCGGAGAAGGAGATGAGCTGGTCGAGCTCGCCCGGACGAACCTGCGACTTTGATGATGCCCTGACGTGCAGGATGCAGCCTCCCGAACCGCCGCGTGCCGCGCATGATGGCTTCTCCCTCAGATCCGATGTGGACGGAGCCTTTAGCGTTGCCTGAATCTGTTCCCGGCCTTGGTGAGTCGCCCACCGCGAACGCCGCTCCGGCCGGCATTCGGGACCGGCCAGCGCAGCGGATACTTCCGCACATCGACCGCCGGGAAATCGCCGCGATCTTCGCGGGTGGCGCTATCGGCACGCTGTCGAGGGCGGCGCTCGCCGAGGCTTTCCCGCACTCGGCAACGAGCTGGCCGTGGCCTACCTTCGCCGTCAATGTCGTGGCCGCGTTCCTCCTCGGTTACTTCGTCACCCGTCTCCAGGAGCGCCTGCCGTTGTCCAGTTACCGCCGTCCGCTACTGGGCACCGGCCTCTGCGGGGGACTGTCCACGTTCTCCACGATGCAGGTCGAGATTCTCAAGATGATCGACGCGCATGCTTGGGGCCTGGCTGTCAGCTACGCCGCGGCCAGCGTAGCCGCTGGCTACGCGGCCATTTACCTGGCCACGGCGATGGTCCGCCGCGTGCGGGTGCGGCCGTGAGCGGCCGGAAGCTGACCGAGCCAAGGTGGCTGGGCAGCCACTGGCGGGCGCCTTCGGCGGGGAGCCGGAAATGAACGTGCTGCTCTGGGCCGGTGTCGTCGTGATCGGTGGAGTCGGCTCGGTCGTCCGATTCCTCGTCGATGGGGTGGTGACGTCGGGTTCCGGCCGTGACTTTCCTTTCGGCACCCTCGCCATCAACCTGTCCGGCGCGCTGATACTGGGCCTGCTCACCGGGCTGGCACTGGGCCACGATCAGGCCCTGCTGGCGGGCACCGCGGCGGTGGGCTCATACACCACGTTCTCAACCTGGATGTTCGAAACCGAGCGGCTGGCCGAGGAACGCCAGCTCCGCAAAGTCGCGGCCAATGTGATCGCCAGTCTCGTGCTCGGAGTCGCGGCCGCCGCGCTCGGCCGGATGATAGGAACGCAGCTGTGAACGAGGACTGCCTGAAGCTGACCAGTTATTTCGGTGAACGCCACCGTACTGGCGGCGCATTCGTCGCTGACGCTCTGATCGACTTGTACGCACGTCATGAGATCGCGGCCAGCATCCTGCTCCGCGGCACCGACGGATTCGGGCTCAAGCATCATCTGCGCACCGACCGTTCCCTGACACTGTCTGAGGATCTGCCGCTCATTGCGATCGCCGTTGATAACCGCTCGCGCATCGAAGCTGTGCTTGATCGGACGGTGCAACTTAATAGCCCCGGGCTCACCACCCTCGAGCGAGCCCGGCTGCTGACCGACAAGATCAGTTCCATCGGGCTTGCGGAGAAACTGCAGGAAGCGGCCAAGCTGACCGCCTATCTTGGCCGCCAGGAACGCGTCCACGGCGTGCCCGCCTTTGTGGCGGTGTGCGACTTGCTGCATCGTCGCGGCATGGCCGGCGCCACCGCGCTGCTCGGCGTCGACGGCACGGCCCACGGCCGCCGTGAACGAGCCCAGTTCTTCAGCCGTAACGCCGAAGTCCCCATGATGGTGATCGCAGTAGGTTCCGAGGAACGGATCGGGCAGGTCCTTCCCGAGCTGGGCGCCCTGCTGCACCGACCGGTCATCACCCTTGAACGGGTTCGCGTGTGCAAGCGTGATGGGCAGCTCCTCGACCGCCCGCACGCTCTCCCCGGCGTAGACGATCACGGCATGGCCCTATGGCAGAAGCTGGTGGTTTACACATCCGAAGCAGCCCGGCGCAACGGCCAGCCGATCCACCGGGCCATCGTCCGCCGGCTGCGCAGCACCGGGATCAGCGGTGCGACCACCCAGCGCGGCATCTGGGGCTTTCACGGCGACCATGCGCCGCACGGCGACCGGGTCCTGCAGCTAAGCCGCCACGTTCCGGCCGTCACGACCGTCATCGATACGCCGGAGCGCATCGCTACGGCGTTTGACGTCATCGACGAGCTCACCAGCGAGCGCGGGCTTGTGACTAGCGAGACCATTCCCGCCCTGCGAGCGACGACCGGCGACCGCCGCCGCGGCGGACTGAGGCTCGCGACACACCACCTTTAGGGCGGCCCGGTCACCGGCGCCTTTCAGGCCGGGAAGCCATCGCGGACGAGGCCGCAGGCGCCTGACCGGGCCCTAGCCAGCCTCACTCCTTGACGTGCGGCGCGGACGGGCATGCCGGTTCCTGGCGTTGGCTTGGTACCCCTGAGGGTATCTTTGCATTATCCCCGGCAACTGACAGCCTCGGGTGCTGGCGGCCCGGGCCCGACACTCAGGGAGTTGCCGTGGACGTGGACGTGGACGGCCAGATGACGGCGGACGTAATCAAGCGGCTCCGCCGCGCCCAGGGCCAGGTCGGCGGCGTCATCAAGATGATCGAAGACGGCCGTGACTGCGCCGACGTCGTCACCCAGCTGGCCGCGGCCTCCCGGGCCCTCGACCGGGCCGGCTTCAAGATCATCGCGACCGGCCTCCAGCAATGCGCCGCACAGGAGCAGGATGGCGGGGGCGACGGCACGGCCCGCAACGACCGCGCCCAGCTCGAGAAGCTCTTCCTCTCCCTCGCCTGACGAGTCCGGCCTGGCGCCGTTCGGATAGCCACGACGGGAATGCGCGGCCGCTTTCCCATGCTGAGCCTGTTATACCCCAACGGGTATTAACACAGCGGCGCGGAGGCTTGCCATGGACACGAGGATCCCCGGAACCGATGACGACGGCGGCACCGGCCGTCATCTCAGCTTCCGGACCACGTGCGGCCGGGACATGCGGGTGGGCCATCTCTCTCTCGGCGGGAGTCACCACCCGGCCCAGCGCGTCAGTCTCGGTATCGGCGCCTCGTCGGCGGCGGAAAGCGGCACCTGGGCGGGCCTCACGGCCAGCGAGGCACGGTGGCTCGCCGCAGCCCTGCTCGCGCAGGCCGCCGCGTGCGACGAGTACCCGGGCGGGCCCGCCGGCGGGCCGTCGGGCGGGGCTTCGGGCGTGCCGCCGGACGGCGCTACCCATCGCGCTACTTGATACCGGTCACCCGTGACGGTGATAGTAAGCATGTGACTTCCGCCTGGGAACGGCCCGCATGACGATCCCGGCCTGGCTATGGGCGGTGGCGGCGGGCGGCCTGGTGGCCGCGATCGCCGCGGAGATCGTACTGACGGGCCGGCCCGGGCATGGGTCGTTCACGGTACGCCGGGCGATCAGGTGGGCTGCGGTCTACGTTTCGCTGGCGGCGGTCTTCGGGCTTGCGGTCGGGGCGACGGCCGGATGGCCGCTGGCGGGCCAGTTCTACGGCGGCTACCTCACCGAGTACAGCCTGAGCCTGGACAATCTGTTCATCTTCTACGTGATCATGAGCTGGTTCGCGGTGCCCGCGGCCCGTCAGCATCGGGTCCTTTTCCTGGGGATCGGGCTGGCCCTGGTGCTGCGATCAGTCCTCATCGTGGCCGGGGCCGCCGCCATTCACCGCTTCGGCTGGCTCTTCTACCCGATGGGCGCGTTCCTGTTGTGGACCGCCGCCGGGCTGATCTCAGGTCGCTCCGCCAGCCCGCAGGAGGACCAGCACACCCGGCTGAGGTCCTGGCTGCGCCGCATCCGGCAGGCCGATGACGATGACG
>Ga0181530_10006842_pt1 | contig 11084 bp, 7 predicted proteins | sample PEATcosm2014_Bin_42_FD_119769 | JGI IMG/M metagenome (GOLD analysis project Ga0181530, IMG submission 119769) | Peatland microbial communities from MTU Mesocosm Facility, Houghton, MI, USA - PEATcosm2014_Bin10_60_metaG | ecosystem: Environmental > Terrestrial > Soil > Wetlands > Peat | place... | reverse complement strand
GTGGAACACCTCGACACCGGTGTCACGGAGCAAGGCCGCCACGCCGCGCTTCAGCGTGCTGACGACGTTGTCCTTGCGCCGCACCAGCGCCGGCATGTCGAAGCTGGGCGTGTTGACGATTATGCCGAAGGCAGCCGCCTCCCGGCACTCGCGGAACAGTCGGGAGGAGCGCAGGAAGGTCTTTGCCGGGATACACCCGACGTTCAGGCAGGTGCCTCCCAGCTCAGCCTTCTCGAAAACGGCCACGCGCTTACCGAGACTGCCCGCGTGTGCGGCGGCCTCATACCCGCCCGGTCCGGCGCCGATGACGATCAGATCGAACACAGTGACTTCACGCTCGCAATCTTCTGCTTGACGACGTTGAGGAACCTTGCCCCGGGCGCTCCGTCGATCACCTGGTGGTCGAAGGTGGCCGAGAGGCCGATGACGTCGACGAAGTCGATCCCGCCATCGCTCTTGCGCACGGGTCTCAGTGTGATCGCGTCCACGCCCAAGATGGCGACCTGGGGCGGGTTGATCACGGGCGTGAAGGACTCGACCCCGAGCCCACCGAGGTTGCTCACGGTGAAGGTGGCATCGACCATGTCGTCGGCCCCCAGCGTTCCCTCGACCGCCTGGGTGGACAGTGCGTTCATCCGGCCCGACAACTCCGCGACGCTGAGCTCCTCGCTGCGCCGGACCACAGGGACGACCAGCCCGCGAGGCGTGTCGCAGGCGAAGCCCAGGTTGATGTGAGCACGCTGGTACAGCCGTCCTTCGATCAGCTCCGCATTGACCGCCGGGACCTCGAGCACAGCCTGGATCGCGCAGAACGCCACGAGGTCATTGATCGTGATGTCCGGGGTGCCGGGCGAGGCCTTGATCTCGCGGCGGAGCGCCAGCAGCCCGGTGGCGTCGGCCGAAGCATGCAACGTGTACTGCGCGGTGCTCGCCAGCGACTCGCCCATGCGCCGGGCGATCCTCTCGCGCATCGCAGAGAAACGGACCGGTGGAGGCACGAGATCGCCCGCACGGATCATGCCTCCCACTCCGGAGCCCGCACCTCTGAGCTCGTAGCCGTTGTCGATCAGGCTACGGGCGGCCCGGGTGACCGGCGGCGAGGAGCGCAGCCGGGCGCGCACGTCGCTCTCCAGGATGCGCCCTCCGGGCCCGCTGCCGGGCCCTGTCGGCGGTTGGAAGCCGTGCTGGGCAGCAAATCGCCGCGCCCGCGGGCTCATGCGCCCGACGGGCACGGGCGTGCTCGGCGCCGGCATTTCAGGCTGGGTCGCAGGCCCCGCTCGGTTCGACCACGGGATGGCACTAGTCGAGTCGGCCCCGCCATCGGGCGGCGGAGACACCGCCACGGCAACCTTGCCAGGCTGCGCCGCGGCTGCCGGAGCGTTGCCGCTGCTCGAGATCGATGCCGTCCCTGCTGTGGCGGATGGGACCGGTGTCTTGGGCCGGTACTCCTCGATCGCCTCCCCGGCCTCGCCGATGACGCACACGTTCGTGAAGACGGGGACCATCGCGCCGTCGTCGAAGAACACCTCGAGCACGGTCCCGTCACTGGGCGCGGTGAGATCGAAGGTGGCCTTGTCGGTCTCCATCTCGGCCAGGATGTCGCCCGCGCAAACTGCGTCACCCTTGCGCTTGTGCCAGGCCACGAGCAGGCATTGCTCGACTGTGTTGCCCAGCTTGGGCATCTCGACTGGTGTCGCCACGTGCTCAGGGCCCCCCGACCCGGCTGCTGGTGCAATTAGTCATGCTCGTCGTCCGCGGGCAACGGTGGCTGTGAGCCGGCTACCTTCAACAACTCCCGCTCCGCCTCCACGCACCAGTGCCCATCGTCGAGCTTGGACGCGACGGTCGGGAAATCGCCGCTGAGCTGGGCGAGCGACAAGAGGCCGACCTCGTGCAAACAGGGATAGACCACGATCTTTCCGGCCATGGTCCTGCCCTGCAGCGCCGCCAACCCGTCAGGCGCCCCTGCCATGCCGGAGATCGCGTCGACCGACAGGTTGGTGTCCAACCGGCCGGCAGCGATCCTGCCCAGCAGCACCTCCATGTCGCTTACGACCGAGCCGCTGGATCCGAACATGTAGCAGTGCCGCGCGATGTAGGTGTCCAGGTCGATGTCCTGGCGGGTCGCCACGGCGATCCCCGCAAAGATGTTGATCAGACCCCGGTCCTCGCTGTTGGAAATCGCGTCCGCCACCAACGACGGCACCGGGACGAGGATCAGCTGATAGCTGAAGGTGCCTGCAAAGGGCTCGCTGCTCGGGTTCACCAGCCGCAGGCTCACGCCGTTGGCCTGCGCAAGCGGCTGGGCCTTGACCCGCAACGAACGCAGCCGTACGTCGTCGAGGTCGGTCCCTACCACGGTGAGCCCTTCCACGCCCGCGGACAGGCTGCGAAGTATGTGCATCTGGCCCATCGGCCCGGCCGCGCCGACGGCCAACAGGGTGTCGCCTGGTCGTAGCTCCCCAGAAGGGGGGATCGCGGCATAGGAATCCGCGGCCGAGCGCCCGACGGTGCCGATCCAGCGCGTCGCCTCGTAGTGAACCCGGCCGACCCCCACCGACACCGGCGCCCCGACTATGGCGCCACCCAGGACGACGTTGATGATGGCGCCCATAGCGAGCTTGTCGTTCAGCAAATCGATCGTCGGCTTGGACGCCCCAAAGTAAACGACGTCGTCGAAGGCCGCATCCGGCAGTTCACCCACGTCGTTCGCGCGTGTCACCGCCGCGTTCGCACCGGCCCAGGCGCAGTCGACCTCGGCCGCTGCGACGATCGTCACAAAGGCCGGCGCCTGACCATCCCGAGCCGCCTCGGCCAAGCCCATTGCGACGTGGCCGTCATCGACGACCACCAGCAGCCGTCCGCCCGGGGCAAGCGTGCGCCGGTTCGTCGTGGAGTAGGAGTTCTCGACGCATGCCCACGGTTCCACCAACGCCACGGCCGACGCGCTGGGCTCCTCCGACACGGCGATCAGCGACCTGACACCGGTGGCGGTGTCCACGACAACGCGCTCGTCCATCAGGACGTACTCCTGGAGACCGCCCTCGAAGTTGTACCCGAAGGCGGCGTTGGAACCTTTGGTGGGCAGTGTGCGGTAGTCGGTCTGCACAAGGCAGCGTTCGCCGACCCTGTGGTGGGTGACGTCGCTGCCCACTGCCACAATCCGGCACGACACCTCGTGTCCCGGCACGGTCGGCAGCTCGCCGGGCACGTAGCTCGGGATCTGCTCGAGCACCTCCGGGGCGATGCCCGACAAGATCTCCCCCTTGCGGGGGTGGGCCGAGAACTGGTTCAGCAGCTTGAGGTCCGAGAAGCACAGACCAACTGCCTCGATCTTCACCATGATCTGATGGGCGCCGGGTCGCGGCACGTTCTTGCTGCGGTTGAGCACGAGATGTCCGGGTCCAACCAGTTGGACGGCACACTGGGTGTCCGGGAGAGCGTCGTCGTGTTGGTCTGGTGTCATCGTGTCCATCTGGCGTGATCGTGTCTGACCGGAGAGCCGCTTTTCGGCGGCCGCCTTCGTGCCCACATGTGATCGTAGACGACCGCTGCGACCACCCGACAATTGAAGCTAATGGAGCATCACTTGGCCTCCGGTCACCGGGAGTGCCTGGCCGGTCTCGTACTCCTGTTCAACCAAGTAGTAGATGGCCTTCATAACGTCCGCCGTCGTGCACCCACGCTGCATCGGCACCTTGTCCGTGTAGAACTTCTTCACATCGTCAACTGTCTGAGCGCCGGGTACCTTCCCGGCGTTCAGATACTGGACGAACAGCCCGGTTTGCGGGTCAGACCACAAGGGTCCGTCCAACAGATTACCGGGGCAGACCGAGTTCACTTTGATCCCGTCGTCGACGAGCTCGAGGGCGAAGGACTGGGTCAGGCCGACTCCGCCGAACTTGCTCCCGGCGTAAGCGAAGTTCTTCTCCGATCCGGCCAGGCCGGACTTCGAGTTGATCTGGACGATGTCGCTCCAGTAGCCCGGGCGCACGCGGCGCGAGATCGCCATCACCGGCACTGCCTTCTGCACGCACAGGAAGTAGCCCTTGTAGTTCACCGCCGTGGACAGGTCGAAGTCGCGCTCGGCCTGGGTCTTGACACTGGCGGCCCTCAGCACGCCGGCGTTGGAGATGAGCAAGTCCAAGCCGCCGTAGGCACGTACGACCTGGTGGATCAGCTCATCGACCGACACCGCGTCGGAGACGTCAACGTGCAGGCCGATCGCGCGACCCTCGCCCCACTCCTCCGACAGGGCTTCGGCCTCCTCCCGCGCCCCCACGTCGTTGACGTCGGCCATCGCGACATGCGCACCCTGAGCAACGAGGTCTTGAGCGATCTGCAGGCCGAACCCCTGTGCCGCGCCAGTCACAAGCGCCACCTTGCCCGCGACGCGCCCGGCACGATGGCCGGCGGACGCCACCTCCCGCCGATAGGACTCGACCTCCCAGTCCTCGATGAACCGACGCAAGCGGTCGTCAAGGCACTCGACCCCGCCCAGCCCTGAAGCGCCCGCCATAACGTCGACCGCGTCCTTGTAGACCTGGCGTACTGCGTCGGCCGCCGACCACGTGTCGCCAGCAGCAAACAGTCCGAGTCCTTTGACCAGCACCACGTTGGGAAAAGTCTTGTGCTGGCGCTGATACTCGCCGACGGCGTGCGTCAGGCGCTCCACTGGGTCACCGCCGGCCGCGTCCTCGAACCACAACGGGAAGGACTTGCAGTAGACGATCTGGTCCGGGCAGAGAGGACCTAGAGCCGTCAGTGCCTCTCCGTCGCCTCCGCCGGCCAGGCGCATCGTCGAGGCTGAGTCGTCCAGCGTGACGACCTTCAGGGCCTCGCCCGGGCTCAGCAACGCTCGTAACGTCGGAGCGATCGCGTTGACAAGCTCGCGTGATCGAGTCGCACCTACGGTCGCGACTACGCCGAAGGGCTCCGCGGACCTGGTCGGCTCCAGCACGTGCTCCAGCTCCTGGAACAACCAGTCGGTGTGAGCCCGGATCTCGTCAGGGGTTTCGCCACTGACAACCAGGCCATGGTTGGCCATGATTATCGCTCGAGGGCCCTCCCGGCCCGTTCTGGCCCGGTAATCGCCGAGGCCCCGCTCCAGCGTCTTGGCAAGCAGGAAGCCGGGATCCACGGGGTCGATCCACAACACCTGGTCTCCCAGTTCACGCTCGAGGATCGCACCGCCGTCGCGCGAACAGCTGAAAGTGTTGACCAGCGTCGGATGGGTGTGCACGACGAAGCGGCTCGGAATCATGTGGTGCAGCACCGCCTCGACCGAGGGACGGCGACTCTGTTGTGGCTCGACGCGGGCCGCGAGCACCGCTGCTTTGAACTGCTCCTCTCGCTGCTTGGGATCGGTGCTGAGCGTGCTTTCCAGCAACGTCTGCAGCGCCCCTCGATCCAGCTCGACGATCCCCTCGCGGCCGATGGTCGCGAGCGCGTAACCGCTGGCCTTGACGAACAGGCGGTCGCCCAGCTTCACCGATGTGTTGCCCCCGCCGGCCAGCACGAACTCCGGGTTGGAGCCGTAGTAGTGGGACAGGTCTAGGAGGTGCTCGAGAGGGCTCGCCTTGACGTCGAACGCCGGCCATGGCCGCGTGTATGCCGTCACGGCTGGGTGGTCCCCGCTGCTCTTGTGGTGTTCGTTGGTGCCACTGCGGCGCTCCTGTCCCAGTCCGGTCGGTGGAATGCCTCGATGACCATAGAGCCCAGACGTGCCAGAGCACCGATGCGCCGATCGCGCGTTGTAAAGCCCGGGTTCAGCCTACCTAGTGCGTCCACGTAGCCTGTTTGCCCGCGCGCCGACAGGTACTGGTGCGCCGCCACGACGCACGCTCCCTCCCAGAACAGTTCCGCCACGCGCTCGGAAACCGGCACGTGGCCCTTGCACTCCGGTGTCATCGGCGCCAGCTCGAGCGTGTTGTGCTCGGTGCCGCCCAGCACGATGATCCCGGCGCCACGCAGTGCCGTCGCGTAGCGGTCCACGGTGGTGGCCGCGTTACGGCTGGGGATGATCTCGGCACACCAGATCCCTCGCGCGACCAGCGCTTCCACGAGATCGTCGACCGGGTCCTCGAACTGGCACACGGGCGAGGCCCCGTCGGCCAGGATGGGGTAGCACGGTACGCCGCCGAGCGCGAGCACCAACGCATAGGCCATGTCGGCATCGAGGACGGATTCCTCGACGTAGGCGGGCTTGCCCGCCTTCATCAAGTGCGAGCGGATCTGGTTCTGCACCGTCACCGGGTCGTCGGGTACCGTGCACTCCACACCCACAGCTCGCCGCAACACGCCGGCTCGGTCTCCAGAACCGACCCTCGCGAACAGCTCCTCCTGGAAGGCCTGGGCGACGTGGCGTTCTTGCAGGTACACCGTGTTGGCCGGAACGGCGTAGCGGCGCGCCAGCACCGACTGGACCGACGCGGCAGTAACGGCGGTGCCAATGCCGTTGTTCTGCATCAGCGCGGTCATCCGCTCGATCATCACGTTCATGCGGGCACGGTCGGCGTCCCGGATTCGCTGCATCAGCGGCTGCGCCTCCGAGGACATGGGAGAGAAGCGGGTGATGCCCTTGCCGCACAGGTACATGCGCCCTGGATTGTCGGGATCGTTGAGTTTGACACCGGCGGTCTTCAGCTCTGCCACCAGGCTGATGATCTCCACTCCGAAGAGAGGGAAGACGCCCGCGGCGCGCGCCGCCTGTGCGAACCGTGCGTAGACACCGAAGTCGTAGTAGTTGCTCCCACCCAGCACTCGCAGCCCTGCGTCGGCAGCTAGCTCGACGGCCTGCTCGACGGCTTCGAACGCCGAGAAGTTGGGCGGCAGGTGAACGTGAGTGTTCACCCTGGGATGCGTGTCCCCCGCGGGACCGTCCGGCACCGCCGCATCCTGCCCAAGCGCGTCCTGCGCCACGACGGCCGGGGGCGCAAGAACCTCAGAGAGACTCTCGAAGGAGAGCTCGGGGAGTTCGCGCAGCGGTGCGAGAGGGTCCGGAAAATCTGCACGGCGCGCCCGGCCGGTCGTCGCCTGAGGTCTCTTTCGCATTGCCGCTACCTGGCGGCCGATCGCGGGGCAATCCGGGCCTCCGCATTGCGCCAGCTGCTCTCTTGGCCCGACGGCTGGTAGATGGCGCAGTCGGTGCTCGCACGGACGACCGCCCGCATTTCGGTGAGCCCACCCGCAAGTCCGCCGTGGGCCCGAGCCTGCACGAGCAAGCTCCCCAGGGTGGTCGCCTCCGCCGGGCCGGCGATGACCGGCAGGCCCAGGGCGTCGGCGGTGAGCTGGCAGAGCAAGTGGTTGTGAACGCCTCCGCCAACCAGGTGCACGACGTCTATGTCCTGCCCGGTCAGGGCGCGGGCCTCATCGATCGTCCGGCGGTGGGCAAGAGCCAGGCTGTCGAGAATGCAACGGACGAGTGCTGCGGGCGTCTTTGGCAGTGGCTCGTCCCCCTGGGTGCAAGCGCTGGCAATCCGGCCTGGCATGTCGCCAGGCGGCAGGAACGCGGGATCGTCGACGTCGATGAGCGACCGTAGCCCGGGCAGCCGGGCCGCTTCGGCGATCAGGCCCTCGAGGTCAGCCGGCTTGCCGGCGCGCTCGAACGCTGCGACGCACTCCTGGAGGATCCATAGGCCCATGACGTTTCGCAAGTAGCGGATCGTGTCGTCGACCCCGCGCTCGTTGGTGAAGTTGGCACGGCGGCTCGCTTCGGTGAGCACGGGCTGCTCCAGCTCGAGGCCGACCAGCGACCACGTTCCCGAGACGATGAACGCGAAGCGCGGGGAGGCGGCGGGAACGGCGACGACCGCGGACGCCGTGTCGTGCGAGCCCACGGTTGTGAGGCGGACCGGGCCTTCGAGCTCGATCTCGCGCAACACTTCGGGAAGGAGGTCGCCAGTCGGGTCACCCGGATGGCGGAGAGCCGGGAAGAGGTCCCGGCGAATGCCGAACTTGACCATGAGCTCGGTGTCCCAGTCTCCAGTCACGATGGACAAGAGCTGTGTCGTCGAGGCGTTCGTCACCTCGGCACCGACCCTGCCGGTGAGCCAGTACCCGAAGAGGTCGGGCATCAAGAGCAGCGTGGTGGCTGCCTCGAGCTGGGCTGAGCCTGCGGCCGCGACCAGCTGGTACAAGGTGTTGAACGGCAGCAGCTGGATGCCGGTTCGCCGGTAGAGGTCTGCTGCAGGGATCTGCCGCAGGACTAGGTCGATGACGCCATCGGTGCGACGGTCCCTGTAGTGGACCGGGTTGCCGAGGAGTCGCCCGTCGCGATCGAGGAGCCCGAAGTCGACACCCCAGCTGTCGATGCCGACCGAGTCGAGCCTGCCGACGTGCCTCCCGGCTCTTCGCAGACCGCCTAGGATGGCGCGGTAGAGCGCCAGGGCGTCCCAGTGCAGCATGCCGTCGACGGTTACGGCCCCGTTCCAAAAGCGGGCCAGCTCCTCGAGACGGAACTCCTGGTCGCGAAGCACGCCGAGGACCACTCGGCCGCTCGAGGCGCCGAGATCGACGGCGACGTGGTGCGTTGTCGATGGCATCTAGCGCGTGCAGGCGTCGGTCGCGTCAGGACTGGTCACCATCCTCCTCTTTCAGGTGCCCCATCCCGCCTGGGTGCCCCCGGCCCTGAGCTCAATGATCCGTTCGGCGTAGCCGGACCGTGCGTAGGCTCCAAGCGGGTCCGGGTCCAGATCCATCGTCTCGCGCACCTCGGCCAGCAATGGGCGCACATCGGTGTTGTATGCGTCCATCAGGACGCCATACGCGCCCAGCACGTCACCGGCCTCCTGACGTTCCCGGAGCGCGTCCCGGTCGACGAGCAACGCTTTGGCGGTTGCCTCCTGCACGTTCATCACCGAGCGGATCTCGGCGGGGATCTTCGGTTCGAGGTTGTGGCATTGGTCCAGCATGAAAGCCACGCCGGCGTCCGCCTCGAGAGCCGATGCCGCGACGATCTCGTTCATGATCCGGAAGAGCTGGAACGGATCCGCAGCGCCGACCATGAGGTCGTCGTCGGCGTAGAAGCGACTGTTGAAGTGAAAGCCGCCCAGCTTTCCGGCGCGGAGCAGCACGGCCACTATGAACTCGATATTGGTGCCAGGAGCGTGATGTCCGGTGTCGACCAGCACCTGTGCCCGCTCGCCGAGCCTGATGCAGTGGGCAAACGACGTGCCCCAGTCGGGCACGTCGGTGCTGTAGAAAGCCGGTTCGAAGAACTTGTACTCGAGCAAGAGCCGCATCCCAACGGGCAGGGTCTCGTACACGGCGGCGAGAGCCTCTGCCATGCAGTCCTGGCGTCTGGCAATGCTGTCCTGGCCCGGGTAGTTCGTGCCATCGGCAAACCACAGGCTGAGGATCGTCGAACCGGTCGCCTCTGCCACCTCGACGCACTCCTTAAGGTGCCCGATCGCGCGCCGGCGAACCGCCGGGTCCGGGTTGCAGACGCTGCCGAGCTTGTACTCGAGCTCTTGGAACACGTTGGGGTTGACGGCACCGATCTCTACCCCGACGCTCCGGGCGTGCTTGGCCAGGTCCTCGTAGTCGTCAACCCGGTCCCACGGGATGTGGATGGCCACCGATGGCGCAATGCCGGTGAAGCGATTGACCTGGGCCGCATCCTCGACCTTCTCATAGGCGTTGCGTGCCACCCCCGGCTGAGGGAACACCTTGAACCGTGTGCCCGAGTTGCCGTAGGCCCAGGAGGGCGTCTCGATCCGCTGCCGGCGCAGGACTTCTCGAACCGCAGATATGTTGGTCATTTCCTCATCTCTTCATCGGATGGCGGGTAGACAGGTCCAGCGCTGCACGGTTGTCAGGCAAGGCGGATGACTGTCAGTCAAGGTGGAAGATCTCCGGGACTGGCACTATGCCACGGTCGGGAGGCCCGCCGCCGAGCCCCACGAAGTACTCGGCCATCTCGGCCTGCCAACGTGCATTGACCGGGGCCACCTCCATTTCCTGCTGAGCCTGGTCCAGGTCCTCGCATTCGAAATAGCCCGTGAGGAGCCCGGTCGCGTCGAGGAAGAGCGAGTAGTTGTGCCAACCGGCGGCCGAAAGCGCGTCGCGCATCTCGGGCCACACCGCACGATGCCGTTCCTGGTACTCGGCGAGGCGGTCCGGGTTCACTCGGAGTTGGAAGCAGATCCGTTGCATAGGGGAAAGAGGTCCGGGAGGCGAAGGGCGCAGGCCGAAACCCGCGCCCTTCGGTGACTCCTCTAGAAGTGGAACTGAGCGATGTTCGACTTGTTGAAGATGAACGGCAATCCGAGAAGGATCGTCTGGTCAGGACCAACCGTGTACTTGCCCGACGTGCCGGCCTTGAAGCTCTGGCCCACCGCATTGGTGATGACACCAGAGGCGAAATTCACAGCCGCGTACGCCGCGAGGTAGCCGAGGTTGGCCGGGTTCCAAAGAGCGAATTCTGGGACAGTCCCGTCCAAGACGTACTTCTTCATGGCCAGGGGCGTGCCCAAGCCGGTCAAGAAGATCTTGCCCCGGTACTTGGCCGTGTCCAGCACCGCTGCCGCTGCAGCTACACCGACGGTGGTCGGCGAGATGATTCCCTTGAGGTTCGGGTACGCCGTGAGCAGGCCCTCGGTGACGGTCGTCGACGTGGCCGTGTCATCCATGCCGTAGACGGTCTTGACGAGCTGAATGTGGGGGAACTTCTTGAGCTCGGTCTTCATGTAACCGATCCAGACGTTCTGGTTCGGTGCCGTGGGAGCTGCCGAGACGATGGCGAGCTGACCCGTGTCGTGCATCTCCTTGGCGATGATGTCGACCTCGATGTCGCCGATGCCCTGCGAAGTCGCCTGCTCGATCCACAGGTCGCGGCACGCGGGAGCGTCAGAGTCATAGGTGACGACCGTGACTCCCCTGGCCATCGCGCCCTTGAGGGTCGGACAGAGCGCGTCCGGGTCGGTGGCCGAAACGATCAGTATGTTGGCTCCCTTGGTGATGGCGCCTTCAATGGCGGGGATCTGCGAGCTGGGTGTCGCAGCAGTTCCGCTGGTCTCCGTGCCGATCTCACCCAATTGCTTCAGCGCGAAGAGGGCTCCGCCGCTCTTGACGCTGTCGGACGT
>Ga0181530_10006840_pt1 | contig 11086 bp, 7 predicted proteins | sample PEATcosm2014_Bin_42_FD_119769 | JGI IMG/M metagenome (GOLD analysis project Ga0181530, IMG submission 119769) | Peatland microbial communities from MTU Mesocosm Facility, Houghton, MI, USA - PEATcosm2014_Bin10_60_metaG | ecosystem: Environmental > Terrestrial > Soil > Wetlands > Peat | place... | reverse complement strand
AGCTTTCGCAGCCGCAACGGCGAGGCGCTGAAGGTCGCCGAGAAACTCCAGGGCGGGGGCCATGCCAACGCTTGCGGCGCCACCCTGCCCCGATCTGTCAAGAGCATCCCGGACGCCCTGGATTATTTGCGCGCCCATCTGAATCCCGCGCCCCCAAAGGACGCCCTGAACAGCCTGGAGAGCCTGTTCGACGCTCTGGAGGTTAGGAAATGACCGGGCGCGCGAAGAATTCTTCGCGCCCTCCTCTCTCTCCCCGCCTGCGGGGAGAGAGCCGGAGAGAGGGGTTCCCGAAATTTGACCTGCACCCGAAATGCGCCGTGGGCGGGAATTGCCTTGCGGGACGGCGCGGCTCTTGGTTAAGTTTGCCAATCGAATGAATTCCTCGACGCCAAACCGTCCTTCCGCCAGCAACTATCGCTGGGTGATTTGCGGGCTGCTGTTTTTCGCCACGACCTTCAATTACATGGACCGGCAGGTCATCAGCTACCTCAAGGACCCGATCTTCTGCGCGCCGGCGGCCCAGGGCGGATTCGGCTGGTCGAACACGGACTTTGCGAATTTGACCTCCTTCTTCACCGCGTTTTACGCCGGGATGACCATCATCGCCGGCTGGGTGATTGACAAGATCGGCACAAAAATCGGGCTGGCGCTCTCGCTCATTTTCTGGTCGCTCTTCGGCATCGCCAATGCGTTCGTGGGACGGCTGGTGACAATGCACATCCTGGTCCGCAGCGCGTTTGCCGTCGGCGAAGGCGGGAACTTCCCCGCTTCCATCAAGACTGTCGCGGAGTGGTTTCCCAAACGCGAACGGGCGCTGGCGACGGGCATTTTCAACAGCGGTTCCAATTTCGGCGCGATGGTGGCCGCGCTCTTTGTTCCCTGGTGCCTGGTTTATTTCGGCGATGCGCGGGGATGGAAAATGGCCTTCATCATCACCGGCGCGGCGGGATTTCTCTGGCTGATTTTTTGGTTCTGGCTTTATGAAATCCCCGCCCGGCAACAGCGGCTTTCCACGGCGGAGTTTGATTATATCCACAGCGACAAGGAGGATTCCACAACCGCCGCGACCGGAGAAAAGCCGGGCAAGGGCGTCTTCGGAAAACTGTTTTCCGTCGGCGGCCGGATACCGCGGGCGGCATTTTGGGGAACGATGATTCTCATCGGTATTTTGACGCTGTTTATTTATTTGATGACCAGCCTGATTGCCACTCACGGCGCGCATCTTTACGTTCCGGGAGGCGGTGTCAAACAGATTATGGACAGCCTGATTGCCGTTCCCAACGCCAATCCTTATGTCCTGACATTCCGCGTTGCCTGGCTGCTGGCCGTGTCCTGGATTGCGATGGCTCTGCAAATCAAGCGATGGCATGACCTTGGGAAAACCGGCTGGCTGGTTCTGATCAATCTCGCGCCGGTGATTGGAACGGTGATTTCGCTTGTTGTCTTGGGCTTCTTCAAAGGCGGCGCCGGCTCCAATAAATTCGGCGACGAAGGCGGCCCCGGCCTGCTGGGATACCGGCAGACATGGTCGTTCTTCTGGGGGAAGTTTCTCACCGACGGCATCTGGTGGTTCTATCTTTTCTGGCTGCCGGATTATTTGACAAAGCAATTTGGGATGACCCACGAGCAGGTGATGATGCCGACGTTCATCGTGTACGGAATCGCCATCATCGGCAGCGTTTATGGCGGCAGCATCCCGATGACGCTCATCAAAAGGGGCATGGCGGTCTATAAGGCCCGGATGCTGGCGATGTTCCTCATCGCCCTGGCGCCGCTGGCCGTGTTGGCGACGCAGTATTTTGGCGACAAGGCGCGGTTTGGGGAGTGGGCCGCCACGCTGGCCATCGGGACGATTTGCATCGGCGCCGCCGCGCATCAGGCGTGGTCGGCGAACCTCTTCACAACCGTTTCCGACATGTTCCCGAAAAAGACGGTCGGATCGGTCACGGGCATTGGCGCGATGGCGGGCGGCCTGGGCGGCGTGGTGGTTCAGCAACTCGCCGGCGGCCTGACCGATGCCTACAAGGCGAATCCGCAGACGGCCTACCTCGTCATGTTCATAGTCTGCGCCTTGAGTTACCTCATCGCCTGGGCCATCATGAAAGCGCTCGTCCCGCGCCACCAGCCCATTACGGATTTGTAAAAACGTCCCGACGAAAATCCACCCAATGATATTTGAGATTGCGGTAGGGCGGAGCTACCGCTCCGCCCAAATGTATCTTTCCCCTGGCATTGAATCTCATGCATCCGGCCCCGGAAATGCACGAAGGCCAAGCCGAACGCCAACACGCGAACGCTCCGCCCCGACAAGTCGTGGTCGTGTCGTCATTGTCCCTAAGATTGCGCCCCGGCTTCCCTCGCAACACTGGTGCCAATGCCGCCACCACCAGGGAATTAAAGACAAGTAAAAAAGCCCGCTTTTGGGGTGTCCATTTTGGCTTTCCGCTGTCGCGGAACGGGAAGAAATCAGACGGTGCTTTTACTCGCTCTCCGCCGCCGCGGGGGGCGGCAAGCTTTTGTCTCGGTTTTCTCCCGCTGAGCCAATCGCAATTCTGTCGTTGCACAACCACCCAAAATGTGGTTTAATTCTCCTTACCAAAGGAACCTTTGACGTGATCAATTTACTTATGAACGCCACCGCATTTGAGCAGGAAATGGGATCGTTCTTCCGAGGTTACTCTTCGGGCGAACGGGAGCTATTAGAGGCCAATACCCTCTATCGAAACGGACGCAATGATTGTAACGTTGAGGAAGCTCAACGAATTGCGAACGAGATATTGGAAGGAAACATGCCAAGCACCCAATCGGCTCGCCTTTTTCGGAAGTTGCGTGCCAGTTGAGCAATCGAAGTATATGAGGATGTTTAGATTGTGGCAACCTTATGATAGCACCCGAAGTGATAATCCCAGCGGCAGCCGGCTTGGCCGGTGTAGTTGTCGGCTCCCTGATGACTTGGTTCATCAGTGAAAAACAGCGCATTACAGCTTTTAGAACGGCGGCGCTTGAGAGGAGACTCGCAACACACCAAGAGGGTTTTAGATTGTGGCACGAGATGATTATGGCGCTTGACCGAGGCGACGAGGGGGCAAGGGCAGTGGGGCGGTGTCAGCAATGGTGGTATGACAACTGCCTTTACTTAGATGCACAGTCACGTAAAGAGTTTATTGAATGTGCGCGAGATGCCGGTTTTTTCAGGATGACCAGGGAATCGCAGAACACCGCAGAAAAGGCCGCACTTCTCAAACGACTTAAAAATGTGTTGCGACTGATCGAAGAAGGCGTTCATCTTCCCCCGGTAGGAGAAGCATCGATACGGCCCAAAGACGCGAAGAAAGAATGATTATGAACCCGATGCAAAAGCAATTGTTGGTGTATGGGGTCGCGGTGATGTTCGCCATGCTCAAGCCAAAGGACGAGCATGGTCGGTCAGTTACGTTCCGGCAGGTCTAAAATCTAACAGCACACATGGCTAAGATTAAAATGTTCTGCCCATACTGCGGGCGGTCCCTTCAGTGTGATGATATCTGTGAAGGCACGCGCGTCAGATGCCCCCCACCATGCGGTCATGTGTTTCCTTTTCCGCAGTATCTCCCACGCGCCCAGACCGGCGGAGTGCCCACGGTCGCCACGCACCGCGTTCTGCTACTCGACACTGAGACACACGACCTTCCACGGAGTCAGGGCGGCACGGTCATTCAGCCTCGCATCGTCAGTATCAGTTGGATTTTGGGAATCCCCGGTTCCCAGAGCGACCAGGAGCGCAGCTATGTGGTCCGTCCCGATGGATTCACCATCACGCAAGGGGCGTATGGGATTCATCGTATCAATACCGAGCGTGCGCGGGCAATTGGTTCAAGCCTCCAAAGCGTCCTGGTGCGGCTTCTTGAGGATTGCGACGCATTCCGCCCGCAGATGGTGGTAGCCCATAATGCTTCATTCGACCTCCCGGTTATTGAGGCAGAGTTCCTGCGGCTCGGCATTTCCAACCCTCTCACGTCACTCCGCTCTATATGCACTATGCGGAGCACCGTGGCACTATGTTGTATCCCTCACAGGCACGGGAGTGGTTTCAAGTGGCCGACGTTGCAGGAATTATATGTGAAGCTGTTTGCGCGTCCTTTCATTGGTGAGCACGAATCAGCATCAGACGTGCGTGCGCTGTCTGAGTGCTTTGGCAAGCTCTACCGGGCGGGTCACTACAATGCAGAATTCGGCCTTATACAACCCCCGCTCTTGACGCCAACGGAGGCGCACACGAGGAAAGGCTATGTTTTCGAGTGCGACGACAGCACCGTGACCGACTGCAAACAGAGGAGTCTATTCGGCGCTAGAAAAGATTGGCCGCTTTCAGTCACTCCCGGCAATATCTGCTTTCTCTATAATATCAATTCTCACATCATTTATGGGATGTGGCGCGCTGTGCAGTCTGGAGAATCCCTGGACGCGACCGCATTCGGAGGAAAATTCCAATATCAGTGCCGCGTTCAGCTAATGCTCCCCCGTATTGCCCCTCTCCCACGCAATAGCTTCTCGTTCCTTGCACATGGCCGGATTCCGAATCTTGTTCCGCAGACAGACCTTGAACCCATGATGCGAGAATTCACGCTTGCCAGTGCGAAATAATCAGCCATCAAAGCACACGCGGCCACGTCCCAAATTGTGCTGAACAAATTAAACGAAATCCTTCCGAAACTTCCCAGTGAAGGTGTCAAGCCCGGAATTCGCAATTAAATTGCGGCACTGTCACAGAAGCCGACGAATTTCGGCAGACGTTCAATCCAGAATTCGACGTTGCAAAACAGCTTGGCCGTGAAATCTTCCGACCACAGTTGGCTTTTGCGCAGATACGGGTTGACTGGGGAGACTTTGTCTTGTAGGCTTTCTGGAATGAGCACAGTTTTGGAAATCGAATCGGCGCTGCCGAAGTTGACGACTGATGAACTCCGGCGGGTCGAAGAGGCGGTTCACCAGCAATATCGTCAGCGCCGAGACGGAATTGTTTGTGATGATTCCTACGGCGTGGTCACGGAAGCGGACTTGATTGCTTCCGCCGAACAAGCCTTTCTCGCCTACGACAAGGAGGAACAGGAACATGCTCAACGCCAAGCGCGGTGAAGTCTGGTTGGTGGATTTGGGCATGGCGGCCAAAGCCCGTCCCGCTGCTGTTTTGAGCATCCCTTTTTTGGACAATGAAAAGGCTCTGTACGCCATCGTCCCGCACACCACCGCAACGCGAGGGGGGCGGTTTGAAGTGGTTATTGATGTGCCCTGGCTTCTGCCCGGGGCTTTCGACGTGCAGGGTCAGCGCAATATCCCCGGTTCTGTTTTCATGCGCAGAATGGGCACCTTGAGTGAGCCGCAGATGGCGATGATCCTCCAGGCCACCCGTTTGTGGTTGGGAATGATTTAGCGCGGAAAGTGTCTGCTTTGGTGCAATTATTACTCAATAGACAAGGAAGGGCGAGAGCGGGCGGCGCGGCAGCGCCGCCCTACCATTGGCTGAATTGTTTCACGGCGCGATCAGGCGGGGAAGCCGAAGTAGTTTTTCGCGTTCCGGTAACAAACGTCCGCGACGAGGCTCTCCAGCCATTCGCGGCGGTCGGGCAAGCGTCCGCTTTGAACGTCCGCGCCCAGCAGGTCGCACAGGATGCGGCGGAAATACTCGTGGCGCGGATAGGACAGGAAGGAGCGGGAATCGGTCAGCATCCCGACAAAACGGCTGAGCAAACCGAGGTTTGACAGCGCGTTCAGTTGCGCGCGGATGCCGTCCTCCTGGTCCAGGAACCACCACGAGGAGCCGTACTGCAATTTGCCCGGGACCGTGCCATCCTGAAAACTCCCCGGCATGGCCGCGAACAGGTGATTGTCCGCCGGGTTCAGGTTGTAAATAATAGTTTTGGGCAGTTGGTTCCGGCTGGCCAGCCGGTCCAGATAGCGGCCCAGCCCGGCGGCCTGTGGAAAATCGCCGATGGTGTCGCACCCGCTGTCGGCGCCCAGAAGCGCGGCCATGCGGCTGTTCGGGTCGCGGTATGCGCCGAGGTGAAGCTGCTTGGTCCAGCCTTTCTCCGCGTCGAGCGCGCCAAAGAACTCCATCATAAAAGTCGCAAACCGCTCCGCGTCCTCCGCCCCGGCCGCCCTGCCTTTGAGCGCGGCGGAAAAGATGGCGGCGGCCTGCCGCTCCGTGCAATCCAGCGCCGGCATAAGGTTGAGGCCGTGATCGGACAGCCGCCCGCCCATGGAATGGAAGAAGGCATGCCGCTGGCCGATGGCTTTGAGAAAGCCTTTGAACGTGTCCGCGCCCGCGCCGGCCGCCTGGCTGAGGCGTTGCGTCCAGGGTTTGAAACGGTCCGGCTGGCCGACGCGCAGCGCGTTGTCCGGCCGGAAGGCGGGAAGGACTTTCACTTTCCAGCGCGATTTGGCAATGGCCTGATGAAATTCGAGGGAATCGGCGGGATCATCTGTCGTGCATATTATCTCCACCTTCATCCGCTCGACCAGGCCGCGCGCGGAAAAGCCCGGCTGCGCCAGCAGGCGGTTGGCCTCATACCAAACAGGCTCGGCGGTGGTTTCGTCCAGCAGGGTTTCGATGCCGAAATAGCGCCGCAACTCCAGATGGGTCCAGTGGAAAAGCGGGTTGCGCAACGTGTGGGGCACGGTGGCGGCCCAGGCCTGGAACTTCTCGCGGGGCGTGGAGTCCTTGCCGGTGATGAGCCGTTCCGGCACGCCGTCGGCCCGCATGGCGCGCCATTTGTAATGGTCGCCCTCCAGCCAGGGTTCGTGCAGGTTCTTGAAGCGCCGGTCCTCCGCCAGGTCGCGCGGCGAAAGATGGCAATGGTAGTCAATGATCGGTTGTTTGGACGCCGTGCCGTGGTAAAGTTCGCGGGCAACGCCGTTGGACAGCAGAAAGTTTTCGTCGCAGAATTTCATAAATTAGACCGTGTAAGTGCCGCTGGCGACGCGGCCGCCGGTGCCGGTCCAGTTGGTGTGGAAGAACTCGCCGCGCGGCTTGTCCACGCGCTCGTAGGTGTGCGCGCCGAAAAAGTCGCGCTGCGCCTGCAGCAGGTTGGCCGGCAGGCGCTCGCTGCGGATGCCGTCGAAAAATGCCAGCGCGGTGCCGAAGGCCGGGACCGGGATGCCCTTCTTGACCGCCGCGGCCACGACCTTGCGCCAACTGCGCGCGCAGCCCTTGATCGCTTTCTTGAAAAACGGATCGAGCAGCAGATTCGACAGGTTTGGATTCTTGTCGAAGGCGGACTTGATGTTGCCGAGGAACGCGCTGCGGATGATGCAGCCGCCGCGCCACATAAGCGCGATGCCGCCGTAGTTGAGATTCCAGCCGTAATTCTTCGCCGCGGCGCGCATGAGCATATAGCCCTGGGTGTAGCTGATGATCTTGGAGGCGTAGAGCGCCTTTCGGATGTCATTGACCCATTGCTGGCGGTCGCCGGCGAAGGCGGTGTTCGAGCGAGTGAAAACCTTCGAGACTTCCACGCGTTGCTCTTTCATCGCCGAGACGCAACGCGAATAAACCGCTTCCGCGATGAGCGTGATCGGGATGCCCATTTCCTGCGACGAAATCACCGTCCACTTGCCCGTGCCTTTCTGGCCGGCGGTGTCAAGAATCTTGTCCACCAGCGGCTGGCCGTCGGTGTCCTTGAACGCGAGAATGTCGCGCGTGATCTCAATGAGGTAGGAATCCAGTTCGCCCTTGTTCCAGTCCGCGAAAACGGCGTGCATTTCGTCCGGCGTCATGCCCAGGCCGTCTTTCATCAGTTGGTAGGCCTCGCAGGTGAGTTGCATGTCGCCGTATTCGATGCCGTTGTGGATCATCTTCACGTAATGGCCGGCGCCGCCCTCGCCCACCCAATCGCAACAGGGCGTGCCGTCGGCGACCTTGGCGGCGATGGCCTGGAAAATCGGTTTGACGTGCGGCCACGCGGCCGGCGAGCCGCCGGGCATGATGCTCGGCCCGTGGCGCGCGCCTTCCTCGCCGCCGGAGACGCCGGTGCCGATGTAAAGCAGGCCCTTGCTCTCGACGTACTTGGTCCGGCGGATGGTGTCCTCGAACAGCGAATTGCCGCCGTCAATTATAATGTCGCCGGGTTCGAGGCGCGGAAGGACCTGCTCGATCAATTCGTCCACCGCCTTGCCGGCCTGGACGAGCATCATCACGCGGCGCGGCTTCTTGAGCTGCGCCACCATTTCTTCGATGGAGTGCGCGCCCAGCACTTTGGTGCCTTTGGCCTCGTTGTTGAGGAAATCGTCCACCTTCGATACGGTGCGATTGTAGGCCACGACGGTGAAGCCGTGGTCATTCATGTTGAGAATGAGATTCTGGCCCATGACGGCCAGACCGATGAGTGCGATGTCAGCTTGTGGTTCCATATAGTTTTTTTGTTAATGTTAAAAGAGAGCGGGAGCGGGAAAGGACGCGGACTAGACCCCGCTGAACGAGGCGAATCCGCCGTCTATCGGAATGACGACACCGGTCACAAAACCGGCGGCGTCATCCGAAGCCAGCCAGAGCAACGCGCCGATGAGATCGTCGGGCGCGCCAAACCTGCCCATCGGCGTGTGGGCGAGGATGGTGTTGGCGCGGGGCGTCAACGAACCGTCCGGCTTGGTCAGGAGCGTGCGGTTCTGGTCCGTGAGAAAGAAGCCGGGAGCGATGGCGTTGACGCGGACGCCGACCTTGGAGAAATGGACGGCGAGCCATTGGGTGAAGTTGCTCACCGCCGCCTTGGCGCCGCTGTAAGCGGGGATTTTTGTCAACGGCCGGAAGGCGTTCATCGAAGAGATGTTGATGATGGCGCCCCTGCCCTTGCCGGCCATTTCGCGGGTGAACGCCTGCGTGGGCAGCAACGTGCCGAGGAAATTCAGATTGAAGACAAATTCGACGCCTTTCGGGTCGAGATCGTAAAAGGTGACGATTTCCTTGGCCGCGCCGGCGATGTCCTCCTTGCGCAAGTATTCCAGGCTGGTGGTGCCCTTGGGATGGTTGCCGCCGGCGCCGTTGATGAGAATGTCCACCGGGCCGAGTTCCTTCTTCACCTTGTCGTTGGCCGCGTCGAGGCTGGCCCGTTCGAGGGCGTTGCAGGCAACGCTGATGGCCGCGCCGCCTTCCTTGCGAATTTGCGCCGCCACGGTTTCCGCGGCTTCCGGTTTCAAATCCGCCACGGCAATCTTCGCGCCGCACGCCGCCAAGGCCCGCGCCATGCTGCTGCATAAAACTCCGCCGCCGCCCGTGACGAGCGCGACCTGGTCCTTCAAATTCACCTTAAATGGAACATTCATCCTGGTTCTCCTGTGTGTTGGGTTGTTGTGGTTTTGGTTCGTTGGGTCAGTCTTTAAATCGTCCCCGATAAGCCCACAATCCGAGGGCGGGGTTGGAGACATAAAAAATCTTCTCTCCGTCCGGCATCCTGTTCCAGCCGTCCTTGAGCCGGGCCGGATCATAACGGCGGGTCATTTGGTTCAGGTCGTCGAATTTGAAATTGACGCTTTCAATTTCCTGCCGCGTGAGGTGGCCGGGGCAATAAGTGATGTTGAAGCGGCTTTCGGACGAACCGTGGATGAAATGCGCCGCCGCGCTTAAATTATTTTGCAACTCGGCGTTGGCCTTGACCGCGGCCAGCGTCGCGGGCGTGCCGCGATAGCCGTACTTGCGGATGAGCCGGTCAATTTCCTTGTCCTCTCCGAACTCCTTCAGCCCGGGCGCGAGCACGACCAAATCGCCGCCGTCGGCCATCGCCATGCGTGTGCGATAAATGCTCTTGTTGCCGAGCCATGTGCTCTTGAATTCGGACGGGTCCAAGTAGACAACCACTTTTTGCAGCGGCGCGTCGAGCATCTCGAAATTGACCTGGAGCGACAGCGCCGCGCCCTTCTCAAAACCGGAAATGTCATCGCTGACAAACAACCCGCGCACGGCCAGCTTGCCGTCCCCGCCGCGCGCGACGACGGTGTGGACATAGACAATCGGCAGGTGTTTGGTGAAATGGTCCGAGGCGTAATTCAAGATGCGGCGCACCGGCGTCATGGCGCGGCCCATCATCCTCTCCATGCCGTAGGCCGCGCCGACAAAATGGCTTTTGTTGATGCCTTCCTGGCCGCCCGTGCCGACGAAAATGTTTTTGTTGTAATTGGCCATCCCAACGACTTCGTGCGGAACGACCTGGCCGATGGACAAAATCAAATCGTGTTTGCCGGTCCATATCAGGTTGGCCAGTTGCGCCGGCCACGGATAATCCACCGCGCCCTCCGACACCTCTTTTACAAACTTGCCCGGCACTTCGCCAACGGTGGTGACGCCCGTCCGCCAGTTGTGGACGCGGAAAAGGCTCTCCGGCACGCCGTTGTACATCTCGCCGATTTGCGCCGGAGTCATCGGCGTGTGCGTGCCCAGCGCGGGCAGGACGTCCGTCAAATTCGCCCCGTAATAATCGTAAATGAGTTTTGTCAACGGCCCGGCATGCGAATGGAAGCGGGTGAAATCGGGGGGAATGGCCAGCACCCGCTTGCGCGGGCCGAGGCGATCCAGGGCTTGAAAAAGCCCCCGGCGCAGGTCGTCCAACGACAGGCAGTCGGCTACCGAACCACGTTCAAAATAGAGCATAATACAAGTGCAACTTACACCACTCAAATTGTGGCGGTCAATTCAATTTCCCCGATTTCATTTTTTTGCAGACAAACCGAGGCGCTTTTGTTAGTTAAGAATGAACGGCCATTGAGCTTCCCAAGCATTTGAGAATCGTGCCTGGGAAGTATTGTGGCCGGAACTCTGAAATCGTAAGTTAAATCGCAAGGAAAAAAATGAAATATGGTTTGAACATCCCCGAAAAGGGCGCGCTGGACTTCCTGTCCCTCGGCGCACTGGTCCACCGGCTTGATCCGGGCATCGTCCCGTTCCGCAAGGCGACGCGCTGCGACATCCACGTCAGCGGCGGCGAATTCAACTGCGCCGCCAACCTGGCCAATTGCTTCCGCCTTAACACCGGCATCGCGACAGCGATGGTGGATTATCCCATCGGCGAGCTGATTGCCGAGCGCGTGCGGGCGATGGGCGTGAAGCCCTTCTACAAGCGGT